>Ga0207646_10005297_pt1 | contig 13595 bp, 16 predicted proteins | sample KBSK5502metaG_FD_184343 | JGI IMG/M metagenome (GOLD analysis project Ga0207646, IMG submission 184343) | Corn, switchgrass and miscanthus rhizosphere microbial communities from Kellogg Biological Station, Michigan, USA - KBS K5-50-2 metaG... | ecosystem: Host-associated > Plants > Roots >... | reverse complement strand
TTGTCCCGCAGCAGCAGACGCTTGGTCTCCTCGTGTCCGATGCGGATCACGTTCTTGTCGAACAGCGAGGACGCACCGGCGTGGTCGGCGTGGTGGTGAGAGTAGACGAGGTGGGTCACCTTGTTGCTGACACCGTTGGCCGAAGCGATTTCGTCGACCGCTCGCCGGATGTTGCCTCCGATGCTAGGCGGCGCGTCGAAGAGCACGACACCGTCCTTGGTGGTGAGGAACGCCGACTGGTAGCTGCCGTCGGTGACCCAGTAGAGGTTCCGCTCCACGCGTCCCACGTAGTAGCCCTGCTGGTTCAGTGCGGGGCCGTACGCGGACTGGGGGACCGGCGCGTAGTCGGGCAGATCCGTGGCGCCAGGAGCGCCTTTGGTCGGTGATTGTGATGCCATGGTCGTCCTCCTTGGTTGATTGCATCTGAGCGTCACACGCCACCTGGTGAGCGGTCATCGCCTGGTTCAGGCGATTGCCACATCAGAAGGAGGCTGCGGCCAGATCGATAAGGTCCAGCTCATCTTCGACAGCCACAACAACGTTGGTTCGGATCACGATCCGGGTGACTCGACCAGGCCTCTTTAACGGTTCTGCGCAGGCCGCCCCAGCAACGAGAGAACGACGACGATGCCGGCTGCGGCGACTACGTGCATCGCGATCAGCGTTGCCTTTGTCGATCCGGCTGTCTGTGGCAGGGTCAGCGGAGCGGCAAAGGTGAGCAGGAGCACAGGCACGCTCGCAATCTGGAACACCCGCACTCCGTTGAGTGTGAATTTCACCAACAGCCCAAAGATGACGGTGGCCAGGATTGCGGCGAATAGGTCGGCCGATACGATCACGCTGATCGGAAGAACCGACGGCGGCTTACCCCATTGATAGGGCATCACCATCGAGACCCCCCAGGCGCGACTGATCGAATAGACGACGAGGTCTGCCGCCGCAGCAACGATCGCCGCTACTGAGGCTGCCCCAGCAAGGCGTCGGAAGCTGATCCGACGCTCGGACCGAGACCTGGCGCGCGAGGCCACGATGTTGTTGGCGGACGATTCAGATTGTCGGAGCTCGGTATTCATCTGCTTGCATGTGGAAACGTCCCATGCTTCCTGGTGAGCGGTCATCGCCTGGTTCAGGCGATTGCCTGATCAGGCGGAGGCTGCGGCCAGATCGATCAAGTCCGGCAGTCGCACGGGCAGCCGTGACCAGGTCTCGCCCGCGTCGTCGGTGATCAGCACCGTGCCGCCGCGCAGCCCGGCGAGGAGCCGGCCAGGTTGATCGGGCAGCGTGACAAGCGCGTAGGGCATCCGCCGCAGCTCTGCAGAGTCACCCCAACGGTCGACCGCCTGCCACCCGTTGCCGCGCGTGCGCAGCAAACGCGCCTGCCCGTCGCCACCGCCATGGGCGGCGGAAGGGGAGCGGCTGACCGCGACGTACCAGAGGTCGGGGTCGGCGGGGTCGAGCGCCTGCGCCCAGGCGTAATGGCGGTCGAGCTTTTCGTCTAGCCGCATCCACGTGTCGCCACGGTCGTCCGAGCGGGCGATCCCCTGTCCGGCAGCTTCGTACAGGCGCTCCGGTGCGAGCGGGTGCGTGAGGAGCTGGTGGGCGTCGCTGTGAGCCTGGGGGTTGTGGTCGATCCAGGTCCTACCGCGGTCGCGCGAGCGCATCACCCCGCCCAGCTCGATCCCGACTGCGAGCGACTCCGGATCGGTCGGATGGAGCGCGATCGTGCGGACGTGGTGCGTCCAGGGGCGCGGCGGGAAGGACCAGCTCGAGGCGCTCGGCAGCTCGCGGAGAGCTGGCAGCAGCGACCAGGTGAGCCCGCCGTCCTCGGACCGATAGAGGTTGCTCGGCTCGGTGCCTGCGTAGACGACCGACACGCCAGCGCGCTCATCTGACCGGGAGACCGCGACCGAGAGCACTCTGCGCTCATCGATTGATGGGCCAGCTTCACGCCAGCTGGCGCCGCCGTCGGTACTGAACCAAAGACCGTTGTCCATGGTCCCGACATACAGGCGTCCTGGATCGCGGGGATCGATCGCGATGCAGCGGACCTGATAGCCCTCGAGCGCGAATTCGGGCTTGGGATCGTCCAGCCTGAACCGTGCCACTGCATCGCCGGTCACGGCGAAGATCCGCGCCGGGCTATCCATCGGCGTTCGCTCGCGCATGGTCAGTGCTCGTCGTCTGATTCACGGGATTGTGGACTCGTAGGGAGCTGTCGGACTTCCAGCAGCTCGAGGCCAAGCCCTTCGATCTGCACGAGAACGCCGAACAGAGCGGACCGATCTTCAAGCCAACCGGTAAGCACGGTCTCGCCGCGCATCATCTGATACGCCATCGAAGGAAAAGCCGACAAGGCGGTGGTTCCGAGCCGGCCCTTGATCCGGATCGCGTACAAGCTCGCCCGGGTGGCCACGCCCTGATCCTGCCGCCTGACCTAGTGAGTCGGCTACGCCGGAATCCGGTGATTGCCCCTCCCGCGCTTCGGGCTATTTCGGCGATGTGCCCGAAAGCCGGGTGGAGAGGAGACCAAGCTCGCGAGCGCGCTGAACGGCTGAGGAGCGGTCGTGCGCGCCGAGCTTGGAGTAGACATTGCGCATGTGCGTATTGACCGTGTTGATCGACACGTACAGTGCCCGCGCGATCTCCGGCCGCGTCAGGTTTGTCGGCAGATGGCGCAGTACGCGGAGTTCGCTCGGGCTGAGCTCTTCCGATTGCGGCAGAGCCCCCGGGTTGATGCGTTGTGGGGCTGCGCCTCGCAGTAGGTCGATGACATCGGTGAGCAACGCGCTGTGCGCAGTTTGGTGACGTGGAAGGGCGTCGAGCAGCTCGGCGGCGTTGTACATGGCAAACGGGAAGATCAGTCGATCTGGTTCAGCAGCAGCGAGCGCGGCCTCGGCTGCTGCGGCGGCGGCGTTCCGATCACCCAGTGCCAGGTGCGCGAGGCCGGCGAGCACATGGGCTTCGACGAGTGCATACGCCGGGAAGCCGAGCGGCGGCGTCATGTGCTGAACGTCTCCGAGGACTGCTAGCGCGGCAGCAGGGTCTCCCTCTTCCAGGCTGATGGCTGCTCGCCCGAGGTCGATGGCGTCGATCCGGTCGTGCTCGGCGGAGAAACCGTCGAGCGTTGCGCGCGCCTCGTCTCGCATCCCAAGACGAGCTTGTGTGGCCGCGAGCCACTCGGCGACCACCCGTCCGAGGATGTGCGCACCGGTGAGAAGCGACTGCGCCCGCACCGCCGCGGTCAAGGCCTCGAGTGCGGCTTGATGCTCGCCGCGACCCGCGTGCAACATACCCGTCACCGTGTGCAACAGCACGGCGGCGGCAGGGTCAATATCTGGCCGGATGACTTCCCAACCGCGGCGCAGCCAACGCGCTCCCTCCTCGAACTCGCCCGTCCACACCTCCATGGACGCAACCGCCCCAAATGCGGGCGCGAGCACCGGGCGATCGCCAAAGCCATAGCGATCGGCAAGGGCGAGCGCGTAACGACCTCGCTCGCGTGCGGGCTCGAGCGAGACGGACGGAAACGCTTGATACGCACGGCACGCGACCTCTATGTAGGGTCGGCCGATCGCCTCGGCGAGCGCCGCTCCCTCCGAGAGGTGGCGCTCGGCGTCCTCGAACCGCCCAGACCATGTCTCGACGATCCCGAGATTCATCAGCGCGACTGCCCGCAGCTCACTGCTCATCCCGATCTCTTCGCTCGATTTGTCTCCGATCGAAGCCTCCAGAAGGTTTACCTGCTCCATGGCTTCCGTGAACTTCCCACTGCGCCGTGCGAGTGCCAGCCGCAGGGACGCGATCGCCACCGCGAGGCGCCGGCGGCGGGTGGGTGTGACGCTCTGCACGTGGGCCTCACCCAGCGCGAGCTGAGCAGCTGCTTCCTCCAACCGCCCCTGCGCCAGCTGAACCGCCGCGTGAGCCAAAGCCAGCTCAGGATTTTCGGCTGACACCCCCGCGGGGAAGGACCGCAGCAGCACGGCGATGGCTCCCTCCTGCCCGTCGAGCGTCAAGCTGAACAGGTGGTCTGCGAGTAGCCGCGCCGAATCGAGCCAGTCGCCGGCCGCGAGCATGTGTCGGACGCCCTCGATGGCGTCCCCGTGCTCGGTGAACCAACTGGCGGCCTTGCGGTGGAGGTCAGGAACCTCGTCGGCCGACCTTCGGCGCAGTTCGAGGCGCAGGAAATCCGCCAGCAGCTGGTGGTAGCGAAACCAGGTGCGCTGCGCGTCGAGCGACACGACGAACGCGTTGGCGTCCTCGAGTTCGAGCAACATCTGTTCCGAGCCCAAGCGGCCCGCCAACAGGTCGGCGAGCTCTCCGTTGAGCCGGTCTACGATCGAGGTTCGCAGCAACATGCTTTGAACCTCGCTCGGCTGGCGCCCGAGCATTTCTGCCATCAGGTACTCTCCAATCGCCCTTTCGGTGCCGGAGAACTGGGCCACGAAACGCTCTGGATCGGCGTGACCGCCTAACGAGATCACCGCCAAGCGAAGGCCCGCGACCCAACCTTCCGTGCGTTCGTACAACGCGGATGCCGCACCGTCGGAAAGGCTGATCCCGGATCCAGCAAGCAGTTCGCGCGCCTCGATCACGGTGAACCGCAGGTCGCTGGCTCGGATCTCGGCGACCGCGCCGGCAAGCCGGAGCTGATGCAGCCTGATCGGCGGATCCCGACGAGACGAAAGCACGACATGCGCAGACGTTGGCAGGATCGCGAGTAAACGCTCGAGTTGCTTGAGGGCGTCAACCGAAGTCAGCTCGTGGAGATCGTCGATGATCAGCACGACGGGCTCACCCTGCTCGGCGACCTCGGACACGATTCTGTCCAGCAGCTGATCGGACTCGAGCACTTCGGGTAACGCGGGTTGCGTCTCAGTTTCGATCGAGCCCGCCGAACTGCGGATCGCGTCCAGTACGCCGCGCCAGAACCGCTGTGCGTCCTGTTGGTCGCGCTCGACCGAGACAAATGCGACGCGACGAAGTTTGGTCGAGCGGTCAGTCCACGCCTGTAACAGCGAGGTCTTTCCGCTTCCCGGCGGCGCTGAGATGATCGTGACCCGTCTGGTTGCAGCGCGATCCAGGCGTTCGAGGAGGTTTTCCCGGTCGAGCAGGCCCCGGGTCCCAACCGAAACCTCTCCAGAGGCCGGCTGCTCCAGCCGCGGTTTGCGCTGCGTCGTCGCCAGGTTGGTCATCTTCTCCCCCGTCGGCCGCTTCGTTGATCTTAGTGCACGATCATTTGGTCGGCGCCCAAGCCGTCGAGTGATCTCTTCTCATTGATCTGGACCAGCCCCGATTCCCATCCCCACAAGAGGACGAGGGGAATGATCAGAGGCGTTCGATCGTTGCGAGCCAGGCCTGGGCGCCGTTGTCGTCGATCGTGACGGCGAACCTCGCGGGCTCTATCGACCTGATCGACCAACCGTCCACGAAGGCAGCGCGTAGCTCGGCCTGCGACACCCGGCGCGGACCCCAGTCCCCGGGCTGGCGATCGCTGAAACACATCAGGTAATACATCCCCCCGGGCCGAAGGGCCGACCTCAGGCTGTTGACATAAACCGGGCGCTCCTCGTCGTCGAAGACATGGAACACGCCACTATCGGTGATGACGTCGAACTGCCGCCTCAACCGGTCGAGGTGCAGCACATCTCCGACCTCGAATATCGCGCGGATGCCCCGCTGCTGTGCCTTGGCACGCGCGCGCTCAATGGCCAGCTCCGCCACGTCCACTCCCATTGCCTCCGCACCGTGGCTCGCCGCCAGCATCACGTGCTCGCCAGTTCCGCAGCCGACGTCCAGCACGCGTCCGTGGAACTTGCCAGCATCCGCCAGCATCACGAAGGCGGGCTGCGGCCGGCCGATGTCCCAGGGCGGCGATCCCTCGTAGACGCTGTTCCAGGAGGGATGTTGAGCCATGGCCTTAGCTTAGTATCGGCCTCGCGAGTCCACCGGTTCGAGCTCTGCACCACGCCGGCTATCGCACGCTCGAGAGTGTCGCGGAAGTGACTCCGTCAGCGTGGCGCCTCGTACTCGGAGGCGAACAGGTAGCTCACGGCCAGGCTGCGATACGGCCGCCAGCGGTCCGATGTCTTGACCAGCTCTGCCTCGGATGGAACGTGGTCGAAACCGTAGATCCGTTGGATCGCGCGACGCAACGCGATATCGCCGGTGAGAAAGACGTCTGGCCGGTTCAGCGCGACGAGCAGGAAACCGCGCGCCGACCACGGCCCGATGCCCTTTACCGCGGTCAGGGCTGCCACGACTTCTTCGTCTGTCATGCGTTCAAGCGCCGCGTCGCTGAGCCGCCCATCCGCGAATCGCTCCGCGAGCGCCCGCAGCGTCGCGCCCTTGCGAGCCGAGAGCCCGGCGGTGCGAAGCACCTGCGGATCGGCTGCCAGCAGCTCGGCCGGCGGCGGCAAACGACCGCCAAATCGCTCTTCGATGCGGGACACAATCGTGCGTGTCGCAGCGACCGACAACTGCTGGCCGGCGACCTGGAAAATGAGTGTCCCGAACGCATCGAGTGGCGGGAGCTCGTCCATCCATGCTCGCGGACGAAAGGCTGGATGCGCGTCGATGACGCGCGCGAGCACGGGATCCGCCTTGCGAAGGAACTCGCGAGCCTGTCGGTCGGCGAGCGCAGCGGATTGCCGCGGACGAGCACCCACGCTCAGGCCTGGAGCAGGCGCTCGAGAACGTCGGGAAGCAGCACGATGCACAGCCTAGTTGGGAGTGCTGACGATGGTGGTCTCCAACCACGTGGGACGAGACTCGGGCACCCGTTTCTGAAAGAAGGATGAGCCGACCACTCGCGCCCTCCCGCAGCCTGTGAGCCGTGCAGCCTAGGATGTGAGCGCTCCCGCGGGCTGGGGGTCGCCGACTCCCAGCAGGGCAGCACCATGGCAACCGCGGACGCGGATTCCACGAAGAACAAATGATTGTGAAGAACGTCCCCCGATTCTTAGGCGTAGCGTTTTTGATTGTTGTTTTCACCAGCTTAGGCAGTGGTTTGCTGCTCATGTCAGCTGTCGGATCCGGTGGCATATCCGAGAACCTTGTGGACATTTCAAATCGGCCGACCCTGATGCGACTCTTCATCCTGAGTGATCTGATTACCAGCCTTGGAATTATTGTCCTGGCAGTCCTGCTCTACGTCGTCTTGAACAAACAGAACAAGATCATGGCGCTGGTCGCCCTGGGATGCTGGCTGACAGAAGCAATGTCCTTAGCCATCAGCAAGACAGGCGCCTCTGCTCTGATATCTCTAAGTCAGGAATTCGTCAAGGCCGGCGTTCCGGAACATTCCTACTATCAAACGTTGGGCGAGTTTCTCTATAACGGTGTTGTCATACAGCTGGGTCAAACGACGGAGTTACTCTTCTACTGCTTTGGAGCGATTCTGTGGTACTACCTCTTTTACAAATCGATGTATATCCCGCGCGCTATATCTCTTTTCGGTCTGATAGCGGTGTCAGTGGCACTAGGGGGGCTCGCGTTCCAATTTCTTGGTCACGATGTGTCGATATTTGTATACCTCCCAATCCTTCCCTTTGAATTGACCATTGGAGTATGGCTCATGCTCAGAGGCATAAAAGATGAGGTGCCCGTCGTCATTGATCCCGCGCCGTAACCGCCGCTCAGCCTCGGCCCGATGAAATGAAATCCGGTCATAAACCCACCGGGACGGTCCCGACTCTTCAGTGTGAGAGGCGCCCGTCACTGTCTGAACGCATCAGGGTGTTCGCTTGAGTGAAAGCAAACTGAGAAGCGTTCAAGGCGGCCTCGTCGAGAAGGTCGTCCGGAGAAGCTCCGCCAGAACGGCGGCTCTGAACTCAGATCTGTGTCGAGTGCCCGTCGCCTCCGGGTTCCGCGAGGCTGTGACACCGGCAGGATCCGGCTGTGATCCGTAGACGATTGAATCAGGACCTGGCCGGCGAGCCTCTCCGTTGTCCAGGCGGGCGGGTGACTGCCTCCAGATAGCTTCCCTCGTAGTGATGACCGAGCTTCGCCACCAGCTCGGCGAGGAGCGACTTCAACTCCTTCATCTTCGCCGGACCCAAGAGATGCGTCCACTCCTCCTGAAGCTTGGCCACCTCCTCCGCTGCGGCCCGGTTGTACGCCCAGCCCTTCTTGGTTCGGCGAATGATGACAGCCCGAGCGTCCCTCTGATCGGGTACTCGCTCGACGTAGCTGGCAGCCTCCAGCTGCTCGACCAGATAGCCCATCGACTGCTTGGTCATGCCTGCCTTCCTAGCCAGCTCGGTGATGCGATCGCCTTCCGGACCAAGCAGCTTCATGACCGTCGAGTTGGAGTCGGTGACCTCTTTGAAGCCGCGCGTATGGAGCCGCTGATGGACGCGAGCGCTTAGGTCGAAGCTGGGGATCGACAGCAAGGCGCCGATCATGAACTCGCGGTTCCCCTCCAAAGCTCTTGACAGTATAGACAGACGCTCTTACTATTCGGACAGACAGTCTTACTAAATTGGAGGTTGGGACATGATCGCGAGGTTCGGTTACTTCGACGGATTGACGGAGGAGCAGAAGAGGGTTCAGGAAGACAATGCCAGCCGGCGATTCAAGGCGGCCCTCACCAGCCAGCCGGGCATCCTGGCCGTCTATTACGTGGAATCCCCGAACGGCGACCGCGCGACCATCTCCATCTGGGAAAACAAGCAAGCCATGGAGCAGGGCGGCATCAAGGCCAACGCAGTTCCCCTGCTGCAAGGCCAGCGAGGAGAAGACATCCCGAGTCCCAGCCGGGTTGAGGTTTGGGAAGTCCTCGATCAGTTCGTCGCCCCGGCGGCGGTACGGGCTTAGCGTTTCGACGATGGCGGGCGGTCGCGGCGCAACCCCGGACATCACCGATTTTGAATACAAGAATGGTCGGGGGCCCGGGATTTGAGCCCGGTGCCTCATGGGTCCCGAACCCTACGTAGCTCGTGTTATCGCGTGTCCCGCGGTTTTCTGCAGCGTCCTCCGGTATCTAATTTCGCCGGTCGTCATGTCCTCGCGTTTCCTCCCGTTTCCTCTTGGTTCCGCGAATTCGTGACGCGTCTGTGCCACGGCAGCTGACGAAATCCGAGCTCTCGAGTGGCTTTATCGGCGAGAGAATCAAGTTGTGAAACCATTTTGGTGGGCGCGTCGAGGTTTAGGCGAATCTTCCAATCGTCGTCGAACTGCCTAGCCGACCAGCGGCAAGGAGAAACGCAATGGGAAGGATTGTTGTAAGTGAGAACGTCTCGCTGGACGGAGTCATCCAGGACCCGGCGGGGGTCGAGGGCTTCAGCCGCGGCGGCTGGGTCGGTCGTATCGGCGGCCAGGGTCGCGACGAGGCGGCCAAGGTTGCGCTCGACGAGGCGTTGGGCGCCAAGGCCTTTCTGCTGGGGCGGCGGAGCTACGACTTCTTGGCCGCGCGGTGGCCATCCCGAAGTGGCCCGTTCGCGGATAGGTTGAACAGCTTTCCCAAGTACGTCGTTTCCTCGACTCTCGGTGCTCCCGTTTGGAACAACACGACGGTAATAAGGGCCGACGTAATCAACGAAGTCTCAAGCTGAAGCGTGAAATTGATGGCGAAGTCCTTGTCGCCGCTAGCTTCCAACTCTGGCACACGCTGATGGAGCACGACCTTGTGGACGAGCTGCGCCTGATGATCTATCCAGTCGTGCTTGGAGCTGGGGAGCGCCTGTTCGGCGAGAGCAGTGAAAAGAAACCTTTGCGCCTCGTCAGCACCAGGACCGTCGACGATCTCGCTCTTCTCATCTACGAGTTGGTCCCGATCAGGTCATGAACTACTACGACACATTGATAGAAGTTGCAGATGACTGTCCGACCAAGCAAGCCCAGGTGCCGCAGGCAAGAGGTGGCAGGAAAACCAAGGCGGCGATTGAGTACGAGATCCTCGTCAAGCATCCATATAGTCACACCGAAGAGGACATCGCTTTTGAGACGTACGCCGTCCTACATGACATCCCAAAGGAAATCTGGCCCAAGGAACGCAAGAAATTCTTGAGGAAGGGCCATCCGCACCTGCGGGTGTCGCCTCTGGCAAAGCGCTACGGCTGGGGTATTCACAACAACGTTGCAGGCAAAATCGCCCTGATCGCTGTTGAGTCGTCCCGGTACAAGCAGCTACTGGACGATCCGCACACGACCAAAGTCAAGGCGTTTCGCTCTACGAGCGCGTAGGGGTTGGTCGGGGGCCCTGAATTTGAACCCGGGGCCTCACGGTCCCGAACTCTGAGACATGCCGTCCAGAAATCGCGGAACCGATCGATTTCAGTTCGATTCTTCCGCGGCCCGCGGGTATTCCGTCCAGATTTGAGGCGATCTTCTGGCGGATTACTACATGAACTACTACAGGCCGGCGCCCGGCCAATCGGCGCCCGGGCGCACAGCCGATCGCTCGACCGCCCGACGGTGCCTGGATGCCGATCGGCTCGACGTAAAGGCGGTGGTCTCGGGTCTACACCCCGGCTACGATCGGCGCGGTGGACACCCTGCTCGCGGCCGCAATTGGTGCCGGCATAGCGATCATCGGCGGACTTATCTTCCGCGCCGTCGACTCTCGCCAGCACCGTCAGCAGTGGGTGCGCGATCACCTGCGCGATGCGGCCGAGCAGTTCCTGTCCGACGCGCGATCTCATCTCCAAGTGACGGTCGACCTCATGGTGGGAGACCTCCCGGGCGATGCTCGTGCCATCGTGGGGCCAGCAATCGCGCTCGCGGTTGACATCTCGCGGTTGCAGCTGGTCGCTCCGAAACCCGTCTTCGACGAGGCACGCGCGGCACAGGAACTGCTTATAAGTGCGAACCAGGCAGCGCACCACATCACTGGCGATCGGTTCGATGAGACCCAAGGTGCGGCGCTCAAGGCGGCCCATGAAGCTGAGGCCCGGATTAGCCGCTTCGCCGACCTGGTTCGCGAACACCTCAGGTGAGATCGGGCTCTCGATGGGTGAGCTCTGTTGCTCCATGAAGCCGAAAACAGCGAGGCGAGACCTGTGAGCGCTGCCAGCGGCGGCAGCTGAAGAGGTGGCGTTCCGCACGCGTATGGGCATATGTGCATGCGGTGGTGGGCGCGATCAGGTCGCAGGGCGGGGCTCCGACCATTGCGACCAGCACGTCCGGATGGAGGCCGTGGACGACGTCTCAGCTGACGCGCTGTGCGGCTTGATGCAGGACAACGGACAGTGCCAAAGGGTTCGGACGTCGCTGATTGCTAATAGGGGCAAGCGGATATATGCTCGGTGGCGCGCTCGGCCGGTAGATTGCGACCTGGCGGGGAGCGCCAAGGCTATGCAGCGTTTTACGATTGAATTTGGCAATGCCGAGATGGACGTTGCGAACCGCTACGCGGAGGATCTCGCAGACGCCATCCGGGAACTCGGCGAAATCCGCGTCGAACGCACAAGGGCCGACGCGACTAGCCAGGATCTTGGCTCCTTGCTTGTCTTGCTGCTAGGAACGCCGTCAGTTACCGCGCTGGCTCACGGTCTCGCCATTTGGCTTCGACGTAACAGCGGCGCCACGATCGAGATCACCGGGCCAGATGGAAGGTCGGCAGTTCTGAAGAACGTAACGAGTTCTGACGCGCCCGCTATTCTGCAGCGCCTCATTAACCCGCACGGTGAGTAGCGTGCTGTGACGACTGCTCCCGTCCAGCCCGAGACCACCCTCGCCATCGTGATGGGTGCAAGTAGGTTCCCCCTGTGCCCTAGCTTGCCCGGCGGACATCAATTTGAAGCCTCGGCAAGAGACTTCGCAGTCTTTATGACGGCAAACGATGGTTTTCGTTTGCCAATGGTCAATTTGCTGTATCTCTTCGACACTCAAGAGTCTCCCAACGAGATTGACTTCCGGATCGAGGAGTTTCTCGGCACTAGCAAGAAGAACCTTGACGCTCACGGTACGCCGGCGCGCGATCTCATCGTTTATTACGTTGGTCATGGAGGCTTCACAAGCGGAGATCAACAGTATTTCCTTGCAATGCGGACAACGCGGGAGCGTTCCGAGGGGATCTCCAGCATCCGGATGTCGGATCTTGCAGGAACCCTCAAGAGCTCAGCGAGAGAACTCCGCCGCTACCTGATTTTGGACTGCTGTTTTGCGGGGTCCGCTTTCGGGGAGTTTCAGTCCGGGGTTGCCGCAGCGACTAGGAGCAAGACGCTCGCGGAGTTCCCAAACCAAGGCACCTCCCTACTGTGTGCTAGCAGCTCTCGAAACGTGGCGCTTGCTCCAACTGGGGAAGGCCACACGATGTTCTCGGGTGCACTCCTTGAGGTCCTTCATCGAGGCGTACCAGAAAGCGACGCGAGGTTGACGCTCGAGGAGGTTGGCCGCAATGTCGCCGAATTGATCGCGGCCAAACACGTTGATCGGGCTGTCCGACCTGAGGTCGGCTCTCCCGATCAACGGGAAGGTCGCATCGCAGATATCCCGCTATTCCCCAACCTTGCAACCAGCCTTCGGCCATCAGAAGAAATTAGGCGCGATCTCAATGTGGTGATACCCAGTGAGAATGCTCCGACGGCTTTGATGACTGCCACAGGCGGCTCGGTTTCGACTGAGAGAACAGCCCTCATCGCAACACTAGCGAGCCTGCTTCACGGTCCGGATGCTGGACTCGCTCGTGACGCAAGAAAAGTTCTAGTGCGGCTCCAGCACGATCCGACTAGTGAAGTTGCCGCCGCAGCGAGAGGCGTTCTAGGCGAGATTCCCAATGCTGCCGATCACCCAAGAACGAGTCCGTCGCCACGCAGCGGCGGTGCTAGCACGACTCGTCAGCCACGTGAGGCAGATGCGCGATCCAATGTTCAACCCCTAGCCCAAGCGAAGAAGGAAGTGGGGACAACAGCTACCGACCAGCGTGGCGACCTGCGGATCATCAGCGGTCCGTCTCAACCCCATTCATACGCGATAGGTGACCACGCGGTGAGGATTGGCAAATCACCTGATTGCGATGTGATTCTGACTGATCCGGCAGCCTCAGGTCACCATGCACGTCTTGAGCGACGCGGCGGGCAATTCGTAATTATCGATCTGGGCAGTACGAACGGCACATTGGTTAACTCCGTCCCCGTGCAGGAGCATGTCCTTCAGGATGGCGACGACATTAGGATTGGGCAGTGTGCATTCATATTCTCGCTTTCGAAGTCCGGTTAGGATCACAGGAAGTTTCCCGTGGACCTGGGCAACGGGCAAGTTGGTGACTCATTGTCGGCGGGGCGCACACGCCATCGCGGGCAAACCGGGTGCCGTCACGTGGCGATCCGGAGCGAGTTGCCTATGAGTTACAAGTTCTCGAGCTTTGACACGACTCCGAAGGACGCTGCCACGAACTTCGCATCTCGAGTTGTGGGTCACGGAGTGCCGGTCGCATTCGAGTCGTGGCCGCGACGACGAGTTCAAGGTATTTCCTCGAAATCGAGGGCCGAGCTCTCGCCCGCCACCTCGTAGGCGGTTCTGCCCAGCAGGCTATTGGCAATGATCGCGCTTCGCCAGGCCATCAAGCTCAAGTTGGGATCGGCCACGCCGCGCATGTGCCTGGCAGCGTCCTGGGCGTAAATCCGGAGATTTGCCGGCCCGTCCCAGACGATGGA
>Ga0207646_10005296_pt1 | contig 13595 bp, 6 predicted proteins | sample KBSK5502metaG_FD_184343 | JGI IMG/M metagenome (GOLD analysis project Ga0207646, IMG submission 184343) | Corn, switchgrass and miscanthus rhizosphere microbial communities from Kellogg Biological Station, Michigan, USA - KBS K5-50-2 metaG... | ecosystem: Host-associated > Plants > Roots >... | reverse complement strand
AAGAAGAGTCCGTGTTGTGTTCCAGGAATGCCGTGGACTTCGGGGCTAGCGACCTACGTTTCGGTCGCTTCCCCTACCGCAGCAGCGGTTTAGTCCAAATAGCACTTATGTCAACTTGCCGGTGACGGCAGGCCGGGCGCGCGAAAGATTTAAGCTGAGAGTTTCGGGCGGGCGGCGGATTCAAGGCAATATCCGGTGTGGCGGGGACACACGTGTCCGCCTGCGTGATGACGTGATCATGAAGCGCTGATGATCGGTCATTCGATGGCCTTCCAACGCTTCGATGATCTGGGGAATCTTTGGTGCCAAGCTCCAGTGTCCCAATTGGGCAATTTCTGCGGCGCTCTGTTTGTTTTCCAATAACGCTTCCAGCATCGCCTGACCGGAAGGTTCCAAACACATCCGACAGCACATTGCCGATCTTGACATTGGCATCTTCCAGGACCTTCTGAACGCGGTTCGGTTCCGCCGCTCCCTCTCCCACCAACGTGCGCCGCCGCCGCGTCAAATCCCGTAGTTCACGAATATCGCGTGGCGGAATGAAACTCCCTTGCACCAATCCGTGCCGCAGCAAACTCGCCAGCCACCGGCTGTCATTCGGATCGGTCTTCTTGCCGCACAGCGCTTTGACCTGCTCGGGATTGGCCAAAATGATCTTCAGAGTTCCTTCTAAAATATTGAACACGGTTTCCAATAGGAACCTGTACTTTCCATGACCGCTTCGGTGCATTTTGTCTCGACCACCCATGCGCGCAATCGTTCCAATTCCTTGACGATCGTGGCGAATCGCCGAACCTCCCCGACCGGCTTTCGGTCCGCCGGCCCACTCAAAACGCAAACTGCTAAAAACCTTTCCCAACGTCGATTCCCGAACAGTTTTCGACTTTGACTTCCAGCATGGCTCCTCCTCCTCGAAGAGAGACCGACGCCTTCATCTTCACTTTGTTTCGCGGGCTGTGCGCCAGGCCTGCGACTTTATGCTCGAAGTTGGCGACACCGAGCAATTCGCTGAGTTCGAAGCCAGAGTCGTTGAAGCTCAGCGTCTGATCGAAGTCAGACGCGAGAAGATAGAACCGTGAAATTATTTTGGGGCTGCGGTGAATTGCGGCGAGCCCGCGCCAACGCTGGGCAGTTAGTTAGATGAGCGATTGCCGGGTTGTGGGGCTGTGATGGATGGATTCTGACTCGGTGAGCTCGCCCTCAGGGATTGCTCGCGACAATCGCGGCGTCGAGTTGCACAAAGAGCGCCGACAGATCCGCGCGGCCCTGGTTCTTCGCCGAACCGAGGCCCACGAGGACGTACCGGAGGTGCTTGGCGCCGATGGTCCTCTCGACGATGGCGCACTCGTGGCTGAACTTGTCGTTGCCAAAGCCCTTCTTCGGGCTCATCGAGGCGACGATGATTCCGGCGCCATCGAACGCGTCCTTAATGTAGCTCCCGATGCCGTCAAGCGAGTTCGCGAGAAGGACGCGCATCGCCTTGGATGCATCGAGGTCCACGAGCTTGTCCTGGGCCATGAGTGTCATGAACCTCGCCGTCTCGAATGCGGTCGCTACGATGTTGCCCCGTACCCGCTTCCGACCTTCGTCTAACTGGATGTCGGCCCAGCGCTTCGTGAGCTTCGGGCCCGCGGCGTTGGCCGTCTTATCGGCCGCCGTCTTGACCCAGTCGTGGCCTTGATAGTCGGCGGACAACCACAGGCCCGTTCCGTTCGTCGGGTCGATGGCCTTGAAGAACTCGGCGTCCGCGAGCGCGCCATTCATGTAGAAGAAGCCCAGGGCGTCGACGACCCTGCTCGTCGCGAGGTTGCTCGACCAGCGGGTGCTCGCGATGAGCCACTCGTTGAAGCGGCCCAGCGCCATGAACTCGGCGGTGTGATTGCCATCGGCATCGACATTGCCGTGGTCATCGATCTGGTCCATCGTGACCTTCGAATCCGACTTGAAGGTGACGATTTTTCCAGAGACGTCGAAGATCGAGTTGAGCTGCGGCACCACGATGTCCTGGCTGAGATTGAAGGGTTTCTCCGGTCGAGTCTTGAACAGCCCCTTGAGCTTGGGCCGCCAGGCCGCGGCGATGATGGGGAAGAGATCCGCCGCCGTCGTCGAGGCGCCCTTCTTGTCCGCGGCGTCCACGAAGGCCTGCACGCGAGACCTGAGCGCGAACGCGGCGTACATCGCGCAGATCTTTCCCATGCTCCCCACGTAGAGCATGTCCTGATCGTTGAGGCCGGCGTAGGGGGGCTTGGCGGGCGCGCCGGTCAGATCGACGAGCGCTGCGCACAGGTTCGTCGGGTTGTTGGCCGCGACCGTCGCGAACGCCGCTTTCATGTCGGCATCGTTTGGCGCGAAGTCCACGACGGGCTTGGGTGGGAACGGTTCGATGTTCTCTGCCCATGTCGGCACGACGACGGGCTTCGCGCCTCCGCCCTTGGACAGCGTCACGGATGTAGAGCCGTCGGCAGTGGCGTGTTCGACGGTGAATGGTTCGCCCGAGTCGGACGCGGCCAGCACGGCGTGCGTAACCGCGGCATCGCGCTGGTCGCCCGGCGACGACGAATCCGGCGCCTGAAGCGTATCCAGGATCTTTGCTGCGTGGTCCTTCTTGACCCCCCCAACGTCAGTGCTCGGTAATTTCAACAGGTTTCGAACGAAATTGTAGATGCGGCCGGGATCGGGCCTCTTGTCTTCAGAAAAAGAATCTGCTTCATGGATGGATTCGTGAAGCGCGGCTCGATAGGTGTCCCTGTTGTTTTTCACCAAGGTCATGATCGCATCGCTGTCGCATGAAGCGATCGCCCTGGCCAGGTCCGGCGAGCGGTCGAGCATCGCCTTCGCGGCTGCTGCAAGCTGATTCGCACGGACCTCGTGGGGAATGTCATCATGCCTGAATCCGTGTACGATGGCCTGCTGTATGTAGGTTTTCAAGAACGCCTCTGTCCCCGCCACGGCATAGTCCATAACATGTACAGATTCATGAACGAGCCACATAAGGTCACTGACGGTACTCGTGTCGATGGCGGTGGGAAACCAGATGTTGTTGTCGATCGTGATGGCGTTGCCTTGCTTTAAGGCCAATCTGACGATGGCGTCCATCGGGTACGTCATGACGCCTGGAAGAATGATCGGGCCAACGAATATCCCAACACTCTCGAAGTCGGACTCGCTCCGGTCATGCACCATGGCAAGAAAAGCGCGTTCCCAGCGACGCAGCGGTTTCATCGACCCCATGGGGCGCCGGCACGCGCTACTCGTTGTTGTCGTCGCCGTCGGCCGCGTCGGCGTCGGTGCCGGCGGCGTGACGGCTGGGAACCGGTCTTCCAGAATCTTCAGCATCTCGCGCCGTTCCGCCGAGGCCAACCGATAGTGAAACAATTCGGACAGCGCATCGCCCGTCGGTCTCGCACCGAGGCGATCGTGCAGCTCCCTCGTGCGAGGCGCAGGGACGCTCGTGAAGAGCTCGCGCAAGCGCTGCCGGCGTTGGAGCAAACCCGGGTCGTTGCGATCGCTGAATGGAATATTCAATTCGTGTTTGATCCGATCGAGGATCTCGTCATATGTAAGGTCCTCTGCAACGTCTTCTGTGGGCACCGGTGAGTCGCCGTTCCGGGATGTTGGGCGCACAAACACGGTGTTCGGCGGTACACAACCACGGCCACTCAGTAATTTCCGCGCGAAAGGTTGCGACTCATTGTGTGGGAACGCGCCGCCCTCAATAACCAATCCATAGTATCCGGGCTGTACGCTCTCGGACGGAATACCCTCGGAGGCGAGCATCGATTGTGTCAGCAGATTGCCGGATGCAAGGACCGAAACGTGTCCGATGTCTCCGGATCCAGGAACAGCACGAAGCATCCAGTCGCCTGCGCGAAGCGAATCCCTGGGCTGCTGCGAGGGCAAGGCCACGACCCGGAGCAATTCCGGTCCGTTGCTTATCAAAGGTCGATTCTGCAGCGCAGCGCGGAAGAGCGCGACCGGCGATAAGCCGGGCACAGGATCATGGCCAAGGTCGCGCAGTAGCTCGTGCAGGAAGGATGTTTCCGATTCGCGTCTGCTGCCGGCGCTCACTAATACTTCTTCTTCCGCGACCACCGCGCCGGGTTTCCTGAAGCATGAGGACACGAGTGCCTTGGCAGCCCGCGCGCCGGACTGCAGCGCGCCCTCCATGTAACCGAAGTAAGCCATGCAGGTGTGCTCACCGGCGAAGTACAGACGCTTCGCATGCGGGACGCTCAGGAATTTGCCGATGGTGGTGACCTGTCCAACTTTCGGGCACGCATAGCCGGTTTCGATCCACTCGGTGTTCGGCCAGTCGGCGTAGTGGTCGTTCGTCACCGTGTAGTCGGGATAGAGCTTGAGAATCTCAGACTGGAAGTGTCTCTTCGCGTCCGTCTTCGGAACGAATGGTCCTCCAGCGAACACAGTGAGAGCGATGCCTCGGGAGGCGAGGGCCTGGTTCTCTGTCGCTTCCCATGTCTGCCCCAACTCGTCCGACACTGCGCTCGGAGCCATTCCGCGCCGGATCCAGAATCGGCCGTTGACGTGACTGATGTATTTGACGGCGGGACCCAGCCCCATCTCGCGGCCGGACGGAAGAGGAGGCTTAATGGTGATCTTGTGCCAGACGCTCGGGGGCACAGCCAGGATGACAGCGTCGAAGTTCCTCGACAGAAGGCCTTGTATGGGATCCAACCACGTCACTTTGACGGGCGGATCCGTCTCGCCGATCTCGATCTTTTTGACCGGGCTGCTGATGTGAAACTCGACGGGTTTGCCGTGCTCGAGCATATTCACCCCGAGCGATGCATTCCCTTCAGCGCACCGGAAATCCTCCCGATGGGTCCAGTAGCCTTCGAGATGCACGTCATCTTTTCCCAGCCGGCCGCCGCTTACAACCGCGAGGAGTCCCAGGTAGCTCTGTTTTTTTGCCGGAAGCACATGGTCGTTGCCAAGTTCAAATTCAATCGCATCGACGAGCAAAGGATGGCGAGGGCCGGGTACCAGCCGGGCGTACTCCGCGATCTTCTCGGCAACGGATTTGGCATCCAGCGCCGATGCACCGCGCGCGGTCCAGGGCGCAAACGGATCGGTCACGACCCGGGCATCGTCGCTGATCTTTTGAAAGACGACTGCCATTTGCTCATACAGCTTCTCCGGATCGGCGATGGCCTTTCCACGAAGACGAAACTGCGGTTCGAGCCCGGCGGCGGCATACTGATCTTCACCGGTGAGGACGGTAAGACCGAGGTGAAAGTTTCTTGCCAGCGCGAGCCACATCGGATGATTGAACCCAATAAGCTCCGCGCCTGTTTCGATGAGGCGGCCTGGAATCAGGATTTTGTTGGTTTCGACGCGACCGCCATACGTTGAGCGGGCTTCAAAGATCATGGACGAGATGCCGAAATGGCCCAGCGTCCACGCAGCGGCAAGTCCGGCGAATCCGCCTCCGACGATCGCGACTCGGTTCGGGAAGAAGCGGGAGCAATCGGAAGCCGTCGCCAATCCCATCCAGTTGATGAACTCTGTTTGCTTCGACTGAGATCTCTCAACCGTTTGTGCTCCAGACAATTTTGGTCCGAATCGTCGATGCAGCTTGCCGAAAAACGAACGTGACATTCACTTCCTCGCAAAGCTGAGCAGCGTTTTCTTAAAGAATGCGATCGACGGAGAGAAGAAATACTCACCGCCGGTAGGAACAACGAAAGCTTTCGAGACCGGGATCTCCTCCACCTTGTTTTCTATCGGCAGATCGAAGACGCGATCTGGACCGAGCGCCAGGATCGGGTCGTGCCCTGCATGGTCCCGCGGCGCGTTCGGTTTATTCACCCATCGGTTCATGAGGAATTCGAACTGATCCACGATCGAGCTCTGATAGCAGACAAAGAGCAGGCCCTTATCGTCGCTTTTGGCGGAGTAGGTGATTCCGCGACGCAGGATCGATCGTGGCGGAGTACGTTCGGCGAAACCCAGGTCCGTGGCCTGGTCGCGAGGGTTCACTTTCCGGATGTGCGCTCCCAGCGGACACGAGAGTCCGTCCGGATCCGCCATGTTCGCCGCCGAGTCCCCGGGCAGTGCAGGGGTCGGCGCGTTGTCATAGGCAAAGTAATTCTGCGCGTCGCCGGTGATGCCGACGTCCTTGTCGGGACTGCGAGTGACGGGAGTGCCGGAAGCCCAGCGGCCAACGAGAAGGGCAGAGAAGCGCTGCTTGTCCGGTGCCGATTTCGGATACTTCTTCGCTAATGCCTTGCTCGTGTCCTCAACGAACCGCCAGAATTCATCGGTGCTCTGGCGCAGCCGTCGATAAACCATCAGCGAGCCGTCCCTGGCCCAGATGGGCCCTTTGGGCTGATTCGCGGAATCGTATGTCCGAGGGTCGTCGCCCTTTTGGCGTCCGTAACCGAAGAGGAAGTGGCCAGGCCAGATCAGACGGCTACCGGGTTCGGCGAAGTCAGCCTTGACGGTGTCGAAGGGCGTGCCCCTGGGGAACGTGCGAGGATATACGAAGTCATACGGCTCTTTGGACCACCGCCCCCGGACCGACGGCAGCGAGATGCCGTCCTTGAAGCCGAACTGTTCGTGCCCGGGTTTGGGTGCCCCGTGCACGTCCCCTCTGTCCTGGTGCACGACGCTCATGCCCTGAGAGGTGATTTCCTTGATTATTTTTTTTTGTTCATCCTCGAGCCACGGCAGATCGTCGCTGGCCATGATCACGACGCCGTCGACGGGGTGAGCAGGGCCACCAATAACCCATCCCGATACGTGACCGCTATCCGTCTTCACGCTGGGATCGCCGATATAACCCGAGCGCTCGGCCAGCCCTAACTTGAAAGCGACATCCGCGAAGTCGTCGACCTCGGGTGTGCTTGTCAGCTTGCGAAGCCCTGTCGCACTCAGCGCGACGTTGAGGAATACGTAGTGCGCCGAATCGGGTTCGTGGCCGAGCCGATCGCGCATACTCTTCCAAATGCGATGGGCCTCCAGGACTTCCGCCGCCGTGGAGAGGCGCGAATTCATTTTGCTGAGGCAACTCCTGGCGGCCGAAGCATCAGTGATGGAAAAGAAGATGAAGTGTTGATGATCCTTCAAAAATCCGGGAATGATGTTGCCCTGGATCTCGTCTAGCGCAAGCAGCGGTTCGTCTGTCGGCGGAGCCATGTCAACAATCCACGGGTTTCGGGGCGGAAATCGTGGCGCCGCCCGGATCCTTGTCCTTCGGACCGAAGCGCGCACCGAGCCGCATATCCAGGTGTTCTGCGATTTGCGATCCGAAGTCGATGGGGACTCCCGCGATCTTGATGTCGGATACCGTGTAGCCCTGGCTCTTCGGAACGGCAAACTCCGCGCGCACGATCATCGACTTGTGCGGATCCTTATCGGCCTTGCCTCGGAGCACTTTCCAGAACGTTTGCGCATCCGTACCGTCGGGCGTCTTCCAGCCCGAAGTGTCGAGTTTCGCCATATACAAGCCTACGGGGTTCTCAAGGGTGATGAATTGGTTCTCCCGAGCCAGTTTGTTCACGTTGTCCCCGATCGTGGGATCGCTTTGCCGCCTGGGATCCCCGAAACCATCGCAGTTGATGAGTTTCTTCACATCGGTTATGAGCTTGCCGCCGTGGCTGCGGAGAACCGCCGCACGTGCCGCGATGTCGACCTGTGCACCCAGCGTGTTGGCGGGCATTTGCAGATGCACACAGTACTGGTTGTTCCATTTGTTTCCGGGGTCGTACACCGTAGCACCCGTAACGTCTGTTCCTTCCAGATCGGCCAGAGTGATGGCCTTGGTATCGCACCGGGCTTGATACAGGCTCACGAGCAAATCCCGGGAGAATTTTCTTAAAGCCGCTACGCCCGGCTCGTACAGGAACTGGTAGTATTCGGGCGGTTCAGAGGTAAAAACGACGCGCACAATTTTATTGGCGCTGTTGCGAAACACCTGCCACTCACAGTACTCGTCTTGAATTCGGAGCATTTGGTTTTTCTGGAGCACGTCGCTTGTCTGGAGATCCGGCTCGTCGACAAGCTTGTAGGTCGAGGGAGAAGGCGAACCCCATCGAATAGGGAATGCATTCCATGGGACGTTCGCGCCCGTGAGCGTAATTGATGCCGGCCGGGACGCCGGGCTGAAGAAACGCACATACTTTGCGGCGTCGGCTTCAGTGATCGAAAGCCCGAAGGCGATTTTTCGAGTTGCCAGGTCGATTTTCCTCTGGAAAAGCGTCTCCATCATGGCGTGCCAGGCTTTGCGCAATTTCGGACCGAAGTCCGTCAGCATTGCTGTCGGTTCGAACGTGAAAGCCTCCGAGACCTCGAACTCCGTATCGATAGAGGCCCTTCGAGCCCGTTCCGAAACCTTGAGCCATGACGGAGGCGTGAAATCCTCGGAAGTCTCCGTCTCCCCAATCGATTCGGCAGGCCGCTTTATGATCCGCGTTGGACTCCGCTCCCTATCCTTGAGCCAGGTGGGCGGAGTGTAATCTTCCAGAGCATCCACCTCTTCCGATTGAGCACGCACGATGACAGAGTGCGGCGGCACGCGACCGCGATCATCTAAGAATCGGCGGGCAAACGGCTCCTTGCGCGTGTGTGGATAGGCGCCACCTTCAATGACCGTCCCGTAGAATCCGGGCTGCGCACTCTCGGCGGCGATGCCCTCGGAGGCCAGGGCAAACCGCGCCAACAGATCGGCGCATGCCAGGACGCAAACGTGTCCCACGTCTCCGGTTCCGGGTACGGCGCGAATCATCCAGTCACCGGCCCGAAGCGCAACGTCAGGCCGGCTCGAGGGCATGGCGATGATCTTCAACCGATTCTGCGTGCTTCGCTGCAGAGACCCATGGCGCACCGCTTCGCGAAACAACCTGGCGGGCGACAGGCCGAATACGGAAACAGGACAGCCGCCGTCGCGCAACAGTCGCTGGAGAAATGAAGCTTCCGATTGGAGTCTTCCGCCGTTGCTGCTGCTGAGTAGTGCAAGCTCGGCTCGATCGAGTATGTAGTCCCCGTTGTCAGAATTCATAAGCGATTCTCCTTCGTCCAAACTCCCTTCTCAGCCGAGGAGGGGAGCTTTCGGGTAGAGCCCAGACGACCGGCTCTGGCTCTTGCAATCCGCGTATTTCACGAATTGCGGCGTCGAGGTTGAGCCGCCCCCAGCAGTCTCCTTCCTCACGATCCTGCAGGGGTTCGGCGCTGCGCTTCAGAAAATTCCGAATTTCTTCAATCGAGACGGGGCGGCCTGCAGCTTCATCCATTATCAGCACGGACTGGAGGCCGCGCCTCACGGCTCCAGCGTCAATCCATCCTCGAGAAAACGCGCGAAATATGCGACGACCATATCCATCTCTCGAGAATTTGGCTTAATAATTTCGTCCACTAACTTGCGCTTGGATGAATCAGTGCCCCAATAAAGTCCATCTAGTAGCCAGAGAGGGCGAAGAAATTGCGTGAAGGTGTGATCGGCAATCGTCTGTTTCGCCTGTTTGGAAAGCTGTGGACGCTTTGTGCCGGGGACTAGCGGTAATTCTGCCTTACCGGTTCGGTCTTTCGAGTTTGCGATAAACTCGTGATATCGACGGCGGCTCTTCTTGCCATAGTAAGCGCGTAGATTCTCGGCCAGGGAAAGCGATGGGTCGTATGCACTGCCAATGTTGATGCCATCGATGTCCCCGATCAAATCAACGCGGCTTGCGCGCTTCAGAAGGTAATCGTTGAGATCGACTGGAGCGCCCGTATCCAACGCCGTCCAGAAATCCTTTAAGTATGCCTGAAGCGCACTCCCAAGGTCGCCCGCCCAGGTCACGATTAACTCGCGCCTTGGAGGCGGCATGGGCACACTCTGACCCTTGGATGGATCCTGTTTCGGGGATCCTTCGATTCCGGTCAGAACGTGCCCGATATCGACCCAATCAGTGTCGGCAAAGAGAAAATCCTTATTCAGCGTGTATATTCTGGAGAGTTTAAACATCTTCTCGTCCGCAGAATCAGGGGGAACCAGCGGTTTCACATTACGATTCCGATACAAGACCTGGTCAAAAGCGCCGCTGAGCGGGTCTTTCGGCCCGCCCTGATAAATCTTTCGAACCGATGCCAGAAATTCCAGGTGCGATTGGGTTGCAGGGCGAGCCCGTTCCCTGGGATCGACGAGCGCCAGGAATTGCTCCAGGTCAATCAACTCCACCACGACGGTAGCTGCGATCTGCTTTCCGCCTTTGAGTTCAACTCTCGGGTACATGGTGAGACTACGCGTATACCCGTCGACACCGATATAGGTTGTAAATGCAAATGCTCCATCGGGCCGGACCGTCGACGCTGAGATTTCGCTCAAGCTGGGCCCATCGGCACTTACAATTTTCACAGCAACCGATCCCTTGACTCCACTAAGCGGCCAGTCCGTACCATCTTTCTTCCGGTCGTAATCTCGGCGTGTCCCTGACTCATCCATCTGAACTCGTCCGATGACTTCGATATCCTTTGCGTCTGTTTGCGCGAATCTTGTTTGATCCGCCCGCAGGTGTATCGGGGTCAAAAAGAAACCCTCGTATCGCCCCCCGCTCCCAAGCGTTAGATTGATCTCGGGAAGCCCGGAGATTCTGACCTTTTCAAGGCGCAGTACCGGCGTTGCTGTCCCTTCTTCCAAGAGCTGCCGATTCAGGTCTGCTGATGAGCGTAGCCATGGGGGCGGCGTGTAATCTTCCAGCGCATCCGTCTCTCCCGATTGAGGACGGACAATGACAGAGTACGGCGGCACGCGACCGTGACCATCTAAAAATCGGCGAGCAAACGGCTCTTTGCGCGTGTGTGGAAACGCGCCACCTTCAATGACCGTCCCGTAGGATCCCGGTTGCGTACTCTCGGCAGGGATGCCCTCGGAGGCCAGGGCGGAGCGCGTCAACAGATCGGCGGATGCCAGGACGCAGACGTGTCCCACGTCTCCGGTTCCGGGTATCGCGCGAATCATCCAGTCACCGGCCCGAAGGGCATCGCCAGGCCGGCTTGAGGGCATGGCGATGATCTTCAACCGATTCTGCGTGCTTCGCTGCAGAGACCCATGGCGCACCGCTTCCCGAAACAACCTGGCGGGCGACAGGCCGAGCACGGAAACAGAACCGCCGCCGTCACGCAACAGCCGCTGGAGAAATGAAGTTTCCGATTGGAGTCTCCCGCCGTTGCTGCTGCTGGCTAGTGCAAGCTCGGCTCGATCGAGTGTGTAGTCCTCGTTGTGAGAATTCACAAGCGATTCTCCTTCGTCCACGCGCACCTCGATGAACTGTTCATCCGATACACTGGACGAATCTTCCCCCATAGCATCGAAGACAGCATCGGACACGTCGCTCTCCGATGTGCTCTCCGGTAGAGCCCAGACAACCTTCTCTGCCTCCTGCAATCCGCGTATTTCACGAATTGCGCCTTCGAGATTGAGCCGGCCCCAGCAATCCGCGTCCTCACGATCCGGCAGCGGTTCAGCGCTGCGCTTCAGGCAATCCCGAATTTCTTCAATTGATACGGGGCGGCCCGCAGCTTCATACATCGCGGCAACGAGGCCTGTAACGTGGGGCGACGCCATGGAAGTGCCCGACCGAGGTACAAGCAAGCCTTCCTGACGAACGGCGTCACGTGGAATGGATCGTGCAGCGATGATGTCAACGCCCGAGGCGTACAATTCCGGTTTGTCGCGGCGTTCGTCGCGTGTCGGGCCGCGACTGCTGAATGGAGCGGGCGGATTTCCGGCGGCAGTCGCATCGTAAGCTCCGACGGTGATCACCAACGGAGATGTGGCGATCGTTCCAAGCGTGTACAACTGCGTTGCGATTTCCGGGTCGAATCGGGATTGCGCTCCCGGACGCGCCAGATCCCTTTCGATCCAGGCATGGAACCGGCCGCTGATCACGTAGTCACCGATCAACCGCACGGTCCAAACGCCGGGCGGCGCTCCTGCATATAAAAAGACCTCGCCGTTATGATCCTTGGCGTTCGGATCCTCCCTGCGGTGATAGATGCGGCCCACGACGGTGCCTTCATAGACGATGTCCGCCGCATGTCCCAATTTCACTTCCACAAATTCCGAACCCTGAGGGGGTCGAATCGCGATGACGAAACGATCTTTTCCGGAATACCAGGCATCGATCTCGTTATCGGTCGTGTCCGCCGGATCAATGATCCATTCCAAATCGCGATGTTCGCCGTCCCGCAACCAGCCTTCGACCGCGAGATGCGCGGATCGGTAGTTTCCCGCCGATTGAACAATCGCCCTTCCGGGGCCCTTCCGCAGCAATTCGTGCATGCCCTGTTCGACCGGACTCGTTCCATCGTGGCTTCCGGCTGTGCGGCCAACCGAGAGATTCACCACCCACGGCCGGCCGTTCGCCGTCTTGTCTACAAAGTCCAGCCCTTCGAGCAGCCGCACCGAATCTCCCAAATCACCAACGGAACCGAGACGCGGCGTCGAAAGATGAACGAACAGCAAGCCGGCGTTGTAACCCGCACCGGCCGCACCCACTCGGCCATTCCCGGCGGCAATGTCGAATGTGTGGGTCCCATGGCTGCCATTGCTTGTGTCACTGATCGCGGGGTGATAACCCAACGTGCCATACGGGTCAGGAGTGCTCAGCGCCGCGTTGATCTCTTCAGGCGAAAATATCCGGCCATAGCCGTAGGGATTAGGATGCGCAGGATCGTACGTTGCCCCTTGATGCCAGAACGCCACGAGCCGCGTCGTGCCGTCGGGATTGAGGAAATTGGGATGAGCAAAATCCAGCCCGAAGTCCAGCGCTGCAACGATGCAGCCGCGCCCTCCAAAATCAGCCACGGAACGACGCGGGGTGGCTGTGCCTTCACGCGGGAACAGTTCGGGCAGGTCTTCACCATCGTCGGCGATACCCAGAGCGCGTGCGGCCTTGAAACTGAGGACATTCGGATGGCCGCGAATCGTCCACGCATCCCCAGCCAGGAACCGTCCTGTACAGATTCGATTGAATTGGCAAACGACAGTGAATTGAGGCGGGATCTCGTGGGGATCCTCCAGTCGAAGAATCCCCTCGACCATCTGCTCGGCCGGTGTCGTCTCCACCATTTCCGCCAGCGCAGGATCCAAATTGAATTCATGGAACCGGCTATTCGGCATGCAGGCACCCAGGACGCGCGGGGTATCCACTGCAGCAGCGGTCGCTTCTGCCGGCTCTGTTCGAATTCAACATCGCCGGCGGTTATCGGACCAATAGAAGTTGGGGCTTGTTGCCCACGTCGACCACCACTCGGTACACCTCATTTGTATCCTCGGTCAGGAACAAGGTTCCGTTGGAAGAATTCGTCATACGACGAAGCGCTTCTTCCCTGTTTGCGACGGAGTTCAATGGCTTCGGTTTGAATAAGGACCCGACAGTGAAGGTCACAATTTCCGCCGCCGCAAAGATGTCTGCAGCGATGCCGATACCGCTGCCGTGATATCGCCGGTTAATTAATAGTTTGGCTCCCGACGTGGCGACCTGAGTGACGGATATGAGCGTTGCCATCTGCGCTGAAGTTTGCTGTGCGAAATTTCCAAGGAAAGTTCCGCCCGTCTGTTGCGCAGCCTGGAATGCGCCGAAGGTTGTCAGGGGAAC
>Ga0207646_10005295_pt1 | contig 13598 bp, 11 predicted proteins | sample KBSK5502metaG_FD_184343 | JGI IMG/M metagenome (GOLD analysis project Ga0207646, IMG submission 184343) | Corn, switchgrass and miscanthus rhizosphere microbial communities from Kellogg Biological Station, Michigan, USA - KBS K5-50-2 metaG... | ecosystem: Host-associated > Plants > Roots >... | reverse complement strand
TTGAAGCTGCCATCGGGCTGGGGCACCGCGCGCGTGCGCACCGCGGCGAGATCGGAACCCGCCTGCGACTCGGTCAGGTTCATCGTGCCGGCCCATTCGCCCGAGACCATCTTGGGCAGGAACATTTCCTTCTGCTCCGCCGTGCCGCAGAGCTCGATCGCCTCGATCGCGCCTTGGGTCAGCAGCGGGCAAAGGTCGAACGCCATGTTCGCCGCGTGCCACATCTCCTCGACCGCGGTCGCGACGAGCTGCGGCAGCCCCTGGCCGCCGAACTCCGGATTCTTGGTGAGCCCGTTCCAGCCGTTGGCGCAATACTGCAGGTACGCGTCCTTGAAACCCGTGGGGGTCTTCACCGAGCCGTCGTCGAGACGCCGCGCGCCTTCGCGGTCGCCGATCGCGTTCAGCGGATCGAGGACTTCGGTCGCGAACTTGGCCGCTTCGGCGAGGATCGCGGCGACGGTGTCGGGTGTCGCGTCCTCGAAGCCCGGCAGCTTGCCGACCTGCTCGAGACCCGCCAGCTCGTTCATCACGAACTGCATTTCCTTCAACGGCGCGTGATATTGGCTCATGCTTCGCTTGCGCTATCCGAGTTCGGCGGTAAGCTGCGGGATGATCTCGAACAGGTCCCCGACCAGGCCGTAGTCCGCAATCTGGAAGATCGGCGCATCCGGATCCTTGTTGATCGCAACGATCACCTTGCTGTCCTTCATCCCCGCAAGATGCTGGATCGCGCCGGAAATTCCCACCGCGATGTAGAGCTCGGGCGCGACGATCTTACCGGTCTGTCCGACTTGATAATCGTTGGGCACGTAACCCGCATCGACCGCAGCGCGCGAGGCGCCGATCGCGGCGTGCAGCTTGTCGGCCAGCGCCTCGAGCATCTTGAAATTCTCGGCGTTCTGCAGCCCGCGGCCTCCGGAAATGATCACGCGAGCGCTGGTCAGTTCGGGGCGATCCGACTTGGTGAGCTCCTGTCCAAGCACCTTGACCCGGCCGCTGTCCGGCGGTGCGGTGACGGTTTCAACCGCGCCGCTGCCTCCGGTCGCGGCCGCCGCGTCGAAACCGGTTGTGCGCACCGTGATCACTTTTTTCGCGTCCTTCGCCTGCACGGTGGCGAACGCATTGCCGGCATAGATCGGCCGCACGAAGGTGTCGGCCGATTCGACCGCGATGATGTCGGAAACCTGCGCCACGTCGAGCAGCGCGGCGATGCGCGGGGCGATGTTCTTGCCGAAGCCGGTCGCGGGCAACATGACGTGCGAATACGACGGCGCGAGGCCGACGGCCAGCGCCGCGACGTTCTCCGCCGTCGGCGCGGCGAACTGCGGCGCATCGGCGTGCAAAGCCTTGGCGACGCCGGCGACCTGCGCGGCGGCTTTGGCCGCGCCTCCCGCGTTGTGGCCCGCGACCAGAACATGAATGTCGCCGCCGATTTTCTGCGCAGCGGCGATGGTATTGAGCGTCGCGGTCTTTAGCGCAGAGCCGTCGTGCTCGACGATGACGAGAATGGTCATGCAATGTTCGCTGGCGTATCGCCCGTCCTTCGACAAGCTCAGGACGAGCGGATTCTATGGTTCCGTTCGTCCTGAGCTAAGTCGAAGCACGAACGGCGTGACAAGGCCTGGATCCCCGCTTTCGCGGGGATGATTTCGTGACACCCGCTTCGCGGGCGTCACGAAATCACCTTGGCTTCGTTGCGCAGCTTCGCCACGAGCTCTTTCGCATCGGCGACCTTGCCGCCGCCCTTGCGCTTGGGCGGCTCGACCACCTTCAGCGTCGTCAGTCGTGGGCTGACGTCGACACCGAGCGCGTCGGGCTTGACGACGTCCAACGGTTTTTTCTTCGCCTTCATGATGTTGGGTAACGTTGCGTAGCGCGGCTCGTTCAAGCGTAGGTCCGTCGTGATCACCGCGGGCAATGCCATCGCCACCGTCTCCAGTCCGCCATCGACCTCGCGTTTGACGGTTACCGTGCCGCCCGCGATATCGATTTTGGAAGCGAACGTGGCCTGCGGCCAATCGAGCAGCGCGGCAAGCATCTGTCCGGTCTGGTTCGCGTCGTCATCGATGGCCTGCTTGCCGAGAATGACGAGCTGGGGCGTCTCCTTGATGGCGATCGCCCGGAGAAGCTTGGCGACCGCGAGCGGCTGCAGCTCGACGTTCGTCTCCACCAGGATCGCGCGATCGGCGCCGATCGCGAGCGCGGTGCGCAACGTTTCCTGGCAGGCGGTGACACCGCACGACACCGCGACGATCTCGGTCACGATGCCTTTTTCCTTTAGCCGCACGGCTTCCTCGACGGCGATCTCGTCGAACGGGTTCATCGACATCTTGACGTTGGCGGTGTCGACGCCGGAACCGTCGGGCCTGACTCTCACCTTGACGTTGAAATCGACGACGCGCTTGACGGGAACGAGAACCTTCATGGGAGCTTCCGCATGGCACGGCGCGCCGAAGCGGAGCCGCAAGGCAGAGAATTATAGCTGGAACGGGCAGGCCACGGTTTCCGGTCACCACCAAGCATGAAACCGGCCCGCCGCGCCCGCGCCGGACCGCCGAATCTAATCCGGCAGGTTAGTGCAGAACGCTGCGAGCTGGGGCGAATGCGTCACTTGCCGGCTCGCTACGAGGCGTGAGACAAGCACCGCTGAAGCGGTACTGAACGCATCAACGTGCTAGCGTATTACCGTGCACTGCGGATTCGTGGGTTGCATCGTTCCCGTCCAGGACAGGACGTTGTTGTCCCGGAGAGGGTCGGGAACGATGCGATCGGGGTCGGCAACGACGTCAATGCGCACGATGTCGCCGGCCGGCGCACGTGTCGGCGCGAGAACCAGCGTCACAGCCCCGCCGACGGTCAGTGGCACGTATTGGGTCGCGTAGACCTCGTCGCGCGCCCCGCTCGCGGTGGTGATGGTCGCCCCAACCCGGAAGGCGCCGAGGTCGCCGTTGAGCGGAAGGTTCGGGATGATGGTGGATCCCAGGTTCTGCACATTCGCCGCGACCACAACAAATCCGTCGCTACCTGCAACGCAGAGCATGCTGTTGAGCTTGAGGTCGGAATGCCGCGGTTGATCGTCGAAGATCGGATAGAAATACATCGTGTTGTCCGGGAATGTCAGGACGTAGGGGACGTACACCGGACGCGGTGGAATCTCGTCGGTATAGGGGGTCGCGGATGCCGCGAACGATGCGTCCCGATAGGTGCCGCTGATCTGACAGCCCGCAAGCGTCACGGCGACGGCGACCATTCCAAACTTGGCGATCGAGCGCATCAGCGCCTCCCTTCGACGGCAAATGATGCGGCGCGGACGGGTTACGGAACGCGGGGTCCGGCTCCCGGAGCGCCGCCGGACCGGTCATGATGGCGGCATAATCCCTACCGGTCAACTCCGCGGCGGGTCCCCATTGCTGCGGTCGGCTTCACACGGTGGCAGGTTCTCGCGGATCACCGCGAGCAGTAAGGCGTAGAGCCTTTCATCGTTTGCCGCGTCGCGCCCCGCCAAGTGCTCCGCTTCGGTGCCGGCAAGTGACATCCCGGAGTCGGACCAGGCGCGGGCGTCGGAAAGCACCCCGTGCTCGTAGCGATATTCCGCCCTTGGCATGCCATCCGGATGCCACGACCGCACGATGCCATGCAGGCGGTCATCCACATACGGCGCCTCGAGGCTGCGCCCGGTTTCGACGCGGCCGTCGGGGGGTGTGTACCACAACGCGACAGTCCCGTTTTTCGCGTCGTTGTCAAAAGGCATGACCGCGACACGTGCACCCGCGGCCGACCAGAAGATAAACGTGCCGGTCATGCGGCCCTGCGCGAAGGCACCGACGACGCGCAACCGGCCGTCGGGCATGCGCAGCTCGTAACCACCGTTGGGCACGCCATAGCGGCATTGGCCGACGACGACGTAAGGCTGTGCGAGCGCTTGCCCGGCGGCGAGCGCGAGCACAAGTAGGGTCAGAGACAACTTTTGCCGAAGCACCGGCTGACCACCGGGCCCGCCAAAAGTCGTATCTGACCCTACTTTTTCTTCGCCCACCACACCGCGAGCTCGCCCACGATGCCGCGGCGGAACGCGAGGACGCAGACCACGAAGATCACTCCGGTGATCACCGTCACCCACTGGCCGAAGCTCGCCAGGTAGTTCTCGAGGCCGATGATGACGAAGGCACCGACGACCGGCCCGAAGATCGTGCCCATGCCGCCCAGCAGCGTCATCAGCACGACCTCGCCCGACATGGTCCAGTAGACGTCGGTAAGCGAGGCGAGCTGGAACACGATCGCTTTGGTCGCGCCGGCGAGCCCGGAGAGAGCCGCCGACAGCACAAAGGCAAGCAGCTTGTAGCGATCGGCGTTGTAGCCGAGCGAGATCGCCCGCGGCTCGTTCTCGCGAATCGCTTTCAACACCTGACCGAACGGCGAATGCACGGTGCGGTAGATGAGGAGAAAGGCGCCGACGAAGATCGCGAGCACGACGTAGTACATCGTGAGCGTGTTCGCAAGGTCGAGTACGCCGAAGAGCTTCCCGCGCGGCACCGCCTGGATACCGTCCTCGCCGTGAGTGAATGGCGCCTGCAGGTAGAAGAAGTACACCATTTGCGCGATCGCCAGCGTGATCATCGCGAAATAGATGCCTTGACGCCGGATGGCGAGCATTCCGACGATTACCCCCAGCGCCGCCGACGCGGCCGTTCCGGTGAGGATCGCGAGTTCGGGCGGGAATCCCCAGACCTTGGCCGCATGCGCGGCCAGGTAACCCGCGGTCCCGAGGAACATCGCGTGGCCGAACGACAGCAGGCCGCCGAATCCGAGCAGAAGGTTGAACGCGCAGGCAAACACCGCGAAGCAAAGCGCCTTCATCACGAACACGGGGTAGAAGCCGATGAACGGCGCGATGGCGAGCAGCACGGTCATCGCCGCGGTGCCGAGCGCGAAGCCGTTGGCTGCAAGACGGGACGGCAAAGCGGGTGTCGAAACCGGCGTCGCCATGGCCTAGCGCTCGCGGCCAAAGAGGCCGGCGGGCCGAATGATCAGCACGATCACCATGATCACGAAGATCACCGTGTTCGACGCCTCCGGATAAAACACCTTGGTGAGCCCCTCGATCACCCCCAGACCAAAGCCGGTGATGATCGAGCCGAGGATCGACCCCATGCCGCCGATCACGACGACCGCGAAGACGACGATGATGAGGTCGGCGCCCATCAGCGGGCTGACCTGGTAAATCGGCGCCGCCATGACACCCGCGACCGCCGCGAGCGCGACCCCGAATCCGTACGTCAGCGTGATCATCCGCGGAACATTGATGCCGAACGCCTGCACCAGCGCCGGGTTCTCAGTACCCGCGCGCAGATACGCCCCCAGCTTGGTGCGCTCGATCACGTACCACGTCGCGAGGCACACGGCGAGCGATGCAACAATCACCCACGCGCGATACTTCGGGAGGAACATGAAGCCGAGGTTGATCCCGCCGGTGAGCGCCTCCGGCATCTGGTAGGGCAGCCCGGACGAGCCGAACTGGTTGCGGAAAAGCCCCTGGATGATCAGCGCCAGCCCGAACGTCAACAGCAGGCCATAGAGGTGATCGAGCTTGTACAAACGCGCGAGCATCGTCCGTTCGATGATGACACCGAAAGCGCCGACGGCAATCGGCGCGAGCAGCAGCGACCACCAGTAGCCGACGCCGAGATACTGCAACAGGAACCACGCGCAGAAAGCCCCCATCATGTACTGCGCGCCGTGGGTGAAGTTGATAATGTTGAGCAGCCCGAAGATCACGGCGAGCCCGAGCGAAAGCATCGCGTAAAACGCGCCATTGATCAGCCCGATCAAGAGCTGGCTGAACAACGCTTGCGTCGGGATGCCAAAGATTTCAGTCATGCCTGAGGTCGGTGGCGCGGGCCGATTGAAGCGGGCGCTGCGCGCCCCTTAATCGGCCCGACGCAATGGGCCCGAAAGTTTGACCAAGCTCACTCACGGTCGACATGTGCATAACGTGCTGACGCGTGTTATTTCACAAGCGGACACTCTCCATCCTTCAGCGGCCGGAACGCCTGATCGGCCGGGATCGTCGCGCGCAGCTTGTAGTAATCCCATTCGGCTTTCGATTCCGACGGCTTCTTGACCTCGAACAGATACGCCGGATGGATCTTGCGGCCGTCCACGCGGACCGTCCCCTTGCCGAACAGCGGGTCGTCGGTGGGCATCTCTTTCATCTTCGCGATAACCTTGGTGCCATCGTCGGACTTGAGCACCTCGACCGCCTTCAGGTAGTGCAACACGCCTGCGTAGACACCGGCGTGGATCATCGTCGGGTAGACGTTCTTGTTGCGCGCGATGAAGCGCTTTGTGAACGCTCGAGTCTGGTCGTTCATGTCCCAGTAGAACGTTTCGGTGAAGATCAGCCCCTGCGCGGTGGGAAGCCCGAGCGCGTGCACGTCGGTGAGGAACACGAGCAGGCCGGCCAGGTTCTGGCCGCCCTTGACGATGCCGAATTCGGCGGCTTGCTTGATCGAATTGCGCGTGTCGCCGCCGGCGTTGGCGAGCCCGATGATCTTCGCCTTCGATGCCTGCGCCTGCAGCAGGAACGAGCTGAAGTCCTGCGTATTGAGCGGGACGCGCACCTTGCCGAGCACCTTGCCGCCCGATTTCAGCACGACCGCCTCGGTATCGCGCTCGAGCGCGTGACCGAACGCGTAATCGGCGGTGAGAAAGAACCACGTATCGCCGCCGGTCTTGACGATCGCATTCCCGGTGCCGTTGGCGAGCATCCACGTGTCGTAGGTCCAGTGGATCGTGTTCGGCGAGCAGGACTTGCCCGTGAGGTCCGCCGTCGCTGCGCCGGACACGATGAATGCCTTGCCCTTGTCCTTCGTGATCTGGTTGACCGCAAGCGCGACACCCGAATTCGTCGTGCCGGTGATCAGGTCCACCTTGTCCGTGTCGAACCACTGGCGCGCAACCGCGGATCCGACGTCCGGTTTGTTCTGGTGGTCGGCGGAGATGATCTCGACTTTCATACCCTTTGCCGCTGCGCCGAAGTCCTCGACTGCCATCTGCGCGGCAAGGACCGACCCCGCGCCGTCGAGGTCGGCATAGAGGCTCGACATGTCGGAGAGCACGCCGATCTTGATCACGCCGTCCGATATCTGGGCCTGCGCAGCGCTCGCTGCGACGACGAGCGCCAGCGCCGTCAAACTAAGTCGAATTACTTTCATGCTGTCTCCTTCGGTGGGTCGATGATGGCGGGCGTCAGGCGCACTAGCTAGACACCAAGATATTCGTGCAGCTTGTCCATTTTCGCGTCGAGCTCCGAATTCGGGATCATGTCGACGATACGGCCGCGCTCCATCACGTAATGCCGGTCGGCGACGGTCGCGGCAAAGCGGAAATTCTGCTCGACGAGCAGGATCGTGAAACCCTTCGCCTTCAGGCTCTGAATGGTGCGGCCGATCTGCTGGACGATGACGGGTGCGAGGCCCTCGGTCGGCTCGTCGAGCATCAGCAGATTGGCTCCGGTGCGGAGGATGCGGCCGATCGCCAGCATCTGCTGCTCGCCGCCGGAAAGCTTGGTGCCCTGGCTGTGCAGCCGCTCCTTCAGGTTCGGGAACAGCTCGAAGATCTCCGCGACGGTGAGACCGCCCTCTTTCACCTGCGGCGGCAGCAGCAGATTTTCCTCGACGTCGAGGCTCGCAAAGATGCCGCGCTCCTCCGGACACAACGCTAGCCCCATGCGGGCGATGCGATTGGAAGGCAGGCGGATCGTCTCGGCTCCGCCGAAGGTGATCGAACCCTCGCGCTGCCCGACAATGCCCATGATCGATTTGAGCGTTGTCGTCTTGCCGGCGCCGTTGCGACCCAAAAGCGTGACGACCTCGCCGCTGGCGACATTGAACGCGGCGCCGTGCAGGATATGCGACTCGCCGTACCACGCGTTGAGGTCGCGCACCGACAGCAGCGAAGCACCGGGCGCGCCGTCAGGCATGGCCGGCATCCGCACGTTGCTCGTAACGCGATCCATGCGCGGCCTGCTCAGGGGGTTCCCATGTATGCCTGGACGACGTCGGGATTCTTCGACACGGCGGCATAGTCGCCCTGCGCGAGGATTTCGCCACGAGCAAGTACAGTGATGTGGTCCGAGAGCGTCGACACGACCGAGAGGTTGTGCTCGACCATCAGCACGGTCCGGGCGGCGGCGACGCGCTTGATCAGCGCCGCGATCCGCTCGACGTCCTCGTGGCCCATTCCCGCGGTCGGTTCGTCGAGCAGCATCATCTCCGGGTCGAGCGCGAGCGTCGTCGCGATCTCGAGCGCGCGCTTGCGCCCGTAAGGCAGCTCGACCGCGGGCGTCGCCGAAAAGCCGGCGAGACCGACCGCGTCGATCAGCTCCTCGGCGCGGTCGTTCAGCGCCGCGAGCGCACGCGCGGAGCGCCAGAACTCGAACGACCCGCCGCGCTTGCTCTGCAGTGCGATGCGCACGTTCTCGAGCACCGTCAGATGCGGGAACGTGGCAGAGATCTGAAACGAGCGGACCATACCCATGCGCGCAATCGCCGCCGGCGGCGAACCGGTGATCTCGCGGCTGTTGAAGAAGATCTGGCCCGAGGTCGGCGTGAGAAAGTGTGTGAGCAGGTTGAAGCAGGTTGTCTTCCCGGCACCGTTGGGACCGATCAACGCGTGGATCGTCCCCCGACGCACCTCGAGATCGACGCCGTTGACGGCGACGAAACCTTTGAACTCCTTGGTGAGCCCGCGCGTCTGCAGAATGATATCGTCGGCCATGCGCCACCCGACGGCAGGTGCCGGCGGTGCCTCCTCTAAGAGCGTCTGAGTGTCGCGCGATTATCCGGAAGCTGCGGGCCCTTGGCAATCGAATTAGCGGCAATCAGGAAGTCGCTCGCAGCAACGTCAGTTGCTCCATTTTGGCGCGCGCTTTTCCACGAACGCATCGATGCCTTCGTGCGCGTCGGCGTCGAGCAGGCTGCAGGCCATCACGCCGCCGGCGAAGTCATACGCCTGCGCCAAGCCCAGCTCGACCTGCCGGTAGAACGCCCGCTTGCCCTGGGCGATAAGCCGGGAGCTCTTGGCGAGGATGACGCGCGTCAACGCGGCGATCGCGGCGTCGAGCTCCGCTTCCGGGACAACGCGATTGACGAGGCCCCACGCCAGCGCCGTCGCGGCGTCGATCGGCTCACCCGTCAACAGCATCTCCATCACCCGCTTGCGTGCGACATTGCGCGCGACACCGACAGCGGGCGTGGTGCAAAACACACCTACGTTCACGCCGGGCAACGCGAAGCGAGCGGTGTCGGCCGCCACCGCCAGGTCGCACATCGACACCAGCTGGCAGCCGGCGGCCGTGGCGATGCCGTGCACGCGCGCGATCACCGGCTGCGGCAACGCCGTCAATGAAACCATCAGGGCATTGCAGGCGGAGAAAAGCTCCTGCTGCCACGCAAGATCGGGGTGGGCACGCAGCTCCTTCAAGTCATGGCCCGCGCAGAAGCCCTTGCCTTCGGCGGCAAGCACCACGCAGCGAATTGCGGGGTCCGCGCCGATACGAGCCACTTCGCTTTGAAGCGCCGCGATCATGTCGCGCGACAGCGGGTTGTACCGGTCGCCGCGGTTGAGCGTCAGTCGGCAGATTCCGTGCTCCAGGTCGGTTACCACGTACGGCGCAACGGCAACATCGAGAGGTGCGTTCATGCATGTGCTCGGCGAGGCTGGGACCCCGTTATTCTAGGCTGGCGCGGTTCGGTGCGGCAGCGCGATGCGGAACCGCGTAGCCAACCCTTACCGCCATTTTCCCATACGCCCGAAAGCCCTATCGATCAGGCATTAACACTGCTTCAATAGAAAATTGTAGTATTATTCCCTATTACAATGCGAATTGGTAGAACTTTGGTTTACATGGCTCGGCCGTGATCCCAGCTGCCTTTGCATTGACTGCGCCGGATGCGATGGCCTCAGCGCTGCGCTCGCGCATCACGGCCGCGTATCGCGCCGACGAGGCCGCAGCCGTGCACGCGCTGTTACCGGAAGCCGCATTGACGTCGGAAGCGCTGGCAGCGACCCAGCGCCTCGCCGCGTCGCTCGCGCAAGGCGTACGCGCAGCGCGCAGCACCGCCGGCGGCGTCGACGCGCTGATGCTCGAATTCTCGCTCGACTCGCGCGAGGGCGTCGCGCTGATGTGTCTCGCCGAAGCGCTGTTGCGCATTCCCGACCCCGCCACGCGCGACCGGTTGATCCGCGACAAGATCGGCCGCGGCGATTGGCGCGCGCATGTCGGCAAAAGCCCGTCATTGTTCGTCAACGCCGCGGCATGGGGCTTGCTCGTGAGCGGCCAGCTCGTCGATTCGCGCAGTGATTCGGCGCTGGAGGCCGCGCTTACGTCGCTCTTGCGCAAGGGCGGCGAGCCGCTGATCCGCAAGGGCGTCGACCTCGCCATGCGCCTTCTCGGCAAGCAATTCGTCACCGGGCGCACGATCGCCGAGGCGATCGAGAACGCGCGCGAGCGGGAGGCTCGCGGTTATCGTTATTCGTACGACATGCTGGGCGAAGCCGCTCTCACCGCCGCCGACGCGCAGCGCTATCTCGCCGCCTACGAAAATGCCATAGACGCCATCGGTGACGCGTCTCAAGGCAAAGGGGTCTACGCCGGACCGGGCATCTCCATCAAGCTCTCCGCGCTGCATCCGCGCTACTCTCGCCTGCAGCGCGAACGCGTTCTTGCCGAGCTGCTGCCGCGGCTTCTCCATCTGGCGCAGCGCGCAGGACGGCGCGACATCGGGCTCAACCTCGACGCCGAGGAAGCCGATCGGCTCGAGCTCTCGCTCGACCTGTTCGAGCGCCTCGCGGCCGATCCCGCACTGACCGGATGGAACGGGCTCGGCTTTGTCGTGCAGGCGTATCAGAAACGCGCCCGCGCGGTGATCGACTGGCTCGTCGATGTCGCGCGGCGTAATCGCCGCCGGATGATGGTCCGTCTGGTGAAGGGTGCGTATTGGGACAGCGAGATCAAGCGCGCGCAGGTCGACGGCCTCGACGGTTATCCGGTGTTCACGCGCAAGGTGCATACCGACGTTGCCTATCTCGCCTGCGCCAGGGCGATGCTCGCGGCGCCGGACGCGGTGTATCCGCAGTTTGCGAGCCATAACGCCTTCACCATCGCCGCCGTCCACACGCTCGCTGGAAACGCCGACTACGAGTTCCAGTGCCTGCACGGCATGGGCGAGAGCGTTTACGATCAGATCGTCGGGACGGACAAGCTCAATCGCGCTTGCCGTATCTACGCACCGGTCGGCTCACACGAGACGCTGCTCGCCTACCTCGTGCGCCGGCTGCTCGAGAACGGCGCCAACACATCGTTCGTCAACCGCATCGTCGATCCCCGCGTCGACATTGCCGAGCTCGTCGCCGATCCGGTCGCGGGCGCACGCGAATACGCCGGCGCGCCGCATCCGCGCATTCCGCTTCCCGCCGCGCTCTATCCCGATCGGAAAAACTCGCGGGGCCTCGATTTCTCCGACGAGTCCGCGTTGTCCGCCCTCGAAGCCGAGCTCGCGGCCGCACCGTCACGTTCCGAAGCGCGACCGCTGCTGGGCGGGCCGGAGACGGACGATCGCCACACGCCGACCTCGGTCGTCAATCCGGCGAACCGTGACGAACCGGTCGGCCTCGTCACGATGGCGTCGGTGGCCGATGTCGAACGGGCCGCCGCGATTGCAGCAAGCGAAGGCATGTCGTGGGCGAAAACCGCCGTCGCGGAGCGCGCGACGTGCCTCGAGCGCGCGGCCGATTTGATCGAGCACGAACGCGGTCCGCTGATCGTGCTCGCGGTACGCGAAGGCGGCAAGACACTGGTCAACGCGCAGGGCGAGATTCGCGAGGCCGCCGACTATTGCCGCTACTACGCGGCGCAGGCGCGGCGGGAGCTCGCGCTGGTGACGCCGCGCGGCCCGATGGCCTGCATCGCGCCGTGGAATTTCCCGCTGGCGATCTTTGTCGGCCAGGTCACCGCCGCGCTCGCCGCGGGCAACCCGGTGCTCGCGAAACCAGCTGCGCAAACGCCCTTGATCGCGGCCGCGGCGATCGCCTTGCTGCATCGTGCCGGCGTGCCGCGCGCGGCGTTGCAGCTGCTCCCGGGTCGCGGCGATACGGTAGGGACCGCGCTGGTCGCCGACCCGCGCATCGCCGGCGTGCTCTTCACCGGCTCGACCGCGGTCGCGCGCGGCATCAACCGCGAGCTCGCGCAGCGCGACGACGATCCTGTGCTGGTCGCCGAGACCGGCGGCCAGAACGCGATGATCGTCGACAGCTCGGCGTTGCCGGAGCAAGTCGTCACCGACGTCATCAGCTCCGCGTTCGACAGCGCGGGCCAGCGCTGCTCTGCGTTGCGCGTGCTCTGCCTGCAGGCCGACGTCGCCGAGCGCATGCTGGCGATGCTTAGGGGCGCGATGGCGGAGCTCCGCCTCGGCGATCCGCGCCGGCTCGACACCGACATCGGCCCCGTAATCGATGCGAAGTCCCGCGACGCGCTCGCCACTCACGTCGACCGCATGCGCGCCGCAGGCGCGACGGTGTTCCAGCGTCCGCTTCCCGCGGCTTGCGCGAATGGCAGTTTTTTTCCACCGACGTTGATCGAGATCGAACGGATCGCGCAACTGGAAGGCGAAGTCTTCGGGCCGGTGCTGCATGTCGTGCGCTACCGCGAAGGAGAGCTCGCGTCGATGGTTGCCTCGATCAATGCCACCGGGTACGGCCTGACGCACGGTATCCAGACGCGCATCGACGAAACTATCGAGGCCGTGTGCGCGCAGATTCGCGCCGGCAACATCTACGTCAACCGCAACATGATCGGGGCCGTGGTCGGCGTGCAGCCCTTCGGCGGCGAAGGCTTGTCCGGAACGGGGCCGAAAGCCGGAGGGCCGCATTATCTGCGACGTCTCGTGCGCGAGCCCGTGGATGCGGCCGCGACGGCGATCCATACCGAGCAGATCCTTCCCGGGCCGACGGGGGAATCAAACGTGCTTTCCCTGCACCCGCGCGGCCGCGTCGCCTGCATAGCGACCGACGATCACGCGCTGCGGGCGCAGGTTCGCCTGGCGGCGGCGACCGGGAACGTCGCGCTGGTGCCGCGATCCGAGCGCGCGGAGCGCATCGCTGCGCAAACCGGAGCGCGCTATGAAATCGTCGCCGATGCGCTCGCGGCGGCGCCCGACGCGGTCCTGTTCGCCGGCAGCGACCAGCATGCGCGCGAGATCAGGAAGCTGCTTGCGACGCGCGAAGGCCCGATCGTGCCGATGCTCGTCGTCGACGCAGATCGGCGTGGCGACCCGATGCGGCTGGTCTATGAGCGCACGCTGACGATCAACACGACCGCGTCAGGTGGCAACGCGTCGCTGCTGTCGCTGGCCGAATAGGCCGATGAGCGCCGTCTGAGCGCGCCGACAGACCATGCAATTTCTCGACGCCCAAACGATTCGCTCGCGCCTGCCGTGGCCGGTCATGCTCGCCGCGCTCGACGAGGCGCTCTTGGCCGAAGTGCACGCGCCGCTCCGTGCGAGCCACACGATCGAAGTTCCGGGTCAGCCGGCGGCGAC
>Ga0207646_10005294_pt1 | contig 13598 bp, 17 predicted proteins | sample KBSK5502metaG_FD_184343 | JGI IMG/M metagenome (GOLD analysis project Ga0207646, IMG submission 184343) | Corn, switchgrass and miscanthus rhizosphere microbial communities from Kellogg Biological Station, Michigan, USA - KBS K5-50-2 metaG... | ecosystem: Host-associated > Plants > Roots >... | reverse complement strand
GGCCATGCGCGCGAGCCACCGCGGCAGATGCGGGTCGCTTCGCGCATCGTCGGGGCCGTCGATGCCCGTGACGATGAGGGTGTCGATGGGGCCGCGGACTGCTCGGTACGAGCGGTCCGCGGCTAGCCGGAGCCCCGGCCAGGCCCGGACCGTCTGGGTGGGCGAGACGACCTCCACGGCATAGCCACGGGTGGCCTCCCCGGCCTCGGCCAGGGTCTCGTTCACGCGAAAGAAGACATCGAGTACTCCGCCCACCTCGACCACTTCGGTGCAGGGCATCGCCACCAGGACCACGCGTCGGGGAGCCATGCGCAACCTCCTCGTCTGGTCGGGCCGGGGCCCGCTCGCTTCTTGTCTCACTCACGGGAAATGTCAGCAATGACAATCATCCCAAGAATCCTGCCAGATGGTTGCTCTCGGGAGCCGGGCTTGGCGGCATCCCCGAGGAGAACGTCGCGCTTCCAGAGGTGGCGGCGACGTATTGCTTGCCCCGGCCGTCGAGGACGGGGAAGTCGCCGACCAGTAGAGCTACCGGCGGCCCAGAATCAACCGGTCGGTGTTCGCCATGAATTCCGACACCGCCGAGATGTAGCGCTCGAGCAGGAGGAAGAGCTCGTCGAGGTCTCCCGTCGGGCGGTGCGGCGGGCTCTGCCAATTTTCGGCTGACGGCTGACATTTCCTGCGCCGTCACGGAGGCCTGCGTCCTGCAGGTCTGTGAAGAGGCAGATGTTTTCGAGGTCTCCGGGCTCTCCGTGCTGGCGCGACCCTTGCTATCTTCACGCTCAAATCTGGCCCCTTCTTCTAGCTGTACTTGCGGCAGTAGTCCAGCGCCCGAGATGGCAGAAGGGCCGGCGCGTCAGGCTGGACGGGGTTGAGTGGCCCGGGAACGGAGAGGTGGCGGGAATGCCGAAATTGACCCTGGTGATGGATCGCAAGCCTGTGCGTGTGTTCGATGTGAACTCGTCCGTCGTCAACATCGGGCGCGCGAAGGACATGCAGCTGATGATTGACGACGCCTCCGTCTCTCGTCGCCAGGCCCAGATCCGCTTCGGCGCCGCCGGCAGCTGGACGATTGGGGATCTCGCCTCAATCAACGGCACCTTTCTCAACGGACAGCGCCTGACGTCGGTGCAACCACTCAAGCGCGGCGACGAGGTCTCGTTCGGCAAGTTCTCGTTGTTCTTCGACAGTGCCATCACCGAGCCGGCGGGCCCCGCGGAGGCGCAGGCGTTCAAGCCAGGCGGAGCGCTCACCGAGACCGTGTATATGAGCGCCGAGGAAGCGGAGCGTCTGCGTCGGGCTGTCGCCCAGCAACGACGGGCCCAGCTCCAGTGGGAGGCCAAGGGGCAGCGCGGGACGTTCTATTTGAGCGGCGGAGGGGCTCTGGTCGGACGTAGCCCGCTGTGTGACCTTCAAGTGCCCGCCGGTCCGAAGCAGCATCTGCTCGTTCTGCGGACCCCGTTCGGATTCGAAGTGCGGAACCTCTCGTGGTGGCATCGCATGAAAGTCAACGGGTGGGCCTTTGAGCAGTCGACTCTCGACAGTGGGGACGTCATCGAGGTTGGCGGCTTGCGTGTGACATTCCTCGACGAGCTGGTGCCCCAGACGTCACGGTCGGCTCGAGCGGCAGGACCGGAATCGGCCCGCGAGCAGGCGTCCTGAGTTCACGGTGCCGAGCGTGGCAGACGATCGAATCGACCGCTACGAGATCCTCGTCGAGCTCGGTCGGGGCGCGACCGGCATCGTCTACAAGGCCCGCGATCCGGCGCTCGATCGACTCGTCGCCATCAAAACCCTCCGGCCTGCTCGTGAGTTACCGGCGGAGCAGTGCGGGCAGCTCGAGCGGCGTCTTCGCAGCGAGGCGGCCACGGTGGCGCGACTCAATCACCCGAACATCGTCGCCATCCACGACGTGGTCGTCTGGCACGACACTCCCTGCATTGTCATGGAGTATGTAGAGGGATGGACGCTCGCGCATCTCATCACCGGAGGCCCGCTGGTGCCGGCCCAGGCCATTCATATCGTCCTCCAAATGTGTGAGGCGCTGGAGTATGCTCACGCCCTCGGCGTGGTCCACCGGGATATCAAACCCGGGAACATCCTGATGAGTGAGACAGGTCTGGCCAAGCTGGGGGACTTCAGTATTGCCCAATTGGCCGGTCCGAGTGGGGAAGAGACCGGTGCCATCGTGGGGACGCCGGGCTACATCGCGCCCGAGCAAGTCATCGAGGGTGCGACGGACACGCGGAGTGACGTATTTTCCCTCGGGGTCGTGCTCTACGAAGCCGTGTCCGGGGTGCGAGCGTTCCCAGGGTCGGATCTGGTATCGGTACTCTCTGACGTCGCACACGTCGAACCGGCCTCGCCCCGAGAATACAACGCCGCGGTCACCCCTGCGCTCACCGCGGTTATTCGCCGGGCCATGAGCAAGCGGCCGGACCGGCGCTACGAGAACGCCCGGGCGTTTGCGCAGGCACTTGCCCGTGTACGCGATATCGAGGGCGCGGGAACAGGCGCGGGCGCTTTTCGGGCCGTTCGACGAGCGCTGACCGCCGGATTGGCGGGCCTCGTCATCGCCGGGAGTACGAGCGGCCCGTCCGAGGCCTGGCGGAGCGTGGGACCACCGCCCGCGCGGTCGGGCGAGACCAGCCTGGAGACGGAGGCCTCCGTTCGTCCGAGACCGCCCGGACCGAATGAGGTCCATCGCGCCGGCGAGACGAGCGCTGGAGGGCCCCACGCGTCACCGGCGATCCCGCGTCCGGAGAGGAGCGGCCGACGCAGTATCGCTTCCGGCACGCACGAGGGACGCCAGACCGCGGGGCGCGCAGAACGCTCGGTGGCGTTGCCGCGAGTCACTGAGACACTCGGAGCTGCCGGCTCACCCCAACGACATGGGTGCCTCAGTGTGAACGCCGTCCCCTTCGCCACCGTGCTGGTTGACGGCCAACTGCTTGGGGAGACGCCCGCCGCATGTCTGCGTGTGGATGTGGGCGAGCACCGGGTCCAACTCCAGCAGGCTAGCGAACTGAGCCCGGAGCGCGTGGTGCGCGTTGGCGAGCAGCACACGGTGGAGAACCCTGTGCGGCTGAGCTATGACTTTCGATCCCGGCAGTTCGGTGACTGAGGTGATCGAGAGATGCGTATGGTGATACGTGGCAGGTGGCGTCTCGGGCTGATCGCAGGCGTGTGCAGCCTGGCGGTCACGGGCTGCGCCTCGCTAGACAGGACCGCGGAGACCGTCGTGACGCCGGTGAAGTACGCGTGGCTGGGTGCGGCCGCCGGGCTCCGCACGAATCTACAGCACGGGCTGACCCAGCTGGAGGCGGCGGACGTCCAAGGGGCGGTGCGCTCGCTGAACCGCGCGATCTGGGACTTGCAGCGGATCGAGGACCGCGGACTGCGCATGGGGGAACTTGGGCGGGCCCACCGGGCGATAGGGGATGCCTACTGGAGCGTGCGAAAGCCGGACTGGGCGGAAGACGAATGGAGGCTGGCGGCGGCGTTCACCGCGCGATCTCGTCAGACCGCCGCGCGGGGGGACGGGCCCTCACCGCTCGACCGGGGCAAGGCGGCGTATGTGTCTGCGCAGTTCCCCGACGCAGTGTTGTGGCTGCGGCGGGCGTTGGTCGACCTCGAAGAGGCGGACGAGTTCCTGGCGCGCCTGAAACACCTGGAGGAGGCGCATTGTTACCTCGGCTTCACCTACGTCGCCCTCGGCCAGGAGGAGCGCGCGAAAGAGGAGTTCCAACGCCTCGTGGCACTGGATGCGTCCGTGACCTTCTGCTCGTGTGCGGCGGCGCCAAAGGTTCGCCGTCTGATCACCGAGGTACAGCGGAGGATGGCGCGGTGAAGGTCGAGGTGTTTGGGAAAACGGATGTGGGCCGTGCGCGGCCGGGCAACGAAGACTCTTTTCTGGTCGCGGATCTGACCGACCCGTGCGCGCTCCGACAGCCCGTCGTCCTCGAACGGAAGGTCGGAAAGTGCGGCTTCCTTTTGGTGGTCGCAGATGGGATGGGCGGGATGGCTGCCGGTGAGGTCGCGAGCGGGATGGCGACGGATGCCATCTACTCGCATCTGATGCAGCCGTCGCTTCAGAAGGTGACCGAACCTGGGCGGTTCGCGGAGCGCTTGCAGGAGGCGCTCGAGACGGCCAATGATCACATCCACGCTTACGCGTTGGCACACCCCGAGTTGCGTGGGATGGGTACGACCGCAACGGCGGTGGGCATTTTGGGCGACTCCGTGTATGTCGCGCACGTGGGCGACAGCCGAGCGTACCTGGTTCGTGATCGACGGATCCGCCAACTGACGCAGGATCAATCGCTCACGCAGCGGCTGGTCGAGACGGGCGAATTCACGGCGACCGAGGCAGCACAGAGCAACCAGCGACACGTGATCCTACAGGCTCTCGGGCCGGCAACGCAGGTGAGCGTCGCCATGACCCGGCAACGAGTGCAGCGGAAGGATATCGTAGTGGTCTGCTCCGATGGCCTGTCAAGCGCCGTCTCGAGCAGTGAGATCGCTGGTGTCGTGTCGGCCGAGGCCGAGGTCTCTGCGGCGTGCAATCGTCTAGTAAACTTGGCCAATGAACGTGGTGGGCCGGACAACATTACGATCGTCCTCGCCCGGGTCGCGAGGTAGCGTCCCGGTCAATCCTAACCCCGGGCTCCCGTCAGCAGCTCTTCGGACGACCCCAGCGGGTGCGCAAGAGGAAGACCTCGATGGCGGCGATGACCGCTGCGATCGTCGCACTATCGATCGCCCCTACTAGGCTCCCGATGAGCGCGGTCCCACGGAAGGCGCGCCCCATGAAGCTGCCGTAGGCGACCCCGATCAGCGTCCCTGCGAGCGACAGCCGTAGGAAGAGCCGTAGCCGACGCTTCGTCGCAATACGCATCCTGGCAAGTCTACCGTACCGCGCGATTCAGCAACGCTCCGGCCCCGCCGCGCGCCGTGCGCAGCGCCTTCTGCTATAGTGCGCGCCATGTTGGAGCGGCCCCTACCGCGATGGCTGGCCTGGGCGGCGGACCCCGAGCAGCTCCGCCGCGCGCCCTTCCTTGCGCGCTCGCCGCTCTTCACTGGCCTGCCGCACCGCCTGCTGGCCCGGCTGGCGACGCGGTTCTTCGAGAAGGCCTATCGGCGGGGCGAGGTCGTCTTCGAGGAGGGCGATCCGGGCCGGGCGCTTTTCGTCGTCGTCGAGGGCTCGGTGGAGATCACCCGAGCGACGGTGCAGGGCGCGTACGTCCTGAACACGCTCGGCCCCGGCGACGCCTTCGGTGAGCTTGCCCTCGTCGACGACTTCCCGCGCTCCGCCACCGCGCGCGTCGCCACGCCGGGGCGGCTGCTCATCCTCTACAAGAGCGACTTCGACACGCTGATGGACGGCAATCCTCGGATCGCCGTCGTGGTGATGCGCAACCTCTCGCGGCTACTCGCCATCTACGCGCGGCGCAACCCGGTGCTTGTGACCGAGCCGGGGCCACGGCCGGAGACGGCCGGCCCGTCGTGAAGCCCGGCCGGCTCCTCGCGTGGGGCGGCCTCGCCGCGCTCGTCTGGCTCGCCCGTGGCCTGGCCTTGCCCGTGTTCCTCGCGGCCGTGCTCGCCTATCTCCTGAGCCCGGCGGTCGCGTGGGCGGACGCCCTGGCAATCCGGCGGAGCGTGGCGGTGAGCGCGCTGTTCGCCGTCATCATCGCCGTGCTTGTCGTTGCCGGCTTCCTGCTGGGGCCGGGTATGCTCGCCGAGGGCGCGGCGCTGATGGACCGGCTGCCCGCGCTGGCGCGGCAGATCGACGTCGGCCTCGACGCCGCGGTGCGCGAGCTGGCCGAGTCGGCACCGGCGCTTCGGCGCCTCCTGCCCGAGGGCGGGGACTGGGTCCAGAGATTCGTCCTCAACCGGAGCGCTGGCGAGCCGGGCGATCTCTTCGAGCACATGGGACACCTCTTTCTGCTGACAATCCTCGTCCCGTTCTTCGCCTTCTTCCTGTTGCGAGACATGCACCGGCTCATCGCGGTGGCCATGGACCGGCTGCCGCCGCAGCACGTGGAGACGTCGGTCGCGGTGTGGCGCGAGCTCAACGGGGTCATTGGGCGCTACACCCGCGGCCTGGTGCTGGACGGCCTCGTGGTGGGCGCGCTGGCCGCCCTGGGCTTGTGGGCGGCGCGCGTCCCCTATCCGCTCCTGCTCGGCGCTTTTGCCGGTCTCGCCAACGTGGTGCCGTTCGTGGGGCCACTGCTCTCGGCTGCAGCCGCAGGGCTCGTGGTGGTACTGACGCCGGGGCAGGGGCTCGCCGGCGTCGGGCGCGTGGTTCTGCTGTTCCTGGTCATCAAGGTGCTCGACGACACGATCATCCAGCCCTTTACCATCGGGCGGAGCGTTCACCTCCACCCGGCGCTGCTGCTCGGCTCGGTGGTGGTCGGCAGCCACGCGCTCGGCGTGCTCGGCATGATCATCGCCGTGCCCGTGGCCACGGTGCTACAGGAGACGGCGCGCCTCCTCCTCGAGCACCGCCGCGTGCTGGCGCGACGCGACCTGCGCCACCACCCGGAGCGTCTGGTCATCTGAGCGGCGCGCCCCGAGCGACGGCCTCAGCCTCTCGACGCCGTCTGCGGCGGGGTTCGGTCTCGCCCGCTGGAGGCAGCGCAGGCGGAAGTCAAATCCAGCCCCCGCGTAGGGCTCGACGACCGCGGGCTTCGGTGGGGTTCCGGCTCTCGGGCTCGCCGGGGCACGGGCTTGCCCGAATACCAGGGGGTACTCGTGTGTGGGTCGGTTGAACGGCCTTGCCGGAGCGCGGGCGCTTCAGCCACCGGTGACGTCGAGCAGCTGGAGGGACGCGAGCCGTCGGTAGATGCCGTCCGGCCGCGCGAGAAGCTCCACGTGTCGGCCCGTTTCCACGATGCGCCCGTCGTGCACCACGACGACGCGATCGGCGCTCCTCACGGTGCGCAGGCGGTGGGCGATTATTAGGAGAGTCCTCCCGGCCATCAGCGCAGCGAGGGCGTCCTGGATGATAGATTCGCTCTCGGCATCGAGCTCCGACGTAGGTTCGTCGAGAATCAGGATGGGCGGGCTCTTCACGAACGCGCGGGCGATGGCGATCCGCTGGCGCTGACCGCCGGAGAGCTTCACCCCCCGCTCCCCGACCATGGTCCGATACCCTGCGGGCAGCGCCATGATGAAGTCGTGGGCGTGGGCGCGCCGCGCGGCGTCCTCGACCTCTTCGTGGGTGGCGCCTGGCTTTCCGTAGGCGATGTTGTACTCGAGCGTGTCGTGGAATAGGAAGGTTCTCTGCGTCACGAGACCGAAGAGCGAGCGCAGGGAGGCGACGGTGACCTGCCTCAGGTCCTGACCGTCGATGGTGATGCAGCCGGACGTCACGTCGTTCAGCCGGGGCAGGAGGTCCATGAAGGTGGTTTTCCCTGAGCCGGAGAGCCCGACAAAGGCGACCTTCTCGCCGCGGCGAACCGAGAGGGAGATATTGCGTAGCGTATCGCTCTCGGCGCCCGGGTAGCGGAACGACACGTCCTCGAAGGCGATCCGGTCCCGGAATTCGGTCAGCGTTCTGGCGCCCGGGGCGTCGACAATGGCCGGGGGCGAGTCGAGGATCTCGAACACGCGCTCCACCGAGGCGAGCGACTGCTGTACGGTGTTGAAGGAGCGGATGAGCTCGCGGACGGCGCGCTGGAGGAGGGCGACGGCGGCCATGAACGAGAAGGCCTCGCCGGGGGTCAAGACGCCGGAGAGCACCAGTGAGCCCGCGTACCAGACGATGCCGACGATGCTGAAGGCGCCCAGGACCTCCATGACGGCCTTCGAAAGCTCGTCGATGCGGATGTCCTTCAGCGCCAGGCTCAGCAGGCGGCGGTTGAGCTTGTCCAAGCGCGTCTGCTCGAAGCCCTCGCGCCCGAAGGCCTTGACGATCTTGGCGCCCGTGAAGGACTCCTGCAGGAGCACGAAGAGCTCGGCGATGCGCTCCTGGGTTCGCCGGTTGATCCGGTACAGTTGCCGGCCCAGTGCCCAGACGGCCAGCGCGAGGGCGGGGAACGCGACGACCGCAATCAGTGCGAGCACCCAGTTGCGAGCGAACATGACCACGAGCATCGCCACGATCGTTCCCGAGCGGCGCAGCGTGTCCACGACGAGGTAGGAGAAGAGGCGGGCGACGCGATTGACGTCGGTGACGACGCGCGCCTGGAGCTCACCCGAATGGCGGGCGATGAAGAAGGCCACGGGCATACTCTGGATGTGGGTGTAGACCTCGCGACGGAGCCTGGCCACCACGCGCTCGCTGGCGGCCGCGATGAAGTAGCCCTCACCGTAGGCGGCCGCCCCTTTGACGAGGGAAACGCCCAGGATGGCCAGGGGCACCAGCTTGAGCATCGCGACGTCCCGACTGATGAAGATACCGTCCATGACGGGCTTCACCAGCCAGGCGATCGCACCTGCGAGTCCCCCGGCTACGAGAGCGCAGAGGGCCCCGGCCGCGACGGTCCGCCAGTGCGCTTTCAGATAGGGAGCCAGCCGCAGGAGGATGCGATACTGCGGCTTCACTCGGTTGATCCCGAGCGGAACGAATGCGCACCGGGGGTCAATCTGAAACCGGTAGGGCGCATCGGCGAACGGTACGCGTGTATGACACAGGGCAGGTCAGCAACACCGATCACCCATAGACCTTGCCAGACTCGGATCACCTGTTCAAGTTTGCGGCCCGGGCCGGCGCGCCAAAGAATGGTTGACATGGTGCGCCGCCAGTACTAACTACTGAGCTAGTGCGTGCACGGGCCTCTCGAATTGGGCTGGTCGTGTTCCTCGTCGCGTTCATCCTGACGCTGACCCCGCTGGCCTATGCCAGCCCGCCGGATCCCACATGGGAGCTCGGCCTTTTCGACGGCGACGACTTCGATGAGGTGGTCGAGTACATCACTTCGGCCGCCGGCTTGGCGGATGGGCCCGTCGTCCGCTGGCTCCACCCCGTCCCGGTTTTCTTCGTCCTGAAGTATCGACCGGCAGATGACCCGGTTCCATTCGTTCCGCTCTCCCCGACAGATCCTCGCGCTCCCCCCACCGTCTAGTCCCGTTCCGTCCGGGTAGCCGCGTGCAGCGGCACAGACATCAGGGGGAGGTCGGTTCGGCGCCGGATGTCCTTGCCCCGCGGGCGACCACCCATGGCCACGATACATGCGCGCCGACCTCGTCTCCTTCCAGTCTCTGGATGCGGGGACCGAGCCGGGCGGAGGAGCCTGCTATGTACGATCTGGTCTCAGATGTCGTGCGGTTTCCCGAAGCCGAGAGGCGAGCGTCGCGATGTGCGGAATAGCAGGGATGCTATTGAGGCACGGCCGCGCCGACGAGGCCGCGCTGCGACGCATGGCCGCCGCACTCGCCCACCGCGGCCCGGATGATCTGCGTGTCCATGTGGCGGGGCCTCTCGGGCTCGCAAATGCCCGGCTGTCGATCATCGACCTCGAGCACGGGCATCAGCCGATGGTCGACGAGCGACTCGCGCTCGTCGCCAACGGGGAGATCTACAACTTCATCGAGCTCCGATCGGGCCTCGAGGCGCGCGGCCGGCGATTCAAGACGGGCTCGGACAGCGAGACCATCCTGCACGCGTACGCGCTCGACGGCCTCACGGCGCTCCAGTCGCTGAACGGCATGTTCGCCTTCGCGCTCCACGATGCCGAGACACGCGAGCTCGTGCTGGCGCGCGACCGTCTCGGCATCAAGCCACTCTACTATGCTCAGCTTCCCGACCGGCTACTCTTCGCCTCCGAGATCAAAGCGCTCCTCGCGGTTTGGCCCAGCGAGCCCGAGCTCGACCCCCGGGCGCTGGTGCAGTACCTCCAGAACCGCTTCAGCACCGGCGAGGCAGTCCTGGTGCGCGGGATTCATCGGTTGCGGCCAGGCACGGCGCTGATCGTCGATGCCGAGCTCGGGGTGCGCGAGCACCGCTACTGGTCGCCGCTCGACGTGCGGCCGCGAACGCTCGACTTCGATCAAGCCGCGGAAGAATTCGAGCCCCTGTTCCGCCAGGTCATGCTGGAGCACCTTCGCTCCGACGTGCCATACGGTCTCTTTCTGTCCAGCGGCGTCGACTCCGGCTCGCTGCTCGCGATGATCAGCGAGATGAGCGGCCAGCCCGTACGCACGTTCTCGGCCGGGTACGGCGACGTCGAGGCCGGGGGCGAGCTGTCCCATGCCGCCGCGATAGCCCGCCAGTTCGGCGCGAAGCACACCGAGGTCGTGCTCGACCGGCGCACCGTGTTTCGCCGCCTGCCCTACACGGTGTGGTCTACCGACGACCTGCTGCACGACTACGCGAGCCTGCCGACCTCGTTTCTGGCGGAGCGTGCGGCCAGCGAGCTCAAAGTGGTGCTGACCGGCGAGGGCGGCGACGAGGTCTTCGCGGGCTACGGTCGCTACCGACGCAATCCGTTACAGCGCTGGGCGAAGAGCCTGATCGCTCCGGGCTCGGGCGGCTTTCGCACACGCGGCTACTGGCTCAACCGCTGGGCGCGGCAGGCCTTCGGTCCCGAGTTGAAGGCCGCCTCGGTCTCGCGCCGCGCGCCGTTCATCACCGCCTGGCAGGCGACGCCTCGAAGCTGGGGTCACCTCGCGCGCGCTCAATACGTCGACCTGACCACCTATCTGGCCGACGACCTCATGGTCAAGGTCGATCGCGTGCTCATGGGCTTCAGCCTCGAAGGGCGGGTGCCCTTTCTCGACCAGCGGGTGGTCGAGTTCGGCTTGGCGCTGCCGGACTCTCTCAAGGTCGGCGGCCGACACGGCAAGCTGATGTTGAGGCGCTGGGCCGAGCGCCGCCTGCCACTCGAGCACGTGTGGCGGCGGAAGCGCGGCTTCTTCGTGCCGATCCGACAATGGTTTCACGGCGACTTTCTCAACCAGCTCGCCGTGCTCCTGCCGTGCAACCGTGCCATCGTGCGTTGGTTTCGTTCCGATGGTGTCGCTGCGCTGGTGCGTGAGCAGCAGGCGGGAGGCAATGCCAGTCGCGCCATCTGGGGGCTGATGCAGATCGCGATCTGGCACCGCATCTTCGTCGAGGGCCACAGGCCGGGGCAGGACGAGGACCCGCTGGACTGGATCGCGTGACGTGGCGGGCGGCGCTCTCACCCCCTCTCGGCCTGGACGCCCGTCAGAAAGGAGGTGCAGCTCATGCTGGGGAGAATCTTCAGATTCATCGGGGTCGCATTGTTGGTTGCGGCCTGTGCCCAACAGGGCGGCAGTGTATCGCTCAGCGCAGCTCAGCAGTGCACGCAGAGCGGCGGGGTGTGGCGCCCCGGCTTGGAAATGTGTGAACGATCGTCCGGCGGTGGCGGGGGGTACTAGTCCAGTACATGTCGCCGTCCTCCTGCCTGCCCAGGCGTCTTACCGGCCCCGGTTTGGTACTGGTTGCCGGGCCCTCGCCGTGCCTGCGCCCTGGGCGACGTTTACGGTGCGAAGTCTCTCCAGGCAGTCAGCGCCGGGGCGCGGCTGGCTCGAAGGACATCGTCAGGGAGGACATGGTAAGAAAATCGTGAGCGTCGCAAGCCGGAATCGCGTTGATCGGGCTGAACCCCAGGTGTGGTACCGTTCCGGTGGATTGACCCTAACGCAGAGGAGGACACGATGAGTCCCAGGAGACGGTCATCTGTCGTGGGCGTGCTCGCGGCTGTGGTGCTCGGACTGGTGTTCGCAGGGGTGGCCGGCGCACTGGAAGTTGGGCAGAAGGCGCCCGACTTCACGCTACCGGGGCCCGACGGCAAGCCCGTCAAACTCTCGGAGCTCACGGCCAAGGGCCCGGTGGTGCTCTACACATTCATCGCCGCGTTCACCCCCACCTGAACGAAGGAGCTGATCGGCTTCGAGGCGGCGCTGCCGCAGTTCGAGGCCGCAGGTGCCCAGGTCGTGGGCGTCAGCACCGATCACCATCTCGCTCTCGCCGCCTGGAAGAAGGAGACCGCGAGCAAGCAGTTGCTCCTCTCCGATTTCCGTCGGCAGATGCTGCCCGGCTATGGGGCGATGGAGACCAGCGAAGCCAGCCCGATCTACCGGTACGCGAAGCGGGCGTTCTTCATCATCGACAAGACCGGGACGGTCAAGTTTGTGAAGGTCATGGACAACCCGCTTGACCTCTTGAATCCTGACGACGTACTACAGAGCCTGAAGGCCTCGGGGGCATGAGCCGCGGCCTCGTGGCGGCGCTGGCGACCCTGGCCCTGCTCTCCGGGGCAGCGGCCGGGGCGGGGCCTGACTTCGCGAGCCTGCAGGTGCAGCCCTACCAACCACCGAAGCCGGCCCCAGCCTTCGCGCTCCCCGATCTCACCGGGCAGACGGTGCAGCTGGCGGATCTGCGCGGGAAGGTGGTGCTCGCGTTCTTCTGGGCGACCTGGTGACCGGACTGCCGGAGGGAGTTGCCCTCCGTCAATACGCTCTATCGGGAGTTCAAAGCGGCGGGGCTGGAGGTCGTGCTGATCAGCTTCCGGGAAGATCCGGCGTTGGTGAAACGGACGGTGCAGGAACGGGGCTATATCGCCCCGGTGCTGCTCGATCAGAGTGGGGAGGTGACAGGCAAACGGTACGGCGTCTGGGGCCCGCCGACTGTGTACTTCATTGATCGCGACGGGCAGCTCGTTGGGCGAGCCGTGGGGTCCCGCCCGTGGGACAGCCCGGCGGCCCGCGAGTTCCTTCGCGAGCTACTCCAGCGCCCGGCGAAATCCTGAGGGGCTACGTACTAAGGTAAGCGGAAGGGACTCTTCAAGCCGCTCCCCATCGGACCCAAGGAGAGTGTTATGGAGCAGATCGCGCAGATCGAACGGCCCGGCGTGCTGACTCGGACATTTTTCAAGATCGGGGAGCGGATGTTCGGTCAGGTGCCGACTCCCGAGCGTCTGATGGCGCGTCGGCTGCCGCTCATGCTTGGGATCGGCGGTCTCTACGGTGCCATCGAGTGGTTCGGGACGATCGACAGTCAGCTTCGTGCCCTGCTCAACGTACAGGTCGCCACGCTCTACCGCATGCCGTACTGAATGGACATCCGTCACGCCGTCGGCGTGAAGATGGGTGTCTCGGCGGAGAAGCTCGCCGATGTTCTGACGTACCGAGAGAGCCCGCGTTTCAGTGAGCGGGAGCGGGCCGCGCTCCAATTCTGCGAGCGGATCACCCGCGATGACCTCGAGGTGTCCGAAGAGTGCCTGGCGCGGGTGCGGGAGCATTTTACAGAGGCCGAGATCGTGGAGCTGACGTTCATCATCGGGTACCAGACCTTTGCGAGCAAATTCGCGAAGGCGTGGAGGCTGGCGCCACAAGGCTTCTCTTCCTGAATTGCGGATGTTCGCCAGGGCCGGCCCGGGGTCGTGGTTGATGATGACCTAGCCGGGGCTGGCTTCGCCACGATTGCTGCTAGAGCGCCTGCTGGAGATCGAGGCCCTACTCGGGGGCAAGGCCGCCTCCACGGTGCTCAGGATGACGCCTTGCTCCGCCTCTTCGTGTCACCCGTGTACCTGGCGTTCCGTCGGCCGTGCGTTCCGGGGCATGGTTGGGCGCCTGCTCGCAATGGGCGTGCGCAGGACATAACATCTAAGCGGCCAGGTGTCAGGACCTCC
>Ga0207646_10005293_pt1 | contig 13600 bp, 9 predicted proteins | sample KBSK5502metaG_FD_184343 | JGI IMG/M metagenome (GOLD analysis project Ga0207646, IMG submission 184343) | Corn, switchgrass and miscanthus rhizosphere microbial communities from Kellogg Biological Station, Michigan, USA - KBS K5-50-2 metaG... | ecosystem: Host-associated > Plants > Roots >... | reverse complement strand
AACGCGAGCGATGGACGATACTTGTAGAGGAGAACGACGAGCGTCGCCAGAGCCGCCGCGCCCACCATCGCCAGGCGCGCTGCGGCAAAACGCAGCGGGGTCGGAGCGGTCCAATACACAAAGATCGTGCTGTAGACGCCTACGAGAGCACCGGCAAATGCCGCACCGACGACGTATCCGATTGCCATACGCGCGCGAAAAACCAACGAGAGCGAGCTGAGCGATATAAAGAGGACGCTCGCGACCATCACCAGCATGAGCCGGTGTACGTTGCCATCTAGGGGCAACACCAGGGTGACGCCGAAGGTGATCGCCATTGCTACGAGGCCAAGACCAATCTTGAGGTAGATCAGGGTGCCGATGAGTCTGCGCATGCGATCACGCGATGCGTGCGATAGCTCGCGCGTGGCCACTGCCGTCAGGCCGGCGTCTGTGATGACAGCCCCAAGTTCGACGAGTCCCGCACAAACCATGAGGTCGCCGTAGACAACGGGCAGCAACGTACGCGCAGCCAGCACCGTCCACAAGGCGGTGACCAGCGCCGTCATCACTTTGCTCGCGAGCAGCATCGACGTATCTGCCAGCAAAGGTTTGGCGCGAACGGCCCTCACCTCGGCTGATATGTTCCCCTTCGGCGTTGCGCCGGAACTCACGCGATCCACTGTCACCAGAAGTTGGAGGAACGTCTCGCCCACGTAGTCAGCAGTAAAGTAAGCTTGGACCAAGCGGCGACCCTGGCGCCCTAGCGCTTGGGCACGTACAGGATCGTCCAACACCAGACCCACCGCCTGCGCCAGCGCATGCGGCGTGGCAGGCGGGACGAGCAGGCCCACCTCTTCGCTCCGTAGCAGGTCTGCGACCCCCCCCACAGCTGTCGCCACGACCGGGTTGCCGGCGCGCATTGCTTCCAGAATGACTGTCGGTAATCCTTCGCCCGGATCGGCGGAAGGGCACACGAAGACAGACAGACTGCGGTAGAATTGCTCCGTCATGTCAACGTGGCCCAGAAACTGGACCGCGCCGCCCAAGCGAAGCCGCCGTGCTTTCCGTCGCAGTGCAGGCTCGTAGCGGCCCGACCCCGCGATCCATAGTTGCGCAGAGGGATGCCGCTGCAGAATGCTCGGCATGGCTGCCAGCAGGAATTGCACGCCCTTATCGCGGGTGAGCCGGGAGGCCACGCCAATCGTCTGCCAATGCGCCCCAATCCGCGCCGTTTCGGAGGTCGCCGCCTGGGCTGCCGCCGGCATGGCTGGAGCGGTAACCATGTTCGGAATGACGGTGATCTTCTGCCTGGGGAGCCCGAGCGCGATGTATTGCCTGGACACCGATGGCGCAATTGCGACGATGGCGGCGGCGCGTGGGGCCAGCCGCGCCAGCAGCGGGCGCAGCACGAGGCGATGCGCGAGATAGTGGAGCGGCGCATGTAGGATCCATATGCACTGAAGCGGCTGTTCTCTACTGATGTTTGTGACGAGGATCTGCTCCCGTGGAAAGGGACACACGAATATAGTCGGCGACTCCCCGGCGAGTGCCGTGATGTGTCGCCGCAGCCGCACCCGGCTCAGCGGATGCATTAGCGCCAACACGCCTAGCAGACCGCGCCATCGTCCCGCGTTCATGCCCAGCTCCAGTGAGCGATAGGGAATCTGTTTCGCACGAAGCTGCGGGATACTCTGCGCGGTAGGGGGGCACACGACTAACACACGCTCTCCGCGTTGCTGCAGCGCCTCCGCCAGGGTGATGCTGTGCTGCTCAGCTCCGCCGAAGCCGGTGGAGTTCACCAGGAAGGCAATGCGCGACGTAAGCATTCGTCGGTTTCCTGTGCCGAAGCGTTGACCGCCCACTGTCTCGTCGATCGCTTCGACAGCCAGCCCTGCTGTTCCGTGATCGCGCTCGATGTCCGAGTGCACGCCATGGTCGGGGAGTGGCCCAGCCAGGCCGATCAAGATGCACAGCAGGCCGGTGATCTGTCCGCTTACGAGCACGGGATCCACCAGCCCATAGATGAGACACGCGGCAATCGCTCCGATGACGCCCGCGTTCCATCCCTGGTCGAGCCATCCCCAATTCGCCTGGAGACCGCGCAACGCGCGGCGCACGGCCCCGCCCAGCAACGCGACCACAGGAATGAGGCCGGCCACCCCAAGCTCTGCCAGTATGTTCAGATAGAGGCTCTCCGCATCTACCGCCTGCAAGCCTTGCGCGGCATCGATAGTGGGCGCATGGGGCTGAAAGCGCAGGTTATCAATGCCCACACCGACGAGGGGATGCGCCAGAAAGGTGTTGAACGCCCACTGCCATGTCGCAAAGCGTGTCGTGTATCCAGTGTCCGCCAGCGAGAGCACCGTCAGGTAGCGATGGGCCGCCGTGCCCGTTGCCAGGAGTAATCCAGCTGTCAGCGCCACCAGGACTATAGTGCCGACTGCAAATACCTTTCGTCCCCCGAGCACATACCAGACCAGCGGGGCAGCCACGAGCAGAGCAAGTAACGCTCCGCGCGTGTACGTGAGATACAACAGCCCAAATCCCATGGCGCCAAGCACGGCAAACGAGATCCGCTCGGTTCGCGTGGGAGCCTTGAGCGTGAAGGCGAGGAAGAACGGCAGCACCAAGAGCAAATAGGCGGCTAATTCATTGGGGTAGCGAAAGGTGGCCGCCGCCCGGACGACGCTGGTCCCCGGCAAACTGGCGGCGGTTCGCTGAATGTTCAGCACCGTACCGACGACATCGGGTACAGTGGGGACGATACCAATGTAGCCGGCAGTGAAGACAATGACGCCGCCGAAGACCAGGGTAGCAAGCGCCCCCGCCCGAACACCCGCGCTCGCGCGAATGGCGCGCGCGAGCAGATAGAGGCACAGGTACACCGCGATCTTCAGGCAGCCCTTCGCCGCGACGCTCCGGTCGGTGGCGCCGGCAATTGAGAGCAGGCCAATGAGGAGCATCACACCCAGCGGCAGGATATCAGCCCACGACAGCGTGAATGGGAGGCGCCGCCCAGCCACGCGCGCCATCAAGGCCACGAGCACGAGGATGACGAGTCCCTCAGCAGCGAGAAGCTGTGAGAGGAACGCCACCGATTGGTGCGGGGGAATCACAAGATAGATGTCGAGCGGTAGGACAAGGAGAAGTGCCACGAGAAGCCAGCGAACCATGAGTGCCGAGCCGTCCACGATGGTATCGCCAAACCGCGACGCTGACTCGGGAGCCGTGCTGGTCCTCTCAGAGTAGGCCATTGCTCTACAGCTCCTTGTCCTCGTTTCGCCGACGTCACTGGGCTTGCTCGGATAGCCTCGCGCGGGCCCGGGTTGTCCGATTGGCGCCCGTCGAGCTCTACTGTGAACGGCTATGTACGGCGGCCGCATGAGCCAGGTCTCCGCCTGGCAAGCTTCGTACGATCGTCGCGCGATCGTCACATGGGCTTCACCACGACCGGTGAAAGCACGGTGGCGGCCGGCGCCCGGTGCTGCGTTTCCCGCGCGCTCCCAACATCATCTATGACGTGGAGCAAGCGCCTGCGGAACTGGGTCTCGTCGAAATGCTCGGCATGGGCTCGCACTGCCGCGCCGTCGAAGTCAGCAGGATCAAACGAGCGCATAACATCGAACAACGCATCCATCGACTGCTCAGAGAAGTACAGGCCCGTTTGGCCAGGGATGACGGTCTCGAGCGCGCCGCCGGCACCGTACGCGATGACGGGTCGTCCACAGGCTTGCGCTTCCAGGGCGGCCAGACCGAAATCCTCTACACCGCACTGCAACAGCGCGGCGCAGCGCGCGTACAACGCGACGAGCTCCGGCTCTGACACCCGCCCGGCAAATGTTGTCAGTGGCCCAGCTATGCGCTGAAGACGAGCTCGCTCGGGGCCGTCGCCGACTATGATGAGGCGGCGCCTCAATCGCCTGCACGCCTCGATTGCCAGATCCACACGCTTGTACGGCAACAACTGGGACACCACGAGCAGATAATCGTCCGGCTGCTTGATGGGGTGAAACCGTGGCAGATCGATGAACGGATGCACAATCGTACTTGGCCGGTCGTAGTATTCCGCGATGCGCGCCTGCACCGTCGACGAGTTCGCGACGTAGTGTGTGACCCGCTGTGCCGCCGCATAATCTGCCCGGCGCACGCGGTCGAGAATGAACGCGAGCGCGGTACGCCGCAACGCCGATCGCTGGTGCGCCAGTGTGTCGGCGTAGTCGCTCCACGCATAGCGCAACGGGGTATGGCAATAGCAGAGGTGCGTGCCGTTGGTGCGCGCGTGGTGGCAGAACCCGCTGCTGCTACTGATGACGAGGTCATAGCCGCGCAAGTCTAGGCGCCGTGCCGCCATCGGATACAATGGCAGCAGCGCTCGATAGTGGCGGGCACCCCAGGGAATGAGCTGCAAGGGCGACGTGTGCCAACGCGCGCTATCGATCTCCGTCGGCACATCCCGCCGGTGAACTAATACATAGCAGTCAGCATCGGGGAACAGGCGAGCAAGACCGCGAAAGACATACTCGCCCCCACGAAGCGTCACCCAGTAATCATGAACCAGCGCGACGCGTGGCCTGCTGCGCGTCAGCACCGTTTCACCCTCCCGCATGCACCGCCCGCTTCTTGGCCCATACAAGGGAGTGCCGTGGGGCGGCTCATGCTACCTGGATGTACTATGAGGGATAACAGGCCAATCGCACAGGCGCATGATGAGGAGCGCACTCGGATCGATCGCATCGGATCGATCGTCGACAATTTCCCTATATGTCCACAGATGGGTCAGCCCTCAAACCAGCGCTTACGAACTGGTGGCGGCCGCGCCATCGAGGACACAGCCATACATCCATCGGCTCCTGCTGTGCGTAACGACCAGGGCATCGCACTGTAACAAGCAATTCGCATGGCGGAGGCACGAGTGCGACGCTCCCCCAGCGCTCGGCTGTCACCGGGCGCCGATCGGATGACGCATCAAGAAGCGACACATTGCCAGTATGCAGGGTGATATCACCTGGCTTCCTTCGTTAGTAATACGTGTCGAAGATCTCCGTCGACGCTGATCGTGCGCGATCGTTGCCCCACAGACAGCGGCGAGCTGCATAGAGATGACATGGCACGCGTCTGTCTCCGATTTTACAGGACTGGGGCCAGAAAGTCCCCGGCTTGAGTCGGGGGATGAATGGCCTATCCGCCGTGCGAGCCGTGTTGAAGAGTGGGATACTATCAACATGGACTACGCACATGAGGGGCACAACGTCCATCTCGTCGTGTATCACCTCATCTGGTGTCCCAAGCGGAGGAGCAAGGTGCTTGTTGGGCCGATACGCAACCGCTTGGAGCAGATCGTCCGCGAGGTGGCGGCGGAGCACGAGTGGACGGTGATCGAACTGGCAATCCAGCCCGATCATGTCCACCTATTCATTCGCGCCAATCCGTATACATTGCCGTCGGATATTCCACGGCTCCTCAAAGGGCGCAGCTCGCGCTATCTGCGCGACGAATTCTCGCACCTCACGAGACTGCCCTCGTTGTGGACGCGGCGTTTCTTTCTCAGCACGGCGGGCAAGGTGAGCCAAGAGACGATCAGGAAGTACCTCGAGCGGCCGAGCAGGACGTAGGCAGGGACGTAGATGGACGAGCAAGCAGTTCGCAAGTCTTTCAAGTACCAGCTGAAGCCGACTCCCGAACAGGAGCGGGCGCTGGCGTGTGTCGTGCGCCGCTGCCGGGAACTCTACACCGCCGCCCTGCAAGAGCGTCGCGATGCCTGGCACAACTGCGGCGTGAGCGTCACCGCCGCTGGCCAGAGCGCCCACCTGCCGGCGGTCAAAGCGGTGCGGCCCGGAATACCACGACATCCACTCGCAGGTCTTGCAGGACGTCCTGACGCGGCGGGACCGAGCCTTCCAAGCCTTCTTCCGTCGCGTGAAGGCGGGTGAGACGCCGGGGTATCCGCGCGTCCAGGGGGCGAGCCGCTACCACAGTTGCACCTCCAAGCAATTCGGCAAGGGGGCCACGCTCGAGAAGGGCTTCCTGGTCCTCTCCAAGATCGGCAGGATGGCGCTGCGCTGGTCCCGCCCGCTAGAGGGCACCCCCAAGACCGTCACGGTATCGCGGGAAGCCGACGGCTACTCTGTCCGCTTCTCCTGTGCCGAGGCCCCCACGCAGCTACTTCCCACTACCGGTCGAGAGACCGGCATCAACGTGGGGCTGAAGGTGTTCCTGGTGACGGCGCAGGGTGTGGCCTTCGAGAACCCGCGCCACTTTCGCAAAGCTGAACGGCGGCTGAAAACCGCCCAGCGCCGCGTCTCGCGGCGCAAGAAGGGCAGCCACCGCCGACGCAAGGCGGTCACGCTCTTAGCGAAAGCCCATCAAGACGTGCAGCGGCAGCGACACGACTTCCACCACAAGACCGCGCTCGCGCTCGTTGCACACAACGACACGATTTATCTGGAAGACCTGCGGGTAGCCAACCTGGTACGGAACCACCGCCTGGCCAAGAGCATCTCGGATGCGAGTTGGGCGCAGTTCCGTGCCATCCTCGCAGCCAAAGCAGCATACGCTGGGCGTCGAGTCGTCGCCGTGCCATCGTGCCGCCTGCCTACACCAGCCAGGACTGTAGCGGCTGTGGGGAGCATGTGCAGAAGAGCTTATCCGTGCGCACCCACATCTGCCCAAACCCGGACTGCGGGCTGGTGCTGGACCGCGACGAGAACGCGGCCAGGAACAGAGAGAGGGCCGGGCAGGCCCTTCGGGGAGCCGTGGCGTAGGCTGCGGCGGAGAACCGAGCATCTCCCGGCTTCAGCCGGGGGAGTGTCAATATCTTGGCACAGGCATCCTCTGGCTATAAGCCTGGCCCTGTTGGGTCGGCGGGCGTGGCAGCGCGGCCTGGCGGCTCTGGGCGTGCTCCTCGCGATGTATGCGCTTCCCGAGTTCGTCGTCGTGCTGGCGACACTTATGGTCGCGCTTGTGGCGTATGAGGTGCTCCAGGTTCGCCAACACAAAGTTGCCGTGCCCTCGCTCGTGACCAGCTACGCGCCGCTCGCTCTTGGGCTCTTGCTCTCAGCGTACCTCCTGTTGGCCCTGCCCACGGGGTCAGACTACCGCAGCTCGGTCGCGGTGCCCTGGAGCTACAACGACTTCTACAATGCTGAGCACCACGCCGAGTTTCATGGCGCGGACAGCTATGCCAATCCGTGGGTGCTCTTCGAGAAGGACTTTGGGCTTGTCCAGCCACGCACCGTCGTGAATACGATAGCCGCTCTGCGGCACAATCCCGCGAAAGCGCGCGAGTACCTGACCTTTGACGCCGTCCGGCTGTGGGCATCGTTTGGCACGTCTGGGCTCTACAGTCTTGGTTGGCGCAGCGACGAGTGGGAACTGCGACTCCAGGTGAGCATCACGGCACAGGATACGTGGCAGTTCGGGTTGGGCCTGGCGCTGTTCTTCATTGCTGCCGGCGCCTGTCGCTGGTGGCTCGCGCGCCGGGGCTGGCTGAGGCTGGTGCGTGTCACGCGTCATGGTCCGGCGCTGCTTGGCATCGGCAGCTTGGCATCGCTGCTGGTACCACTCGTGCTCATCAATCCACACCAGCGTTTTTTCATGCTGTTCCCGCTTGCCCTGCTGATTGTGGGCTACAGTCTGCTCCACATCTGGGCGGCCGCGACAGTCCTGCTGGCTGGCGCAATTCCTCCCGCGGCACAGCGCTTGCTACTCACCCCGCCAGCCCAAGCTGCGCGCGTGCTCGCACTGCTCCTGCTCGTCGCTGTGGTCCTGCCACAGCCCTATCTCGCAACGCCGGTGCATCCCATCGCTCGCACACTGGCGCTACTGCGCTCCGACGTGCCCAGCGGCAGCACCATCGTGGGCGAGCCGGTGATGAGTTACGGATACTATCTTTCAGCCGATGGACTGCGCCTCCACACGATCTCGCCCGCCACCACTCCGGGCAGGGGGCTTGTCGGTGCATTCGAGGGAGACCCCTCGCTCCGCTACGCTCTGCTGACGCGCATATATCCTCAGAGTACCTATGATCAGTGGTTCGCCGACTGGAATGCCGCCTTTCCGCAGTTGCCCTGGGCGCTCGTGGCGCAGGAGTGCGACCCCGCCGTGCAACTGTATGCCCTACCTCCACACGGCAGCGGCTACGGCCAGATCAGTTACGCGCTATGGCTGGCGCAGGCACAGCAGTTGAAGCTGGAGACGACGCAGATGCCGGGCTTCGACGCGCTGGACTTCGATCAGACCATCGCGTGGCGGAGCGACGACCCCGGCCATACCGTACAGCCGCTCGTTCGCTCCGTCGGTGGAGTGCCTGCGTCCAGCTTCATAATGCACCCCTCCTACCCAGGCTTGAGCGCGTATCGCGATGTCTCATCAGCGGTGGAGGCGAGCCTGTCACCAGACCTATCCGGTCACACCCTGGTCTTCTTTGCGGCGTTGGCGCCCTGGGCCGCAAGTCAGCCCGAAGCCAAAGGTGTCAGGGTGGTGGTAATTGCCAGCGCAATCGTCTCCGCGAATGTCGTCGCCATCGCGAACGATTCGCCACCCCACTGGACGCCGCTCATCGTCCATCTGCCCCCCTATACCGGCTCGCTCACGCTGAAGATCACGATCCAGCCGCGCGGTCCCATCAGCATCGACACAACCCTCGTCAGCTTCATCGGCGCGACGCAAGGGGCCACATAAGCGGTATCAGGCAGGTCTCGCTCGGTCCACAGCGCGCACCGCACATGAGACAGCTTTGCGCCCGCCGCGGCTGGTGCCCCAGAAACACCTGAACTCAGCGATATCCCTGCATTGCCTCCGGCTGGTGGCTCATGTATACTACGCCAAGCGGATAACGATCCGCTCCTTCCGGAGCTACCGGATAATCGACCATGACGCAATCGCGGCGTCATGGCTGCGGGCGACGCATCTATCGTGACACCTGCTTTCCCCATCGCCGTACTGGGTGAATGACCAGGCACGTCGGGCCATGAGACGGCGAGTGTGTTGTGCCACACACGTGAGAACAGGTAAGGAGATCCTGCGTACTAAAGAGGTGGCAGCGTGGGCACCCGTATTCGTGAGCCTCAGGGCGTGGGCATTGGCGACTGGCGCCGTACGCAACCACTACCTCTGGCGGACGCGACCGGCGACATCACCGCTCGGCAGCAAACTTCACAGGAGCCGAGGCGTGTTCGAGCCATACACCACTACGTCAAGCGCCTGCTGGATTTCAGCTTGGCGCTGTGCGCGCTCGTGCTTCTGTCCCTGCTCATGCTGGCAATAGCCCTCGTCATCATGCTTGCTGAAGGGCGCCCGATCTTCTTCCAGCGCACAGTGATCGGCTGGAACGGCAAGCGATTCGGCATGTGGAAGTTCCGTTCGATGGTCAATGGCGCGGAGGAGATGCTCATGGAAGACGACTCGCTCTACGCGGCGTATCAGCAGAGCCACTTCAAGCTTCCCCATGATCCACGTGTCACCCGCTTCGGACGCATCCTGCGCAAGCACAGCCTGGATGAGCTGCCGCAGCTCTGGAATGTCGTCAAGGGTGACATGTCCCTTGTCGGGCCACGGGCCATTCACCCGTCGGAGCGCAGCCTCTTTGGTGATTTTGCGGATAAGCGGGAAACCATACTTCCCGGCATGACGGGCCTCTGGCAAGTGAGCGGACGGTCCGATACCGGCTATGACGAGCGCATACGACTTGACAGAGAGTATGTAGAGCACTGTGGCCTGTGGCTGGACATCCGCATCTTGCTTCGCACGGCCGTCGTGGTCATTATCGGCAGAGGCGCATACTGACTTCGTTCGAGTCGCGTCCCGCGCTGACAGCAGCAAAAGGGTCACCGGCCCGGGCCTGTTGCACTTTGGTCAGCCACTTGCCAGGGCGGTGTGTGCTCCTCCAGGTGTAGCCGCCATACCCCAAGCCGTCACCTACCCCGCCAATTCGGGTCGTGGCTTCACCGCTGCGACCCGAATTGGCGGGGTTCTTTGCGCTGGACCAGGCACCGCGATACCAAGTGTCACCCTTGTATAGAACTAGGGGACAAGACATGAGTGCCTCTACGCCGCCCAGCGCACACCGGCTGGGCAGAGTTCGAGAGTACGTGCCAGTGGCGCGAAGGCGCTGGTGTTTCGCCTGCTGTAATGCCAACCTGTCCATAAGCGGAGTCAGCAATTGGGTACATTGCCACGACTGCCGGGACGATGCTGCCCGGCACGCTGTATGCGCTGGCTTAGACGTCCCGTTCATCGGTGCGTGGCGAGTAGTCGCGCTTGCCTTCTGGCGTGGCTGGCGAACCGCTATGCGGTCAGACGGCCTCTTGGCTGGCGAGGCTGCTTTGGGATGGTACCGGGGCGAGCTCGCGCTGATGCCGCACCGGAGTGGACCAGAGCCACAGGCCAGCGGCGACTGTTCCCACGCCGGCAATCATCACCGTGGCGCGCAAACCCAGCAGGTCCGCGCTCCATCCTCTCAGCACCGCTCCCACCGCCGCGCAGGCCGCGGAGAGCACGCGCATCGTCGCGGTAACTCTTCCCTGAAGTGCGTCTGGAATCACCATCTGCCGTGCGCTGCGGTTGGCAATGTACGCCACCACATCGCCTCCCTGTACCCCGGCCTCGCCCAGCGTAACGAGGGCCGCCGCCAGTAAGATCGGCCCCTGGGCGACGGCAATGACCATCTCTGCCAGCGCCGCCAGCAGCATGCCTCCGACCATGGCTCGCCCGATGCCCGCGCGGTTGGCTACAGTTGCGGCGAGACTCGCGCCAAGCAGCCCCCCGACCCCGGCCACAGCAAATATCCCGCCCAAGAGCGCGGCAGGAATGCGCAGCTCACTGACGAGGTAGGGCACGTAGATGGCGACCAGCATCGTATCAAAGAACCCGAAGAGCGCCGCGCTGACCGCCAGTGGGCGGAGCAATGCATGCGTCGCCACGAGGCGCACGCCCTGCCCCACCTCGTGCAGCCAGGATGGCTGCTGACGCGGAGCACGCAGACGCCGTGCTTCTTGGGCGCGAACGAGCAGGAGCGAGCCAAAGGACACCACGAACGAGAGGGCGTCTAAGAGCAACGCACTCGGCCCCGAGAGCAGCTGCACGAGGACACCTGCCAGACCTGGCCCTGCGATTCGTGCGACCGCGTTGCTGGCTTCCAACTGGCCGTTGGCTTCGAGCAGGCGCTCGCGAGCGACGACCGCGGGGAGAAACGCACCGTACGCGACATCGAAGACGATCGCACAGAGGCCCGTCCCTACCGCAACCCCATAGAGCTGTGGGAGCGTCAGCCTGCCAGACCAGGCGGCGAGCGGAATGGACAGTAAGAGCAGCGTGCGTCCCACGTCCGCGGCGATCATCAGCGGCCGGCGCTGGACGCGATCTACCCAGGCGCCGGCGAGCAATCCCGCCAGCACATTGGGGGCGATGCTCGCTGCGGTGAGGAGCCCTGTTTGCAGTGGAGAGGCATGTAACACCAGCACAGCGGTCAGGGGCAACGCCCAAATCGTCACCTGAGACCCGACCTGCGAGATCGATTGTCCGCACCACAACAGGAGGAAGTTCCGCTGTCGCCAGAGGCGAACAGAAGGCTGCGCCATCGTGGCTACCTTTCAGAGTCTGAGCGCGGACCGGCTGGAGCGGCGAAATAGCGCATCGTTGAGGTCAACGAGGTATGTCCCAGCAAGCGAGCCACCTCTTGCAAAGGCAACGTCTGGGCAATGCGATGACCAAAGCGGTTGCGCAGATCCTGCGGGCTGAGATCGTCGATGTCCGCCTGGGACGCATAGGTATGGACGATGCGCCCCACCGTGCGCTCGGTAAGAGGCTGATTGGCGCGTGAACCGACGAACAATGCACTCGCCGCGGATGGGCGCGTCGGCACATAGCGTGAAAGGGTGTCGCGCGTGAGCGCATCGAGGGGCACCTCGCGGGTCCTGGCGCGCTCCCCAACGACGATGATGCGGGCACCCTGCGGGGAGAGGTCCGTGTGAGCGATGGGCAAGGCGCAGAGCTCATGCACGCGCAGTCCGGTGCGCAACAAGGTGACGACGATGGCCCGATCGCGCAGCGGGGCGGCGGTCGCCACCGCTGTGAGGAGCCGCTGTTCTTCGGCATCGCTCAAGAACCGGGGCTGCCGGTCGGGCTGCGCGACCAGTGGAACCGCGCGCGCAGGGTCAGAAGCCAGCATGTCGCGCTCGGTCGCCCACGCGGAAAAACGCTTGATGCTGACCAGCATGCGATTGATGGACGCGGGTTTGAGCCGCAGGGCGGTGAGGAGATACGCGCGATACTGGGCAATCAGCGGCGTCGTGAGGTTGGACAAGCGGAACGCAACCTCCGGAAACAGACCCTCTTGCCAGGACGTTTCGCACCATGCCATGAAGTGCCGCAGGTCGCTGAGATAATTGCGGATGGTCGCAGCGTGTAGCGCATCGCGCTCCTGCAACGCCTCGCGATAGCTTGCAAGGACATCCTCAGCGCTTGTGGAGATCCAGGGGTGCTGTTCGCGCTTCATTGGCCCTCCCATGTCTGCTAATAGGAGCATTAGCAGACATGAACATGAGAAGGCAAGCCCACATGCCGACCCGTTCATGGGCACCTGGTTGCCGGCGCTGCTCTTTTGGTTGGGGCGCCACCTCGGCCCGCTTTGGAGATGATCGCGCTGCATCGACACACACACAGAAGCGCCTCAACAGGCGACGCCGATGTGGGCTACCTAAAGGCTAAGGCTGGGTGCAGCTGCCGAGAAATCCAGCCGATTCGAGTCACCCAATACGCCCGGGCGAGCCGCGTCCGCAGCCAGACGCGCGGCAGGACGCCGAGCTTGGCGGGCAGCGAGACATGCGCTCTGGCGCCGAACGCGTCGTACTGGTTGCGGCGGATGCGCTGGAGAATGCCCTGGTAGAGCGTGGCGCTCAGGCCGATCACCAGCCGCGCGTCCCTGCTGAGAATCGGCACGCCGCGCTGGCCCAGACGCGGCGTGCCGTCTATCGTGCGCGCGCCATGCCGTCGTGGCGACCGCCGCCGCGCCAGCGCCCGACGGGCTGCCGCACTCGATATCTTCATTGGATGAGGTATACTCGGCGTGGCCAGGCCGCATCGCGCCCTCCCTGCGCCGACGCGCCGCTGGCCGGCTGCACGAGCAGTTGCAACGCAAGTGCCGGGCTGCGCGCTGCGCGCCGCTGGCCAGCTCCGTGTCGCATCAGCATGCCAGCCGTGCAACCTTCGACTCACGTTGGCGTAGACTGAACGACAGAAGATACAGGTATCTGCGAACGTCAGCCACTCCCTCTGCAATCTCTATACCCAGGAGGCCGCTTCCGATGCGTCTGATTCTCTATCTCGGCAAGGGTGGCGTCGGCAAAACCACACTCTCCGCCGCGACCGCTGCCCGCGCCGGCCGTCTGGGCAAGCGCACGCTGGTCGTCAGTACCGACCTCGCGCATAGCCTTGCCGACGCGCTCGATACCTCGCTCACTGCTGAGCCGCAGGCCATCGGCGATAACCTGTGGGCGCAGGAAATCAACGTGCTCGACGAGATGCGCACGCACTGGAGTCGGATGCAGGAGTACGTCAGCACGGTGCTCAAGAAGCAGGGCATCAACGACGTGGCCGCCGAGGAGATGGCGCTGATCCCTGG
>Ga0207646_10005292_pt1 | contig 13602 bp, 9 predicted proteins | sample KBSK5502metaG_FD_184343 | JGI IMG/M metagenome (GOLD analysis project Ga0207646, IMG submission 184343) | Corn, switchgrass and miscanthus rhizosphere microbial communities from Kellogg Biological Station, Michigan, USA - KBS K5-50-2 metaG... | ecosystem: Host-associated > Plants > Roots >... | reverse complement strand
CTGACGAGCAGTACGAGCGGATTCCGTTGATTTGGGGTCCGAACTACACAAGTGGCGCGGCCGTGCTCGGCACGATCGACAAATTCGATTATGTCTTTGAAATCAAAAATGCTGCAATTTCTTCGCGACCGGAAATGTGGCAGCCGACGCAAACCGATTGGAGCAATCCAACTTATTCGGGGCATGTTGCGTTTCGGCCTAACGAATCGTGGAACCTCGGAATTTCCGGCAGCGTCGGCCCCTACATGAACACCGACGCGCGATCGACCTTGCCGATTGGAAAAAACATCGACAACTACAACCAGTATCTGCTCGGGCAAGATGTCAGTTTCTCCTGGCGGCATCTTCAATTATTCGCCGAAATCTTCGAGGCACGCTTTGAAGTTCCCACAGTCGGAAACTCGGACACGCTCTCCTACTATCTTGAGGCGAAATACAAAATTACTCCGCAACTTTATGGCGCCGTGCGTTGGAACGAACAATTCTACGGGAACATCGGCGCCAGCGATCATCCCTGGGGCAATAACATCTGGCGCGTCGATGCCGCAATCGGTTATCGCTTCACCGATTATCTACAAACCAAAATCCAATACAGCTTCAGCCATCAGGACGCGCCGGTTCAGCAAGGCGAACAACTCATCGCCGCGCAGTTGACGATTAAGTTCTAGCTCGCATCACGCGCGTACCAATCGATCTTCCGCGTCACGGACATCACGATTGTCAGCACCGCGAAGAGCGCGACGGCGCCCATGAGCAACGCGTAATCCTGTTGCCTCAACGTAATGTAGAGAAACGTGTAAACGCCGCCCAATCCGGCGCCGATCATCAACGTTCGCGCGCCGCCACCAAGGAAAGATCGACAATACCACGTGATCAAGATTGTCGATGCCGCGGCCGCGATCAGATACGCGTAACCGAATCCGAGAAATTCGGAGATCGACAGCAGCAGCAGATAAAACAAACACAGAGCCGCGCCGACCATCAAATATTGGAGCGGATGAATTTTCTGGCGCGCGGTCACTTCAAAAAGGAAGAACGTCGTGAACACGAGCACGAGAAAGAGCACGCCGTACTTGATCGCGCGTTCGACATAACGATAGGCATCAAGGACGGAAAGGAACTGCGCGCCGAACATCGATTGCGTCACGGCCTGCGTTGTAAAGCGATCGTTGCCGGTCTGACTGGTCCACGATTGCGGATAACTGCGGCCGTAATAAGAAACTTTCCATTTCGCATCGAATCCGTCGTCACGCACGGAACGGTCAGCCGGCAGAAATGCGCCGCGAAACGCGGGATCTGGCCAGTTTGATTTCAACACTGCTTCGTTCTGGACACCAAACGGCGCGAAATAAATTCCTTCGCTGCCGTTGAAATCGATCGGAATCGAGAATTCGACCGGCGCATTAATCGCTTTTCCGTCCGCGAGCATCGCGGTCGCGCCGGTCGTGTAACCGGGCATCTGCGAGCCGGGAAGCAACGGCCGCTTCGCGCCACCCCAATCGAGGACCAGCCCTTCGCGAGTTCCGCGAAGATCATTAATCGCGATTGTCACGAAGGCGTCTTTCCATTGCACATCTTTGATGTCGATCTTCAGCGCGCTGAAATCCGGCGGCGAGAATTTGCCGGAGAGCTTGACCTGCGCACGAAAGACTGCGGCTTCGTAAATCCCGCGATGAAGCATTTGCGTCTCCGCGTCACCGTTTACGTTCAGGAGTTCGGGAAGAAAATACGCCATCGCGGTCGCGGTTTCCTCCACCTCGCGCTTCTCCATTCTTCCGTCGAGACCGGCAACTTCTTTGACGGTTCTGAATTTATATTGATACGGAATTCCAAGAACCGGCCCGACGACGCACTGCTCTTTCCCCCACGAAGAAGTGATGTCGGCCACCGCGTCGTTGCGCCGGCTCAATCGATCGGACAAAACGCCGGTAATCATTCCCAGCGGAATCAAAAGAAGTAGAATCAGAACTCCGACGCCGATCAGTTTGATCATCGTACGGTAACGTTTTCCAAAGGACGGTTGCGATTTTGGCAGAGGCGGCGGAGCTGCGGTGGCGGGGTCAGACATAGTTTAGTGAGGAACACGGCGGCACGGCGCGAATCTTTCAGAGATTTCCGAATCCAAAACAGCCGCGAACCGCATCTGAATGAAAACAAACCGAGGTTTTCATGATCCAGGATTTCAGATTCGCGTTTCGTCAGCTTCTCAAATCACCCGGGTTCACCAGCGTCGCGGTGATGACGCTCGCTCTCGCGATCGGCGTAAACTCCGCGATTTTCGCGATGGTGAAGGCCACCGTGCTTCATCCGGTAGTGCCAGTTCGGCCTGCCGAAGTGGTGAATGTTTTCACCGCGCGCCAAAACGCGAGCCACGATTATCGGCAGTTCTCCTACACCGAATATCGCGAGCTGCGCGAAAACGGCGGCGACGTCTTCTCCGATGTGGCCGCGCTCGAATTCGCCGTCGCCGGGATCGGACGCGATCACGAGATCCGCCGCAGCTTCGCGTTCCTGACCTCGGAAAATTATTTCTCGATGGTCGGAACGCACCCCTTTCGCGGTCGATTTTATAACGCCGAGGAATGCAAACCGAACGCGAACGTCGCCGTGGTCGTGGCCAGCTACGGTTTTTGGAAGCGCATGGGCGGCCGGAATGATTTCGTCGGCAGTGCGCTTCACATCAACGGTCAGCCTTACACGGTCATTGGCATTACTCAGGATGGTTTCGGAGCGAACGCGTTGGTCGCGCCCGATATCTGGGTGCCACTCGGCATCCGCGGACAACTTGGCTCCGCCTTCGGTGATTCCGAAAGCAATCACGACCTGCTGAATCCAAAAACTTATGCGTTCAATCTCACCGCGCGGATGCGTTCGGGTCTGACGATCGACACCGCGAAGTCGCGTCTCCCAGTTCTCGCGCAACGGCTCACCGCCATTCAACCGCGAGACGCCGAAGGCGCGCGCGAATTGCAGATTCAAACGCCATCGCGTTTCAGCTTGAGCACCTCGCCGGAAGATGACGGACCACTCTCGATCATTGCGACCTTGCTCATGTTTATGGCCGGAGCAGTCCTGCTCATCGCGTGCTTGAACCTGGCCAACATGTTGCTCGCGCGCGGAACATCGCGCTCGAAAGAAATCGCGCTTCGCCTCGCCGTCGGCGCATCGCGCTGGCGGATTGTGCGCCAATTATTGTGCGAAGGATTTTTACTCGCGCTTTGCGGGGGCGTGGTCGGGCTCGTCCTCGCCGCCTGGTGCAACGATCTCCTGCTCGGTCAGGTCCAGGCCTTACTCTCGTCTGTGAATTTTTCCGTCGTGATGAAACTGCGGCCCGATTTCGCAATCCTCGCCGTCACATTTTTGTTCTGTCTCATCGCGACGATGCTTTTCAGTCTCGGCCCGGCGCTCAAAGCCACCAAGGCCGATTTGGTGAACGACCTCAAACAGCAAGTCGGTGAACCGGCGCGCATCGGGCGGTTCAGCCGTTTCTTTGCGCCACGTCACATTTCGGTCATGGCGCAGATCGCGCTCTCGCTCATGCTGCTCTTCGCCGCCGGATTATTTTTCCGTGGCGCGCTCAAAGCCGCCGGACTCAATCCCGGCTTCAATCCGGCCGGCGATTTAATCGCCGAATTTGATTTCACCTTGATCAAGAAAGATCCGGCCGAATGCCGGCGCTTGATTTTTGCGATGGTTGACCGCGCGAGGCGATTACCCGGAGTCGTTGCCTCCGCCACCGGCACGATGTTGCCCTACGCAGATTTCACAAACACTCGCCGCGTCCTGCGATTACAAGATGCCATGCCGACCGACCCGAAAGCGCCGGACCCGAGTTTCAATGCGCTCTACACCGCCATCGGCACGAACTACTTCGATGCGCTCGGAGTGAAATTGCTGCGCGGCCGCGATTTCACCCAAGCTGAGTGCGAGCAAAAAGATGCGCGCCGCGTCGCGATCATCGACGAGGAGCTCGCGAAAAAACTTTTCCCGAACGACGAAGCGCTCGGACAGCACATTCGTTACACGCAACCGCGGAAAGATGGCGCGCCGAACGACATGGAAATCGTGGGAGTTGTGAGCAAACATCTGCACGCGATCCAGAGCGACCAGATTGTAACCCGATTGTTCGTCCCATTATCTCAGGGTTATGACGGCGAGACGTTTCTGCACGTGCGACTGAACACGCAAGATCGACAAGCAGTGCTCGCGATGATTCCGACACTTCGTCAAGCGCTGCACGAGGTTGATCCCGATCTCCCGCTTCTGCAAATGACGCCATATGTCGATCTGATGCAGAAATCGCCGAACCTCTGGATCGTGGGGCTTGGCGCGAAATTGTTCGGCGCTTTCGGAATAATCGCGCTCCTCCTCGCCGTCGTTGGCGTTTACGGTGTGAAAGCATACGCCGTCGCGTGCCGGACGCGCGAAATCGGAATTCGAATGGCGCTCGGCGCGCATCGCAAAGATGTTTTCGCGTTAATCATGCGCCAGGGAGCGCTCCAAACCGCGCTCGCAGTTGGCGTCGGACTTTTGTTGTCGCTCGCCGCCGGTCGCGTGCTCTCACAAATCCTTTTCGGCGTCAGCCCAAGCGATCTCTTTTCGCTGATCACTTCCAGCTTGATGCTCGCCGCCGCCGCGCTCGTCGCCTGTTTCCTTCCCGCGCGCCGCGCGACTTACGTGAATCCGATCACCGCGCTGCGCACGGAATAATTTCTCCGACGTCTGACTTTTGATCTCTGACCTCTGGAAAGGTGGCTGGGGCCGGAATTGAACCGGCGACACGCGGATTTTCAGTCCGCTGCTCTACCAACTGAGCTACCCAGCCGTTGAGAGATGCCTGTCCCGCCGTAGCCTAAGCGAAGGCGGATCGATCTTGCGATATTCTCGCTCCGATCGCAGGCTGCTCACTAAAGCAGAAAACGCTCAACGCTCAACATTCACCGCGAAAATGAAAGCAATCGTCCTAACCTGCGACCGATATCGCGCGGTGACCGAGCACATGATGCTCCAGTACGAAAAACTTTGGCCGGATCATCCGTTTACTTTTCGAATTCCATTTCAGGAACTCGGCGGCGCGAACACGAAAAGAATCGGATACATCAAAACGCCGCCGGAAATTCGGCCGACGGTTTTGGAATTGATCCGCGATTTGCCGGACGAGGAATGGATTTACTGGTGTGTGGACGACAAATATCCGGTCCGGCTCGTGCTCGATAAGATTGTCGATCTAATCGACGACGCGCTGCGCTCTATCGACATGGACGGCCTGCTTTTCTGCCGCGCGAAAGCGTTGAAGCGCCGCCCGGAGGAAACGCTGTTGCCGGAAGAGCGCGCGAATTCGTTCGGAGAAATTTATCTCGAGCGCAAAGGCTGGCACCAAATCTGGATCCACCAGCTCCTAAAAGTAAAGGTAGTCCGTTATCTGTTTTCCCAGCTGCCCGAGCAAATCAAGTCGGCGAAATTAATGGACGAACTGAAAGATGAAGTTCCAAAACTCCGACAGCATCGATTGTTCGTAACGAAAAATAACTTCGCTATGTTCGGCGAGAGCACGCACAAGGGAACGATCAATCGCAATTGCTACAAAAGTATTCGCAAGACCAATATCAAACTGCCGGAGTGGTTTCGGAAACCGAACGATAAGACGGTGATCATCGGGAAGCTTTGAGCCTTACTCGAAAGCGTACCCGAAAGCTTTGATCTCATCGGCGAAACGTTTGCCGACGATTTCGCGCTGCTTCGCGTCGTAATACTTCGAATAATGCTCGCGCTCGGAACGATTATATTTCGGCAACGGCTTCGCCGGAATTCCAAGCTGATCGCAGACCGCGCGGAAATCTTCCTCCAAGTTTTCGAAGCGAATGATCCGATCAACGTTCGCGAAAGGATCGACATCGCCCTTCTCAAGCCGCAGATAATCGACCGTGGGCTTCGTTTCCAAAATCAGTTTTTCGAACTCCGCGGCGTTCCATTCTTTTTGGCGGCCGGGCGTGAAATAAAAAGAAACCATTCGGTCCCACGGATTACGCACGACCGTGAATTTGAAGAGCTTGGCAAACTGCTCCTCGCCCAACGCCTGTTGATATTCCGCCAACGCTGAATGTTTTTTCAGTTTGTATTTCGGGTTTTGCACCGCGAAGCGCTCCACTCCGTCCTGACGCGGATTCTTCGCTACGATTTCGTCCTCCGAATAGTCCCGAAGAACGGTTTGAATGGAATTACCGCCGGTCTTTGGTATGTGAACGAAGAGAAACCGCTTCTGAAAGGAAATCATCCGCCCATTTTGATATCATGAAAGCGACACCGTTTCGAGAATGATCCTTTCCCACAAATACAAATTCATTTTCATCAAGACGGTCAAAACGGCCGGAACCAGCATCGAAGTTTTTTTGTCGCAACAATGCGGCCCCGATGATGTTGTGACGCCGGTCGGGCCGCCCGTCGATGCGCACCGGCCACGCAACTACACCGGCTTCGTGAATCCGCTGTCCGAGATTGTCGATCGTCCGGCAAAAATGTTCTCTGCGATCGCGCACATGTTCTCACAAAAAAAATTCTACAATCACATGCCGGGGACGCTCGTGCGCGAGCGAGTCTCACGCGACGTCTGGGAAAATTATTTCAAATTCTGTGTGGAACGAAACCCATGGGACAAAGTGCTTTCTCATTATCACATGAACGCGGCGCGCGCCGGCGGCACGTTGTCGCTCGATGATTATCTCGCGCACGGGAAATTGCCGATTAATTATCCCCGCTACACCGACGACCGCGGCGAAACAATTATCGTCAATCGCGTTTTGCGTTACGAAAACTTGAACGCAGAGCTCGCCGACACTTTCGCGCGACTAAGCGTGCCTTATTCCGGCAGTCTCGGAGTTCGCGCTAAATCCGGTTACAGGGAAGATCGGCGACCGTATCAGGAAGTCTTCGATGAACGGCAACGTCAGATCGTGGAAAAAGCTTTTGCTCGTGAAATCGAACTCCACGGTTACCATTTTTAAGTGATCTCGCATCGCTACAAATGCATCTTCGCTGAAGTGCCGAAGACCGGATCGAGCAGTATTCGCGCGTTGATCGGCAAATCGCCGAAGCCGCATCTCGACCTGAGCGAGATCAGAAAATTATTGGAAACGGGCTGGACGCCGTACGAGACCGCTTCGCATCGATTGATGGAATACCTCTACCTGTTTCGCTCGCACAAAGGCCGGATCCGCATCGGGAGAAAACAGTTCGCGGAATATTTTAAGTTCGGATTCGTCCGCAATCCGTGGGACCGCGTCGTTTCGCTCTATGAGCGGACCGAACCGTTGCAGATGAAAGACAAAATGACTTTCGATCAGTTTGTCGATTGGATCCAACTTGCCAGCAGCACCTGCATCCACTCCTCACCGCATCGTTACCAACTCGACTGGTTCGTGGACGGTAGCGGTAACATGCTCGCCGATTTCATCGGCAGGTTCGAGCGACTCGACGCCGATTGGGCGACGATTGCGAAAAAGATCGGACTGCCGGATACGCTTCCGCACAAACGAGACAATCCCCGCGCGCGGCATTACACCGATTACTACAATGCCAAGACCCGCGAGATCGTCGCGAGCAAATTCAAGATCGACATCGACCACTTCGGATACGAGTTCGGCAAGTGACGGCGCTCAATTCGACAATTTGATTTTGTCGTTGGTCGATTTTTGCCAACGCTGAATCTCCTCACGACAGCGCGCGATAATTTCCCGACGCTCGCCGGTGTAATAAAGATTCCGGATTTCATCGGCATCGTTGTTTAAATCATAAAGCTCGTTCAAATCGGAATCGCGCAGACAAAGTTTCCAACCATCAGGAGTAACCACTGCGCGCGTCGATTCCAATGCCGCCTCTTTCACTTTTTCCGGCGACGCTCGCGTCGTTTCTTTCTTAATTCGCTTTTCGTATCTCTTGTAAGGCGACCACTCCATGAAAATTGATTCGGACGCCATCGATTCGCCGCGCATCAACGGCACACGACTTTTTCCAACGCATTGATTCGACTTGGCCGCGCCCATCAATTCCAAAAGCGTGGGAACAAAATCGATGTGACTGATCGCTTGATCGACAACTCGCGGCGATAACTCCGGCGCGCGAACGAACAACGGAACGTGCGCCGCTTGTTCAAACATCACGCCTTTGCCAAAAAGTTGGTGGGCGCCAAGCAGATCGCCGTGGTCGCTGGTGTGCGCGATGATCGTGTTATCGCGTAGTCTGCAATTCTCCAACGTCGTCAAAATCGCGCCGATACTTTGGTCGACCAGCGTGATGAGTCCGAAATATTTTCGTTTGAGCTCGCGATAATCCTCAATCGTCAGTCCGAAATTGCAGCGCCGGATTTTTCCCGATGGATCACTTGCCGCGCGATCGCGCTGCCATTCGCGCGTCAATCGATAACGCAGGGGCGTTCCGTTGCTCAACGGAACGTTCGCGCTTGGATCGACATCGACGTCGCCGATCGAATGTTCGTTATTGAATGGTCCGTTGTAAGGCGAGTGCGGCTCGACGAATGAAACCACGAGCACGAACGGTTTGCTTCGATTGCGCTCGATGAATTCGCACGCGTGACGCTCGAGAAATTTTGGCTGCGACAGTTCGATCGGCAAATTGCTGATCGTCAGCGGAGCGAACCCGCCGCTCTCATGATCAGGCTTCATGCCCTTTGAAATCAAAAATTTGCTGTAATCGCTGACGCGTTCGACCGAAACGAATTCGTGAAAGCCGCGTTTGGTTGGTCCCGGTTCGCCGAGATGCCATTTGCCGATGTAACCGCCGTGATAATCGCCGTTGCCAATTAACTCCGGGAGGAAGCGAAGTTTTTTGTTCGGCGCGAATCCGTTATTCGTGCAGCCGGTCGTGTGCGGCCACGCGCCGGTCAGCAGCGTCGTCCGCGACGGCGAACAAACCGGCTGCGTAACGTACGCGCGCTTAAAGACGACTGATTCCGATGCGAGTTTGTTCAGGTTCGGCGCGTGAACGTTCGCGTTCCCGTAGCACGCCAGCGTATCCGAGCGCTGCTGATCGGGGAGAAAGATGATCAGATTGCGGGGCGCGCTCATTGGAAAATTAGAAGATCGACATCAACCATCGGAGAATGTCGATCTTTAAAACTTTCTCGGCAATTCGATTGCCCGTCTCAACATTTTCAAATATCGGTCGCGCGGAATTTCGATCACGCCGAATTGCTGGAGATGCGGCGTCGTCCACTGGGTGTCGAGCAACGCGAATTTTTTCGCGCGCAAATGCTCGACCAACGCAACAAGCGCGATCTTCGAGGCGTCGGTCACGCGATGGAACATCGATTCGCCGAAAAACGCGCCACCGACCACGACACCGTAAAGCCCGCCGGCGAGTCTGTTGTTGCACCACGCTTCAACCGAATGCGCGTGGCCGACCTCGTGCAGGCGCTCGTAACCTTCGATGATCTCGGCGTTGATCCACGTATCTCGGCGTTTCGCGCACGCCCGAATTACTTCGCCGAAGCGATTGTCGATCTTGATTTGGAAAATATTTTTCTTCGCGACGCGGCGCAAAGCATGAGGGACATGAAAATCCTCCAGTGGAATGATCGCGCGCGGATCAGGCGAGAACCACGCGATCGAATCGTCTTCCATCGCCATTGGAAAAACGCCGAGCCGATAACCTTGCAGCAAAAGGTCGGAATCGATCATTCAGTGCGATTGGAAATTGTTCGCGGGCAATTTGCAATCAAGTCGTTCTTTTCTAAAATGAGCGGATGAGGCCCTGGCCGCCCCTGCTCGCCCTTCTCTTCTGCGTGCTTGCCCTCGGATGCGCCGATCCACTCGAACAACGCAGCGGCAACGAAGTTCAATCGCAATTACAAAAAGGTGTTACCGGTCAGGGACAAATCGGTCTCGAACAACGCGAGCCCGGTGATCCGGCGGGTGAACACGGCGTGCCGCAAACGCATCCATGAAAACGGCGGCGCCCCCAAAACATTCCAAGATTTTAATCCTGGACTTCGGTTCGCAATACACTCAAGTCATCGCGCGCCGGATTCGCGAGCTCCAGGTTTATTCGGAAGTCGTTCCATTCAATTTGTCGGCGGCCGAGATCAAAAAACTTCAACCGAATGGAATCGTTCTCTCGGGCGGACCGGCCAGCGTTTATGACAAAGGCGCGCCGCAGATCGACAAGAAAATCTTTTCGTTAGGGATCCCGGTCCTCGGAATTTGTTACGGCTTGATGCAAATGGCGCATCATCTCGGCGGCGAAGTCGTTTTCACCGGCCGGCGCGAGTACGGCGCGGGCATGTTGCAGATCACGAACGGCTCCCAATTGTTCGACGGGCTCGGCAATCAGCTCGATGTTTGGAACAGCCACGGCGACGAAGTCACGGCGTTGCCGAAAGGTTTTCTCACCGCCGGCCGTACCGAAAGTTCCGACTTCGCTGCGGTCGAAGATCGACAACGGAAACTTTACGGCCTGCAATTTCATCCCGAAGTCGCGCACACGCCGCGCGGGAAAGAGATTCTGCAAAACTTCGTCTATCACATCTGCCGCTGTGCGATGGACTGGACGATGGGGTCGTTCATCGAAGAAGCATGCGAGCGAGTTCGACAACAGGTCAGCAACGAAAAAGTCGTACTCGGTCTCAGCGGCGGAGTCGATTCATCGGTGACGGCTGCTCTTTTGCACAAAGCAATCGGCGATCAGCTCGTATGCATTTTCGTGAACAATGGGCTGCTTCGCGCGCGTGAGGAAGAAGTTGTCCAGCGCGTGTTTGGCGAGAATTTCCACATCCGGCTCAAATACGTTGATGCGAGCGAGCGATTCCTAAAGGCGCTCAAAGGGGTGACCGATCCCGAGAAGAAACGAAAAATTATCGGGGAGCAATTTATTCGGGTCTTCGAACATGCGATTGTCGATCTTGCGAAAGACAATCAGAAACCAAAAATCAAAAACGCTGTCCTGAGCGGAGCGAAGCGAAGTCGAATGGATCAGAAATTCCGCTTTCTCGCGCAGGGGACGCTTTATCCGGATGTGATCGAAAGCGTTTCCATTGGGGGAAATCCGGCGGCGGTGATCAAAAGCCATCACAACGTCGGCGGTTTGCCCGAGAAAATGCACTTCGAGCTGGTCGAACCGGTGCGCCAACTTTTCAAAGACGAAGTTCGCCAGGTTGGATTGCAGCTCGGCTTGCCAAAAGAAATTGTTTACCGGCAACCGTTTCCCGGCCCCGGCCTCGCTGTCCGCATTCTCGGTGAAGTCACGCCCGAGCGATTGTCGATCTTGCGCGAAGCGGACACGATCGTGCAGAGCGAAATGGAAGCCGCCGATTGGTATTACAAAGTCTGGCAATCGTTCGCCGTTCTGTTGCCGGTCCGCTCGGTCGGCGTGATGGGCGATCAGCGCACTTACGAAAACACGATTGTGCTGCGCATTGTCGAGAGTCAGGACGGGATGACCGCCGACTGGGTGCGGCTTCCCTACGAATTGCTCGCGCGGATGTCGTCGCGCATCAGCAACGAAGTCAAAGGCGTCAACCGCGTCTGCTTCGACATCTCGAGTAAACCGCCAAGCACAATCGAGTGGGAATAGATCAGAAATCAGCGATCAGAGATTACAGGTCAGTTTTAGATTGCCGATTTTCGATTTTCGATTGCTAATCGGGATGTGAACGCGGAACAGAAACGGCTCGAAGAAAACAAATCGCCGGAAGAGCCGTGGCATTTTTGGGGGCCATATCTGGCGGAGCGGGCGTGGGGAACGGTGCGCGAAGATTATAGCGCGAATGGCGACGCTTGGAATTATTTCCCGCACGATCATGCGCGGTCTCGCGCGTATCGCTGGAACGAAGACGGACTCGGCGGGATTAGCGATCATAAGGGCCGGCTCTGTTTTGCCTTCGCCTTCTGGAACGAACGCGATCCGTTTTTGAAGGAACGCATCTTCGGCCTCAGCGGGCCGGAAGGAAATCACGGCGAAGACGTGAAGGAACTTTATTGGTACATCGACAGCACTCCGACGCACAGTTTCATGCGGATGATCTATCGCTACCCCCAATCGCGTTTTCCTTACGAGGAACTGATCACGGCAAACCGCGGTCGCTCGAAGATGGAAGGCGAGTTCGAAGTTTGGAACACGAGTGCCTTCGCGGACAATCGTTACTTCGACATCGAGATCGAGTACGCGAAAGCCGACACGGACGACATTCTGATTCGAGCGAACGCAAAAAACTGCGGACCGGAGCCGGCGCCGTTGCATTTGCTACCGACAATTTGGTTTCGCAACACCTGGAGCTGGGGACGCACCGAATCGAAGCCAAATCTTCGCAAGACCGCCGATGACGGCCACGCCGCGGTGATCACCGCCAGTCACTCTTCGCTCAGCGATTACGATTTGTTTTGCGACTCAGCCGACGATCTCTTCTTCACTGAGAACGAAAGCAACGCACACCGACTCTGGGGCCTGCCAAACGCGACGCCGTTCGTGAAAGACTCGATCAACGACCACGTCGTCGACAGCAAGATCGACATCCTCAACTCGGCGCAGTTCGGAACGAAAGCGGCCGCGCATTACAAGTTCAACATTCCAGCGGGCGAAACGATTTCGATTCGAGTGCGATTACGGCGACGAGGCAAGACAAGCAGCGAGCCGTTCGCAGATTTCGATGAGATTTTCCGGATTCGACGCGCCCAGGCGGACGAATATTACGAGTCGCTCGCGCCAGAAGTCTTAAGCGAGGAACAGCGCGCGATTCAGCGGCGGGCGTTCGCGGGCTTGCTTTGGAATAAACAATTTTATCATTACATCGTCGAAGATTGGCTCGACGGCGATCCGGGCCAGCCAACGCCGCCGGAAGAACGCGAGCACGGACGCAATTGCGGCTGGCGCCATCTCTACAACGAGCGCGTCATGTCGATGCCGGACAAATGGGAATTTCCATGGTACGCATCGTGGGACCTCGCGTTTCATTGTTTGCCGCTCGCGCTGATCGACGTGCAATTCGCCAAAGCGCAGCTCGATCTGATCGTGCGCGAATGGTATCAGCATCCGAACGGAAAAATTCCCGCCTACGAATGGAATTTTGACGACGTGAATCCGCCGGTGCTGGCGTGGGCGGCGTGGCGTGTTTACCAAATCGAGCGCAAACAAACCGGCAAAGGCGACCGCGCGTTTTTGGAAACGATTTTCCACAAGATGCTGATCGCGTTCACGTGGTGGGTGAACAGTAAGGACTCCGAGGGCAAAAATATTTTCCAGGGCGGCTTTCTTGGACTCGACAACATCGGCGTGTTCAATCGCAACGAAGTTTTCCACGACGGCACTCATCTCGAGCAAAGCGACGGCACCAGTTGGATGGGAATGTTTTGCCTGAACCTGATGCGAATCGCGATCGAGCTCGCGAGCGAGAATCACGTTTACGAAAATATCGCGACCAAGTTCTTCGAACATTTCCTCAGCATCGCTGCCGCGATGAACAGCCTTTGCGGTAAAGGAATTGGTCTGTGGGATGAGCAGGACGAATTCTACTACGACGTCCTTCATACGCCTGGCGGACGAAATCTTCCGTTGCGCGTGCGCTCGCTCGTCGGTTTAATGCCGCTACTCGCGGTC
>Ga0207646_10005289_pt1 | contig 13605 bp, 12 predicted proteins | sample KBSK5502metaG_FD_184343 | JGI IMG/M metagenome (GOLD analysis project Ga0207646, IMG submission 184343) | Corn, switchgrass and miscanthus rhizosphere microbial communities from Kellogg Biological Station, Michigan, USA - KBS K5-50-2 metaG... | ecosystem: Host-associated > Plants > Roots >... | reverse complement strand
TTCATGGCCAACAGCGTCGCACAGCCGGCCACGAGCCGGTACGGCTGGACGGCAGGGTATCGACTTGCCCGGGATATCGGTGTATGTGTACTTCCAGGGGCTCAACACGCCCCCCGTGGTGTGGCCGCTCTGGCGTCGAGTAGCCCGGCTGGCGTCACCGGTGCCGCCATGGCGCTAAGCGATCCCGGAGGAGGACCCAGCCATGGACTGTTCGGCCCAGTTGGATCTCGACTTGTCCGCTCTGGAACTCGACGACTTCGAGGTTGCCGATGACGCGCTCATCCTCGAGTCACTGACCGCTGGCTACGCGGCATACCGCTGCAGCTGCTGCCACTACTGCGCCTGCCCCTGCGTCTGCTGCCAGAAGAGCTGACCCCCGGGTGCCGGCAGCGCCCGGGCCGGCACTCTACCGCCCGGATGACAACCGATGCCATGACTGCCGTCTGCCCGGAGGTGCTGCGGCTGCGCCCGGGCGTCTTCCTGGCCGCCGACCGGAGCGGGCAGGAGTACCTGTTGCACCGGTCCAGCAGCCAGCGGCTCGGCATGCTGACCCAGACGCAGCGCGACGTGCTACACCAGCTGGCCGGATCGAAGTGCCCCGCTGACACGCTGCGGGCGATGGCGCGTGGCACCGGCGGGGACGCTGGCGTGGCGGAACTCGGCTCGCTGCTGGACCAGCTCCGGACCGGAGGCTGGCTGCACATCACCGTTATCGGTGAAAACGGCCCCGCGTACACGATCCAGCCGCACCGGCGACCGGGGCCGTTGCCGGCCGGTGACGATCAGGCTGGCCTCGCGTTGTCACGGTTCGCGGTCATGCGCCGGAGCGGCGCCGATCTGCTCATCGAGTCGCCGCGCTCCTGGTGCTCGATCGCGGTGCACGATCCCGGCGTGATGGGCGCCCTGGCGGCGTTCACCGGGCGGCGGGCCGCGGCGCCCGCGGCGCCGGAGGCGTCCGCGGCGGGCCTGGGGTCGTTGCCAGCACCGCTGGCCAGGCGGCTGCTGTCCGACCTGACCTGGGCCACGCTGGTCGTGCAGGTACCGGGCGAGGAGGACACCGCGTTCAAGCTGCGCCAGTGGAGCCCGCACGAGTTGTGGTTTCACATGCGCAGCCGCGCCGAAGGCGTGCCGGACGGCCACTTCGGCCGCACCCAGTGGGCGGCCGGCTTGTTCGAGCCGCTTCCCGCGCGCCGGGTTTCTTTTCCCGAACGAAGCATTGAGCTGCTTCGCCCGGACATCGACGCGCTGCGTCTTCACGACGCCACGCTGACCAGCGTGCTGGAGAACCGGCGCTCGATCCGCCGGCACGACGACGAGCACCCGATCACCCTGGAGCAGATCGGCGAGTTCCTGTACCGGGCCGCGGGAGTGCGGCACACGGCAGCGTACGACGGCATCGAGATCGTGACCGGGCCGAACCCGTCCGGCGGTGCCCTCGATGCGCTCGAGTTCTACCTCGCTGTGCGGCTGGCCGAACGGCTGGAGCCCGGCCTGTATCGCTACGACAGGTTCGGCCACAAACTCGAGCACATCAGGGAGCCGACTCGGGCGGTCCGCAGGCTCATCGACGCCGCGCAGCAGGCGACCGGTGGGTCAGACGTGACAGCACATACGTCCCGGCCGCAGCTTGTCGTGATCCTGGCGGCCCGGTTCGGCCGGGTCGGCTGGAGCTACGAAACGCTGGCCTACTCGCTCATCGTCAAACACGTCGGCGTGACCTACCAGACGATGTACTGCGTCGCCACCGCCATGGGGCTGGCACCGTGCGCGCTCGGCGCCGGCGACCCGGCAGTCTTCGCCGAGGCGACCGGGCTCGATCCCCTCACCGAAGGAACCGTCGGCGAGTTCATCCTCGGCAGTCGGCCGGCGGGCGAGACCGCCGACCCCGGCCCCGCGGGCCGCTGAATGAGCAAGCTATAGCGGCGCCGTGGCGCCTGGACTGAGAGGAGCGAGGCACGAGCGACGAGGGAAGGGGGCGCCTCCAGACGCCCCAGAAGCGGGCAGGGAGCACGTGACCGGGCTCAAGCTCCGCGAGGACACATACTACGTAGCAACCAGCGATGGTGTGTACATCCTCACCCCGCAGGGCGAGGTCGTGATGACCGGCCGGTCGATCTTCGGCTGGGTCGACCGGCTCGCTCCTTTCCTCGACGGCCAGCACACCCTCGCCGAACTGACCGCAGCGCTGCCCGCCGGCCGCAAGCAGATGACCGAGCGAGTCATCAGCGCGCTGCGCGACCGCGGGGTGGTCGTCGACACGGGGGATGACGCCGATCAGGAGTACTCGCTGACCAGTGACGAGCGGAGGCTTTACAGCCGCGAGATCGCCTTCCTCGGCTACTCCGGTTCATCGGGGGAGCGAAGCTTCCAGGCCTATCGCGACAGCGTGATCGCGCTGGCCGGAGCGGGCCGACTGCTCGCCGAGACCGTGCGGGCGGCGCTGGATTCGGGCTCACGCACGCTTCGTATCGCACTCACTGGTGCGGACCCCGCCGACCTGATCGTCCTAGCCGACTGCGAGCGGCGCGCCCGGCAGCGTGACCCGCGCCAGCGGATCATCCGCAGCGCGGTGGATCGGGCCGATGAGAACCGGCTGTCTGATCTCGTGACCGGGGCGGGCGTTGTCGTGTACGAGTCTGACCGGGCCGACGTCGATCCGGCCCGTGCGCTCGACCGGCTGTGCTCGCGGGCCAGCGTCCCCTTCGTGGCGGCCATCCTGGCCGGCGATCATGCCTGGCTGGGACCGTTCGGGCCGGATACCGGCGGGCGGCCCGACTGGATGAGCGCGTGGCGCCGACTGCTGGCACTGGGGGGTGACGAGGCCGGGCGAGTCAAGCCTGACGGTACAGGTCGGCCCAGTCTTAGCTTCGCCGGCGATGGTCTCCCTGAAGACCACCCCGCTAGGAACGGCCTTGCCGGTAACGGCCTTGCCGGTAACGGCCTTGCCGGGGATGGCAGCGCTGGAAACGGCCGCGCAGGGGACGGCGGCGCCGGCGTCGGCCGCGCCCCGCCGCTGGGCGATCCGCGAGCGGGAGCGGCGTCCACGGTGGCGGCGAACCAGCTCATCCGGGAGGTAATGCGGCAGCTCAGCGGCACGGCGATGTCGGCTGAGCCGGCCCGGATGGTGCGGGTCGACCTGCGGAGCCTGAACCACAAGAATCATCCCTTCCTGCCGCACCCGTTCTCGCTGGCCGCTACCGGCCAGGACCGGGCCGGTCTGGCGGCCGCCGTTGGCCGGCTCCGCGAAGGTGAGCGGCTGGAGCCCGAGGAGTTCTCGGGGCGGATGACCGCCTGCCTGGAGCCCAGGCTCGGGGTGCTCAGCGAGGTGACCGAACAGGACTTCGCGCAAGTTCCGCTCGCGGTCGCGCAGGTCCGCGTGTCGGACCCGGTCCGGTTGCTCGACCCCGGTGTGCCGCTCCCGGTCGTCACCGGCGCGGGCCTGTCGCTGGCCGAGGCCCGCCGCGCCGCCGTTCTGCGCGGGCTCGCGGTGTACGGCTCGCTCATGGTCGATCCCCGGCGGCTGCACGTCCGGGGGGACGCCCCCGGCCTCACCGGCGACCCCGCGGAGGACCTCGCGGCCCTACGCGCCGGGCAGTGGAGCGGCTTCGTCTGGGGCTATGGCCTGGCCGACGAGCGGCCACACGCGGTGGCGGCGGAGACGGTCTTCCCCGCGCTGCGCGGCGGCCGGCCTGGAAATGCTCCGCCACCCGGCATAGCTGCCGGGCATGCCTGGGTGGAGGCGGTGCGCGGCGGGCTCGTCGGCCAGTGCCTGCGGCTGACGCTGAATGAGCTCGATGCCGGCCAGCGCCGGTTCACCGCGATCGAGTGGACCGAGGGTGCGCTGGATGCGGCCGGCCGCCGCTACCGCTCGATGGCGTCGGTCCTCCGGGACAGGCTCGAGGTGTACGACGTGACCGGCTCGCCCCGGGTGCCGACGCTCGCGTTCCGCCTCGACGGCGTCACGGCGGCCTATGCGTCGGGATTCTCGTTTGGCGACGCCCTGCGCGATGGGCTGGCCGAGGTGCTGTTGTTTTACCAGGCCCAGGGCGACGGGGAGGCCCCATATGCGCCGGCCCCGGTGCCGCCAATACCAGAGCACGGGTGCGTGCCTGGCATCACCGCCTGCCCGGCATGGTCCATCGACGCCGCTGGCGCTGTGGCCCAGCTCGCTCACCTCGGGTGGAGCGTCGTGGCCGTGCCCCTTGATCACGATCCTTCGGTGACCGCCAGCGTCCTGCCCTATCTCGTCAATGTCGTGGTGGCGCGTGGCTGACCAGCGAGTCGCTATAACTGGGGCGGGGCTGCTGGCCACCGCCATCAGCGAGTGGCTGAGCGCCGATCCCGGCCTCGACGTCACCGTCCGCGCCTGCGATCTGCCTGCCCTCGCTGACCTGGAGGATCTTGCCAATCTCGCCCGTGACGCGGCCCCCGGGCGCGGGGTGCTCATCACCGCGAGCGACGCGTGGGACTGCCGAGGCTTCGAGGACATCCAGGCACTGTGCGCCGTTCACCGGGTGACCTGGCTGCCGGTACGCACCGAGCTGGGCCGGGCGGTCATCGGGCCGCTGCACATCCCCGGTGAACCCGGTTGTGTGCGGTGCGCCGAACTGCGGCGGAGCGTCGCGGACGAGCATTCCGGCGCTCGCGCCGAGCTGCAGCAGAAGTACCCGCGGCTGGCGGAGCAGCCATCGCCCTGGCTGACCGCAGCGGCCGCCCGGACGGTGGCGGCGCTGACCGCCGATGAGGTCACCGGCCCGGATCCGCGATCGAGCCGCACCAGCTGCGCGCTGCTCTACGTCGCGCTGGACAGCCTCGGAGTCAGCGCCCACCGGTTCCTTCCCGATCCGCTGTGCCCTGCGTGCGGCGCGTTCCCGGACGACAGCCCGGAAGCGGCCCGGATCACCTTGCGCCCCCGGCTCAAGCCGGCACCCGGTGCGTATCGGGTCCGTGCCTTCGGCGCCTCCGATGTCGCCGGGCTGTGCGCGACCTATGTCGATGGGCAGACCGGGCTGATCCAGCGCATGGAGAACGTGGCCAGTGGGGGAATCGCGGCTGCCGTCGCGGCGCTGCGGACGCGTCACCAGCCCCGGACGGAACTCGGCTGGGGCCGCACCAGCCATTACCGCCGAAGTGAGATGGTAGCGGTCCTTGAAGCGCTGGAACGCTACGGCGGCATGACACCTGGCGGGCGGCGCACCGTGGTGCGGGCCAGCTTCGCCGAGGTTCGCGACCGCGCGCTGGATCCCCGCAGGCTTGGGCTCTACCCGTCCGAGCGTTTCGCTGAGCCAGGTTTTGGCTTCCAGCCGTTCGACGCTGACCGCGCGTGCGGGTGGGTCTGGGGATACTCGTTCGGGCGGCAGGAACCGATCCTGGTCCCCCAGGGCTACGCGTACTACAGCACGCATCTCACCGATCCGGACGACCCGTTGTTCGCCTTCGAGACATCGAACGGCTGCGCGCTCGGCAGTTGTCTGGAGGAGGCGATCCTGTTCGGGCTGCTCGAACTGGCCGAGCGTGACGCGTTTCTGATGACCTGGTACGCCCGCCTCCCGGCGCCGCCGATCGACCTTTCGTCGGCGCGGGACCGCTCGATACCCCTGCTGGCCCAGGCCCTCGAGGCGGAGACTGGGTACCGGGTGGTGGCCTTCGACACCACGATGGAGCACGGCATCCCGTCGGTCTGGGTGATGGCGGTGTGCCCTCCCGGCGTGCGGCAGCCGGCGCTGGCCTGTGCCGCAGGTGCTCATCTCGGCCCGGAACTGGCCGCCAGCCGTGCTCTGTGCGAGCTCGGCCCCCTTCTCGCCGACCTGATCAACCGCTATCCCGACGTCGCGCCGCGCAGCCGCGCCCTAGCCGACGACCCCTCCCAGGTCGTCACCATGGATGACCATGGCGCCCTGTACGCGGACGCCGAAGCCGCCACCCGGCTCGGCTTCCTGACCGCGGCCGGGCCGTCGCGAAGCTTCGCCGGCATCCAGGCCCGCTACGACATCGCCGGCGCCTTCCGTCATGCCGACCTGACCGATGACCTCACCGAGGTGATACGGCGGCTGGGACGGCACGGGCTCGACGTCATCGTGGTGAACCAGACCACGCCCGAGCACCTGGCCGGCGGGTTCTGCTCCGTGAAAACCATCGTGCCAGGCCTGCTCCCGATGACCTTCGGGCACCGCAACCGAAGGACCCACGGACTGCCCCGGTTGCTCGAGGTGCCCAGGCTCCTGGGGTACCGGGACCGCGCCCTGCGGCCCGACGAGATCAACCCCCACCCTCATCCGTTCCCCTGACCGTCCCAGTACCGCTCCAAAATGTCGTGGGTCTTAGTTGGCTGCCCGCTGAACTTGGAGGCGGTTGTGCTCACACGCGCTGCGAGCGCGGCCACCCCTCTTCGGCCGCTAAGGCCTACTGTTGGCACGAGTGATGACCGGCTCCCCCCGGTGTGCCCCGAGGCGCGGGCCGCCGCCTCCCCAGCGCGGTCTTCAATTTAGTCATCGGTGATCCTTTCGAGCCGAGGCAACCGCCCCAGCTTCCGGATCACCGCTTGACGTACCCCAACTTCCTGACCGTCCCGCAGTGGCGCCGGAATTCGCGCCGATCGGTGCGGTCAAACCACTTGACGACACTCACCGCCAACGCGCCAAAGGCCGGTTCGCTCATGGAGACGGTCGCTCGGCCGTCCAGAACTGGCCGATCTGGCCGCTCACCGACGATTGTTCGGCTGACCGGCCATCCGTGCTAAATCGGCGTTACGCGCGAAGTCGGCCAAGAACCAGGTGACGTTCGGTGACCAACGCCCGGCTTTGCAGAAGGATGTCAAACCGTCGGCTCAGGCTGCCCAGGTTCCGGGCGGCCAGTGGCACGGGGTGGGCGCCTGCCGGAAAGGCGGGGAGGACCGCAGCCATGCCTGTTCAGCGACATGGCGCGGGAAGGCGATAACGGACGACCTCTCCGGCATCGGCGGCGTAGATGGTATCGCCGGCCACGGCCAGTTCTCCGGGCGGAAGCCTGGCCGGGATGCCGGTGACCGGCCCGGCTTGGCCGTTCTGGAATCTGAAGCAGACAAGCGGTTCCGAGGCGACGGAGGTAGACACCACGACGGTGTTGCCGGTGGCCCACAACCTCTCCGGGAAGGCGAGGGCGGGATTGTTGCTGATGGAACGCGGCGTGACCACCTGAAGGCGGTCGTTGAGGCGGATCACGGCCGTTGACATCGGTGCGGCGCCCAGGGGGCCGGTGGTGATCCACAGGCTGGTGCCGTCGCTGGCCATGGAGTTGATGCTCACGCCAGAGCCGGAGTCGAAGGCCGGGCGGCCCAGGCCTGCCAAGACGATGCGATAGTGCCCGGTGTTGTTGTTCTGAAGGACAGCGATCCGGCCAGCGAGCCGGGCGAATTCGACAGCGCCGTCGTAACCGTGATCAGTGGGCAGCGCCAATACCCGGTGAACCGCCCACTGGCCGAAGTGACCGGGAACCGGCAGGTGCACGTCCATGAGCCCGTTAGCGGCCACCAGCGCGGCGGACGGGCCGACCGGGAAAACGTCAGACTGGCCTACGCTCCTGGCGGCGCGCAGACTCAAGGCGGAGCGCTGGCCAAGGTCAGGGCTGAGCAGCCAAAGGCCCCCGACACCGCCGTTCTGATCTGGGTAGAACGTCAGCCAGACCAACCCGCCCGGCCCGACCCGCAACACACCCGGCGCCGCCGGGACACCGACCCGGCGAACAAGCTGCCCGGTCGCCCGGCTGAACACGCTCAGCGCGTCAGCCGGATAGTCATCGGTCGCGACGTACAGCATCGACCCGCCCACCGCGAGGGCGTCGACCCCGTCCAGCGAATTAATCGCCCACGCGGGGTGCGGCGCCGACAGTGAGGAGGAGGAGGAGGAGGCGGCGGCGGCGGCGTGATGCGGCCCGCCGTGAGCAACTACCACTCCGGCCAGCACTGCCACAGCGGCAACTCCGGCGACCGCCCATACCCACCGCGGCGGCCGGCGCCAGCCACCGAACTCCGTGATCTCACCTGATGGCACTGCAACCTCGCCCTCATCCTAAGTGGCGGTATTCGCAGTATTCACCGAAGCCGTGGGACTGTGGAATCACTAGCTGGGCAGGGCGCAGGCAGCAGAGCCCACGCTCCCGGCTGGCCTGGCCAGGAACCCGATCGGCCAGCGCGCTTACTACCCAAACTGGTCCAGACGCCAGAGACGGCCCTCAAGCCAGGCACCGGCGGCAGGGCGGCTGGGCTGGTCAGCGGGACGCACAAGCACCGTGCAGAGACCGGGGAGACGTATGTCGTAGTGCTCATAACCCAAAGGCAGCAGAAAGTGCGGCAAGATCACACCGGCATGTGGCACCCACTGGCGGCCGGCCGCCGCCGGAATAGATAATCTGCGCGCCTCCACGGCCGGCCAGCACAGACCAGCCGGAAGCGAATAATCGGCGATCTGATTTCCCTACCGAAAAGATGGAAATCCCTCCGCGGCGACCGCTGGCAAGGCCGGGAGAGGGTGAGCATTCCGCTTCGCGTATAGATATGTGCGCCGGTAAAAAACTCACTTCGGTGAAGCCGCGCGCCCCGAGGCGTGTCAGGGCTGGAGCAGGGCGGTGAGCTGCTGGGCGTTGACCTGGGCGTAGTCGCGGTAGCAGTTGTTGAACAGCACGTGGGTTTGCCCGGCGCCGCGGGCCAGGGCGGCCACCTTGGGCGCCCACTCGGCCAGTTCGGCGTCGGTGTAGCGGTAGCCGAACCGCTCGTGAATATCGCGGCTGTCCCACTTGGCCGAGTGCCCGTGCATGCGGACCACGGCCAGGCCGGGCGAGGTGGCGGCGAGTACCGGCGGGATGGAGTCGCGGTGGCCTTGGGGCATGTCCACGCACACATACGGCAGGCGGTGTTCGGCCAGGAAGGCCAGGGTCTGGTCCTGGTTCTGCGGGGTCATCCAGGTCCGGTTGCGGAACTCCACGCACACCCGGTCCGGCGCGGCCCGCTGCGCGCAGGCCACGATGTAGTCCTTGCGGGCCCGCGAGATCGGGAACCACGGCGGGAACTGCAGCAAGATCGCACCCAGCTTGCCCGCCGCTCGCAGCGGCTCCAGCGCGGCCGCAAACCGGCCCCACGCCGCATCGGCCACCGCCGGGCCGAGATCTTGGAAGTAGACCCGGTCCTTGCCGGTCTTCGCCGCCGCCGGGCGCAGGTCTACCGGCAGCGCGGCCACCGGGGTGGGGTGGGTGAACAGGCTGAACGCCTTGACGTTGAAGGTGAACCGGTCCGGGGTCCGCGCCGCCCACAGCGCCGCGGTCTGCTCGCCGGGCAGCGCGTAGTAGATGGCATCCACCTCCACCAGGGCGAACTGGCGGGCGTAATAGCGCAGCCGCCTCTCCGGCGTATCCGCCTCCGGCGGACACCAGCCCGACTCCAGCAGCGTCCAGTCGGTCCACGACGCCGTGCCCACCCGCACCTGACCCACACCCGCAGCCTAAAAGCCCGCGGACCGGACCGGTCACCCCGCCCACGCCGTACCGGGGGGCCTGCCAGCCTGCTCGCTGGCAGACCACCGGTATCCCACCGCATGCCCTATGCGGCAGAAGAGTAAGTTCACGTGAGTGCTGGCGATGCATAAAAATACGATCTCGCCGCTGTCTGGGTGGCCGTGGCCGGGATTGGCCAACCGGTGCGGGGAGCCCTTGATGACCGCGCGCCGAGCCGTTCTGCTCGGCCTCAAGGCACCCGGCGCTCGCTGGCTGAGGCACGCAGAACAGGCCGATCTGATGCGCCATAATCGGGCCGGCCCGCAATCCGGCTGCGAACGCCTGGTGATGGTTGATGAGCCGATGGTGGCGTGGCCGGGGCGCGGTCGACCCGGGTTCGGGACGGCGGTCAGCCGAGTAGGTCGTGGATGAGGGCGCCGCCCAGCCACTGTTCGTAGCGTTCTGGGCTCCAGCCTCGTTCTATGACGAGCGACCGGTATACCTCTGGCAGGACCAGCGTCGTGTAGACGGCGACCGCGTCGTCGATCGTCATTCCGGGGGACAGGTGCGGGACGATCGCCGCAAGGTGGGCCCGGAAGCCGCGTTCGCGGTTGGCCAGGATGCGCCGGGTGGCTTCGGCGATCTCCGGGTCTGTCCGGGCGGCCTCCTGGTGGACGGTGATGACGTCGAGCATGGCCTCGAACTGGCGGCGCTGGATGTTCGCCGCTTGCCGCAGGCCGGCCGCCGGATCCGGGTTGGCGCGCGCCTGCTCGTGGCTGCGGACCGGGTCCACTGCGGACACCGCCTGGTCGGCGATCCACCGCAGGATCGCGGCTTTGGTGCCGAACGCTGAGTAGATCGTCGGCGCGGGGATGTCCGCGGCCTCGGCGATCGCGGCGATCGTGGTTGCGACATAGCCCCGGTCGGCGAACAACCGCCGCGCCGCGTCGGCCACCTGCGTCTTGGTGGCGAGGGCCTGGCGCTGCCGGTGGGTGAGTCCCTTGACAACCACCCTGGCAATGTATCACGCTGCTGATCATAGTCTCACTATGGTTAATGGAGGCGCACTATGAACACGATGGAGGTGCCGGTGCTGATCGCCGGGGGCGGTCCGGCCGGGCTGACCATGTCGCTGCTGCTGTCCCGCCACGGCGTCGCCTCGCTGCTCGTGGAGAAGCACGCCGGCTCTTCACCGCTGCCCCGGGCGCGGGGCATCCACGCGCGAGCCATGGAGATCCTGCGCGTCGCTGGAGTCGAGGATGACCTGCGCGCGGCCGCGCTGCCGATTCACCCCGGCGTGGAGTGGCGGGCCAGCCTCACCGCCGAGCCCGTGCGCGAGGTCTCGATGAGCGAGTTCGCCGCCGTCGAGGTGAGCCCGTGCGAGGGCGCCTCCCTCGCCCAAGACGTCCTGGAGACGATCCTGCGCGACCACGCTGCGGCCAGCGATCTCGCTGACCTGCGGTATCAGACCGAACTGAGCGACCTCGTCGTGTCCGGCGACCGCGCCGAAGGGGTGCTGCTCGACCGGGCGAGCGGCACGACCACGCGCGTACGCGCGCGATACCTCATCGGCGCCGACGGCGCCCGCAGCGGCACCCGGCAGCGCCTATGCATCGGCATGGAGGGCCCCGCCGACCTGGGCCGCCAGCGCGCCGTCTACTTCCGGGCCGACCTATCCGCCTGGACCGGCCCCAGCCCGCGCGGCCTCTACTTCATCACCGAGGTCGACGGCGTTCTGGTCTGGACTCACCCCGACCACCGCTGGGTGCTCAACCTGCGCGACAGCGGCGGCGAGGAAGACCCGCTCCTGCTCATCGAACGCGCCGTCGGCACCCGGCCGCGCGGCGTGGAGGTGCTTGGCGACAGCCGCTGGACCGCCGCCGCGCAAAACGCCACCAGCTACCGCACCGGCGCCGCGTTCCTCGTCGGCGACGCCGCGCACCGCTTCCCGCCGGCCGGCGCGACCGGTATCAGCACCGCCATGCACGACACCCACAACCTGGCCTGGAAACTCGCCGCAGTCCTCCACCGGCAGGCCGGCGCCGCACTGCTGGACACCTACCAGCAGGAACGGCAACCGGTTGGCGCGCGCAACGCCGCCGAGACCACCAGCCAATGGCGCCAGTTCACCAGCCCGCAGGCCCCGCTACCACCGGGGCGCGACATCCGTCAGATCGACATGGGCTACCAGTACCACTCCAACGCCGTCGTACCGGACGGCAGCGCCGACACCGACCCGCCCGGCACCACCTACACCCAAACCGCCACACCGGGCTGCCGCGCGCCGCACGTGTGGACAGGCGGCCGCTCCACCATCGACCTGTTCGACCGCGACATCGTCCTGCTCACCGGACCCGACGGCGCCGCATGGCGCACAGCCCTGGCCCGAACCCCCGTCATCAGCCACGTCCTGACCGGCGACACCTGGCGCGACGTCTACGGCATCAGCAAAGACGGCGCGGTACTCGTCCGCCCCGACGGCATCGTGGCCTGGCGGTCAGCAACCAGCGGAAACCCCGAAGCCGCCACAACCGCGGTATCCGACAACCTGCTCTTCCACCTGCCGTAGATGCACCTCTACGCCAACCGCGTGGCCACGCAGCCGGTATGGATCCGGACCCAGCCGACCGCCTCCACCGGCCACACCGGCAACATCCGCTATGCCGCGTGAGAGTGGCCTGTCCAGCGACCCCGCGTGCGCCGAACCGGACAATCGGTGCGCGGACACGCGCACCGCCAACAAGTTCGCGACGCCGCTCGTATTTGGCGATCTGATTTCCTACGCGGAAGATGGGAAAGCCCTAGCGGCGATCGCCAGCAAGTCCGAGAGAGCGTGAGCGAGCCTTCGCTTCGCGCATAGATATGTGTGCTGATGAAGTACTTACTTCGGTGACGCCGGGCGCCCCGATGCGCTTCAGGGCTGGAGTAGGGCGAGCTGGTAGGCGTTGTCGCGGTAGCAAGTGATGAACAGCACGAGGGTGAGGGCGGTGTCCTCGGCCAAGGCGCGCACCCTGGGTGCCTATTCGGTCAGTTCGGCGTCGGTGTACCAGTAGCCGGACCGCTCGTGGATGTCGCGGCTGTCCCACTTGCCGGGGTGCCCGTGCATGCGGCCCGGCCCGCGGCCCGGCAGCGGCCGCTGAGAAAGCATCGAGGGAGAGAAAGAGCCCGCTGCGCGGCCGGCACTGTGATCGGCGGGAGTCCGGCGGCGGAGATCTGCCTGGTGGGCCCGTTCGCGGGCCGGGCCGATTAGGCTCCGGCTCAGGGCGCCGGGCGCAATATGCTTTCGAGGACCGTACCGACCCTGGCTTCGCTGGACATCAAGGGGCATCGCATGACGGAGCCGTCCACCGGCTGGCAGCTCGGCGACATCACCTACTCCGGGGGCACGCAGGACGGGCCGCGCGCCAAGGTGACGCTCTCCCGGGCTGAGGAACAGGTGCACGCTGAGGGTTCTGGCACCGGGCTCATCGACGCGGTGTGCCACTCGATCTCGCAGGCGACCGGCGTGGCGGCGCGGGTCGTCGCGTTCCGGGCCTACTCAGTCGGCCCGGGCAGCGAGGCGGTCGGAGAGGTCGAGCTCGAGGTGGAGCTGCCGGGCCGCAGGGTCGCGGTCCGGGCGTCGTCCACCGATGTTGTGCAGGCCGCCGGGCTTGCCCTCGTCGCGGCCCTCAATCAGTACAACGCCAAGCGGCAGGCACAGGGCTGAGCCCAACGGCATATCGGACACAGGTTCCTCCTACATCCAAAGCGGTCCATCGCCCTGTACCAGTGCGCCTGCTCTGGATACAAGACATCGCCCGGTCGGCGGCAGATCCGGATGATTACGCCCGGGGCTAGCCATGAATAAACATGCGGGCCTGGCCGCCTGCCTGGCCGGCCGTGGTCGGGATCGCTGACGGTGCGGAGAGCTCTTGATAACCGCGCGCCGAGCCGCTATGGGCGGCGGTGGCTGCAGGTGGGTTGCTTGCCGATCGGGCGCGCGAACGGCTGATCTGAGCGCCAGAAGCTAATCCGTAGTTCACGTCCACGGAAGTGGTGTATGGGGTAACCGGTACTGATGTGACTGGCTTGCCGGAGTACGGCGTGTCGTCGTGATGGCAGGCGGCCACCTCGCGATCCTTCGAGATGCGAAGTCAGAGACGA
>Ga0207646_10005288_pt1 | contig 13605 bp, 11 predicted proteins | sample KBSK5502metaG_FD_184343 | JGI IMG/M metagenome (GOLD analysis project Ga0207646, IMG submission 184343) | Corn, switchgrass and miscanthus rhizosphere microbial communities from Kellogg Biological Station, Michigan, USA - KBS K5-50-2 metaG... | ecosystem: Host-associated > Plants > Roots >... | reverse complement strand
CCGCCGCCCAGAAAAACATCGACGTGATCCCGACCGGATCGCTCACCCTCGACATGGCGCTCGGGGTCGGTGGGATCCCACGAGGCCGGGTGGTGGAGATCTACGGGCCAGAGTCGTCGGGGAAGACGACGCTCGCGCTGCACGTCATCGCCCAGTCGCAGAAGCTGGGTGGTGTCGCCGCCTTCATCGATGCCGAGCATGCCCTGGATCCGGTCTACGCCGGCCACATCGGGGTCAAGACCGAGGACCTGCTGATTTCACAGCCGGACACCGGTGAGCAAGCGCTCGAGATCGTCGACGTGCTGGTCCGTTCCGGCGCCGTTGACGTCATCGTCGTCGACTCGGTGGCGGCGCTGGTACCGAAGGCAGAGATCGACGGCGAGATGGGGGATAGCCACGTCGCCCTGCAGGCACGGTTGATGTCGCAGGCGCTGCGCAAACTGACCGGCGCCATCTCCAAGTCGAGCACGTCGGTGATCTTCATCAACCAGCTGCGGGAGAAGGTCGGCATCATGTTCGGCAACCCCGAGGTGACGACTGGCGGCCGGGCGCTGAAGTTCTATGCCTCGATCCGGCTCGACATCCGCAAGGTCGACTCGATCAAGAACGGGCTCGACGTGACGGGCAACCGGGTCAAGGTCAAGGTGGTCAAGAACAAGGTCGCGCCGCCTTTCAAGTCGGCCGAGTTCGACATCCTCTACAACGAGGGCATCTCCTACTGGGGCAGCGTGCTCGATGCCGCGGTTGACGCCACCCTGGTGGAAAAGAGCGGCTCATGGTTCTCCTGCAACGGCCAGCGGATGGGCCAGGGGCGCGAGCAAACGGTGGGCTTCCTCAAGGCGAACCCGAAGCTGGGCGAGGAGCTGATCGCGCAGATGAAGGGCAAGGCCGCGGAGAAGATCCTCCAGCCGGCGTGAGAAGCGGCGGCCGGCGAACGACGCCGACCGCGCGTGAGCCGGAGAGCGCCCAGGCGGCCTATACCGAGGCCCTCAAGCGGCTGGCTCGGCAGCCGCAGTCCCGCGCGGCGTTGCGGCAGCGACTGGTCCGGCTCGGTTACGCCGACGCCGCGGTGGACGCCGCACTCGACCGGGCCCAGGGCGACGGCTATCTCAACGACCAGGAGTACGCCAACGCCTTGGTGCGCCGGCGCAGTCGCGGACGGGGTCACGCGCTGATCGCCCAGGAGCTTCGCGCCAAGGGCGTCGAGGAGGGGACCGCCGGGCCCGCGCTCGCTGCCGTCGATCCGGATGCGGAGGCGGCGGAGGCGCTGGCCCTGGGGAAAAGTCTGCTGGCCCACCGGCAACTCGTCGATGCCCAGGCGCTGATCGCCTACCTGGGTCCCCGCCTCAGCCGGCGCGGCTTCAGCAGCGGGCTCGTATACCGGGTCTGCCGCCTTTTGAGCGACGAGTGGGAGGCCGGTGGACGGTTTGACAGTGCCGCTGAACGCGACTAAAATAGTCAAGATTTTGTCGCCATGTAACGACTAGTCCCGCTGCGCCCACGCGCAGTGAGAAGAACCTTTAAAAGTCCATAAGCGAGGTGTAACTATGCCCACTCCATTACTCCTGGTCGTTGGGGTCGTGGTGGGTGCGGCCGTGGGTGCTCTCATCGCCTACCTCTGGGTTGGCAACGCCAACCGCCAGCGGGATCTCGTGTCCAACGCGGAACGCGAAAAGCTGCTGTCGGATGCCGAGACCCAGATGAAGGAGATGGTCCTCGAAGCGAAAGAGGAAGCCCACCGCATCCGCATGAACCTGGAGCAGGAAGTACGCGACGCACGTGCAGAGACCCAGCGTTCCGAACGCCGGGTCCAACAGAAGGAAGAGTCGATCGACCGCAAACTCGAAGACCTGGATCGTAAGGACCAGGCCGTAACCGCCAAAGAGTTGGAGATCGGGAGGACCCGGGAGCGTGTCAACGATGCGCTCGCCGAGCAGGTGAAAGAGCTCGAGCGAATTTCCGGGATGACGCGAGCCGAAGCGAGGACGACAATCCTCACCAACCTTGAAAAGGAACTCAACCAGGAGATCGCGCAGAAGATTCGCGATGGCGAGGCGATCGTCAAAGAGGAGAGCGAAAAGCGCGCCCGCAACATCCTGGTGACCGCGATGCAGCGGGTTGCCGCCGAACAAACCGCGGAGACCTCGGTTTCAGTGGTGGCCATCCCCAGCGACGAGATGAAGGGTCGCATCATCGGCCGCGAAGGGCGCAATATTCGGGCGCTCGAACATGCGACCGGTGTCGACCTGATCATCGACGACACGCCGGAGGCCGTCATCTTGAGTGGCTTCGACCCGGTCCGCCGCGAGGTGGCGCGGGTTGCCCTCAATCATCTCCTGGTCGACGGCCGGATCCACCCGGCCCGAATCGAAGAGATGGTGACCAAGGCTCGCGGCGACGTGCAGAACCGGATTCGGGAAGAAGGCGAACAGGCGATGTTCGAGACCGGTGTCACCGGGCTGCATCCCGAGCTGGTCAAGCTGTTGGGGACGCTGGCGTTTCGGACCAGCTACGGACAGAACGTCTTGACCCACAGCAAGGAGGTCTCCTTCCTCTGCGGAATGGCCGCGGCCGAGATCGGCGCCGACGTGGCGCTGGCGCGTGAGGCCGGCCTGCTGCACGACATCGGGAAGGCGATCGACCACGAGGTCGAGGGGTCGCACGCCATCATCGGCGGCGAACTCCTCAAGCGGCTCGGTAAGCCAGACACGCTGGTGAACGCGGTCGCTGCCCACCACATGGACGTCGAGCCAACCAGCCTCGAGGCGATTTTGACGGTGGCCTGCGACGCGGTCTCGGCCGCCCGTCCGGGCGCCCGCCGCGAAACGCTGACCACCTACATCAAGCGGCTCGAAAAGCTGGAAAGCATCGCCAACTCGTTCGAAGGCGTCGAGAAATCGTTCGCGATCCAGGCGGGCCGCGAGATCCGCATCATCGTCAAGCCGGACACCATCGACGACAGTCGGGCCCAGATCCTTGCCCGCGATATCGCAAAGCGAATCGAAGGCGAGCTCAGCTATCCGGGCCAGATCAAGGTAACGGTGATTCGCGAGACCCGCATCATCGAATTCGCTAAGTAAGAAAGAGAGGCGACCCCGAGGGGCCGCCTCTTTTTTGCTGGCGCCGCAAGCAGCGGCGGCAGCCAGTGATCAGGGTGGCGGCGCTAACAGGGCGCGCATCCCTGCGCGGAATGCCGTCGCTCCCGATTGCGCCGGGTGCCGAACGTAGACGGCGCGGCTACCCAACGTGTCGGCCGCAATCCGGCCAACCCCGACAACCAGCCGGGGCTGAACGATATCGATGAGCCGCTCCCCAAACGGGAGGCCGGCCGTGACCTCCACCCGTGTCGGGCGCCGGTTGGACAGGGGCTGGCCCGGCAAGGACGGGTGCGTGGGGACGGTGTTCCAGAGGATGACCCGCCGCTCGGCGCCCATTTCGGCGAGCACACCGTGGACGATGGTGCCGGACGGTTCCTTCCATGGTCGGGACCGGCGGCTCGACCGGCGGTACGGATTACCCCAGCGCAGCAGGTCGTACTCGCTCGTGAAGGCGATCCCCGACCAGCGCATCCCCTGGTAGCCGCCGGCCTCGCCGACCGCGACTACGTCCGCTCGATCGCGTTCCTCCAGGTACTGCCGTAGATTGGCGAGCCGAATCGGGGCCGCATCGGCCACATCGTCGGGGCCCACCTCGCGGAACTGGTTGAAGGTCGCGCCGATGGTTGCCTTCGACAGGTCCGCCAGCAGGGCGTCGATCGCGCCTACCTTGTTACGATCGCCCAATGCTCGTCACCGTGCTGGCGATCGGCGACATCATCGGTCGCCCCGGACGTGAAGCCGTGGCGCGCCTCGTGCCGCAACTGCGTCGAGAGTTGAACATCGACCTGGTGGTGGCGAACGGCGAGAATGCCGCCGGCGGATTCGGGCTGACGCCGAAGATCGCCGATGACCTCTTCAGCCTCGGCATCGACGTGCTGACCTCGGGGAATCACATCTGGGACCAGCGCGAGATGATGACCGGCTTCGATGACCATCGAGCAATTCTGCGCCCGCATAACTACCCCGCCGGCGCGCCGGGGCGGGGCTGGTTCTGTCACGACCTGGGAGGGAAGGGCCAGGTTCTGATCGGCAACGTGCAGGGCCAGCTCTTCATGCCACCGATCGATTCCGCCTTCAGGGCCGCGGACGAGATCCTGCGCCAGGGGGCTGGGACCAAGCTGGTGCTGATGGACGTGCATGCCGAGGCGACCTCGGAGAAGATCGCCCTGGGCTGGTACCTCGACGGCCGGGCCAGCTTCGTCTTTGGTACCCACACGCATGTTCCCACCGCCGACGCACGGCTGTTTCCCGGCGGCACCGCCTTCGTGGCCGACCTCGGCATGGTCGGACCTCGGGACTCGGTGATCGGAATGGACAAGGAAGCCAGCCTCCAGCGGTTCCTGACCGGGGTCCCGTACCGCTTCAAGGTGGCAGCTGGGGTAGTGCAATTCAACTCGGTTCTCGCTCAGATTGATGCCCTTTCGGGCAAGGCAACCCGTGTGGAGCGGGTCGATCGAGAGGTGGGAGTCGAGTAAGCGCTTGACGACCCATGGACTTGGGGTTAAGGTGTCGAGGGGCAATCAAACGTTCGGTCTCCGATCTCAATAGAATAGATGGACACTCTGGAAACAAAACCGCCAGCGAACGGCTCGACAGGGGAGAAGACGCTATCAGCCAGCCCGGCTGCTGGCATTCCTCGCACGGCGCGCGCTGCCATTGAGATCTTGAAGGTTTCCGCCACCTCGAAGCCAGTTGCAGTCGCGGGAGCGATCGCCGGCGTGGTGCGCAGCCAGACCCGGGTCGAGGTCCAGGCGATCGGCGCCGGCGCCATCAACCAGGCCGTCAAGGCGATCGCGATCTCCCGCGGGTACGTGGCCGCCGGCGGCATCGACCTCGTCTGCATCCCCTCGTTCATCGACATCTCGATCGACGGTGAGGAGCGGACCGGGATCCGTCTGCTGGTCGAGTCCCGTTAGACTCGCTCGATGGCTGACTCGTCCGCCCCGCCAAGGCTGCGGATTCCCGGCGCGCCGCTAACCTTCGAGCCGCACGCGTTTTCGCGGCCACGCCGTAACGGACACAAGCGGCCGCCATCGGGCCAGCGCTTCCACCTCTGGGTGAGCGGCTGCCAGATGAACGAGTCCGATGCGGATTACCTCTCGCAGGGCCTGACCGCAGCAGGCTTCAGCGCCGTCTCCGACCTGGACCAGGCTGACCTCGCGATTCTGGTTACCTGCTCGGTCCGTCAGAACGCCGAGCAGAAAGCCTACGGCCGCTTCCGCGAACTCAAGGCGTGGAAGCGCGCCCGCCCCGGTCGGGCGATCGCCATCACGGGTTGCATGGCGAACAAGGAGAAGGACCGGCTGTACGAGCGGCTGCCCGACCTCGACTACCGCTTCGACATGCGTCAGTACGAGGCGTTCATCCAGGACCTACAGGGCGAGTACGAGACGGATCCAGCGCAGACCGGCGGCGCGATCTTGCAGCACGGGCTCACCGCGTACGTGCCGGTGATCTTCGGCTGCAATGAGGTGTGCAGCTTCTGCATCGTGCCCTTCGTGCGCGGCACCGAACGCAGCCGCCCACTGACCGACGTGGTCGAGGACGTGACGCGATTCGCGCTCCAGGGGGTGCGCGAGGTGACCCTGCTGGGCCAGACGGTCAACTCCTATCGCGATCCAGAAACGAAGGCCGGACTCGCTGACCTGCTCGAAGCGGTCGAGCGGATCCCCGGCATCTGGCGGGTTCGGTTCTTGACCTCGCATCCGCGGCACGTCCACGATGACCTGCTGTTCGCCATTCGCGACCTGCCGCGCGTGTGCGAGCACCTCCACCTGCCATTCCAATCCGGCGACGACGCCATCCTGAAGCAGATGCGACGCCGCTACACCACCGAGGAATACCGGGCGATCATCGCGCATGCCCGCAACGTCATCCCTGACCTTTCCGTCTCGACCGACGTCATCGTCGGCTACCCCGGCGAGACCGAGGAACAGTTCCAGAAAACCCTGGCGCTGCTCGAGGAGATCAAGTTCGACGTGGTCCATATCCAGGGCTTCTCCCCGCGGCCGCGCACCACGGCCGCCCTGCACCCGGACGACGTCACTCCACCCGAGAAGAAGCGACGGATCAACGTCTTGCTCGATGCCCAGCGACGGATCGCCGAGGACGCAAACCGCCGCTGGATCGGCCGCGCCGTCGAGGTGCTGGTGGAGCATGCGCAGGAGGGCGAGGTCACCGGCCGCACTCGGCAGAACAGGGTCATCATCGGTGCCGCGCCCCTCGGCGCGCAGACCGGCACGGTCCGCCGGGTGCTCGTCGAGCAAGCCACCGCCTGGCAGCTGCGGGGCCAGGTACTCAACTAGGCAACGCCCTGAAGCCGGTCCCAGTCCTCGACCAGTACCAGCGCGTCAAGCAGGACTATCCCGATGCCATCGTGCTGTTCCGTCTCGGCGACTTCTACGAGACCTTCGGGGAGGATGCCGAGCGCGCGGCGCCATTGCTTGGCATCACACTCACCTCGCGCGAATTGGGGAAGGGTCACCGCGTGCCGATGGCCGGCGTCCCCTACCACGCCTTCGAGAGCTATGTCGGACGGCTGCTGAAGGCAGGATTGCGGGTTGCGCTTTGCGACCAGGTCGAGGATGCGGCGGCGGCCCGCGGGTTGGTGCGACGCGAGGTCGTCCGGGTGCTGTCACCAGGAACGGTGGTCGAGGACGCATATCTCGAGGGCGGCACCAACTACGCCGTGGCGGTTTGCCTGCGTACCCACTTCCACGGCATCGCCGCGCTCGATTGCTCGACCGGCGAGCTGGCACTCCTGCGGGTCGAGCCGAGTGACGCGGCGCTTCGCGACGAGCTGGCGCGACTGCGGCCGGCCGAGCTGATCGCGAGCGAGGCGGACCGACCGCGATTGTTATCGCTGACGGGGACCACGCCGACCAGCTGGGTGGATGCGCAGGACTTCGATGCGCGTGCGGCGGTCGACCGGCTCCAGACGCTGCTCGGGGTCGAGACGCTGGCGGCCTTCGGTTGCGATGAGTGGCCCGAGGCACTGGCCGCCGCCCATGCGCTGCTGCGACATGCCGAGCGGTCGCGCCTTCGGCTCGAACCTGGTCTGCTCCGGTTGCACGCCGAGCATCCCCGGTCCTTCATGCACCTCGACCCACCGACGCGGCGCAGCCTCGGCCTTGCCGCCGATCGATCGGCGCCCGGCGACGACCTCGCGATGCTGATCGTCGGTGAGGCGACGACCGCAATGGGCGCGCGACGGCTGCGGCGCTGGCTCGATCAGCCGTTGCGCACGCGCGAGCCGCTCGAGGAGCGACTCGCCCAGGTGGCGGTGGTGGTGGGTGATCCGCTCGCTCGCGGCCAGCTGCAGGCTGCGCTTCGCGGGCTGCCCGACCTGGAGCGGATCGCCGGCCGCACCGGCCAGGGGCTGGCGACGCCCCGCGACCTGCAGGCGCTGCTCAAAGGCCTTCGCGCCCTCCCCGGTGTTCAACGGCTCGCGAGCCGCTGGCCGGAGCTCGTGTCGCCGCCGATGCCGGCGGCCCTGGACGACCTCCAATCAGTACTGGCGTGGGCACTGGTTGACGAGGTGCCCGCGACCCTGCGCGATGGCGGCGTCTTTCGGCCCGGCTTCGACACCGAGCTCGACAGCATCCGGGATGGCTCGCGCGCGGCACGCGAGTGGATCGGAACGCTGGAACAGCATGAACGCCAGCGGAGTGGCATCCGGTCGCTCAAGGTTGGCTTCAACCTGGTATTCGGCTACTACATCGAGATCAGTCATTCCAACCGTGAGGCGATCCCGTCCGAGTACGTCCGCAAGCAAACGCTGGTCAATGGCGAGCGCTACATCACGCCCGAGCTGAAGGAGAAGGAAACCCTCGTTCTCAACGCGAAGAGTGCGATGGTGGCGCGTGAGCAGGCGCTCTTCGGCGAGCTGTGCCGCCGGATCACCGCTGCCGGCAAGGATCTGCTGGACACCGCCGCCTGGCTTGGCGGGCTCGATGCCGTCACGGCGCTCGCCAGCATTGCGAGCCGGCACCGATGGGTGCGGCCCACCCTGCGAGAGGAGCCCGGCATCGAGATTATCGGCGGCCGGCACCCGCTGGTCGAGGCGGCGCTGGGGCCTGGGCGCTTCGTGCCCAACGACCTGCGCTTGAGCCCGAACGATCAACAAGTTGTCCTGCTCAGCGGACCGAATATGGCCGGCAAGTCCACCTACCTGCGGCAGGCTGGCATCATTGTCCTGCTGGCCCAGGCCGGCAGCTTCGTGCCGGCCGAGCGCGCCATCATTGGACTCTGCGATCGGATCTTCACCCGAGTCGGCGCCCACGATGAGCTGGTCCGCGGACTGTCGACCTTCATGGTTGAAATGGTGGAGACCGCGCACATCCTCGCCCACGCCACACCCCGCAGCCTGCTCATCTTCGACGAGGTCGGTCGCGGCACCAGCACCTACGACGGCGTGAGCATCGCGCAGGCAATCCTCGAGTATCTGCACGAGGCCCCACAGCTTCGCTCGCTGACACTCTTCGCCACCCACTATCACGAGCTGACCGCGCTCAGCCAGCAGCTTCGGCGGCTGCGCAATTTTCGGATGGAGGTCCGCGAAGAAGGCGAACGCGTCATCTTCCTCCACCAGGTGGTCGAGGGGGGCGCCGATCGCAGTTACGGGATCCACGTCGCCGAGCTCGCCGGCCTGCCGCGGCAGGTGGTGGTGCGCGCCCGGCAGGTGCTCACCGAGCTGGAAGGCCAGCGACCGCTCGAACGGCCGGAGGCGAGCGCGCAGCTCAGCCTGCCGCTGGATCATCCGGTAGTCGCCGAGCTGAAGCAGCTGGACCTCGAGCGCCTCTCGCCACGTGAGGCGCTAGAAAAACTCTTCGCCTGGCAGGGACAGCATGCCGCGCCCTGAGGTAAGGCTCGAACCCGGCCAGACCATCGCGATCCTTCCGTCCGCGGTCGCCGATGGGATCGCCGCCGGCGAGGTCGTCGACCGACCGGCCGCCGTGGTCAAGGAACTGGCCGAAAACGCGATCGACGCAGGGGCGTCGCGTATCCACGTCCGGATCGAGGCCGCTGGCCAGGACCTGATCGAGGTCGTCGACGATGGCCAGGGCATGAGCTCAGCCGATCTGCCGGTCGCCTTTCAACGCCACGCGACGAGCAAGCTGCACACGCTCGAGGACCTGCGCACGATCCACACGCTCGGCTTTCGCGGTGAGGCACTGGCCAGCATCGCCGCCGTCGCCGAGGTCGAGGCGGTCAGCCGACGCCGCGACGGGGGAGAGGGGTCTCAAGTCCGCATTCAGGCCGGCGAACTGCTCTACGCTCGGCCAACCGGATGTCCCGTCGGCACTCGCGTCACCGTCGAGCGATTGTTCTTCAACACGCCGGCCAGGCTGAAGTTCCTCAAGCAGCCCGCCACCGAAAATGCCGTGATCAGTCGACTGGTCGGGGAGCTGGCACTCGGAAACCCCACAATCGCCTTCAGCCTCGAGATCGATGGGCGACGCGTGTTCGAGACCCCGGGGACCGGCGAGCTGCGAGCCACGTTTGCGGCCGTCTATGACGGCCCGACCGCGGCGGCGATGCTGTCGGTCGACGCATCAACGGTGCGCGGCTTGATCAGCCCACCCGCGCTGCATCGAGGCAACAAGGATCACGTCGTCATCATGGTCAACGGGCGTCGCATCCAGCATCGCAACCTGGTCTTCGCGGTGGAGCAGGCGTATCGCGGACTCCGCGAGCCGGATCGCTTTCCGCTCGCCGTGCTGAATGTGCTGGTCGACCCCGCCGAGGTCGACGTCAACGTCCATCCAACCAAACGCGAAGTTCGATTCCGCAACGAGGGTGCCGTCTTTGCGGCACTCGAGCGGGCCTGCTACCACGCGCTGCGGGGCAGTCCGCTGTACGAGCTACAGGCAACTTCAGGTGGGCCGATGCTCGAGCTGCGGGAGACCTCGATCAATGTGCCCACCCAACGCGCTCGCCTTTCCACACCGGGGCTCGCTGATCTGCCCTCCCCCGCGAGCGGGGGAGGGGAAGTTGGGCCTGAGGGGGGGAGGGACAGCGTTGGTTCGCGGCTGCCGCCGTTGGAGTACGTCGGCCAGTTGCTGCATGGCTACCTGGTCGCGGAGGCTCCCAACGCCGCGGTCCTAATCGACCAGCACGCCGCGCACGAGCGCGTGCTCTTCGACCGAATCCTGCATCGACTCGAGGGCGGTGAGCCCGCCAGCCAGCTGCTGCTGATCCCGCAGGACGTCGATCTGACGCCGGCTCAGGTGACGGGCTTCCAGCAACACGCCGCATGGCTGGAGACGGTGGGCTTTACGGGCGAGGTGTTTGGGCCGCACACGATTCGTCTGCGGGCGGCGCCCAGCGACATGCCGGAGGGCCGGGTGGCGCGGGTGCTCGACTTGCTGCTGACCGACCTGGTCGGCGAGCGCACCCCCGACCGCCGGCTGCGGCAGACGGCGGCATTGATCGCTTGCCATAGCGCCGTGCGTTTCGGCGATCCGCTGACGCCGGAGACGGCGCAAGAACTGCTGCGCGCACTGACCGCGACCGATGAACCGATCAGCTGCCCGCATGGCCGGCCCACGACGCTCATCCTGCCCGACGACCAATTGAGGCGGCTGTTCAAACGCCCCTGAGCCAGCAGCGCGTCGTCGCGATCGTGGGTCCCACGGCCAGCGGGAAAACGGCAATGGCGATTGCCGCCGCGCATCGTCTCAACGGCGAGCTGGTCTCCGTCGACTCGCGGCAGGTCTACACGCATTGCGATATCGGTACCAATAAGCCGACCGCAAACGAGCTCGGCGGCCTTCGCTGCCGGTTGATCGGCGTCGTCGATCCGGGTACCCCGTTCACGGTCGCCGACTATCAACGCCTGGCGATGGATGCCGTGAGCGACATCGGTCACCACGGTCGAGTGCCGGTCTTGCAGGGCGGCACCGGCCTCTACCTGCGCGCGCTCCTCGACGGCTGGAACCTCGCCGATGCACCGCCGAACCCGGAGCTGCGAGCGGCGCTCGAACAGCGCCTCGAGGCGGAGGGACCGGAGTCCCTGGATGCCGAGCTCCGGCGCATCGATCCGGCCAGTGCCGAGCGGGCGCAACGCAATCCGCGCCGGATGATCCGCGCGCTTGAGATTCACGCCGTCACCGGCCGTACGCCGAGCGTGGCGCGGGAGTCCGATCCGCCACCGTGGTCGACCACAATCATCGGGCTCGATGTGCCGCTGGCCGAGCTGGATCGGCGCATCGAGGTCCGCGTGGCGCAGATGCTCGACGCCGGCTGGGTGGAGGAGGTCGCTCGCGTTCGTGACGCCTTTCCGGCGGCCGACCTTCGCCGCCTGGGGCACGGCTACCCCGAATTGGTCGCCTACCTCGACGGCCTGATGTCGCTCGCCGGGGCCCGAGATTCAACCGTGCGCCAGGTGCGCCAGTATGCGCGTCGCCAGCTCACCTGGTTTCGCGCCGACCATCGCGTACAGTGGCTTCCGGCCGATCCGGACATGATTGTCGAGCGTCTGCGCGTGGGTATGATGGCGGCAGAGGCGAGTTGATCCGGAATTCCAACGGCAGGCAGGAACGCGCCTACCTGGTATCTCTTGATCACGAGGATCAGGGCCTGGCCGCCATCGAAGAGCAGATGCTCGAATTGGGCGAGCTGGCGCGAACCGCCGGGGTATTGGTGGTCGGCACCGACACACAGCGGCGGGAAAAACCCGACCCGGCGCTATTCCTCGGCAAGGGAAAGGTCGAGGCGCTGCACGCCTTGAAGCACGAGGCCGACTTCGACCTGCTGGTCATCAACGAGGAGTTGTCCCCGCGCCAGCAGAGGAACCTGGAGAAAAAACTCGAGCTCAAGGTGATCGATCGCACCGAGTTGATCCTCGACATCTTCGCCCAGCGCGCCCGCACCAAAGAGGGCCGTCTCCAGGTGGAGGCAGCACAACTGCATCACTTGCTCCCGCGGCTGCAGGGCGGTCGCGATCTCTCGGGCCTGGGCGCCGGCGTCGGCACCCGCGGTCCTGGCGAGCAGAAACTGGAGAGCGATCGGCGACGGATCCGCCATCGCATCCGCGAGCTCGACCGCGAAATCAAAGAAATCCGCAAGCAGCGCGCGTTGCGTCGCGAGGGACGCCGTCGCATCGCCTACCCGGTGGTCGCCATCGTCGGCTACACCAACAGCGGGAAATCGACCCTGCTCCACGCACTGACCCGCGCGCAGGTGCAGATGGACGACGCGCTCTTCGTGACTCTTGATCCGACGACCCGCCTGGTTCACCTGCCCAACCGCAGGGAAGTGCTCTTTACCGACACGGTCGGCTTCATCCAGAAGTTGCCGACCGACCTGGTGGCGGCCTTCCGAGCGACCCTCGAAGAGGTCCAGCAGGCCGACCTCCTACTCCACGTGCTCGACGCGACCCGCTACGACGGGCGAGACCAGATGGAAGCGGTGCACGAAACGCTGCAAGACCTCGGCGTGCTCGAGAAGCCGAAGCTGCTAGCGCTCAACAAGGTGGATCAGCTGACGCCGGAGGCGGTCGATCTGCTGCTCGCCCAGGACTGGTCACCGTATCGCGCGGTAGTTGCCATATCCGCGCTGCGGAAAACAGGCCTGGAGGACCTGGGGCGCGCGGTCGCGGAGACCCTCCCCGGCGAAATGGTCCCGATCGAGGTGCTCCTCCCGTACACCGAGAATGCTCGGCAGGCGGAATTCCACGCTCATGGCAACGTCGAATCCGTCGACTATCGGGGCGACGGTGTGCTGATGCGCGGCGCGATCCCGCGACGGCTGTTATCGAGATTCGAGCAGTTTCGAACGACGGACGTCGACCGCAGCGCCTGACCGCGCGGCGTTAGCGCAGGAGTCGCACGAGCGCCACGACCTGGCCCTCGAGCTGGGCAGCGGTGCTGTAGATCGGCTCGTAGGCTGGGTTCTCCGGTTGCAGCCGCACCCGGTTCGCCTCGCGAAAGAGCCGCTTGACGGTGGCGGTCGACTCGTTGGTCTGGTCGTCCTCGAGGCGTGCCACCACAATGCTGCCGTTGGGCGCGTCTTTGCCCGGCCTCACGACGACGAAATCGCCGGAGAGGATGCCGACATCTTTCATGCTGTCGCCGCGGACCTCGAGGGCAAAGGCGTTGTCACTGCCCACGAGTTCCTCGCTGAGGACGAGATGGTCCTCGATGTTTTCTTCGGCAAGGATCGGTTGGCCGGCCGCGACACGGCCGATCAGTGGAACCGCGACCACCTTAGCCAGCTTGGCCTGCATCTCATCGACGTCGACCACTTCGATGGTGCGCGACTTGGTCGGGTCGCGGCGGATATATCCCTTACGTTCCAGAGTATTGAGGTGATTTTGAACCGTCGAGCTCGAGGAGAGTCCGACGGCTTCGCCGATTTCTCGAACCGTTGGCGGATAGCTGCGGATCTTCTGTCGAAACCGAAGGTACTCCAGGATTTCCCGCTGCCTGCTGGTCAACGGTTCCGGCATAACGTCCCCTCCCTTTTGCGCCGATGTCGTCGATGGCCAAGAGCCGATCATCTCGCT
>Ga0207646_10005285_pt1 | contig 13608 bp, 14 predicted proteins | sample KBSK5502metaG_FD_184343 | JGI IMG/M metagenome (GOLD analysis project Ga0207646, IMG submission 184343) | Corn, switchgrass and miscanthus rhizosphere microbial communities from Kellogg Biological Station, Michigan, USA - KBS K5-50-2 metaG... | ecosystem: Host-associated > Plants > Roots >... | reverse complement strand
AGGCTGTTAAGTCCCTCGGAACCTTAGAATCGTTTCTCGGCTTTAAGTCACGCTCGCGTAGCTCAACTGGCAGAGCAGGGGACTCTTAATCCCAAGGTTCAGGGTTCGACTCCCTGCGCGAGCACCATTTGTGTGCCAGGAGATGCCCCTGCGCGACAGGACGTGCCATTTGATGCGGACCGCTGTCATCAATTGAGTGTGAGTCGCACAGCGGAAGCAACCTCTTTCAGGCCCAGAACGCGTCACGGCGCGTCAAATTGCCGGATGCTCCGACAAGCGGTCGACATTGGCCCTGGTTTTGGTCTCCTTCGCCGCTTGCATTGGCCTCTCGAACAAAGTGGTCCCTTGTGTTGGGCAGAGGGGCAGGTGTCCCGTGAGGGACCGGCTAACGGGCAGTCGCTCAATGATCAATGGACCCGATACAGTCGGGTCAGAATGTCTGAACCTAGGCGCCACCATTTTGTGCCGCGGGCATACCTCATGCGATTCGCGGGCGGGGATCAGGTGCTGGTTCGTCAGCGTGACTCGAGGATGTTCCTCGCCAACCCCACCAAGGTGGCCGTCGAGTGCGGTTTCTACAACGTAACCGACGCTACAGGTAAGAAATCCTCGCAGGTTGAGGGTGTGCTAGCGGAGGTTGACGGCAACGCGACGACAAGCATGCAATGGATCGATCGGGTTGGTCGGCCCCCTGAAGAGGGAACCAATGAGAGACATGCGCTCGCCGTGTTTCTCGCGCTACAAAACACGCGTACGCCTGAGCATCGCGAGCGAGTTCTGTTTTCGGGTCGGGTCATGGATTACGCCGACGGCCGCGAAGTTACGCGGGAGTTGGTGGCCGAGTTTCTGGAGCGCGTACATCTGGGATTTGCCGCGTCGGACAATGAGGTGCGCTCCGCCTTCGATTTCGTCTCGGTCGCGTTGCGCGAGCCTCGGACGGAGACGCCAGAATTCGCCATCCATCTCATGCTTCAATCGGTCGGCTACAGTGCGCCCTTACTCGCGTCCATGAATTGGACGTTGGAAGTCGATCGTAAAGAGCAACTGATCACATCTGACTTGCCTATCGTGATCTGGCGTACGCCATCGCCGCGTGACAAGTACGAGGGCGTGGGCCTTGCCACCGCAGATGAGGTCAGGTTCCCTCTGGATCCAGGAAAGCAACTGGTGTTGTCTAAGCGTGCACGAACCCCGACAGCAAGAATTACGCCGCAACGCGCGAGGGCGTGCAATTGGGATGCCGCGAATGGGTGCCACCGATTCCTCGTCGGTCGGCCCAACCAGCGCTCGCTTCTTTTGGCCCCACCATTAGCAGCGCGTGGACCTCGGCTCCGATTTCATACAGGCCCGATGTATGTACAGCAGCCCGATGGTACGACCAAGCGCCAGGGAGAGCTTCTCCATATCTGGACGCCGCGACGTTGAGACCGGATGGAGCGTCTCCGCACTGAGCTTCAGGCGTCTGCGCCCAGCTTACCTCTAAAGACGGCCGCGATTCGGCAACGATTTGCTTAGGTCCATCCAGCCGAGGACGGTCGCCGTGTCCTTTTGGAAGATTTCCTGGACAGCCCCCCAGTTGTGATCCGTTACTGGCCGAAGTTCATCGCGTACACCTCGTCCCAGACCGTCTGGTAGTGGAAGCGGGCGAGTTGTTCTCTGCGGTGTACTGACGCTTGCATTCGTGATCATTGGCAAGCCACCGGCTGGGATGTAACCTTGGCGCGATAGTCCGAAATGGCGAGCCCCCCTCCGAAGGCAGTGCAAGACAGGTGGCGAGCCTGGGTCGAACAAACGCTGGGGGGCGACAGCGCCCAGATTGAGCTCGCGACACGCGCTGCGATCCAAGCAGTGACGGCCCACGCCCCGCAGGAATCAGTCGTTCGGGCCGCTCAGATGGCTTGGCGTGGTGAGGCGGCAGAAATTCCCCTCCCGACCACCACGGTCCCATCCCAAACGCCTCGAGGGTTGCAGCCTATCCCGTCCCAAGCGGCGAAAGCAACGCCCACGCCTGCATCACAGCAGCATGTCCCTATGGCATCAAGACCCGGGTGGGTGCGCGGCCGCGTCATGGGCTTCCAGCCGCGGAACCAGCTGCAGGGCAGACGCTATGTAACCATCTGGAGCTTCCGCGTAGAGCAGTCTGGAGGCCGGCCGCCGGTAGCGCTTGAGATGCGCGGCTACGCTTTCGACGGTTCTATCGCCAGCGGTGACGAGGTCGAAGTGGAAGCCACCTCGGGCAAACACGGAATCCAGCGGGTCACGTCGCTCGAGAACCTGTCCTCCAACTCGACAGTGCGCGTGACCAAGAAGCCAGGCTCAGGTCTCACCGGCATCCTCGTCTTTCTCTCTGTAGTCGCGATAGCCGTAGCCGTCGCCAATGTCGTGTTCCCCGCCAGCCAGCTGCCAGGATGGGTTCCGGGCTCCACAATGGGCGAAGGGGACTTCCACGATACGGCTATCGCGGTCCCGTTCTTCCTCGTCGGACTCGGGCTCTTCGCCGTGTCGAGGATCATCAAGCGCTTCTCCCGATGACGGGATGGGTGTCTTTGACCTGCAGGCAAACAAGGCGAGACTCCTGCAATCGATTAAGTCAGCCGGCCCGAGCGGCCAGAGGTGGTCAATTTGAGCGACCATGACTTCAACAATCCCCCGCCCCCGAATCCCGAGCCCCTGCCTGATCATTCGCCTGCGCCACTAGATCCCCCGATGCCGATTCCGGTGCACGACCCGATCCATTTGAGCGCCGACGTTCCGCGCAGCCCGGACCTCGAACAGTTCCTCACTTCGCCGGTAGCCGAGGCAGGACAGTGGGGCCAGGCCTTGGATACTTCGTGGCAGCACGGCGCTGCGGTCAGTCCTGACCAGGATTTGTTCGCTGACATGGGACATTGGCCGCTGCCGCCCGACAACTCCTGGCTTGAGTATGAACAGGTCAGTCCCGAGCAAGGGCAGTCCGCTAACCCCACAGAGGGGGCGCAGCCGCCCGACAACCGCGGTCTCGTCAACGCGTCAGAGAGTCCCGACCAGGGACAGTTCACCGACCCCGGGCCTTGGCAGCAGCCGCCGGACAACCTGGGTCAGGGCATCGCGTCTGGAGCTCCCGACCATGGACACGTAGGAAACGACGAGCATTGGCCGCTGCCGGCCGAAACCGTCTCGCTGGACAGAACCTTGTCGAGTCCCGACCAGGGAGCGTCTGTGAACGACGGGCCATGGCCGGAGCCGCCAGACAGCCTCTCGCAGCCGTCCGGCGAACAAGGATCATCTCTCGGCTCCAATACCATTCATGCGGCTGATGTCGACGACGGAAATGTCAAAGCCGCTGCCGATGACAACGCCCGCCCAGATGTTGAATCGCTCGCTGGAGCACAGAATCAGGTCACAGCGGAAATCGCGCGGCCGAGCGAAGATGCCGCCGGGTACGCAACTCCTCCGGAATCAGGGCTTCAGCCTCATCAATCCGCGCAGACCAGTGACGGGAGTGGCCCCGCGTCTAACTTCTTGCAGGAACCCGGGCCGCATTGGCTCGAACCGAATTGGACCGACAGTCACTACGGGGGGTGGGCTGAGGGCTTCCCCTATCTGCCACCAGACGTCCAGGTGGTAGAGGATCCCAACTCCCAAGGAACCTGGCTTATCACCGTTGACGCCGAAGTCGTTGCCACGTATCGGGCCCCGGATGGCTCCGAACCATGGGTAGGCCTTCAGCGCGTCGACGACCGGCTGCAGATCTTAGTCGGCATGCCCACCGGCGCGAACCTGGACAGCCAGTCTTCACCAATCAGCCAACATGTCGATCTTTGGCCTCTAGCGCCAGCCGCGCCAGAGGGTGGAACCCGGTCACTGGACACTCTTCTGCGCGATTCGGATTCGGCCGAGCGATCCGGGCACACTCTGCACGAGGGCCCGGTTCTACCCGGGAACCTCATCGGGAGCCCACCAACCAATCTCTCCTCGACGCGAGACGTTTCTCAGCCGTCGGCCGATCCTCATGCGACATCCCGGGGTTGGGGATTCAGTGACCTCTTCTTGACCGGTTTGGGATTCCTCAGGCCAACTGTGGTGAGTGCCTACTCACGACCGACGGCGCCTGCCGGCTTGCCTCCGGGACTCGACGCGATGGCCCGGCTCACTGCGACTGGCAGCACAGCAGGATTGCACCTTGGTCACGAAGAAACCAAGTACGCAAGTATCGCCATGAGTGCTCCGTTCGCCATCGGCGCTGGCGCAGGGGTTGAAGTCTTGATGGGGGAACTCGCGATCCAATTTGCGGCACGGTTCCCTCTTGCAGCGACGCTTGCGACTGGAGCCGTCTACGGACTGAACGATGCCCCCGCGCCTGAATCCTTCATCTCCACACGAGGCGTGCCTCGCCTGGTGGCGCTAGATACGGACGCGGTCTTCAATATGGGATTGCCCGAGATAAAGAGCCAATTGCTGCCAACGGATCGGCTAGTTGTCACATCAAATGTCGTTGAAGAACTTGAGCGACATCCGGAGCTGAGAAGCGGCCTGTCGGTTGCCAACTATCTGGCCAGCCGAAAGATCGGGGTCGCCCCACAGGTCCCCGGTGTTCACTATTCGGCGAGAAAGCTATACGAATACTCCACCGCAAATCGGGAACTTCTGGTAAACCGGCCGCAGGTCAGGGGGCAGAAGCTGCCAGACCCCCCTGGCCTCGGTGATGCTTTGAATCTCGTTGAGGCGGCCGGAGTAAAGGCCGACCTATTCCTGTCGCTCGACAAGAACACAATGGCGCCCTACTACGGCTATACCGGCACGCTGATCGTTCCATTCTCCGGGCCTGCAGCTAATGCAGCCGAACTACGATTCCTGATAGTTCAAAGGAAAAGATGAGTGTGCCTACCTCAGTCAAGCGGGTTAACAGGCGACGGCTGATCCTTACTAATTTGGACATCTGCAGCCTGAATTGCCGGGGACTGACAGCTTATTTGACAGCTTACCCGGGGCAGTCTGTGACATTCCGGGACACTCTGTGGCACAAGCGCGTGAGACAGCCGAGGACGTGAGGCACGCCCTGACACGTCCTGACGCTTCCTGGCAACGAAGGTCAATCTCCTCTTAATCCCAAGGTTCAGGGTTCGACTCCCTGCGCGAGCACCATCATGTTGTGTCCCACAGCGTCACGACGTGTCTCTGGTGTACCTGACGTGCCAACCGGCAGTTGGCAGAATGCGCGCAGTCGTGTGGTTGACAGCTTGTTTGACAGCTTACGGATTTGGAAATAGCCCCACGAACGCTGTTGAGTGCGCCGTGGTTGAAACTCAGACGGCGGCTTCGTGACGGAGTTTAGCTGCGTCGCAGCGAACCAATAATCCCCTGGCTTTTCGCTTGACAACACAGCGTCATGGGGGCCTCACGCACATCGCGTGATGGTCAAAATGGCTTGAACATCATGAGCACGAGCAGCACGGCCAAAAGAATTGCCGCAGAAGCTGTCAACTCCCAAGGCCGGATGGACTGTATTCGCGCGTTGAGCACTGCTTGGCTGGCCACGAACCCAGTCCCGTGAACCGGCCTTATTCCCTGGAGGTACTCCTGGCCGATGGCCCAGCGTATGCCGTACAGCGTGCGGGTGCCTCGCACATTCATCCAGATCCAGATGGCCATGAACACGATGAGGGCGGCCCATATCCATCCTTGCCGCCACCAGTTGCCCATGAAGCCGAGGATGATCCCGGTGATCAGGATCAGGAACAACGGAAGGCTGGAAAGCCGAGTCCAGACCTTTGATAGATCGACCAGGAATCCAAGCTGAGTCGGATCGCGGGTGCGGCTCACCGCAAAACTAACCGCGGCGGATGGGCCATGCAGAAGTAGGAACGCGAAGACACTTCCTACATGGAGATACAGAATCCAAGCGTAGGGGCTTGCCATGAGGGACAATGCGATTCAACCCGGGACCGCTTGGCTTGGTGACAATCTTTCTGGTGTCAGACCACCGCTCCAGTTTTGGTGGCGGGTTGCGCGGAGGCCCTCGTGGTAGCTGGCGCCCACACCCCAAGCAATTGGAGGCCGCATATGCCAAAACCGACCAGGAGCATGACTCCGCCGACGACATCCACGAGCTCGGGAACGTGGGGGACGAGCCCACTTGCGAATATGACTGACGAGGCGATGATCAGGCTGGCGGCGACCCGGGACACGGCGCGTGACCGATAGGCGGCAACGCCGAAGACGATGCCTCCGATGATCTTGGCAAACCCGCCGATGAGCAAAACACGCCTCGAGCCCAACGGTGGCCCTTGGCTCAAATCCACGTGCTGCACAACCAGGTATGGGCTAGTGACGGCGCGTTCGAAGCCGAGAATGACACTGAAGGCCAGGTACCCGATGACCAACAGTGCGAACCCAAGCGCGCTCAGCAGGCGGGAGCCCGAGGCCATGCGACCCACGAGGACGGGCAGAGAAAGAATGATCAGCAGCCCAACCAGAATGTCCGCCCAGCCCAGTGCGATTACGGTTGGGTTTGTGGTCGGTCGATCTGAGGGGATGATCGTCAGAGCGACGTTCACCCCGATGCCTAGGACGGCGCCGGCCAAGAGCACGCCTCCACCCAGGCGAGAGTAAGAAGCATCCATGAATTTCACTACCTCCGCGTGTTCCGGGAATCGACCATTGCTGCACCGTAGCCATCGATGGCTCGTCAGTCGTCCGGCCCGCTGATGATCTTTCGTCGTCCTTCCGATGTCATCCTCGGGGATGACGGAAAAGGCGACCGAGCCGACTAACCTTTCGCCATGGCCGGCGTCCGACGGGTTACTTCCTTAACGCGCCGCTTTCTCCTCGAGCCGTCGCGCGTCGACTGGTTGCTCGCCGGTTCATTCATGCTCGCCGCTGAGCTCGAGGTTCTGATCCGGCCGCAATTTGCCTGGCAGATGGAGCTGAGCGCGATCGCAGCCGTCGCCCTGCTCGGGCTCGCGTGGCGGCGCCGGAAACCCCTGGTTCCATTGATTGTGCTTACGGGCTCAGAGGTTGCATCGGTCGCTGCTGGAGGGCGGACCCCAATGGTCGTCCCTGGGGTCGCACTCCTCCTGGCCACCTACTCGCTCGGTGCATATGCCGGCAATCTGGGGCTCGGAATGGGCGCCTTTCTTCCAACTGCGATGGCGGCGGGCATTGACCTTTTGTTGCCCAGACCTCCCGTTCCAGTGCTGAGCGGCCTCGTCTGGTATCTGATTTTCGTAACAGGAGCACCGGTGTTTATAGGCCGACTGGTTCGGAGCCGTTCGCGGTTGATTGGGCGGCTCGCCCGACAGAGGACAGCGCTCCTGGCCGAACACGACGCGAGAGCCACGCAGGCTGTGACGGCTGAGCGCCAGCGAATCTCGCAGCAGCTGCGGGGCGTTGTAATCCACAGCGTTGATTCGCTGATCGCGGATGTGGCCGTTGCAGAGGCTGACGCGGGCGCGGCAGGGGTCGCCGCCGTGCTGCGCATTGAATCGATCGCCCGAAAGGCCCTGCGCGAGATGCGACCCCTCTTGGGTCAAGTCCATCGGCACGAGGCGGAGAAGCCGCCGGCTCCGGCGGAGGCCTCGGTGCCGACTGTTGATTTCGCGGCCGAGTCCGGCCCCCCGCCCGCATTAGCAAGAAGGTTCCACGATGTTCTCGTAGTAACGCCCTGGCCGGTCATTCTCGCTGTGGTGGTGCTCGTAGGGTTCGAGGCCGAGACCCAATTTCTTGGCCTGTCGCATACCCGAAGGCTTTTGATCGACGCAAGCCTGGTTGGCATCGCAGCCCCAATCGCCTGGTCCCGGACGCGGCCGCTGGCCGCCGCCTCGATCTCTTTGATCGCTCTCTGCGCAACCTCACGTCTCTTGATTCCGATACCGATCTCAGGGGCGTCTGTTGTGCTGGCCTTCTATCTGCCTTTCTCAGTCGCTGCGTTCAGCCACCGCCGGATGGCGCTCATCGGACTCGCTGCTTACGCGCTCGGCGTCGTCGGAGCCTTCGGGCTCCATGCGCCGCAGGCTCTCGTCGTCGGGACCGGTGCCTGGGTGGCTGGTAGTTTGCTCGCAGATCGCACCCGGCTAGCTCGTGAACTGGAAGCGATCAACCGCAACCTGGCAGATGAACGCGACTTGCGAGCGTACGAGCTGGTCCTCGAGGAACGCTTGCGAGTGGCCCGCGACCTGCATGACGTGATCGGTCACACGCTCACCGTGGTCGTACTGCAAGCGGGCGCCGCCCGGCGCAACTGGGTGGCTGACCGACCACGGGCTGATCGAGCGCTGGCGAGTCTTGCCAGCGTTGCGCGTGAAGGTTTGACCGAGCTCATGGCGAGTCTTGATGCTTTAGACGAACCTGCCCAAACGCCAGCTCGCTTGGTGTTGCGGGACGTCGAGGCTCTGATCGAGCAGACGCGGTCGGCCGGAGTGAGCGTGGCATTCGTGGCGGAACCTCTCCCCTCCATCGTCAACCCCCAGCTGCAGCTCACCACCTACCGCATCGTTCAGGAGGCGCTCACCAACGTGATGAAGCACGCGCCAGAATCCCGGGCACAGGTGCGGATCCGATCCGTAGCCGGAAACCTCGACGTGGAAGTGACCAACAGTGGACCAATGCGAAATCGTCACAGCGACGGCGGGCGAGTGGGTCAGGGCCTTTCTGGGATGGCACACAGAGTCGCTGCCAACGGGGGCGAGCTCAGGTGCGGGCCGGTATCAACAGGTGGATTCACAGTACGAGCGCGCCTGCCCATACAAGAATTGATTTGAGGTGGTCATTCGAGTCGCGATTGCTGACGACCAGGAATTGGTCCGAGCTGGCCTGCGAGGGATCATCGAGGCGGAGCCTGACATACAGGTAATCGGCGAGGCCTCCGATGGCGAGAGCGCCGTCGCGCTCGCGTTCCGCGAGCGCCCAGACGTGTTCCTTATGGACGTTCGGATGCCGGGCCTCGACGGCATCCAGGCCACCGAGCAAATCGTCGCAACACTCGCACTAACTCGGGTTTTGGTCCTAACCACGTTCGACCTCGACGAAAACGTGTATCGCGCGGTCAAGGCAGGCGCGGCTGGGTTTCTCCTCAAGGACCTGCCTGCCGAGGAGTTAGTGGCCGCGATACGGCATGCCGCGCGGGGATCGGGCGCGCTGCTGGCACCAGCGGTCACTCGGCGCTTGGTGGAGCGCTTCGCGCAGCGGCGACCCCCCACCAAGGCATCCGTCCGGGTCGCCGATGAACTGACGGCCCGCGAGCTGGAGGTGCTGAGGTTGGTGGCGAGCGGGCTGTCCAATGGGGAGATTGCGCTCGAGTTGCACGTGAGTGGCACAACCGTCAAGACCCACGTCGCCAGGGTTCTGATGAAGCTCGGGCTGAGAGACCGCGTCCAGGCGGTCGTTGTCGCTTACGAGTCAGGCCTCGTCACGCCCGGCGCCCAGGACTAGTCCAGTTCGGGACACCTGACCTGGCCACGGCTCGAGTAGGCCGAGCGTTTGACAGCTTACTGGACAGCTTACTCAGGACAATCTGTGACACGCCAGGACGCTCCCTGATACAAACGCGTCAGAGCGCAGAATACGCGAGGCACACCCTGGCACGTCCTGACGCTTCCTGGCAACGAAGGTCAATCTCTTCTTAATCCCAAGGTTCAGGGTTCGATTCCCTGCCCGAGCACCATCATGTTGTGCAAGTTCGGCTGATGGGCGACAAAACGCCTTCGGCTAATGGTTGTCACTACTTCGGCTGATGCTTTACACCTACTTCGGCTGATTCTTGACACTCCCTCGCATGAGGGGGATGAGCGTGTCGGAACAGAGGTATAAGGCAGTCCACGCGGTACTGGCCGCGGTCAGACGGTAACCCAGGTGGCGAGGGAATGGAACGTCAGCCGGCAAACCCTGCACGCATGGCTGGCGAAGTATGAAGGCGATGGGCTGGAAGGGCTCGGCGACCGGTCTCGACGGCCTGTGAGAGGACTCATAACGCAGGGTGGGCTAAGACCGTTTAACCATCAAGCGTGCGCAAGCAAGCGGTTGCTGGCATTCTGCTGATTCCGGCGCTCGTCATCGCCCTCGTGGCGGTGTCGGCGGTCGGAAGAGCGCTCGATGATCAGGTTGGAGAGACCTATGCTCTCGACCCCATCGTCGATTTCTATGAGACACCCAACGACACCCCGCAGCTCTTCTGCAGCCTGCCTGATCCGAGCCCAAGCCCCGACGCCAGCGCCACGAGCCTCGTTCTACAGGATTGCGCCGCCGGAAAGACGTTCACCATCGCGGTCGGCAAGACGATTGCCGTGGATCTCACGACCTACGGGCTTACGGGATTCGCGATTCACGATCTCACCGTCTCTGATTCGTCGATTCTGCAAACCGTCACCGCTCCGAGAACCGTCTCGACTTCTGGCGATTACTTCGCTGTCTACCGGGGGGTTCGCAGCGGACGCGTGGACTTAAACGCCCTGTGGAGCTACTGCTTCAACGGCTGTCGTGACAGCATGCGGTGGGAGGCAACCGTCCAGGTCACGTGAAAGGCGTCGCATCGGGGTGTTGGCTCTTCAACGAGATCTGATTGAACATGTACGCGTGCTCACCTGGCTCACAGTAGTCGCCTGGATCTCCGTCGGCATTGCCTTGATTGCTTGCAACGTGATCCTCTTCGACATCTTCATGCGCGGTCATGCCCACCGCTGGCCGCTATATGCGTCGGTCGCCGTGCTCGGGTGCGGGTCCCTGGTGTGCTTCTTCGCTGGCTCCGACGAGTGGACGGAGCAATACACAGAAGGCATCGCCTCAGTGCAGGCAGCTTCAGTGCACGCACGTTTTGCGATTGAGCTTTGCGCGATCGGAGCGCTCGACCTCCTCGCGTCCATCGTCTTACTTGTTCGCCGATGGGGCTGGGGGTGGTGGCTTGTGATCGGTTTGCAGATAGGGGCTTTCGTGTTGGCACAGATCGAGGCTCAGTTCGTCGATCCGGATTCTCCGGGCTGGTTAACCTTCAGCCGTTTCCCGTTGGTGACCTTGTTTGCGTTGTTCGCGTTCCGAATAGCGCAGGCCTGGCTGAAGCCTCAAGTTCAGCGCAATCTGACACCTTAATTGACACCTTCACTTAGAGACGCCCTGACACTCGCAGACACTCCCTGATACAGGTGCGTCATGAAGGCAGGCTTGTTTGGCACTCGCTGGCACTCGCTGACATTCCGTGACACTGCGTGCCCGCGGCCTCTTAATCCCAAGGTTCAGGGTTCGACTCCCTGCGCGAGCACCAACCTGCTGTACGAGCACCACCACGTCGGACCACCACGTCGCCAAAGAATTGAGGAGAGCCTCTTAGATGCACCCGCCAAGCGGGACTCCGGGAAAGTCGCTCATTCTTTGCAACCCGCCGCTTGCTGTGTAGAGAAAGATGCCAGCGCCGGCACCAGACTGCGCGCCACCTATCCATGTGCCATATCGATCAGAGAAGGCACCGGAGAGTCCACCGGATGCAACTCCGAAAACCTCCTCACCTTTCATTGGCTGAGTCACGCGCCAAACCGTTTCGGAGTTCGAACGCTGTGCGGTCACGAGTGGCCTTCCGTCGGATCCTATGGCCAGCAAACGAAGGTCAACCCCTGGCTGCATCAACCAAGTTGTCACAGTTCCGTCCACTTCAACGCGCACTAATCGATCCATTGAAGACGTCGTTGTGGTTACGCCTCCCCACGCGACTCCTCCAGCTATCGACCAGTACGAGGAAAGGTCACTAATCTTGCGAAGAGAACCTGTTCGTTCGTCAAGCGTCCACAGGCTAGAGCCTCCGGCCCCACACTCGAAACAAATCGGCGTCAAGAAGATCAGGGGCGGCGCGTATCCCACTGGGTCGAGAAGCGGTGCGCCGGACTCATAGACGACACGGTCAGATCCGTGTCGAATGTCGACTACATGGACCGCAAGAGAAATGGGCGGTCCACTCGGTCCATTTGGATTCGTCGGCCCATATTTCGCGGACTCATACACAAAGCTCAGGCCATCGGGAGCCAGTAGGTGAACGTCGATGGAGTGCCACAAATCACCCTTTGGCTTGGGGAGCCAGCCGTCGATTACAGCGTCGTAAACGGGTCGGCCAGCTCCGGCCGCCGCAGCTCTCGGGTCGGGAGTGAACTGCCCGCCCGGAATGGTCACGAATCCACCGGCCGCCGGGTTATCACCCCTCGCAAGGTCAATTGCGCTCATCGCGGGCAGCTTGCAAGCGAGCGCCTTTGTCGGTGAAGCAGTCGGGCTCGATTCTGCGGTAGTGCTTGGCGCGCCTCCCAGACTGCAGCTACTCGCCAGAATCAGCGCAAGAACGACCATAGCGCGAGGTGTTGTGTGCATCGCCTCGCGACCTTAACGGCACGAAGTGGTTGTCGGTTACAAGAAACCGTCTTGAGCTCAATGCGAGCCAAGGGACCGGAGGTTGCCACTCGTCTGACACCTCAACTAGCACCTTCGCGCAGACACTGTCTGACATTCCCGGACACTGCGTGCCCGCAGCCTCTTAATCCCAAGGTTCAGGGTTCGACTCCCTGCACGAGCACCATTTGTGTGCCAGGAGATGCACCTCCGCGACAGGACGTGCCATTTGATGCAGACCGCTGTCATCAATTGATGTGAGTCGCAAAGCGGAAACGACCTTTGCCACGCCCGAAACGCGTCACAGCGCGTCAGACGAACCGTGCCCCGCGCACCTCTCGTGGCCGCTGGCGTCCGCGATCACGTCTGGCAGATCGAGGAGATCGAAGCACCTTGGCGGTGCCCAGAGTCGCGAGCAGATCGTGGATCAGCACGAGCGTTACCTGGACACGGCCGCATCCGGTACGGGACGAATGTTCAAGATCGTCCTGAGTCCCGCGACCGATGCGATCGGCAACATCGGCTATTGGGACAAGACCTGGCGGGAGGAAATCGTCTATGAGACGGGCTGGATGATCCTCCCGGAGTATCAAGGCAGGGGCTACGCGAGCACCGCACTGGCGTTGCTGGTCGAACGGCTTCGGCGCGAACACGTGCACCGCTTTCTCCACGCCTTCCCCGCGGTTACGAACGGACCGTCCAACGCACTCTGCCGGAGAGCGGGGTTCACCAACCGCGGAGAGTGTGAATTCGAGGTATCCAGTTGGGCATCCTTTGCGATGCAATGACTGGCGCCTCGACCTGTCCACTACGCCGGATCATCCGAACCCGCTTTCAAACTGACCCACTAGCGATTAATCCCAAGGCTCAGGGTTCGACGCCCTGCGCGAGCACCACTATGTCTGCGTCCTGAACTGGACGCCTACGCGTTCTGCCAGAACGTCCAGGTGCCTCTGCGCAGTAATAGAGCGACACTGCGGGGTTGGTGGCATCGCCATTCGTATTGAATGCAAAAGCGTCCGCCGCGCCACCATGGCTCATGCTCAGCCACCTTCGTAGCCCGATTCTTGTTTCACGCGGGTCTGAACGCAACATAGTCTGGTGACGCCACCCGGGCTACTGATATGAATCCAGACGTCATGGTGGCCGCTCACAACAACGCGGAGTGGTGCGACATCGTTTGCCGCACACACGGGATTACTGCCGCCTTCTACCCGCATGTCTGGGCAAGCCCAAAGCGAACCCCACCGTTCTACCCAGATGCTGTGACGC
>Ga0207646_10005284_pt1 | contig 13616 bp, 15 predicted proteins | sample KBSK5502metaG_FD_184343 | JGI IMG/M metagenome (GOLD analysis project Ga0207646, IMG submission 184343) | Corn, switchgrass and miscanthus rhizosphere microbial communities from Kellogg Biological Station, Michigan, USA - KBS K5-50-2 metaG... | ecosystem: Host-associated > Plants > Roots >... | reverse complement strand
CGCAATCGGCGCGTCGGTGCGAGGAACCCTCGCGCTCGAACGCGCGGCGCGCGCCTGGGCACTCCTCGACGGGCGTGAATTCGTGGTCTCGGACGACGTCGAGCATCTCTTCCTGCCGGTGATCGCGCATCGGGTCGGGTTCCGCCCGGCCTTTCGCGCGCAGGCGCGCCGCACCGGCTGGGACGACGCGCTCGCCGACTTCAGGGACGCCTGCCTGCGACTCGTCCCCGCGCCGGAACTGCGGCGCGGCCAGCCCGCGTAGGAGCTCCCCCTGCCCGACGTCACGTTCGAACTCGTTCCGCGGGGTCGAATCGTGGGGCTCGCGTTCGGTGCGATGCGCAGCGCGCGCCGCGGAGCCGGCTCGGATGTCGCCGGCTCACGGCCGTACGTCTCGGGAGACGACGTGAAGGCGATCGACTGGGGCTCGTCGGCGCGGCTCTCCTCGACTCGCAACTCCGACGAGTTCATCCTGCGCGAACGTTTCGCGGAGGAAGCGCCGCGCGTCGTGGTCATCTGCGACCGCCGGCCCGAGATGCAGCTCTTCCCGCGCGGCTTTCCCTGGCTGCGCAAGGTCGAGGCGCAACGCGCCGCGATCGAGCTGATCAGGGCAAGCGCGATCGAGGCGCACGGGTTTCTCGGCTACCTCGACTTCGGCGAGAGCGGCGACGAGCCGTTCTGGCTGCCGCCGCAGTCGCAGTCGCTGTGGGAATACCAGGATCGCGAGGCCGAAGGCGCTCCGTTTCGAGCGCCCGAATCGAACGTGGAGTACGCGTTCGACTTCCTGATGTCACACCCGCGTTCGGTCCCTGCGGGCACGTTCGTCTTCGTGCTCTCCGACTTCCTCGTTCCGCCGCCGGCAGAGACGTGGCTACGCGCACTCGAGCAACGCTGGGACGTGATCCCCGTCGTGCTGCAGGATCCTCTCTGGGAACGCAGCTTTCCCGACGTCAACGGCTTCGTCCTCGAGGTCGCGGACGTCAGTGGCCGGTCGCGACAAGTGCGGCTGCGACGGCGCGAAACGGCGCAACGTCGGCAGGCGAACGAGGCGCGCTGGGAGAACCTCGTCGACGATTTCGCGCGCGCGTCACTCGAGCCGGTCGTGATCAACTCGAGCGAGGAGAGCGAGATCCTGCGCGCGTTCCTGGACTGGGCCGAGACGCGACAAGAAGGCGGCGAGCGCGCATGGTGAGACTCTTCGCTCTCGTCGGCGTCGTGGCCGCGTCGCTGGCCGTCGCGTCGAGCGCCGGTGCGGTCGACCGTCCGATCCACGTCGTGACGACCGTATCGCCGGGGCCGCACTTCTTCGGCGATCCGATCCACACCGACGTGGACATCCTGGTCGACACAAAGCGCCTTGATCCAAAGGCAGTCCGTCTCGACACGAAGTTCGATCCGTACACGCGTCTCGGGTCGCCGCAACGCATCAGAGCCGATGACGGCTCCACGGTGCGACTGCGCTACCAGTACCTGCTCACCTGCGACACGTTCGTGTGTCTCACGGGGAAGAAGACTGAGCGGACGATCCACTTTCCGCCGGCAACGATCCGATATCGCGATCGCCAGGGCAAGGAAGGCAGGATGCTGGCGACGTGGCCGCGCTTCCGCTTCGTCTCCCGTTTTGGCGGCCCGCGCTACCTGCCGCAAACCGCTTCGGAGGTCACGCGGGGGATCCAGTACACGAGCGACCCGATCGTGCGTCTCTTCGTGAGCATCCGTGCACCCAGGCCGACGTACCGGCTGAACCCGATCGTCCTCGCGGTTCTTCTCTTCGCCTTGGCACTCGCGGCGCTGCTTGGTGGAGGCGTGCTCGCAAGGCCCTTGTACGCCCTCGTCCGGCGCCAAGAGCTAGCCGGCCCGCAGCTCACCCCGCTCGAGCAGGCGCTCGCCGCCGTCGACGCGGCGACGCGTCGCCAGCCTGGCAGCGCCGAGCACCGTGAGTCGCTTGCCTGGCTCGGGCGCGAGCTCCGCCGCACGAACCTGACCGAGCTCGTCGGACGAGCCCGCCGCCTCGCCTGGTCCGAACAGGCGCCGACCGCCGAGGCCTCGCGCCAGCTCACCGCGGACGTCGAAACGGAGCGGAGGAACGGAGCCTGATGGCCGCCGGGTCGCTTCCACTCGCCGACGCTCCCGCGCTGTGGCCGTTCGCGCGCCGGACGCGCCTCGTGCGGCTCGGCCTCGGACTCGCACTGCTCGGCCTGTTCGCGGCCGCCGTCTACTCGGCGTTTCAACTTCACACGCGCGCGACGAGCTACTTCGCGAGCGGCGGTCGAGGGATCGTCGTCATCGACCTCTCGGCCAGCGTCGACCCGCGTGCGAACCAACGACTGAGGACGCTGATGCGTACCCTCGCTAACAGCGACCAGCGTCTCGGCCTCGTGGCGTTCGAGGAGCAGACGTACGAGCTGTTCCCCCCTGGGACGAGGGGCGACGAGATCCGCCCGATGCTTCGCTTCTTCGGTACCGCCAGCCCGGAGAACAGGAAGGAGACACCGTGGTCGGTCTCGTTCCTCGGCGGAACGAACATCGGCCCGGCCCTGCGGCTCGCGCGCCAGATCTCCGCACGGACCGGCGCGGGCTCCGTTCTGCTCGTCAGCGACCTCCAGGACTCGACCTCGGATCTGCCGCTGCTCGCCGACGAGATCGGCCAGTATCGGACCAGTGGTCTGCGGTTGCGCGTGCTGCCGATGTATCCGCCGGCGCAGAGCCTTGCGCTCTTCACCAGTCTTGCCGGCAAGGACGCAATCGTGGGCGAGAGTGTCCTGCGCGAGAACGCCGCCGTTGCGCAGCACCAGAGTGTTGTCGCGGCGTTTCCGGGCTGGGCCTTCCTCCTCGCAGCAGGGCTGCTCCTCGGCCTAGCGCTGAACGAATACGTCGGCCGCAGGCTCGAATGGAGCCCGTCGTGAGCAACCGGGCGATCGTCATTCGCGCCGTGGCCACGATTGCCCTCGCGTGCATCGGACTCGTGTCGGCATTCGCCGCCCGCGACGTCCTCGCGTGGCGCGGACAGACCGCCCACGCAGATGTCGCGATCGCGTCGTTCTCGCCCGACCTCGGCGTCTGGCGCCCCCACACGTGGCTGCCCGCGGGAGCATCGCAGTGGCTCTTGGGGACCGGCGACGACGTCGAGTTCGGACAAGCGCTGCAGCACTTCCAGGTCTTCCGCGGTCACCAGCAGTGGGGACTGTTCGTCGCCAACGGCGGCGACGGCGATCCGACCTTGTTCGCGCACCGCACGCTCGAGCTGGCCCAGCTCGAGTTCACGTTCGAGAAGATCGCCAACAGCTCGCGCAGCCGTGAGCTGCGCTCACGCGCCCGCCAGCTCCACGGGATCCTCCTCTTCCAGCATCTGATCCTGCAAGGAGGAGACGCGAAGACGACGCTCGAGCGAACGATCGCGGACTTCACCCAGGCCGTTCGACTCGATCCAGGGAACGCAACCGCCAAGTACGACCTCGAAGGGCTGCTGTACCTCTACAAGCCGCTTTCGAACGGCGAGCCGCCGCCGCTGCTCAGGCAGAAGACGGCCAGCGGCCTCGACAGCGGCACCGGCGGCAGTCCGGGCTCGAGTCAGGGAGCGGGTGGCTTCTAGGTGACGATCTCGTTCGTCACTCCACTCGGCGCCCTGATCGCGCTCGTCGGTCTCATCCCGCTCGCCGTGCTCGTCCTCGAGGAGCAGCGGCTCGGCGCCCTCTGCGCGAAGTTGGGCCTGCGACCTCCCCCATGGCGACCGTCGGTCGAGGTCGGCGTGGGCCTGATCGTTCTCATCGCAGTGCTCGCACTCGCACTGGCTCAGCCCGTCGTCGCCAGCCACACGACGAGGAAGGGCCGCGCGGATGCCGAGGCGTACTTTGTCTTGGACGTCTCCCGCTCGATGGGTGCACGCACGGCTGACTCGCCGACCCGGTTCGAACAGGCCCGCCGTGACGCGAAGGAGCTGCGCGCCCAGCTCGGAAACCTTCCGGTCGGCATCGCCTCGCTCACCGACCGCGTGCTTCCTCACCTCTTCCCGTCCGTGAGCGTCAACTCGTTCAACGCGACGATCGACGAGTCGCTGGCCGTCGACCGCCCCACGATGTCCCTCGCGTACGGCGACGCACTCGGGACGAAAGTCGGCGCGCTCGCAGACCTCGTCACCGGCAACTACTTCGAGCCGGCCGCAAAGAAACGAGTCGCAATCGTGTTCACGGACGGCGAGACGTTGCAGGAGCACCTCTCGATCCTGCCCGCACGCTTCAAGGACGGGAACGTCCACGTGTTCTTCTTCCGCTACTGGCGCATCGACCAGCGCGTGTACAACTCGGCCGGCCAGATCAATCCGGCGTACTCCCCCGATCCGGGCTCGCCACCGGTTCTCGACGCGCTGGCCAAGTCGTTGGGGACGCGGGTGTTCCAGCCTGGTCAGATCAGCCAGGCTGCCGCCGCAGTGCGCAAGGTGATCGGGACGGGGCCGACGAGGGCGCGCGGACGGGAGCTCAACTCGTTCCTGCTCGCGCCTTACGTCCTCCTGTTCGCGTTCCTCCCGCTCAGCTTCCTGCTCTACAGGCGGAGCTTCCCCCGGCAACTCGCCGGTCAGTCGCCGTAGCCCGGCGTGACGAGCCCGCTCTCGTACGCGTAGATCACCGTTTGCACGCGGTCGCGCAGGTCGAGCTTCTGCAGGATGCGGGCGACGTGCGTCTTGGCCGTCGCCTCGCTGATGACCAGCTCCGCGCAGATCTCCGAGTTGGAGAGGCCGCGGGCGAGAAGATCGAGGACCTCCCGCTCACGCGGCGTCAGGTCCGAGACCGGCGGTGGATCGAGCGCAGGCGGAGGCCGCTGCCGGACGAACTCCTCGATCACGGCACGCGTGACGGCCGGCGCCAGCAGCGCCTCGCCGCTGGCAACGATGCGAATGGCGGCCGTGATCTCCTCCGGCGGCGCGTCCTTGAGCATGAAGCCGCTAGCGCCCGCCCGGAGCGCGTCGTAGACGTAGGTGTCGAGCCCGAAGGTCGTCAGGATCAAGACGCGCGTGCCGGGTTGCGCACGGATGATGCGACGAGTCGCCTCGATCCCGTCGAGTACCGGCATCCGGATGTCCATCAGCACGACGTCGGGCCGGAGCCGTGCCGTCACTGCGACCGCGTCCTCCCCGTCGACGGCTTCGCCGACGACCAACGTCTCCGGCTCGTTCTCGAGGATCTTCCGCAGTCCGACGCGCACGAGAGCCTGGTCGTCTGCGATCAGAACGGACGTCATCTGATCGGCAGGACGACTCTGATCGCGAAGCCTCCGCTGGGACGGCGACTCGCGTCGAATCGGCCGCCGTAGAGAGCGACCCGTTCACGCATCCCGACGAGGCCGTGTCCGCCGCCGGACGTCCGCTTGCTGCCTCCCTGACCGTCGTCCACGATCTCGAGCTCGAGCGAGTCCGAGCCGTAGCGAAGGTGCACCGTGGCGCGCGCGTCTCCCGCGTGCTTGAGCGCGTTCGTCAAAGCCTCCTGGACGATCCTGTACGCAGACAGCTCGATGCCGACCGGCAGCTCGCGGCGTTCTCCGTCGATGGAGAGCTCGACGGGCAGGCCCGCGTCCCGAAGCTGCCCGACGAGCATGGGCACGTCGTCGAGCCCAGGCTGCGGCGTCAGCGGATCGTTCGCGTCGCCGCGGAGCATGCCGAGCAGCCGCCGGGTCTCGGTGAGCGCGCTCCGCCCGCTCTGCTCGACCGTCTTGAGCACCTCGCGCGTCGACGCGTTCGCGTCGCCGAGCACGCGCCGCTCGGCGCCCGCCTGGAGAACGATCATCGAAACGTGGTGCGCGATCACGTCGTGCAGCTCGCGCGCAATCCGCGCGCGCTCCTCCACGACCGCCTCACGCGCGGCGACGTCACGCTCGCGCTCGGCGATCTGCGCACGACGGTCGCGGTCGCCGATCACGCGTCTGACGAGGAGCATCACGATGCCCTCGACCAGGCCGAAGAAGAACGCCTGCTTGAGGTTTGCTCCCGGCCCGAGGCTCGAGGCGAGGACTGCCGACAGCACGATCGCGAAGCCGACGGCGAAACGGCGTGGTGGCGTCCAGACCGTCAGTGCATACAGCGCACAGAAGTTCGCGACCGCCTGAGAGAGGATGTTCGGGCCGGCCCACAACCCGAACTCCACTGATTCGACGACCGGCACCGCAACACCGACCAGCATCGGGTACCGGCGGCGAATGGCGATCGCTCCCGTCATGGCCGGCGTGATCAGAGCCGCCCCCAGCTGATGGTCCCCGGCACTGCTGCCGAGCCAGATCTCGAGCTGGGCCACGATCGTGAAGACGACGGCCACGACCCGATCGACGGTCACCGGGTCGAGCCGGAAGCGGCGTAGCCGTGAACGGAGCGTCTGCATCACCCTGAAGTTAAAGGGCGGCGGCGGCGCTGTCATCGGCCGGTCGGCTGATCCAGCAGGACCAAAAGATCAACCGGGCGGCTGACGCGAGGATCGCCGACCCGGCCGATGACGCCGCGGCCGCTCCCTCCTACCGTCGAAAGGGTCAGCAAACGGAAGGAGCATCGAGATGAACGAACGAACGCACGACCGCCTCTTTGCCGGCTGTGGCATCGCCTTCGTTGTGCTCACCCTGGTCGGCGCAGGCATCGCCACGGTGGGCGGGAAGACTCACAACCTCACGATCTCGAGCACCTCGACCCAGATCGCTCACGCGATCGCCAAGCCGGCCGGCGCAGCCGTTTGGATCGGCGCCTACCTCGAGTTCCTGAGCGTGGGTGCCTTCCTCGCCTTCGCAGTCTGGGCCTGCATCAAGCTCGGCGGCGGCCTGCTCGGCGCGATAGCGCGCGCGTCGGCGACGGGTTACGCCACGGCGATCGTCGCGTCACTCGCAATCATGGCCGCGCTTGCGCACCGCGCCGGACACGGCATCGGCGTGCAGCTTGCGACCACGCTCGTGACGCTGAACGAAGCCCTCTACGTCGGCACGTGGTTCCTGAGCGTCTTCTTCCTGCTCGCCGCCGGCGCGCTCGCGCTGAGCGGGACGCGGCGGGTGCTCGGCTGGAGCGCAATCGGGGTCGCGACGATCACCTTGATCGGCACCGCCGTCTCGCTGGAGAACCTCGGCCAGCTCAGTAGCTTGCTCTGGCTCACCTGGATCGTCTACGCGAGCGTCGCCCTCGCACGCGGCAAGCAGGCAGAGGCACGCGCGGTCGCCGTCGCGCAGAGGGCGTAAAGCCGGGAAGCCGCCGAGTGGATCCGACGGCAATCACGCCGTCGGATCCGCCGCGACCGCGCTAAGCAGCGGCGACGCGTTCGGCCGCCTCGTCACATTCGGCCTCGCGATGAAGCGAAGGGTCCCCGGCGAACCGTTCGGCGACCCGAACGACTTCTTGCCCGAGCGTCTGAAGCTGCAGCTCGACGCTCTCGTCGCGCACGCTCCCGTCCGGATCGAAGACCCGGAAAGCGCTCGCCACCGGAACCACGTAGGGAACAGCCCACGCGCGCAGCGCCCGGGTCGCGTACTCCATCGTGTTGATCGCCTGCAGACCCTGGGTTCCACCCGCTGCGCTGATCAATCCCACGACAGTGTCATGGAGATAGGGCGGATCGCGTTTTCCAAGGACGTGCAGCCAATCGAGCGCATTCTTGAAAGCGCCGGAGATCGTCCCTTGGTACATGGGACTGCTCCAGAGCATTCCATCAGAGCCGTAGCACGCCTCGATCAGCCGCTCCGCACTCGGCGGCGGCGCGGATTCCTCCTCTGGGTTGTACATCGGCAGGTCGAGCTCGCGCAGATCGAGCAAGGTCGTCTCGGCTCCTGAGGCAGCTGCTCCTGCGAGCGCGACCGCCAACGCAGCGCGACTCCTGGACACCCTCGCGAGCGAGCCGCCGAGCCCGACGATCTTCAGCTTCACGTCGACTTTCTACAACACGGCGGCTGTGTCAGCCTACTTGCCCCGGAGGAATTGGCGAAGCTCGGCGTTGAAACGCTCCGGATCCTCCATGTTGATCTGATGGCCAACGTGCTCGAGCCAGACGAGGCGCGAGTTCGGGATCGCCGCACGGAGCTCTACTGCCGCGTCACGAGGCGAGCGCTCGTCCGCGTCGCCGTACAAGAGCAACGTCGGGACCTCGATCTGCGGCAGCACGTCGCGCAGGTCTGCTCGCGCAAAGGCGTTCGCCATCGCTCGCATTCCGGCCGGATGGAAATCGCGCATGATCGCCGCCGCTTCTTCGACGACGTCTGAGGGCACCGAGCTCGTGAAGAGCGCCGGCAACCACTCGGCGACCACCTCCTCGGGGGGAAGGTCTGCCTGGCGGCGGACATCGCGTAAACGTTCCTCAACCACCTCGGGCGGCAACGATCCGGCCCAGCCCGCATAGGCCGAAGCGAGGACGAGGCTCGCCACAAGCGGCGGCTGCCGCCGGTAGAGCTCGAGGGCCAGGCCGGCACCGAACGACAGACCGACCACGTGCGGCCGCTCGAGCCCGAGCACCGTAATGAAGCCGGCGAGGCAGTCGGCGTAGCCGTCCAGCCCTAGCGTCTCGGACGGATCCGACGAACCGCCGCAGCCCGGTGCGTCCCACGCGACGACGTCGAACTCGTTCGAGAGCTCCTCCAGCTGCCGGCGCCACTCGCGGCTGTCGCTGAGCCCTCCGTGCAGAAGGACGAGCGGCGCACCGTCGCCGGCGCGCCGGTAGGCGACGCTGAGGCCCTCGACCTCGACGCGGAGCACGGACGCGAATCTAGAGCACCGCGGCTTCGCCGAGCAGCGCCTTCGCCTCGGCGAAGAAGTCCGGTACCGGCTTCACCTTGTACTGCGGCCCGAGGACGAACTGCTTCGTGCCCTCGGTCATCTCGAGCAGCAGGTTCACGCGCGAGTCGCCGGGGAAGTCCTTGACGAGCAGCGCGAGGTCGCGGACGACGCCCGCACGAGCAACGCGCGCGTCGATCCTGATCGTCACCTCTTTCCGCTCGGCTACTGCTTCGAAGGGCGCGACCTCCATCGCGAGCAGCTTCGTCTCGCCTTCCTGCTTGTGGTCGATGCGCCCCTTCACGACCAGGATGCGGTCCATCACGCAGAGCTCGCGTGAATGGGCGTACACCGAGTTGAAGACGACCACCTCCGCCCCGCCCGTGACGTCGTCGAGCCGCATGAAGACCATCGGCTCGCCCTTTTTGGTCGTCAGGTGCTTCAGCGCGGAGACGATGCCGCCCACCGTCACCGTCTCGCCGTCGCGACGGCGCTCGACGTCCGCCAGCGCACAGTCGGTCTTGCGCCGCAGCTGGTCGCGGACGGAGTGCAGCGGATGCTCCGAGACGTAGAGGCCCAGGACTTCTTTCTCTAGCCGCAGCAGCTCGCCCTTCTCGAACTCTTCGCTGGAGATCGGCACGTTCTCGAGCTTCTCCTCCTCGCCGAACAGCGAGCTCTGCCCGAGCAGCCGGTCGGTCTGCGCCCGCGAGCCGTGCGCGAGCGCCGCCTCCAGCGCGTCCAGCATCCCCTTGCGCGTCGCACGGGTCGAGTCGAGGGCGCCGCACTTCACAAGGGACTCGAGCGCCCGCTTGTTCGACGCCTGTGGGTCGACTCGCTCGGTGAAGTCCCAGATCGACGCGAAGCCGCCGCCCTCCTCCCGCGCGCGGATGATCGCGCGCGCCGCCGGCTCCCCCACATTCTTCACTGCCGACAGTCCAAACCGGATCTTCCCTTCGACGACCGCGAAGTCGAGCTGCGATTCGTTGACGTCGGGCGGGAGCACGTCGATGCCCATCTCGTCGCACGCGTTCACGTAGAACGGCACGCGGTCCTTCGTGTTCATCACGGAGGAGATCAGGGCCGCCATATACGCGTGCGGGTGGTGCGCGCGCATGTACGCGGTGCGGTAAGCAATCAGCGCGTAGCAGGCGGCGTGCGACTTGTTGAAGGAGTAGTCCTGTGAAGCCTCGGTGTCCTTCCACAACTGCTGCCCAACGCCGGCGGCGACGCCGTTCGCCGCGCACCCCTCGAGGAACTTGTCCTTCAGGGACGCCATCAGCTTGTGGTTCTTCTTGCCGATTGCCTTCCGCAGGTCCTCGGCCTCGAAGAGCGTGAAGCCCGCGAGCTGCTTCGCGATCTCCATGAACTGTTCTTGGTAGAGGGCGATCGCAAAGGTCGAGCCGGTGATCGGCTTGAGCCGCGGGTCGATGTACGAGACCGGCTCCTGGCCGTTCTTGCGGCGCGCGTAGACCGGGATGTACTGCATCGGGCCGGGCCGGTAGAGCGCGACGAGCGCGATCAGATCCTCGAACTGGGTCGGCTTCACCTGGCGCAGCGCCTCACGCATTCCGGACGACTCGAACTGGAAGACACCGGTCGCTTCGCCACGAGAGAGCATCTCGTAGACCTTCTTGTCGTCGAGCGGCAGCTTCGAGTAGTCGAGCCCGTTGCCGACGAGCGCCTTCGCCTTCTCGAGCACGTCGAGGTTCCGCAGGCCGAGGAAGTCGATCTTCAGCAGCCCGAGCGCCTCGACGTCGCCGCCGGAGAACTGGGTGACGACCTCCTGGTCGGAGCCCTTCTGTTGCAGCGGGACGTAGTCGGTCAGCGGCTTGTCGCCGATCACGACGCCTGCGGCGTGGATCGAGTCCGCGCGCACGAGCCCTTCGAGCGGCCGCGCCAGGTCGACGATCTCGCGCGCGATCGGATCGGCGTCGTACTGCGTCTTCAGCTCCTGCCCCGGCTTCAGGCACGCATCCAACGTCTGCCCCGGCCCTTCCGGGATGGCCTTCGCGATCTTGTCGACGATCCCGTAGGGGATCTCGAGCACGCGTCCGGCGTCGCGCACGGCCGCGCGCGCGGCCATCGTCGAGAACGTGATGATCTGGGCGACGCGATCGCGTCCGTATTTCTCGGCGACGTAGTTGATGACGCGGTCGCGGCCGTCGACGGCGAAGTCGATGTCGGCGTCCGGCAGCGATTTGCGTCCCGGGTTGAGGAACCGCTCGAAGAGGAGGTCGTACTTCATCGGGTCGACGTCGGTGATCTCGAGGCAATAGGCGACGAGCGACCCGGCGGTGGATCCGCGGCCGGGCCCGACGCTGATGCCGTTGCGCTTCGCAAACGCGATGAAGTCCCAGACGATCAGGAAGTAGTCGACGAACCCCATCTCCTTAATCGTCTTGAGCTCGAACTTCAGCCGGTCGGTGAGCTCGGGCGTGATCCGGCCGTAGCGCTTTTCGAGGCCTTTCTCGGTCAGCTCGACGATGTAGTCGAACGCGTCGCGGTCGTTCGGCGTCGGGAACTTCGGCAGCAGGATGCGGCCGAGCTCGAGCTCCACATTGCAGCGCTCCGCAACCTCGAGCGTGCGCCGGAGCGCGTGCTCGTAGCCGGGGAAGTCGGCCGCCATCTCCTCCGGTGACTTGAAGTAGAAGTGGTCGGTGTCGAACTTCCAGCGCTGCGGATTCTTCAACGAGTCACCGGACTGGATGCAGAGCAGCGCCTCGTGCGCGCGCGCGTCCTCGTGCTTCAGGTAATGGACGTCGCCGGTGGCGACGAGCCCGAGCCCGGTCCCTTCGGCCATCCTCGCGAGCAGTGGATTGATTCGCTGCTGCGGCTCGAGGTGCGCGTTCTGCATCTCGACGTAGGTCGAGTCCTGGCCGAAGATCTGGACGAGCCGGTCGAGTTCGGCGGCCGCATCACCGGGCCGCGCCTCCTCGAGCGCCTTGCAGACGCGACCGGAAAGGCAGCCGGAGAGCGCGATCAGCCCTTTGGAGTGGCTGTCGAGCAGCTCCCAGTCGACACGCGGCTTGTAGTAGTACCCCTCGAGGTAACCGGCCGAGGCGAGCTTGATCAGATTGGAGTAGCCGGCGTTGTCCTCGGCCAGCAGCGTGAGGTGCGCGTTCCCCTTGGTCTGCGCGCGTCGGTCGTCGCAGACGTAGATCTCGCAGCCGATAACCGGCTTGACCCCGGCCTTCCCGGCCTCCCGGTAGAGCTCGACGGCCCCGGCGAGCGAGCCGTGGTCGGTGAGCCCGACGGCAGGCATCTCGAACTCGGCAGCCCGTGCGGCGAGGGCGGGAATCCGGCAGGCCCCGTCGAGGATGGAGTACTCGGAGTGGACATGCAGATGAACGAAGGACGCTTCGGGCACGGGAAGGGACAGTCTAGAAGTGCCGGTGGACGCTCCTTGCCGCGCCGGCTAGGATATCGATTCAATGGCTAAGCGGATATCTAAATCAGACAAGACTTCCCTGGCCATCGACCGCGAAAAGCTCGATCAGGCTCGCGAGATCCTTGGCACGAAAACCCTGGCCGCTACCGTCGACGCGGCTCTCGACGAAGTGATCGCCCTAGCCGCCCGTCGCCGGTTGCTCGAACGGATCCGACGTGAGGGCGGGATCGGCCCGTCGCTGGCGGAGATCCGCCGGCTACGCGAGCCTCGCGTTGCGCCTCGTTCTCGCTGACACCAGCGCATGGCACCGAAGCGCTCGAGCTGAGGCGCTCTGGACCGAGCTGTTCGAAGCGGGCATTCTCGCCGGATGCACGCCGATCGCGCTGGAGCTCCTGTACTCGGCGAGGAGCCGCGCTGAGTACGATCGTCTCGCAAATGATCTGAGCTTGCTGCCTAACCTTCCGATCGATCGAAAGGTCGAGCGGATCGCGCTTGGAACCCAGGCGGCGCTCACCGGGAGAAGCCAACACCGGGGCCCGACGCCGGTCGATCTCCTGATCGCAGCAATCGCCGAGGTGAACGGCGCGACTCTCCTCCACTACGACCGGCATTTCGACACGATCGCCCGCGTCACCGGCCAGCCGATGGAGTGGCTGGCACGTCGCGGGAGCCTCGACTGACGAGTCCTCCCGGCAACCTCGAAGTCATCAGCACTCGAGTTGCTCGAGAAACGCGCGGGGCGACGAGATCGGCAGCTTGTCGCTGAGCGCGAGCACGTGTGCGTCTCCCGAAACGAGCGGTGTGCGCTCGCGCGCAGCGAGCGCCAGCAGGTAGTCGTCGCCGGGGTCATCCGAGTGAAGGGGCGGCGGTCCGTCGGGGTTCGCCACGACCTCGCCAAGCTCCCGCAGTAGTCGGACGAACCGAGTGGCGTCCTCAGATGCGACTCGACTCCTGATCTTCGGTTGGTTCAGCGTTCGCTGCACCTCGTCGAGCAATGACTCGCAAAGGACGAGTTCGACCTCACCCTCGAGCCACAGCTCAACGAGACGCGCCGGCGCCCCGACTCGCGAGATCAGAGCCGAGACAAGGACGTTCGCGTCGAGGACCGCGCGCACACGCTAGGCGCGACGGCTTTCGTGCTGCTCCTCCGTCGCGACGCGGAGAGCCTCGACCTCGTCGAGGTCGGCGGACTCCCAGACGCGCTCGAGCAGATCGAGTCCGAGGTCGCGCCGAAGTGCTTCCTCGATCACGTCGCTGTCACGGCGGCCGCTGCGAGCCGCCTTCACCCGCACCGCGCGGAGGACCCGCTCGTCCACCGTAATCGTCGTTCTGGCCTTGGCCATAACCGCATCATAGCATCAATGTGACTTGGTGCGATTATGCGCGAGAGCGGCGCTCAGGCGCTTGCGGCCAGCCCAGTCCGAGCTGCGGGATCAACTCAAGAGCGCGGCTCGGAAGTCGTTCTCTCCGTCAACTCCACGCGAGACTCGTCGTGCGGGCGTTGACGGA
>Ga0207646_10005283_pt1 | contig 13618 bp, 11 predicted proteins | sample KBSK5502metaG_FD_184343 | JGI IMG/M metagenome (GOLD analysis project Ga0207646, IMG submission 184343) | Corn, switchgrass and miscanthus rhizosphere microbial communities from Kellogg Biological Station, Michigan, USA - KBS K5-50-2 metaG... | ecosystem: Host-associated > Plants > Roots >... | reverse complement strand
GGCGTGTCCATCCCGGATGAGCAGGAGGACGAGGTCGAGAAGTTCCGCGAGTTTCTCGACAACATCACGCCCGAGGACTTCGGCAGTGCTACCTGATGCGTCCGCAGTGCTACCTGATGCGTCCGCAGTGCTGCCTGATGCGTCCGCAGTGCTACCTGATGCGTCCGCCGGCACGGCGACCTGAGCAGCCTCGTTCCGATCCAGCCACAGCCCGGGGTGCGACGCGCCGGTTGAGATCGTTGACGACGTCACTCCGCGGGCCTAACGTGCGAAACGTGCACCCCGACTGGAGGTGGGCGTGGCGGTAATCAAGGGCGACGGGCACGATGAGCGCGAGCGAAGTGCTGCAGCCCAGCGCGCAGGTGAGCAGGGCCTGCTTTTCGACGACCAACTCGCCCCGCTGCCCGCAGATGTCGGCTACCGCGGGCCGACGGCGTGCGCCGCGGCCGGGATCACCTACCGCCAGCTCGACTACTGGGCGAGGACCGGCCTGGTGGAGCCGAGCGTACGGCCGGCCAGGGGCTCTGGCTCGCAGCGGCTCTACGGGTTCCGCGACATCCTCGTACTGAGAGTGGTCAAGCGGCTGCTCGACACCGGGATCTCCCTGCAGCAGATCAGGTCTGCCGTGACCTACCTGCGCCAGCATGGCGCCAGCGACCTGGCCCAGATCACGCTGATGAGCGACGGCGCGAGCGTGTACGCCTGCACGTCGCCGGACGAGGTCGTGGACCTGCTGCAAGGCGGCCAGGGCGTGTTCGGTATCGCGCTCGGCCGGGTGTGGCAGGAGGTCGAAGGCTCGCTGGCTGAGCTGCCCGCCGACGCGGGCGAAGAGGCTGGCCATCCGGCCGGCACCGACGAGCTCGCCAGCCGCCGGGCGCGCAGAATCGGCTAGCCTGCCCCCTTTCTCGGCATGCGTCATATCGTGGTCTCTTGTGCCAGCTACCATCTCGGTTCGCGACCTGCGCAAGTCCTACGCTGACGTCGCCGCCGTCGACGGCGTCAGCTTCGATGTCCAGCAGGGAGAGTTCTTCGGGATACTCGGGCCGGACGGCGCGGGCAAGACCACCACGCTCGAGATCATCGAGGGTCTGCGCAAGCCAGACTCCGGGCGCGTCACCGTGCTCGGGCTTGCCGCCTGGCCGCGGAACGGGATGCTGCTGCCCAGGATCGGCGTCCAGCTCCAGGCTTCGTCGTTCTTCGAGCGGCTGACGGCCCGCGAGCAGATCCGCATCTTCGCCTCGCTGTACGCAGTGCCGGCGAAGAACGCGGATGACATGCTCGAGACGGTCGGTCTGACCGATCAGGCCGACGTGCGGGTCGAGAAGCTTTCGGGCGGCCAAGGCTCAGCGGCTGTCGATTGCCTGCGCCCTCGTCCACGACCCTAAGCTCCTCTTTCTTGACGAACCGACAGGAGCGCTCGACCCGCATAGGCCAGGCGGAATCTGTGGGACTTGCTGCGGGAGATTCGCAGTTCGGGCCGGACCGTCGTGCTGACCACCCACCATATGGACGAGGCTGAGTCGCTGTGCGATCGCGTCGCCATCATGGATCACGGCAAGATTCTCAGGGCAGGCCCGCCAGCAACGCTGGTCCGCGAGCTTGATCAGCCGGGTACAGGGCGCGACGCTGGAGGACGTCTTCCTCAGCCTGACCGGACGGGAGTACCGCGCATGAGAGGCGGTGGTTTCACCAGCCTGTCCAGGGCGATGTTCCTCGGCTTCGTCAGGGACCGAGCCGCACTGATCTTCTCGATCCTGCTGCCCGTGCTGTTCCTCCTCTTCTTCGGGTCGATCTACAAGGACTCGTCGGCACCGAAGATCAGCCTGGTCGAAGTCGGCCGGGTCCAGTTGCTCAGCCAGGCCCGGCACGCCGACCCCGGTCTGGCGAAGGTGCTGGCCGTCAGCCACGGCCGCTCGCTGGCCGCGGCGCTGGATGCCGTCCGCAAAGGGAATGACGACGCGGCCGTGCTCCAACGCGGCACCCACATCATCGTGCGCTATTCGATCGCCGACCAGATCAAGGCCGGGCTGGTCAACTCGGTGCTCGGCTCGATGTGCAGTCCGCCAACCAGGCAGCTTCCAGCCAACCGCCCAGGTTCGCCTTTTCGGCCAACCAGGTCGAAGACAAGGCGCTGAAGCCGATCCAGTACTTCACCCCCGGGCTGCTCGGCTGGGCGCTGGCCTCCGGTGCGACCTTCGGTGCCGCAATCACGCTGGTGGGCTGGCGGCAGAATAAGCTGCTGCGTCGGCTCCGTCTCGCGCCCATCGGCACCGGCTCGATCGTCACCGCCAGGATCGGAATTGCTCTGGCCAGCGGGCTGATTCAGCTAGCCGTGTTCCTCGTGATCGCGAGCCTGCCGTACTTCGGCCTCCAGCTGACCGCCGCCTGGTGGATGACGATCCCCCTGGTGATCTGCGGCATCCTGGCATTCATGTCGATCGGGCTTCTGGTCGGCGCGATCGCCAAGACGCAGCAGGCGGCCACGGCCATCGCCAACCTGATCATCTTGCCGATGGCGTTCCTCGGCGGCGCCTTCATCCCGCTGGACTTCGCCCCGGACTGGGTCAGGCAGGCGTCCTACGTCATGCCGCTGCGCTACCTGGTCACGGGCATGCAGGACGTCATGGCCAGGGGGAGGGGCCGAGCGCTGCGCTACCCGCAATCGGCATCCTGCTCGGGTTCACGCTGGTCGTCGGCCTGGTCGCGGTGCGCATGTTCCGCTGGGACGACATCTAACCCTCTTGCCAGTATGCTCCGAAGCTTCCGATAACGATCCGGAATTTCCATCTCGCCTGGAGCAAGCCACATGCGGCCCCTGACCATCCTGTTGATGCCGGAGAGCGCCTACGGGCCTACCAACAATTGCATCGGGATCGGCGATGTGCTCCGGCGCCGCGGGCACCGGGTCGTCTTCGCCGCCGAGGCAACCTGGCAGGGCAAGCTCGAGCCGCTGGGATTCACCGAGGACCTGGTCAACCTCGCCGAACCGGCCGCTGCGGAGCAGGACGCTGGGCAGTTCTGGAAGGACTTCATCGCCGGGACCGCCGCGGAATTCCGCAAGCCGACGATCGAGCAGCTCGACACCTGGGTCAGGCCGGTATGGGAGGAACTGATCGCGGGCGCCCGGTATAGCCACGACCAGCTCACCGATATCGTGCGGCGGACCGCCCCAGACGTGATCGTCGAGGACAACGTCGTCGGCTTTCCCGCACTGATGACCACGGCCGCGCCCTTCGTCCGGATCGTCTCTTGCAATCCGCTGGAGCTGAAAGGCCCGGACGTGCCGCCGGTCTTCTCGGGCTACCCGGCCGCCGAGCGTCACGGCTGGGCCGAGTTCCGCGAAGAGTACGACAAGGTGCACCGGCCACTGTGGGGCGAGTTCAACGAGTGGTACGCCGGCCAGGGCGCTCAGCCGCTGCCCGACCTGGAGTTCATCGGCGCTGGCGCCGTGAACCTCTATGTCTATCCGGAGGTCGCCGACTATGCCAGGATCGCGCCGCTTGGCCCGTCCTGGCACCGGATCGACTCGTCGGTGCGGCAGACCGACGCCGCGTTCACCGTGCCGCCGGAGCTGGCCGGCGGTGGCGGCGCGCTGATCTACTTCTCACTGGGGTCGCTCGGCTCGGCTGACGTCGGCCTGATGCGCCGGGTGATCGATTGCCTGGCAGTAACCCCGCACCGGTTCATCGTGTCCAAGGGCCCGCTGCACGCCGACATCGAGCTTGCGCCCAACATGTGGGGCGCGGAATTCCTGCCGCAGACGTCGATCATCCCGCTTGTCGATCTCGTGATCACCCACGGCGGCAACAACACCACCACCGAATGCCTGCACTTCGGCAAGCCGATGATCGTGCTGCCGCTGTTCTGGGATCAGTACGACAACGCCCAGCGGGTCGCCGAACTCGGGCTCGGTATTCGGCTCGACACCTACGGCTTCGCAGACGGCGAGATGCATGCTGCGCTCACGAGGCTGCTCGGCGATGTCGCCCTCAGCGACCGGCTCGCCAGGGCCGCTGCGCAGATCCAGGGCCGGCAGGGACTCCGCGCCGCCACTGACCTGATCGAGTCAGTCGCGCGCTAGCTGCGCATGACGGTGCGTCGTGCCCTGCCCAAGGCTCACCTGGAGTAGGCTCGGATACCGCCAATGACACCGCCCGGGAGAGTCCGCGCGCAACCCAGCGCGCGGCGCCGAAGGGGCAACATCCCCGGAACCTCTCAGGCAGCAGGACCGGGCGGGACAGGCAGCTCTGGAGTCGGCAGAGGCGACAGAGGGGGACGCGGGCAAAGCAGCCCGCGCGACCCGACGTACGCTGCAGGAGGCTCCGGTGAATTTCGCGCAACGCCACATCGGTCCCGATGAGTTCAGCCAGCAGCAGATGCTGACCGCGCTGGGTTACGCATCGCTCGACGAGCTGACGTCGGCCGCCCTGCCTGCCGGGCTGGCGATCGCCAAGCCGCTCTGGCTGCCCGACCCGCTGCCAGAGGATCAGGCTATCGCCGAGCTGCGTAGGCTGGCGGCGAAGAACCAGGTGCTGACCCCGATGATCGGCCTTGGCTACTATGGCACGATCACCCCGCCGGTGATCCGCAGGAACGTCCTGGAGAGCCCGGCCTGGTACACCGCGTATACGCCCTACCAGCCGGAGATCTCGCAGGGACGCCTCGAGGCGCTGCTGAACTTCCAGACCATGATCGAGGACCTGACGGCGCTGCCCGTGGCCGGGGCGTCAATGCTGGACGAGGCGACCGCCGCGGCCGAGGCCATGACGCTGGCCCGCCGCGCGGCCGGCCGCGGCCGGATCTTCCTCGCCGACGCAGACTGCCTCCCGCAGACCCTCGCTGTACTCGCCACCCGGGCTGAGCCGCTCGGATTCGAGCTGGTGACCGGCCACGTGACGGCCGAGCTGGTCGAGGCACAGCCGGAGGGCGAATTGTTCGGGATACTGCTGCAGTACCCCGGTGCCAGCGGCGAGGTCCGTGACCTGCGCCCGGCGATCGCGGCCGCGCGCGCCCGCGGGGCGCTGGCCGCCGTCGCCGCCGACCCGCTCGCGCTCACGCTGCTCACGCCGCCTGGCGAGCTTGGCGCCGACATCGCGGTTGGCAGCACGCAGCGATTCGGCGTGCCGCTGGGATACGGCGGCCCGCACGCTGGCTACATCTGCGTCCGTGACGAGCTGAAGCGCCAGCTTCCCGGCCGGCTGGTCGGGGTATCTGTGGACGCGGACGGCCATCCCGCCTATCGGCTCGCGCTGCAGACCCGCGAGCAGCACATCAGGCGGGACAGGGCGACCAGCAACATCTGCACCGCCCAGGTCCTGCTCGCGGTCATCGCCGCGATGTATGCCGCCTACCACGGCGCGAACGGCCTGACGGCGATCGCGCGCCGGGTGGCTGGCAAGGCGGCCGGTCTCGCCGCCGCGGTCGAGGCCTCCGGATTTGCTACCAATCACCAGGCGTACTTCGACACAGTCGGCGTGATCGTCCCAGGCGGAGCCGCGGAGGCCGTCAAGCGGGCTCGCGCCTCCGGCTACAACCTGCACCTGGCCGGGCCGGACCTAGTGCAGGTGGCCTGCGACGAGACGACCACCGACGATCACGTCGCCGCCGTGGTCGCGGCGATCGCCGGTTCGGACCAGCCACTGGCGCCGGCCCGCGGCGGGCCGGATGCCATCCCGGCCGGGCTGCGCCGGACCAGCGAGTTCCTCACCCATCCGGTGTTCTCTGCCTACCGCAGCGAGACGGCAATGCTGCGGTACCTGCGCAGGCTGTCGGACTACGACATCGCGCTCGACCGGTCGATGATCCCGCTCGGCTCGTGCACGATGAAGCTCAACGCCGCCGCCGAGATGGAGCCGATCAGCTGGCCCGAGTTCGCCGGGCTGCACCCTTTCGCGCCAGCGGACCAGGCCGCCGGCTACCGCGAGCTGATCGGCGGCCTCCAGGAGGCGCTGATCGCGATCACCGGCTACCACGCGGTCTCACTGCAGCCGAACGCCGGCTCGCAGGGCGAGCTTGCCGGCTTGCTTGCGATCCGGCACTACCACCGCTCACGCAGCGAGCCGGAGCGGACGATCTGCCTGATACCCGAATCGGCGCACGGCACCAACGCCGCGTCGGCGGTGCTGGCCGGCCTGCAGGTGGTTGTCGTCAAATGCGGTTCTGATGGCGCCGTCGACCTGCATGACCTGCGGGGCAAGCTCGAACAGCATGAGGGCGCAGTCGCGGCGATCATGCTCACCTACCCGTCGACCAACGGGGTGTTCGAGCCGACGGTCGGCGAGGTCTGCGACCTGGTGCACGCCGCCGGCGGGCAGGTTTACGTCGATGGGGCCAACCTGAACGCGCTGGTCGGGCTGGCGCAGCCTGGTTTGTTCGGTGCCGACGTGTCGCACCTGAACCTGCACAAGACCTTCTGCATACCGCACGGCGGCGGTGGTCCCGGCGTGGGTCCCGTCGCCGTCAGGGAGCACCTGACGCCGTTCCTGCCCAGGCATCCGGTGCTCCCCGGTATCGCGGTCGTCGGGTCAGGCGAGGATGACCTTCCGGCCGAATTCCGCACCGGCCCGGTCGCGGCCGCGCCGTACGGATCAGCGGGAATCCTGCCGATCTCGTGGGCGTACCTGGCGATGATGGGGGCCGAAGGGCTGCGCCGGGCCACGCAGGTGGCGATACTCAACGCCAACTACATCGCCAGGCGGCTCAACGCCTACTTCCCTGTCCTGTACTCCGGCGAGGGCGGGCTCGTCGCGCACGAGTGCATACTCGACCTGCGGCACATCACCGCCCAGACCGCCATCACGGCAGAGGATGTAGCGAAGCGGCTGATCGACTACGGTTTTCACGCGCCGACCATGTCGTTCCCCGTGGCCGGCACGCTGATGGTGGAGCCGACCGAGAGCGAGAACCTAGCGGAGATCGACCGGTTCTGCGATGCCATGATCTCGATCGCTGGCGAGATCACCAAGGTCGCCACCGCAGACTTCGACCCCGCGGACAATCCGCTGAAGAACGCGCCGCACACGGCCTCGATGCTGCTTGCCGACGAGTGGGACCATCCATACGGCAGAACCGAGGGCGCCTACCCCGCGGGCGGTGACCGCCGCTCGAAGTACTGGGCGCCGGTTCGGCGGATCGAGGGTGCCCACGGCGACCGGCACCTGGTCTGCTCCTGCCCGCCGCCCGAGGCGTTCGAGGGCTAGCTCAGCTCGCATCATCACCGCCTGGACGCGACTATCGTGCGTCCCTTCCATTCGCCGCCTTGCCCGGCGCGGTGCCGGGTGGCCGAGTTGATCGTCATCGCCGTGTACAGCGCGCCGATCAGCGGCAGGCACACGGCCCGCGCCGGCGAAAGCCCATAGAGCCGCAGGACCGGCAGGTACGTGACCGACATCGCCGCCCAGGCACTGAACCCGGCGATCGCGAGCCAGGCTGACGGCAGCAGCAGGCCGGCCAGCACCGCGGCGACCGGCAGCAGGTACAGCAGGGCCATCCCCGAGACCGTGCCGGCGAGAATGGCCGGTGAGTAGCGCAGCTGGGTGTACGCGCTCCTGGCGACCATGTCCCAGATCTCCGCGAGCCGGCTGTAGCGGCGGCGGCTGACAACGTCCGTGCTGAATCCGAGCCAGGTATCCGCCTGCGCCCGCTTCAGCAGGCCGGCCAGGGCGACGTCGTCGATCCTGGCGCCGCCGATCGGCTCAAGTCCGCCGGCCGCCTCGAGCGCGCCGCGGCGCACCAGCATGCAGCCTCCGGCCGCGGCCGCGGTCCGCCAGCCGCGCCTGTTCACCCGCCGGAAGGGATAGAGCTGGGCGAAGAAGTAGACGAACGCCGGGATGAGCAGCCGCTCCGCGAGCGTGTCGGTCCGCAGCAGGGCCATCTGGGAGACGAGCATGCGGTCGCTGGATACAGCGGCACCAACCAGGGCACTGAGCGTTCCCGGCGCGTAGGCGATGTCGGCATCAGTGAACAGGATGTAGTCGGCGTTGCCAGCGGCGCGCAGGCCCTGAGCCATCGCCCAGACCTTGCCGGCCCAGCCGGGCGGAGTGCGCTCGCCGGCGAGGACCTGCAGCCGCCCGGGTCCTGTCTTGCCCAGGGCGGCCGCGACATCGGCCGTACCGTCGCTGCTCTCGTCGTCGACGAGCAGCACCGTGAGCTGCCCCTGGTACTCCTGGGTCAGCAGCGTCGGAAGGGTCTGCGGCAAGATGGCCGCCTCGTCCCTGGCCGGCACGACCGCCACCACGGAGGGCCACGCGACGGGGACGCTGGCGGGCGGCAGCCGCTGGTCGGTTCGCCAGAAGCTGCCGTGGCCGACGAGCAGGTACACCCAGGCGGCGTCGGCCAGCAGGCTGGCGGCAAGCACGATCAGCATCAGCACAGCCTGGCACAGGACGGGACGCCTAGCGCCCGAAGGGATACTGTCGGCCCATGAAGATCATCGACGGAGCCGGGGCGTTCACCGGGGCGGGCGGGCCTACGCACTGGGCCGAGCAATTGCGGGTGCCCGATCTCAGCGTGGGGACCTACTCGATTCCGGCGGGCAGCGTGGACGACCAGACGCCGCATACGGAGGACGAGATCTATGTGGTCACGACGGGCCGCGCCATGTTCGAGGCGGGCGGGGACCGTGTGGCCGTAGGCCCGGGCTCGGTGATCTATGTCGCCGCGGGCGAGGTCCACAGGTTCGCCGACGTCAGCGAGGACCTCGCGACCGTGGTGCTCTTCGCGCCGGCCGAAGGTTCCCGGTCGTCCGGCTAGGCATGGTCACCCGGCGCGGTGGTACAGCTTCCTGGACCACAGATATCCGGCCAGCGGGATTCCGGCGCACCAGCCGGCCGCGATGGTCGCGCTGCTGCCCATCGGAGCGCCAAGGAGTAGGCCTCGCAGGGTCTGGGCAGCATGGCCGGTGAGGGCGAGGAAAACGTCGTCGAGGTCCGGAGCGTGGACAAGCTCGTCGCCCGTGTCCTCGGCGTGCCGCGCCGTTCAGTGCCTTCGCTCGCCTCCTCGACCGTGCTTGTCGCCGCGCGCGAATAGAGTTGCTGCGTGGCAGATCCGGCAACATACCGGCCGGCGCCTGGCTCGATTCCTGAGTCGCCGGGCGTCTACAAGTTCCGCGACAAGCGCGGCCGCGTGATCTACGTCGGCAAGGCCAAGAACCTGCGCTCCAGGCTGAACTCCTACTTCGCCGACTTCGCCAGCCAGGCGCCGCGGACACAGTGGATGCTGCAAGACGCCGCTGGCGTCGAGTGGACGGTAGTCGGCACCGAGGTCGAGGCACTGCAGCTCGAATACTCCTGGATCAAGCAGTTTGATCCGCGCTGGAACATCAGGTATCGCGACGACAAGAGCTACCCATACCTCGCCGTCACCATGAACGAGGAATTCCCGCGGGCCACGGTGCTGCGCGGCACCAAGCGGCGCGGGGTTAGGTACTTCGGCCCTTACTCGCACGCGTGGGCGATCAGGGACACCGTCGATACGCTCCTGCGCGTCTTCCCGGTCCGTACCTGCTCGGCAGGCGTCTTTAAGCGGGCCGGCCAGATCGGCCGCCCGTGCCTGCTCGGCTACATCGGCAAGTGCTCGGCACCCTGCGTCGGCCGGATCAGCGCGGACGATCATCGGCAGCTGGCCGAGGAGTTCTGCGACTTCATGGCGGGCCAGACCAGCAAGTTCACCAGGCGACTCGAGACAGCGATGCACGAGGCCGCCAGCGCTGAGGAGTTCGAGCGGGCGGCGCGACTGCGCGATGACCTGCAGGCGCTGCAGCGCGCGCTGGAGAAGCAGGCCGTTGTGCTGCCCGACGGTACGGACTGCGACGTGATCGGGCTGGTCGAGGACCAGCTCGAGGCCGCCGTCCAGGTCTTCTACGTGCGCGACGGCCGGGTACGCGGACAGCGCGGGTGGGTCGTAGACAAGGTCGAGGACCTCAGCGCCAGCGAGCTTGTCGAGCACTTTCTCGGCCAGGTGTACCGCGATGACCCGGCAGCCCAACAGGACAACACAGGGCAGCAGGAGAACACGGGGCAGCAGGAGAGCTCGGTGCAGCAGGAGAGCGGCGGGCGTGAGCTGAGCAGGACTGGCGGCCGGGCAAGCGCCGACTGGCGGGCCGAGGCGGACCGGCAGGCCGTGCCGCGCGAGGTCCTGGTGCCCGTCCTGCCGCCCGACGCCGAGACGGTCTCCGAATGGCTCGCTGCCCGCCGCGGCGGCCGGGTCAGCCTGCGGGTACCGCAGCGCGGCGACAAGAGGGCGCTGCTCGAGACCGTGACCAGGAACGCGACCGAGGCCCTCGCGCTGCACAAGACCAAGCGGGCGAGCGATCTGAGCACCCGCAGCCAGGCCATGCAGGAGATACAGGACGCGCTTTGCCTGGACACGCCGCCATTGCGGATCGAGTGCTTTGACGTCTCCAACCTCCAGGGCACCCATGTCGTCGCGTCGATGGTCGTGTTCGAGGATGGCCTGGCCCGCAAGTCCGAATACCGCAAGTTCGCCATCAGGGGCGCGGCCGACGACCTCGCGGCGATCTATGAGGTGGTTACCAGGAGGTTCCGCCGATACCTGGCCGAGCGCGACGCGCCGGGCGATGCCGACCGGACCGACGTCGATGCGGACCGGCGGAAGTTCGCCTATCCGCCCAGCCTGCTCGTGATTGACGGCGGCCCAGGCCAAGTCGACGCGGCCGTGCGGGCTCTCGCTGACCTCGGCATCACCGACATCGCGGTATGCGGGCTGGCTAAGCGCCTGGAGGAGGTATGGCTGCCAGGAGAGGACAGCCCGGTGATCATGCCGCGCAGCAGCGAGGGCCTGTACCTGCTGCAGCGGGTGCGGGACGAGGCACACAGGTTCGCGATCGCCTATCACCGGGCAAAGCGGACTGCCGCCCAGCGAGCCAGCCAGCTTGACGGGCTGCCGGGACTTGGGCCGGCCAGGAAGGCTGCCCTGCTCAAGCACTTCGGGTCGGTCAGGAAGCTGCGGGAAGCAAGCGCCGAGCAGATCGCGGAGGTGGAAGGATTCGGATCGCGGCTCGCTGAGATGGTCTCGGTCGCGCTGCGAACGGAGGGGGGATCAGATGACCAGCCACGCCGCCGCGCCTGAGATGGTCATCATCACGGGGATGTCGGGAGCCGGGCGTTCGACGGCGGCGAAGTCACTGGAGGATCTGGACTGGTTCGTCGCCGATAACCTACCGCCCGCCATGCTCGTGACGATGCTGGACCTGGCCAGGCGGGCCAGGGCAGAAGTACCCAGGGTGGCCGCCGTCGTGGACATCCGCAGCAGGGCGTTCTCCACGGACCTGAAGTCGGCGATCGCCGAGCTCGACGCGATCGGCGCGCACCCGTTCGTTGTCTTCCTTGAGGCCAGCGACGAGACGCTGGTGCGCAGGTTCGATAATGTTCGGCGGCCGCACCCGCTGCAGGAGTCCGGCCGGATCATCGACGGGATCACCGCGGAGCGTTATCAGCTGGAGAGCATCAGGGCTGAGGCTGACCTCATACTCGACACGTCCGCCATGAACATCCATGAGCTGCGGTCGCGGGTGCGCGAGGCGTTCGGCAACGAGAGCGATACGGCGGTTCGGGTCATAGTCCTGTCGTTTGGCTTCAAGTACGGCCTGCCGGTCGACGCTGATATGGTCGCCGACTGCCGTTTCCTGCCGAACCCGCACTGGATCCCTGAGCTCGCAGCCAAGAACGGGCAAGACCAGTCCGTCAGGGACTACGTGCTGCGCCAGCCCGGCTCGGAGGAATTCATCCGGTCCTATCTGGACGTGCTCCAGATCACGCTGAATGGCTACGAACGCAGTGGCAAGCATTTCATGACTGTGGCGGTCGGCTGCACGGGCGGGAAGCACCGCAGTGTGGTGATCGCCGAGGAACTCGCATCCAGGCTTGCCGGGCCATGGCCCGGCGTTCAGGTCGCACATCGCGATCTCGGGCGTGAATAGGCCCGCCCGCCGCCGGGTGGTGGCGCTCGGCGGCGGGCACGGCCTGTACGCCTCGCTGTCGGCGCTGCGGCGGGTGACCCGCGACCTCACGGCGATCGTGACCGTCGCCGACGATGGCGGCTCGAGCGGCCGGCTGCGGCGCGAGTACGGTGTCCTGCCGCCTGGGGACCTGCGGATGGCGCTCGCCGCGCTGTGCGGAGACGATTCCTGGGGCACAACCTGGACCAAAGTGGTGCAGCACAGGTTCGGCGGGCCAGGCGAGCTCGGCGGCCACGCGGTCGGCAACCTGCTGATCGTCGCGCTGTGGGATCTTCTCGGCGACACGGTCACCGGGCTCGATTGGGTTGCCAGGCTGCTCGGCGCGCACGGCAGGGTGCTGCCGATGGCTGCTGTCCCGCTGGAGCTCGAGGCCAAGGTGGAGGGGGTTGATCCTGAGTTCCCCCTTCAGATCAGCACGATTCGAGGCCAGGTCGCATGCGCGATGACGACAGGGCGGGTACGGTCGATGTCGTTGGTCCCCGCCGATCCGCCCGCGTGCGCCGAAGCGGTGCAGGCGGTCGCAGAGGCAGACTGGGTGGTGCTCGGCCCCGGCTCATGGTTCACCAGCGTGGTCCCGCACCTGCTGGTACCCGATCTGGCCAGCGCGCTTGTCACCACCCCGGCCAGAAGGCTGGTCACGCTGAACCTGGCGCCCCAGCCGGGAGAAACCGAGGGGTTTTCTCCCCGTGCCCATCTGGAGGTGCTTGCCCGCCATGCTCCGGACCTGGCCATTGATGTTGTGCTAGCCGATCAGGCCGCCGCGGCGGAGACGGCAGGCGAACTGGACGAGGCAGCCGACCTGCTGGGCGCACGACTGGTCCTCGCCGACCTGGCCCTGGCTGGCCGCCAGGACCGGCATGACCCGCTGTTGCTCGCGGGCGCGCTCGCGCGGATTTTTGAGGGGGAGTGAGAGTGGTGGCGCTGACCAGCCTGGTGAAGGACGAGCTCAGCCGCGTCAGCGTGCTCAGGCCGTGCTGCCGTAAGGCCGAGGTGTCGACGCTGCTCAGGTTCGCCGGCGGGCTGCACCTGTCCAACGGCCACATCATGGTTGAGGCCGAGCTCGACACCGGCGCTGCGGCCCGCCGCCTGCGCAAGGACATTATCGAGGTCTTCGGCCACTCCTCTGAGCTGATCGTGCTGGCCCCCAGCGGACTGCGTAAGGGCAACAGGTACGTGGTCAGGGTCAGCAAGGACGGCGACAGCCTGGCCAGGCAGACCGGCCTGATCGACGGACGCGGCAGGCCGGTGCGCGGCTTGCCGCGGCAGGTGGTCGCCGGGAGCACCTGCGACTGCGAGGCGGCGTGGCGGGGCGCCTTCCTCGCGCATGGCTCGCTCACCGAGCCTGGCAGGTCCATGTCGCTCGAGCTCACCTGCCCCGGACCCGAGGCGGCGCTGGCCATGGTCGGCGCGGCGCGCCGGCTGCGGATCCAGGCGAAGGCCCGCGACGTGCGCGGGATCGACCGGGTAGTGGTCAGGGATGGCGACGCGATCAGCGCGATCCTCACCAGGCTCGGCGCGCACGACAGCGTGCTGGCCTGGGAGGAGCGCAGGATCAGGCGGGCCGTGCGCGGCACGGCGAACCGGCTCGCCAACTTCGACGACGCGAACCTGCGCCGCAGCGCCCGGGCTGCGGTCGCCGCC
>Ga0207646_10005281_pt1 | contig 13621 bp, 13 predicted proteins | sample KBSK5502metaG_FD_184343 | JGI IMG/M metagenome (GOLD analysis project Ga0207646, IMG submission 184343) | Corn, switchgrass and miscanthus rhizosphere microbial communities from Kellogg Biological Station, Michigan, USA - KBS K5-50-2 metaG... | ecosystem: Host-associated > Plants > Roots >... | reverse complement strand
GCGAGGAGCGGTCCTTCTCCGACCCCCAGACCGCGATCCGCCGGAAGCGCGTCGTCGCCTCGCGGCCGCTCGCGCGCACGACGACCCGCCGACGGTCGTCGGTGTCGCGCACCAGGGGTGCCTCGATGACCGTCGGTCGCTCGCCGGGGTCGCCCCAGACGAGCGCGAGGTACTCCTTCGCGAACTGCTTTGCCTGCAGCTGCCGCGACAGGGCCAGCTGAGCGACGTCGGTCTTCGCGACGATCATCACGCCGCTGGTGTCCTTGTCGAGACGGTGCACGATGCCCGGCCGTCCCGACTCACGACCGGTGCGCGACTCGATGCGACCGAGCATCGCGTTCACCAGCGTTCCGGTCTTGTGCCCGTATGCCGGGTGGACGACGAGGCCCGCCGGCTTGTTCACGACGACCACGTCCTCGTCCTCGTAGAGCACATCGACGGCGATGTCCTCCGCGCGCAGCAAGAGGTCGGGCTCCGCGGGCGGCACGTCGACGTGCAGCTCCTGGCCGGCGCGCACCTTGTACGCGGGATCCACGGCGGTGCCGTCGACGCGGACATGACCTTCGCGCGCGAGCCGCTGGATCGCGCTGCGCGACAGGAGGCTGTGCTCGGCGAGGAACTTGTCGACGCGCTGACCGCCCTCGTCGACGCGCAGCGTGATCGAGTCGCTCAAGCGGGCTTCGCGGACGCGGCTTTCCGCTCCTCGAGCCACAGGAGGCCGGTGACGACGATGATGCCGACGACGATCGACGAGTCCGCGACGTTGAACGCCCAGAAGCGCACGCCGCCGGGGACACCGACGTCGATGAAGTCGACGACGTAGCCGTCGCGGATGCGATCGAGCAGGTTGCCGAATGCACCGCCCAGCTGCATCCCCAGCGTCGCGGTGACCAGTGGCGACGAGTTCGCGAACTGCCGGTAGTAGTAGACGATGGCCAGCACCGCGAACACCGACAGCACCGAGAGGAGCGTCGTGCGCTCCGGCAGCAGGCCGAACGCGGCACCGGTGTTCTGGGTGTGCACGATGCGCACGTACTCGCCGACGACGTCGCGGCTCTCGTGCAGCGGGATGGACTGCTGCACGAGCGTCTTGGTGAGGCGATCCAGCGCGAAGACGAGGATGGCGACGCCGAGGACGAGACCGATCCGACGTGGGGTCACGCCGAAATGCTAGGTGACAAGACCCCCATCGATCTGCAGGACCTGACCGGTGATGTACGACGCCTCATCCGATACGAGGAACGCGATCGCGTTCGCGACATCCTCGACCGTGCCGAACCGGCCGAGCGGGATCTGCTTGAGGATCGTGTCCTCCATCTGCTTCAGCAGTGCGTTCGTGAGGTCGGTCGGCACGAAGCCCGGTGCGACGGCGTTGCAGGTGATGTTGCGCGACGCCATCTCGCGCGCGACGGTCTTGGTGAAGCCGATGAGCCCAGCCTTTGCGGCGGCGTAGTTGGCCTGCCCCGCGTTCCCGGACACGCCGGCGACCGACGACACGTTGACGATGCGTCCGAAGCGCGCCTTCATCATCGGCCGCATCGCGGCGCGCGTGATGAGGAAGGCGCCGCGGAGGTTCAGGTCGAGGACCTCGTCCCACGCTTGTGGCGTCATGCGGATGAGCAGGTCGTCGCGCGTGATCCCGGCGTTGTTCACGAGGATGTCGAGCTTTCCGTCCCCGAACGCGACGGCCTCCTTCACGACGCGCTCCGCCTCGGCGTCGACCGAGACGTCACCCTGGATCGTCGTCGCGGTCGCGCCGGCCGCCTCCACCAGGCGCTTCGCCTCGGCCGCCGCCTCGGCGTTGCCCTTGTAGTTGATCGCGACGCGCGCGCCGTCCCTCGCCACGCGCACCGCCGTCGCGCGTCCGATGCCCCGCGCACCACCTGTGACGAGCGCCGTCTTGCCCTGCAGCGAGCTCACAGCCGCATGATGCACGGAAGGCCGAGGACGATGTCGAAAAGGCCACCGGTTGATCGATGATCGGATGAGATAAATCCGGTTCGGAGGAGGAAGAGAGATGCGCGTACTTGTGCTCGCGAAGGAAGACCACGAGGCTCAGGCGGCGCTACCCCCGACGCCCGAGGTCATGGCGGAGTTCCAGAGGTTCAACGACGAGCTGGTCAAGGCGGGGGTCGTGGTCGGGGATGGCCGCCTGTACCCGAGCGCGCAGGGCAAACGGATCCAGTTCGACGGCCGCAAGCGCACGGTCGTCGACGGGCCGTTCGCGGAGACAAAGGAGCTCGTGGCCGGATACTGGCTGTGGCAGGTCCGCTCGATCGACGAGGCGCTGGAGTGGCTCAAGCGCGCGCCATTCGAGGCGGGCACATACGAGGTCCGTCAGATCTTCGACCGCGAAGCCATGTAAGGAGATCCGAGCATCGCAGACGAGACGCATCGCGCGATCGAGGCGATCTGGCGTATCGAGTCGGCCCGGCTGATCGCCGGGCTGGCTCGCGTCGTCGGGGATCTCGGGACGGCGCAAGACATGGCGCAGGACGCGCTCGTCGCCGCGCTCGAGCAGTGGCCCGTCGCGGGCGTGCCCGAACGGCCCGGAGCCTGGCTCATGGGCACGGCCAAGCACCACGCGGTCGATCTGCTGCGTCGTCGCCAGATCCTCGAACGCAAGCACGAAGAGCTCGGCCGCGATCTCGAGCGGGCTGGGCTCGGAGCCGATCCGGACACCGCGATCGACGAGGACATGGGGGACGATCTCCTCGGCCTCATGTTCATGGCGTGCCACCCGGTCTTGTCAAAGGAGGCGCGCGTCGCGCTCACCCTGCGCGTCCTCGGTGGACTGACGACCGACGAGATCGCGCGTGCGTTCCTCGTTCCCGTGGCGACCATGGCGCAGCGGCTCGTGCGTGCGAAGCGGACGCTCGCCGAGGCGCACGTTCGTTTCGAGGTCCCGGCCGGGCCGGAGCGCGTCGCCCGCGTCGGCTCGGTCCTCGAGGTGATCTACCTCATCTTCAACGAGGGGTACGCGGCGACCGCGGGTAGCGAGTGGATCCGCCCGGCACTCTGCGAGGAGGCGCTCCGTCTCGGACGCATCCTGGCCGAGCTGCTCCCGAGCGAGCCCGAGGTGCACGGCCTGGTCGCGCTCATGGAGATCCAGGCATCGCGCCTGCGCGCGCGGGTCGGTCCCGGTGGGGAGCTCGTCCTCCTGCTCGATCAGGACCGCTCACGCTGGGACCGTCTATTGATCCAGCGCGGTCTCGATGCGCTCCAGCGGGCGGAGGCGCTCGGAGGCGCCATGGGCCCCTACGCGCTCCAAGCGGCGATCGCCGCGTGCCACGCTCGCGCGACGGCGGCCTCGGAGACCGACTGGCCGCGCATCGTGGCGCTGTACGACGCGGTCGCGCAGCTCGCCCCGTCGCCTGTCGTCGAGTTGAATCGCGCGGTCGCCGTGGGAATGGCATTCGGTCCGTCCGCGGGGCTCGAGCTCGTCGACGCGCTGCTCGAGGAGCCCGCGCTCAAGGCGTACTACCTGCTGCCCGCCGCGCGCGGCGACCTCCTCGAGAAGCTCGGTCGGTCGGAGGAGGCACGGGCCGAGTTCGAACGCGCCGCCTCACTGACCGAGAACGTGCCGCAGCGCAACTTGCTGCTGCGGCGCGCCGCGGAGTGCGCGGCGCGCGCGACTTGAACGACGGAGGAGCACCCCAGCGGGGTGCTCCTCATCGTCTGTTCGCGAAAAGTGCTACGGCTTCGGCGGGATCGTGATGCCGAGCTGACGCATGAAGTCAGCCTGGTCGTAGTAGGCCCGCTCGCGCTGGATCAGGCCGTTGCGGAACGAGGTGACGAGCACCACATTCAGCTCGACCGGCTTGTGCGTCGGCGCGATCGTGCCGGACGGCGCGACGAGCGGTCCGGTGTGCGTCGACTTGAAAAGGACCGCGGATGTGACGTGATCGCCCATGGCGATCTGGTTGGTCACCTCGCCGGTGCCCTGCGGGAAGGCGGTCTTCCAGACCTTGAACGACTGGAGGATCTGCGCCTTGCCCTTGTACTTGCCGCTGGGGTCCGAGGTCTCGGCGTCCTCCGCATACGGAGCCTTGTCGAGGTCGCCCTTGGCCATCGCGGTGACCCACTGCTTGATCGTCGCGGTGTTAGCAGCGACGGTCGGTCTGTCTTGTACGAGTGTCATAGATTGCCCTTCTTTCTGTACGTCGACTGTACCCCAATACTTGCAAATAGCAAGTAGCACCCAATAAAGTAAGCAAATGAACGAATTGGCACGCGCCATGGAGCTCGTCGGACGCAAGTGGGCGCTCCTCATCGTCGCGGATCTGCTGGGAGGGCCTCGGCGGTTCACCGAGATCGAACGCTCGCTCGGCGAAGCGAATCCGAAGCTCGTGACGACTCGACTCCGCGAGCTCGAGGCTTCTGGTCTGGTCTCGCGGACGACCTACGCCGAAGTCCCGCCTCGCGTGGAGTACGCGCTCACCGACCGTGGCCGCGAGCTTCGCCCAACGATCGAAGCGCTCCGGCGATTCGGGGACCGGGCGCTCCGTCGCTATTCGCGGTGAGCGGCTACGTCTTGGACGTCGCGGCGGCTACGACTTCGTGAAGATCAGCGAGGCGTTGTGTCCGCCGAACCCCATGGAGTTGGACAGCGCCGTCTTGATCTGCTTGGCGCGCGCCTGGTTCGGGACGTAGTCGAGGTCGAGCGCGGGATCGGGCGTCGTGTAGTTGATCGTCGGCGGGATGCACCCATCGCGGAGCGCGAGGAGGCACGCGATCGCCTCGAACGCGCCGGCGGCGCCGAGCAGGTGCCCGCTCATCGACTTGGTGCTCGACACCATCAGCTTGTACGCGTGTTCGCCGAACACCTGCTTGATCGCGGCGGTCTCCTCGCGATCGTTGGGCTGGGTCGAGGTGCCGTGCGCGTTGATGTAGTCGATCTGGTCGGGGCGGAGGCCCGCCTGCTCGAGCGCCATCTTCATCGCGCGCGCGTTGCCCTCGCCCTCCGGTGAGGGGGAGGTGATGTGGTACGCGTCCGCCGTCGCGCCGTAGCCGACGAGCTCGCCGTAGATCTGCGCGCCGCGCTTGATGGCATGCTCGCGCTCCTCGAGCACCACGACGGCCGCACCCTCGGACAGCACGAAGCCGTCGCGGTCCTTGTCGAACGGCCGCGAGGCATGCTCCGGGTCGTCGTTGCGCCGGCTCATCGCGTGCATCGTCGAGAAGGCGCCGATCGCTACGGGCAGCACCGCGGCCTCCGCGCCACCGGTCACCATGATGTCCGCCTGATTCCGGCGGATGATCTCGCCGCATTCACCGATTCCGTGCGAGCTCGACGCACAGGCTGAGACGTGCGTGAGGCTCGGGCCTTTGAGGCCGAACTGCATCGAGATCTGCGCCGACGCGGCGTTCGCCATGAGCATCGGCACGAGGAACGGCGAGAGCCGGCTCGGCCCGCGCTGCTCCATCAGGACGACCTGGTCCACCAGCGTCTCGAGCCCGCCGACGCCGGTCCCGATGGCGGTGCCGATGCGCTCGCGGTCGGGCGGCGACTCGAGCTTCGCGTCCTTCAACGCCTGCGAGGCCGCGGCGACCGCGTAATGCGTGAAGCGGTCGGTCCGCCGGACCTCCTTGCGGTCCATGTACTGCGTCGGCTCGAAGCCCTTTACCTCACCCGCGATCTGCGTCTCGTACGGCGATGGATCGAAGCGTGTGATGCGCGCGATGCCGCCGCGGCCGTGCACGAGCGAATCCCAGGAGCTTGCGACGTCGAGGCCCAGGGGCGTCACCATCCCCAGCCCGGTCACCATGACGCGCCGCGTCATGACGTCGCGCTGAGAAGACCGCGGTCGCGCAGCGTGCGGATCGCGCCGGCGATCGAGTGCGGGTCGGAGACGTTCACGAGCTTCACGTCGGCGATGCGCTTCACCAGTCCGTTCACGACCTGGCCCGCGCCGATCTCGACGAACGTCGACGCGCCGCGCTCGGCCATGTAGCGGACCGACTTCAGCCACTCCACCCGCTGCGACAGATGGCGCACGAGCGCCTCCTGTATCGCCGACGTGCTCGGCAGGTGCGGCATCGCGCTTACGTTCGCGATGATCGGCACCACCGGCTCGCGGAAGCGCAGGGTCTGCATGAACGCCCGCAGGTCTGGTCCGATCCGGCCCATGTCCGGGAAGTGGAAAGCCGCGGAGATGCGAAGGGGCACGACCTTCCGCGCGCCGTGCTGCTCGAGGGCCTTCTTCACGGCCGCGATGGCGCCCTCCTCGCCGGCGATGGTCACCTGCGACGGACCGTTGTCGTTCGCGACGACGACCTGACCCGCCGGGACGGTCTCGTCGATGACGCGCTCGACCTCGTCGACCGACAGGCCGATGATCGCGGCCATCGAACCCTTCGCCCCGCGGGTCGACGCGAGCGTGCCGCGCTCGGCGACCAGTCGCAGCGCGTCGGAGAACGGAAGGACGCCCGCGGTCACAAGGGCGGAGAACTCGCCGAGGGAATGACCCGCGACGAACGTCGGCCGAAGCAGCTCCGGCAGCGCGAGCACGCCGCGCGGCTCGCTGCCGTCCGTCGCGCGGCGGCCGATGCGCTGCGTCACCGACTCCACCATCGCCTCGAAGACCGCGATGCTCGTCGCGAGGACGGCCGGCTGCGCGACGGCCGTGTCGTTAAGGCGCTCCGCCGGCCCATGGAAGCAGATGTCCGACAGCTTGTAGCCGAGGATCCTGTCGGCCTCGTCGAAGGTCGCGCGCGCGGCGGGCGACGACTCGTAGACCGCGCGGCCCATGCCGACGGACTGCGAGCCCTGCCCGGGGAAGACGAATGCCAGAGCGGTCAAGAGCATTAAGGTTACCAGCCGAGGCACCTATGGGTCGAGAATTTCGCTACATTGCTGATGCAGTGAAAGCGCGGGTCTACGTGCAACGCGAGCGCGCGCGCCGAGCGGCGCGCACGGCCGGCGCCATCGAGCTCGCGGCGCTGCGCGAGGTGGCGCGTCGCGGCTACCCGCACCTGACCGTGACCGATATCGCGCGCCGCGCACGCGTCGCGCCGCGGACCGTCTACCTCCACGCCGCCTCGAAGGAACAGCTGGTGGCGCAGGCACTGCGCAGACGCGCCGCGGCGCAGATCGCGCGGGTGGAACGCTGGCGCGCGCGGTCCGAGGCACCGGAGGCGATCCTGAACGAGATGGTCGCGTTCCACGAGCGCGAGTACCGGACCGAGTCGGCGCTGCTCGAGACGCTGGTGGACGGCGCATTGCCGCGCAACGTCGCCGCTCTGCTGAAGGATCTCGACAACGTGCGGCTCGGCGCGATCACGCGGACGATGAACGACCTCGCACGGCGCGGCGCGCTGCGAATCCGTACGGCCGACGCGATCGCGCTCGCGCACGCGCTGCTCTCCTACCCGACCTGGCGGACGGCGCTCACCGGACCGGCGCGTCGTCGTGCGCCGCGGCTCGTCGCGACTGCTCTGAGAAGCGCGGTCCTCTAGGTCCGCTTGTGGGCGTTCGTGACGCTCACGCTGTTGCCGTCCGGATCGGTGAAGGTGAATCCGCGGTGGCCCGACTGTTTGTTGTCGCGCGCTTCGCCACAGGCGACGCCGGCCTGGAGGAGGCGATCTCGGAATGCGTCGACGTCATCGACAGCGAAGTCGATGTCCGCGGGCTTCCCCGGGGCGAGGAACACGTCGACATCACCGACCTCGAAGATCGCGACGACGTTCGGGTAATAGACGCTCTGCTTCAGGCCGAGCGTGTCCCGATAGAAACGCGCGAGACCTTCGAGGTCACGCGCGCCGAGACCGACGTGACCGACCGCGACGACCCGGCCGCTCACGCTCGTTCGATCTCGAGCGATCCCTTCACGCCGTTCAGCTCACCGTCCCAGGCGTGTCCCCGACCGCTCGTGCCCTGTGCGAACGCCGTGGCGAGCACCTCGTCCGCGAGGAAATCCTTGTAGCGCTCGACCGTCGGACCGAGCGCGCCGTCGTAGCGCAGCGCGATCCGGTCGGCGATGTCGAGGCCGGCCTCCTTGCGCATGTTGTTCACGTGGTGCGCGATCTCGCGCGCGAGGCCCTCGGCCTCGAGCTCGGGGGTCGTCTCCGTGACCAACGCCGCGACGGCGCCGGCCTCGCGGCCCACCGCGTGACCCGGGGTGCCCTCGTAACTCACGAGCACCTCGGTCGGCGCGAGCGTGAACCCCTCGACCTCGAACGAACCGTCGCGGCTCGCGTAGCGGCCCTCGGCCAGCGCGGCGCGCACGCGTGGCAGGTCCTTCCCGAGCTTCGGCCCCAGCGCCTTCAGCTCGGGCTTCACCGTCTCGCGCACCAGGCCTTCGGCGTGGTCGCGTACCTCGAACGCCTTCACGTTGAGCTCCTCGCGGATGATCGCCGCGAGCTCGTCCTGCTTCTCCAGCACGCCGCGGTCGCGGTCGCTTCGTTCGAACACCGCGATGAGCTTCGGAAGCGGCGTGCGCACTTTCGTCTTCGCGGCGGCGCGCGCCGCGCGGCCGAGCGAGACGACGCGCATCGCCGCGCGCATTCGCTTCTCGAGGTCATCGTCGATGCGCTCGGCGCGCACCTCGGGATAGGCGGTGTGATGCACCGAGGCGGGCGCGCCACGGACCGCGTTCCGCTCGAGGTTCTGGTACATCGCCTCGGCGATGAACGGCATGAACGGGGCGAAGAGCCGCACCAGCGTCGTCAGCGCCTCGTACAGCGTCTGGTAGGCGGCCAGCGAGTCCGCACGCGACTCGGCCTTCCAGAAGCGGCGGCGGTTGCGACGCACGTACCAGGTCGAAAGGTCCTCCCAGAACGCCTCCATGCGGAGCGCGGCCGTCTGTGAGTCGTACTGGTCGAGCGCCGAGCGCGTGTCACGCACGAGCCGCGCGAGCGACGAGAGCAGCCAGCGGTCGATGAGTGGCCGGCGTTCGAGCGGCACCTGCGGCTCGTTCGGGTCGAAACGATCCAGGTTCGCGTACGTCACGAAGAACGAGTACGTGTTCCAGAGCGTCAGCAGCTTCCGCTTGACGTCGGACAGCACGTTGTAGCCGAAGAGGACCTTCTCGCCTGGGTCGTGACGCGCGTAGTACCAGCGCACGACGTCGGAGCCCGCGCGCTCGGCGGCCTGCGGGAAGTCGATGAAGTTCTCCCCGCTCTTATGGAACTCGTCGCCGTTCTCGTCGTAGACGAACTCATTCGACAGGACGATCTCGTACGGCGCGCGCCCGGTGAGGATCACGCTGAAGAACAGCTGCGAGTAGTACCAGAGGCGCACCTGCTCGAGGTTCTCGGTGATGAAGTGCGCGGGGAACCATTTCTCCCAGTACGCGCGGTCGTCATTCCAGTGCAGCGTCGAGAACGGCACGATGCCCGCGTCGAGCCAGCAGTCGCCGACCTCGGTGACACGCGTGCTCTCGCTCTTGCACTCGGGGCACGCCACGACGACCTCGTCGATCCACGGCCGATGCAGCTCGTCGAGCTTGTCGAGACCGCGGACCGCGCGCTCCCGCAGCTCCTTCTCGCTGCCGATGACGAAGAAGTGCTTGTTCGCGCAGATGTAGAACGGCAACGGCAGGCCCCAGTAGCGGCGGCGGCTGATGTTCCAGTCACCCATGTTGTCGAGCCAGTTCTGCATCCGCTGGCCGATGAACGGCGGCAGCCAGCGCACGGTCGACGCCGCCGCCTTCAGCTGCGGCCGGATCTCGTCCATCGCGATGAACCACTCATCGTCGACGCGGAAGACGATCTCCTCCTTGCAGCGCCAGCAGATCGGATAGCTGTGCTCGTACATCGCGGACCGGAACAGCAGCCCGCGTCGCTTCAGGTCATCGGCGATCTCGTGCGCGACGTCGCGCGCCTCCTTGCCTTCGAGCCAGCCATAGCCCTGCACGAAGTGCGCGGTCTCGTCGATCGGGACGAGCACCGGCAGCTTCTCGGTCTTCGACAGCGCGAAGTCCTCGGCGCCGCAGCCGGGCGCGATGTGCACCATCCCCGTGCCTTCGGCCTCGCCCACGTCCTCCCACGCGATCACCCGGTGGCCGGGCTGGGCCTGCGAAGACGCCGGCAGCTCGTCGAACGGGCCCCGGTAGCGCAGACCCAACAGCTCGCGACCCTTCACCGTTGCCAGCAGCTCGGCGTCGTGCCACTTCGTCTGCCGGAAGACGGCCGCCGAGAGGATGAGCACCTCGGACTCGGCGCTCCCGTCCACGCGGACGCGGACGCGCGCGTAGTCGAGGTCGGGATGCACGGCCAGCGCCACGTTCGCCGGCAGCGTCCACGGCGTCGTCGTCCACACGAGGAACGACTCACGCTCGCGACCCTCGATCGGGAATCGCACGTACACCGACAGGTGGGACATCTGCTTGTAGTAGCCCGTCTGCTCGTGCTCGCTGAGCGCGGTGCCGCAGCGTGCGCACCACGGCATCGAGCGGTGCCCCTTGTATAGCCAGCCCTTTTCGTGGCACAGCTTCAGCGCGCCCCAGATGTGCGAGATGTTGTCGTCCGAGTACGTGAAGTACGAGTTCTCCCAATCCATCCACTGGCCGAGCCGGATGGACTGCTTCGTGATCGCGTCGGCGGAGCGATCGACGCGGGCTCGACATGCACGCGAGAAGCGGTCGATCCCGTACTTCTCGATGTCGCGCTTGTCGTTGAGGTTCAGCTCGCGCTCGACCTGCACCTCGACCCAGAGGCCCTGGCAGTCGAACCCGTTCTGCCATCGTTGATCGAAGCCCTGCATCGCCTTGTAGCGCTGGTAGAGGTCCTTGTACGTGCGTCCCCAGGCGTGGTGGACGCCCATCGCTTCGATGTTCGCGGTGATCGGTCCGTCGATGAACGAGAAGCGCGGGCCACCCGCGTTCTTCTTGCGCAGCGCGTCGAAGCTGTGCTCGCGCTCCCACAGCTCGAGCACGTCGTGCTCGAGCTCGGGCAGGTCGAACGACGAGCCCACCGCTGCGAAGTTGGTCTTCTCGTTCGTTGTCGCCACTTACGCGCTCCTCCTACGAACACACAAAACGCCGTCCCGTTCCCGGGACGGCGCACGCCGCTGTACCACCCGACGTCCATCAACGTCCGCCGCTTGCTAACGGAGTGGCTTCCTCCGGCCGGTTCTAGTTGTCGTTCGACGTTCTTCCGGCAGCTCGGGGTTGATGGCCCCTCGATCGCTGTTATCAGCCAGTTTAGCGCCGTGCGCCCGTAGACTGACGCCAGATGCGCCTACAACGCGTGCTCGGCGTGCTGGCGCTGGCTGCCGCGGTCAGCGCCTGCAGCGGTGGCACCACCGCTCCCCAGCGCAGCCCAGGCCCGATCGATCAGGTCGTTCGCGCGGTCGAGCAGCGCATCGATCCGGCCTCGGCGCAGGGCCGCGTCGCGGACCGCCAGTTCCACAGCGCCTCGCTCGATCGCGACATGCCCTACAAGATCTACCTGCCGCCGGGTTATGACCGCGACACCTCGCGCCGTTACCCGACGCTCTACCTTCTCCACGGTTTCGGCTCCTCCGACGACCAGTGGGTGAACCTCGGGCTCGCGACCGAGGCCGATCGGCTCATCCGCTCCTCGCAGATCGCGCCGCTTGTGGTCGTCATGCCCGAGGGCGAGAACTCGTACTGGGTCGATCACGCCAACGGCGGACCACGCTGGGGCGCTTACGTGGCGCGTGACCTGGTCCGTGAGATTGAAGGCGGCTATCGCGTGATGCCGGGGCCGCGGAACCGCGCCATCGGCGGTATCTCGATGGGCGCGCACGGCGCGATGCAGCTCTCGCTCAACTACCCCGGCGTCTTCGGCAGCGTGGGCGCGCACAGCCTCGTGCTCCGGCGCTTCGGGAGCGCTCCGCAGTTCTTCGGCGAGCAGGTCGACTTCGAGGAGCGTGATCCGGTGGTCCTCGTGCGCGAGCGCACCGAGATCGCCCGTACGCTCGCGGTCTGGATCGATATCGGCGCCGACGACGAGTGGGCGCCGCTGGCGATCGAATTCGAGAACGAGCTCAACGAGCTACGGATCACGAATCAGTGGCACCTCTGGCCCGGCGGACACACCGACCAGTACTGGTCGTCGCACGTCGCGGACTATCTCCGCTATTACGACGCGGCGCTCGCCGGAAAGGTCCCGCACTCCTAGCGGACAGCCGCTAGCGCGGACAGGTAGAGCGGCAGAGCACGCTCGCGTAGTAACGCAGGTAGTCGTCCACGTGCGCGCTCCAGTACGCGAGCGAGTGATCGCCGGGAAACACATGGAACTCGTTCAGGATCCCAAGCGAGTTGAGCTTGTCGTGGATCGCGGTCGCCTGCGTGACCCACGGGTCGAGGCTCCCCGTGTCGATCCACCACGCGTAGGTCCGCGCGAGGTCCGGCTTCGCCGTGATGAGAGAGAGCGGGTCGCGCGCCGCGAACTCCGCTCCGTAGCCAAGATAGGTCGCCGCATCGCCCTCGGGTCGCAGCGCGGGGCTTGTGGCCGCGATCGCGCTCCAGATCCCCGGGAAGTTCATCGGCAGCTGCATCGCGGCATGCCCACCGAGTGACAGGCCGCCGATCGCGCGACCCTCCGGCGACGCGATGGTGCGGTACTTCGCGTCGATCGCCGGCACGACCTCCTTCGCGGTGTAGGTGCCCCACTTCTCGCCGTTCGCGCCGGTGCGCTTGTCGATCACGTGATCGACCCAGTACTCCTGATCACCCTGCGGTAGCACGATGATGAACGGTGGTATCGCGCCGCTCCCCATGAGCCGGTCGGCCGCGTCGAGGAGTCCGTAGTCGATCCACTCCTGGTAGAGGCCACTGCCGCCGTGCAGCGCGTACGCGACGGGGTAGCGCGCACTCGGGTTCGCGTCATACCCGCCGGGCAGGTAGATCCCGTACGGGAAGTTCCGGTTCAGTACGTTGCTGTGGAGCATCCCCTTCTCGAGTCGACCTTTGCCGACGGCGCGCGGGGTGGCCGATACGGCCGGAGCGTCACTGGACGCGGCCGCGATCGGCGTTGGCGCCAGGGTGGGGCTTGCGGGCGCATTCGCGCCGCCACCGCAGGCAACCACGAACGCGAGCAGGAGCGCGGCGCAGCGGCGCGTCAAGAGGTGGCGGTCGCCGGCGCGGGGCGTGGCCGGGTCGTGTAGTGCTTCCACGCGGCGAGGACGCGCGGCTGGACGAGGCACGCGACCCAAACGAAGCCGACGGCCGCCGCCTGGAACAGCGCGTTCTCGCGATCCAGCCGGACCGGCGCCATCAGCTCGGAGGCGAAGAACGCCACGACGAAGAGCTGGACCCCGTACGCGAAGAGCGCGCGCTGCCCCATCGGGAGTAGGAGCCAGCCGGTCGCGCGGCGGAGCCAGACCCACGTGAGCGTCGCTCCGGCGTAGAGGAACGCGGCGACGGCGAGGAGCGCCACGAGACGACCGATGCGCGCGTCGTTCTTGTCGAAGAGCAGCTCGTGCACGTCGAGGTCACCGCTTTGGTCGATGAGATGGATCGTGATGAGCCGGATGACATACAGCGCGGCGATCGCGGCGATCCCGACCGCGATGAGCGCGGACGGGCGCAGGTAGGCGGCGAGCCGATGGCGATGGAACCCGAGCACCAGGCCGATGAAGAAGATGAGCTGCCACGCCGAGAACGGGAACCCGCCGTCGGTGATCTGCCACGCGCGCGGGATCCGTTCGGGC
>Ga0207646_10005279_pt1 | contig 13622 bp, 17 predicted proteins | sample KBSK5502metaG_FD_184343 | JGI IMG/M metagenome (GOLD analysis project Ga0207646, IMG submission 184343) | Corn, switchgrass and miscanthus rhizosphere microbial communities from Kellogg Biological Station, Michigan, USA - KBS K5-50-2 metaG... | ecosystem: Host-associated > Plants > Roots >... | reverse complement strand
GGGGTTCGCGCTCTCGCTCGCCGGCCTCGGTCTCTCACGCTCCTATGCCCTGTCGCTCGCGTTTCTCGCGCTCCTCGGCGCGTCCATGTCCTCCTCGGCGTCTCTCATCAACACACTCCTCCAGACGAGCGCGCCCGACCGGCTGCGCGGGCGGGTCATCTCGCTCTACGCGCTCGCCTGGCTCGGCCTCGTGCCGATCGGAAACCTCCAGGCGGGCGCGGTCGCAGAACGCTTCGGGGCGGCCGCGGCGCTCTTCGTCGGAGCGGCCGGGATCGTGCTGACGCTCCTGACCGTCCGGATCGTCAAGCCGGTTCCCGCCCCGTCGGCCTGACCTTTACGCTATATTTTGCTTCCCCGATGAGGCGGTTTGAGGGCACCGCGCGTCGTCGTCTTCCATCGGTCTGCGAACGGAAGCGTGAAACCTTTTCAGACTGATCTGGCGTTCTCGCTGCTTCGTTCGGGTAAGGGCCGGGCGCTGGCACTGGCGCTCTTCACGCTGACGCTCGGTACGGTTCTCTACACGACTCGCCTCGACGGCACACCCATCCAGTCGGGAAACGAGGCGATGTATGCGTTTCCTCCACTGCACATGCTCCAGACCGGCGATTACCTCGTTCCGTACTACGAGCACGGGCCGTTCCTGGAAAAGCCACCTCTGACCTGGTGGATCCTCGCCGGGAGCTACAAGCTCTTCGGGACGACGATCTTCGCGGCGCGGCTTCCGGGAGCGATCGCGGCGCTCCTGACCATCCTCGTCGTCGCGGTCTGGGCACGGCGACGCGCGGGACCATCCGCCGGACTCCTGACGGCGCTCGTTCTCATGTACTCGTTCAAATTCGCGGCCTTCGCGAGAGAGTTCGCGGCCGACACCTTTCTCACGCTCGCCGTGACACTCGCCGTCGTCGCGCTCGATTCGGCCGCCCGCGACGCCCGCCTTGCGGACGGCCGCGCGGGAGCTCTGGTCGGTCTCTCGCTCGCGCTGGCTTTCGGCTTCAAAGGCCTCATCGGCATCGTTCTGCCGCTCGGCGGCGTGGCCGCCGGGCTCGTCCTCGATCGCGCCGCGCCGGAGCGCTGGAGGAGGCGGGCGCCGATCGCCGCGGCGACGTTCCTTCTCGCCGTCGCGCCCTGGCACCTTGCCATGAGCCTGCGTTTCGGAGCGGCGTTCTGGGAGCAGTTCTATTGGCGAAACCAGCTCCTCCGAGGCGCCACGACAACGTACACGCATGATCCCCCCGGGCTGTTCTATTACGTCGGAGTACTCGCCCTGGCGACCTTCCCCTGGATCGTCTTGCTTCCGTCCGCCCTTCGCGAGCGCTTATCGCGGCGCTCCAGCTTCTCGACGCCGCTCGGCTGGCTGGTCTTTGGTTTCGCGTTTCTTTCGTTGTTGAGGATGAAGCGCGAGGTGTACGTCATGCCGATCCTGCCCGCGATTGCCCTGCTGATCGGTGAGGGCCTGGGGTCCGAGGGGAGATCGGGTCGCCGAGCGCGATGGGCGTGGGCGATTGCGGGCGTTACGGCGTCTCTCGCGGTCCTCCTCTGGATCCGGATGACGCCGACTTTGACGTCCCTGGCCGGCGGAGATGCAGACGCGGCCCTCGGAGTCGGGCTCGTCGCGCTCTCCACCTCGCTTCTCGCGACAGCGACGACGGTCCGGGCGCGCGCCGGGCCCATTCTGATTTCGCTGGCCTGCGGCGTCCTGTTCATTGCAATCCTGATCGTCGAGTCGCGGATCTCCCGCTTCGACCCGGTACCCCATTGGGGCCGTCGAGTCCGGCGGGAATGCGGCGGTGGCTGCGATGGCCTCCTGCTGAAACTCGACTTTCGCAGCCTGGACCTCTACTCCCGCTTCGAGTGGGAGGAGATCGCCAACGTGCGCGAGATCTCCAACCCCCTTCTGCGAAAATCGTTTCTCATCCTGCGCTCCCGCGATGAGGAGAAGCTTCGAGCGCTTCCGGTCGCCTTTCGAGTGCTGGACCGGCGGCTCTGGCTCGAGCAGAACTGGATCCTGGCGAGCCTGCAACCGGACGTCTATCCGCTGCAGTCGCTCTCCCTCGTTGCGCTCGAACCTTCGAGCGAGACTTCCCGGCGGCCGCCAGCCGCGGGAATGGACGAGGTTCGCAGGGAGCGCACCCGATACCCTCATCTGGTCTTCGTCGACCGATGAGATGCGTCGCCAGGCTTCCGATATATTTTGCTTCCCCGATGAGGCGGTTTGACGGCGCCGCGCGAGTCGCGGTCTTCTGCGCGGTCGCGATCGGCGTTGTCCCGGCGGTCGAGAACGCCCAGGAGCCGCTCCGGCCGCGGGGCGCCTACAACAACTCGGTCCACCGGTTCTTCCCCGATCTCGACTCCCGTTTGAACGCGGTCCGATACGGCCGATGGCGCGCGGTCGAGATCGCGTGGACCGTCGGCATCAACCCGGCGCTCGACCGGGAGTTCTCCGCGTTTCTCCTGAGACTGCTCGCCGATCCACCGCGCTTTCCGCCGGAGGCCCAGTTCGTTGCTCCCCGGTTCGCGCGGGAGGCGCCCACGGTTTTTCATGCTCTGCGTTGGGGCCAGGTCCTCGAGCAACAGGTCTCCGACGTCCTCGCCGCCCCGGATGCGACGCCCGCGCTGACGGGCCGGCGCCTCGAGCGCGTCGTCAACCTCTACCGTCTCGAGCGATGGGCGCTGTCGGAACCAGCGGAGGAGGCGCCGCCGCCCGTCGCGGTGACTCTCGCTCCGATGTCTGCACGCATCCTCCTGTCGGGGACGCGGCTGTTCGCCCGCGCCATGGAGGCGCTCGCCCTCTCGGACTTCGGGCAGCAGCGCTGGAAGGTAAGGGACACACTCGAGGAATTCGACTCTTCCCTTTCCCGCGAAAAGGCGCTCGAGGAATCCACTCACCGCGTCTCCGCGCCGACCTTCGTGGAGCGCTATCCCGCGGCGGCCGCTCACCTCGACCGCGTGACGCGATTCCGGCTCGAGGTCTACGGCGCGCTCGTCGGCGGAGGCGCCACGCCCGAGGCGCGGCGGGAGCGCAACGCGCGGCTTTCCGAGGTCGCCCGCCGCTTCGGTCTGCCGAGCGAGGGAATCGGTGCGCCGTAACCGCGGCCCCTTCGTCGGGGGGCTGATCTTCGCGGCGTTGTTGTTTCCCGCCTTTGCCGCGCAAGCGCAATTCCTCTCGAACCTCGAGCCGGAGCGGCCGATCGACGTCGAAGACGCCACCCCGATTCCGTTCCGCGCGGTCTCCGCCGCCGTCGACTGGACGTACAACCTCCGCAAGGGCGGACTGAACGACCAGGGGCCCGGCTGGTCCCTCCTCTTCGGCGCGCTGCGAAACCTGGAGGTCGGCGCGGCGCAGCGGTACGTCACCCGGCCTGGAAGGAATGCCCTGCGGGGAATCTCGTCGGGCGACCTCGAGCTCCACGCGCTCTACGGCGTGCTGTCGGAAACCGCCCGGTATCCCGCCCTCGCCGCCCGCGTCGGCGTCGTCTTCCCGACGGGGCTCGACTCCCGGGGAACGGATTTCGAGGTCGGAGGAGCCTTCACCCGTTCTTTTGACTCGATGCGGCTGCACGGAAACGTGCAATGGAGGCGGCTGGGCGACACGGGCGTGACGGAGCGAAGGAACCGCTACGAAGGAGGGCTCGCGGTCGACTTCCTGGCGAGCCCGTCGGGCCGGACCGATACACTCATCCTGGCCGGCGTGACGGTCCGCTCGAGCCTGGTGAAGAAGGGGGACGACATCGTGACCGTGGAGGTCGGCGTGCGGCAGCGCATCGGCATCCAGACGATCCTCTTTGGCGGTCTGGGGTCCGGGGTGGCGGACGGACCGGATCGCCCACGCCTCCGCGTCCGGCTCGGGATTTCGCACGTCTTCTAGACCGGGCGTCCGTTGACCTTCCACGTCTTCGACTGCCACATCCACGTCCAGCCGTGGGAGCAGCTCCATCCCGCCGTCCACGCGACGATGATCCGCGGCCGCTCCGACGGCGAACGGCTCGAACGCGTCCTCGCCGACCCCGCGGAGCTTCTCCGACTGATGGACGAGGAGCAGGTCGAGCGGGCCGCCCTGATCAACTACGTGGCGCCGGACGTGATGGGCTTCGACGAGTCGGTCAACGAGTGGGTCTCCCGATACGTGAAAGGCCACACCGACCGCCTCGTGGCAGTCGGCTCGGTCCATCCGCGCCGGACGAGAGACGCGCGAGCCGATACGGCGCGACTGTTCGACGACCTCGGGATCCGGCTCGTGAAGATCCACCCGCCCCACCAGCTCTTCGCCGCCAACGAATACCTGTCGGGAAACGAGGCACTCGCCCGGATCTACGCGGTCGCGCAGGAGCGCGACCGCCCGGTCATGATCCACACGGGAACCTCGATCTTTCCGGGCGCGAGGAACCGCTACGCCGACCCGATCGCCGTCGACGACGTGGCCGTCGATTTTCCGAAGCTGCCAATCGTGCTCGCTCATGCGGGACGACCGCTCTACATGGACACCGCCGTGTTCCTCGTTCGCCGCCACCCGAACGTCCACCTCGACCTCTCCGGGATCCCGCCCCGCAAGTTGCTCGAGTATCTGCCGCGCCTCGAGGAAATCGCGGGGCGATGCCTCTGGGGGACCGACTTCCCGAGCCCCGGAATCGCGTCGATGCGGAAGAACGTGGAGGACTTCCTCGCGCTGCCGCTCTCGGACGGAGCGAAGAGACGCATCCTCTTCGACAACGGGGCGGCGCTGATTCGGTAATAGCATCCGGCCATGCGCGTGCTCGTCGTCGGCGCCGGCGTCATGGGCCGCGGAATCGCCGGGCTCTGCGCGCTCTCCGGCCACGAGCGCTGGTCTTCGACGCGGATCCCGACGCGCAGCGGCAGGTCCGCGCGTCCATCGAGGGGTCCTGGGCACGAGCGCTCGAGCGGGGAAGGATCGGAACGGAGGCCATCGAGGCGGGACGACGCCTCCTCCGCGTCGTCGAGCGGCTGCGGGACGGCGCGGACGTGGACTTCGTCGTCGAAGCCGTTCCGGAAGCGCTCGACCTGAAGCGCCTCGTCTTCAGCGAGCTCGACGATCACTGCTCCGATCGGACCATCCTCGCCTCCAACACCTCCTCGCTCTCGATCACCCGCATCGGGCGGGCGACCGGGCGCCGCGACCGCGTCGTTGGAATCCACTTCTTCAACCCGGTCGCGGCGATGCCGCTCGTCGAGGTCGTGCGGGGCGCGGACACCTCGGCGGAGACCGAGCGGCGGGCGCTCGAGCTCGTCGCATCGCTCGGCAAGGAAGCGGTGCGGGTGAACGATTCACCCGGCTTTGCGACCTCGCGGTTGGGTCTCGCGCTCGGACTCGAAGCGATGCGGATGGTCGAAGAGGGAGTGGCCCGACCGGAAGACATCGACCGGGCGATGGAGCCTGGCTACGGCCACCGGATGGGGCCGCTGAAGACGAGCGACCTCGTCGGGCTCGACGTCCGTCTCGCGATCGCCGACACGCTTGCCGCCGAGCTCTCCGGCGAGCGGTTCACTCCTCCGGGGATCCTGAAGAAGATGGTCGCGGAGGGAAAGACCGGAAAGAAATCGGGCGAAAGCTTCTACCGCTGGGAAGGGGACAAGGCCCACCCGGCCGACTCGAAAAGGAAGCGAGCTTGAGCGATCGCCACAATCTCACCCTGGGAATCGTGCTGCTCTGTCTCGGGGCGTTCTTCCTCCTGTCGAGGACGTTCCGCTTTTCCGGACCAGGCGCGACCCTCGTTCTGATCGGGGCGATCCTCCTCGCGCTCTCGGCGGCGCGCGGCTTCCGCGGGCCGCTTCTGCCGGGTGGGATCCTTCTCGGCCTCGGAGGGGCATTTCTCTTCCAGGCGTCGCTCGAGCCCCTTTTCCCGCGCTGGGCGGCGATCACGCTCGGTCTCGCCGTCGGGTTCCTGCTGGTCGCCGTCGTCGATCGCGCCGCGCGCCACGAACGACGTCCTTCCCCGCTCGTGCCGGGGTTGATCCTCCTCGCCGTGTCGCTCTTCGGGGCCCTCTCCCGGTCGACTGCCGTGATGGACCTGCTTGTACGGGTCCGCGATCTGTGGCCGTGGGGGCTGGTGGCCGCAGGGCTGGCTCTCGTCGCTCAGGCCCTCATGAGGCGTCGCCGCACGTAGCCCTCTCATTCCGAGGAGCGAAGCTCGGGATCACAGCCGCTATGACAGATCCAGCAGCTTCGGCACCGGCGGCCGTGATGCGGCGGGAGCGGGCGCCTCGCGCGTGATGGACAGGAGCCGCGCCGTCAGGAGGAGCATCGCGAGCGCCGTCACCAGGAGCGCTCCGAAGAAACCGGTCGCCAGCCGGTGATAGCGGTCGAGGAGCAGGCGCGAAGGGTCCGCCGCGGGGAGGTTGTCGATCAGGCCCGGCGCCTGTTGCCGGATCCGATCGATCGGCGGGATCAGGAGCTCCCGGATTACGAGAGCCGCGAAGAAGCCGGCGACCGGCAGACGCGTGAGAAGGCTGCGCGTCCAGCGCGGGACGCCCTCGCGCGCCAACCACAATGAAGTCGCAAAGAGGACGCCGAAGGCCGCTTCGGCGAGAAGGCAGGAGCCGGAGAGGACGGGGCTGACGACGGCGGCAGCGAGGTCACGCGTCGGCAGCACGCGGAAGACGGCGGGCGCGACGACCGCCCCGAAGAAGAGGGCGGGACCGATCGCGAGAGCGAGCGCGGCGAGGTGGAAGAAGAGGACCGCGGAGTCGACCCGGCTACTCGGGCGCATATTCGGCGCGAGTCGGAGGAATCCGGCCCGCCTTCGCACCGCGATCGAGCAGGGTCTGGACCGCCCGGCGTCCCTCCGGTCCGTAGCCCCGGGTCCACTCGTTGACGTACATGCCGACGAAGCGGTCGGCCCGCGACCGGTCGAGGCCGCGGGCGTACTCGAGGGCGTGCGAGAGCGCGGCGTCGCGGTGGGAGAGACCGTACTCGATCGAGCGGCGGAGCGCGCGGGAGATCCGGGAGATCCGTTCCGCGCCGAGGTCCCGGCGGACGACGTTGCCTCCGAGGGGCAAAGGAAGCCCCGTCTCCTCCTTCCACCACCGTCCGAGGTCCACGACGAGGACGAGCCCGTCGTCGGAATACGTCAGCTGCCCCTCGTGGATCAGGAGTCCCGCCGCGACGTCGCCGGAGGCGACCTGCTCCTGGATGCGATCGAAGGCCGCCTCCGTCATTTCGATCCCGGGCGCCCAGAGCGAGAGGGCGAGCGCCGCCGTCGTCCAGCGGCCGGGCGACGCGACGACGACTCCTCCCGACGCGAGGTCCTCCCGGGCGAGAGCCTTCCGCGCGACGACGACCGGGCCGTACCCATCGCCGAACGAGGCGCCGTGCGGGAGGAGCAGATAGCGGTCCGCGAGGTAGGCGTAAGCGTGGAAGGAGACGGCGGTGACGTCGAGCTCCCCGGCCATCGCGCGGCGGTTCAACGACTCGATGTCGGAGAGCTCGTGAGAGAAGACGAGGCCCTCCGTGTCGACGTCTCCGTGCGACAGACCGTAGAACATGAATGCGTCGTCGGAGTCCGGGCTGTGCGCAAGGGTGATCGGAGTCACGCGCGCGATTCTAGTCGCGAGGACTCCGGCGCTTGACACCGGAGTCGACTGAGCGGGAGAATGCCTCTAACGCGAGCCGCTCGAAAAAGAAATACTTGTTGTATCCGGAAGAGAAACTTCTAAAATCAAATCGCCGGACGGGTTGCGGCCCATCCGGCGATCAGGACGCATGACCTATCAATCGTTCGGCAGCGACAGACTGAAGGCGACACGCCCCTCCAAGGGGGCGGCAAAATTAGCACCTCGCCCCAAGGCTGTCAATCAGCTGTCGGGAGGGAGGTGAAATCATGGCAACAAAGAAGAAGGCCGCCAAGAAGGCAACGAAGAAGGGCGGAAAGAAGAAGAAGTAAATCAACGGTTTAGCAAAACCCACGAGACTTCTGTGGGGGCCTGCGGGCCCCCTTTTTTTTTGCCTTGACTTTCCTCTTTTCTGGACCGATCCACATGGTTTTGAATGCCCGACTATATCAGTGTTGATATAGTTTTTCGTGTGTCCCTTCCGCACGTCCTTCTCGGTCTCCTCGACGGTCAGCCGCGGACCGGATACGACCTCGCGCGCGTGATCCAGGAGGAGATGGAACCGGTCTGGAAGGCGGAAATCTCCCAGATCTACCCCGCCCTCGCCCGGCTTCGACGGGAAGGTCACGTGGTCTTGCGGGTCCTCGGGCCCCGCCGAGGCCCGCACAGGAATCTCTATCGCGTGACCGCCGCCGGTCGCCGAGAGCTCCGGCGCTGGCTCCTGGAGTCCCTCCCGGAGCCCCGCGGTCGGGACGACGGACTCGCCCGGATCGCGTTCCTCGACTCCCTGGCCGTCCCGGAGCGGCGCCAGGTGCTTCGCGCCTACGAGAAGGTGCTCGCCGACGAGATCGCCTGGCTCCGCGCCGCCCGGGAGCCGGAAGGATTCCGCCGGGAAGCCCGGGAAGGCGCCGTCGAGAAGCTGGAGGGAGCGCGCCGGTGGGCGCGCGCGCTCGCGAGCCGCCCGTCCCTCGCTTCGCTCCAGCCGGCCGCGAGGCTGGACCGCGCGCCGCACGGCAAGAAGAAATGAAGCTCGGCGCCGTCGTCCCCGCCGCGGGTCTCTCACGCCGCATGGGCCGCGAGAAGGTGCTCCTGCCGTTCGGCAACTCGACGATGCTCGAGACCGTCCTCGCGCGCCTCGCGGAGGCGGCCGTCTCGCGAACCGTCGTGATTCTCCGCCCCGACCTGCCGGCGGCGCACGAGGCTGCCCGAGCCGCGGGCGCGGAGGTCGTCGTGAATCCGCATCCCGAGAACGAGATGCTCGTCTCCATCCGCCTTGGCGTCGAGAGGATCGCGGAAACGGTCGACGCCGTTTTCGTCTGGCCGGCCGACCATCCCGCGGTCGCGCGCGACACCCTGCAACGTCTCGCCGCGGCCGCGTCGCGCGACATCGCCGTTCTTCCCGTTTACGAGGGAAGGCGCGGACACCCCGCTCTCGTCGGAGCGGAACTTCTCCAGGGCGTCGCGGGGATCCCGCCGAACGAAGGCCTGCGCTGGTTGTGGAGGGACCGCGCGGACGCCGTGCGGGAGCTTGCCGTAGACGATCCGGGCGTCGTCGAAAACCTCGATGACCCGGAGGCCTACGAGAAGGCCCGGCGACGCGACTCGGATTCGCGGAGCGAGTGATCGGCGGCGATCGCGGCGGAGAAACCGAGTAAAATCGTCCAAAACCTGGAGGCGCATGAAACGAGGGGGCAGAGCGGCGCATCCCGGCCGCAAGGTCGAGGACACATACTTCGGGGAGGACCCGCTCCAGTCCTTCCGCCGCTTCGCGGACGCCTTCCGCGACGTTTCGCGCGAGCCCGACGCGCTCCTCTGCCGTCACCTTCGCGCCCGGGCCTGGTCCGTGACGCATCCCGTCGTCGAGCGGCCAGATCCCGCCACGGATTACTGCTGCCTGAAAACCCTGCGGAGGCAGGGGCCGGATGGCTTGGACGCCCACCCCGACGACTGCACGGACGAGCGGGGATGCTTCGAGCCGGCGGATCGCTCCCGGGAACCGGAGAGCTAGCAGGCTCGTCCGGGCGATAATCGGGCCCCATGGTCCGGGCTTCGAACGTCGGCCGCGTCCTGGCTTTGCTCGTTCTGGCTGCCGCCGGCGCGGCGATCTCGAACCTCGCCGCGTCGACCCAGAGGAAGCTCGCCTGGGTCGGGAATTACCCGCAGGCCCTCAAGGTCGAGCCGGCCGCGCCTCTCCCGTCGTCTCCCCCGACCCGGATCGAAAAGAAAGAGGCGCCGGCTGAAATCGCCCAATCTCCGCCGTCGTCTGCGGCGCCAGCCGCGAAATCGGCCGCGACCTCTCCCGCGACCGGGGCGGGTGACGTCGCCCGCTCCTTTCCGCCGCACCCCGACAAGCCCGCGGTCGAGATCGCACCGGCGGACGTGCAGCGCCTCTACGAGGGAAAGGCTCTTTTCTTAGACGCCCGCCGTTCTTCGGTCTACGCCGAGGGACACATCGCCGGAGCGCGCAGCTTCCCCGTCTGGGAGTCCGACATCGACCGCCGCGTGAAGGGACTCTACGAGGAAGGTCTCGACCAGAAGGCGCCGGTCGTCGTCTACTGCAGCGGCGGAGCCTGCGAAGACTCCCACATGCTCGCCGAAAAGCTCTACATGGTCGGCTTCGACAACGTCCTCATCTACAAGGACGGCTTCCCCGACTGGCAGAAGCGCGCGCTTCCCACGTCGAAGGGAGCAAACCCCTGAGACGGAGCTGGTGGACGCATCCCTGGCTGTCGGTCCGAATTCAGATCGCGCTCGGCGCCGTGTTCGTGGCGGCGGCGATCCCGAAGATCCTCGACCCCCCCGCTTTCGCTCACATGATCTACAACTATCGCCTGGTGCCGGGCGGCCTGATCAACGCGCTGGCTCTCGTCATGCCGTGGATCGAGCTCTTCGCCGGGCTCGCGCTCGTGCTCGGCGTCTGGAAAAGGGAGGCCGCGCTCGTCGCCGGAGCCCTCCTCCTCGTTTTTCTCGTCGCGATCGGCTGGAACCTCGCCCGCGGCCATGCCATCGACTGCGGCTGCTTCGACGTCCGGTCCGCGGGCAAGAGCCCGGAGGAGCAGCTCGCCGACATGCGGTGGGTCCTTCTGCGGGACGTCGGTCTCCTCGTCCTCACGGCGCAGGTCCTCGCGGCGACCTCGCCGCGCGCTGGCTCTAGCTCGCGGCTGTCGCGCGGGTGAAACCCGACGGCGTCCTTCTCTTCCGAAGGTCGAGCAGGACCAGGCGCGCGATCGCCTTCAAGGTCTCGAACACCCCGGCGCCGGTCGCCGCTGTCGCTTCGAGCGTCGGTTCTCCCTTGATTGTGAGAAGGCGGGAGAGCTCCGCCGCCGGCATCGCCGAGGACAGGTCGCGCTTGTTCAGCTGGAGGACGTAAGGAATCTCCGCGATCTCGTAACCCTGCTCGCGGAGGTTTTTCTCGAGGTTGCGGATCGATTCGACGTTCGCGGCAAGGCGCGCTTCCTGCGAGTCGGCGACGAAAACGATGCCGTCCACGCCCCGGAGGATGGCGCGCCGCGCGGCGTCGTAGAAGACCTGCCCCGGGACCGTGTAGAGGTGGAGGCGCGTCTGGAAGCCTCGCAGGCTGCCGACGTCGAGCGGGAGGAAGTCGAAGAAGAGAGTCCGCTCGTTCGGCGTCGCGAGAGAAATGAGCTGGCCACGCCGGGACGGGGACGTTCTCTCGTGGAGAAACTGCAGGTTTTTGGTCTTCCCGCAAAGCCCGGGCCCGTAATAGACGATCTTGCAGTGGATCTCGCGGGCCGAGAAATCAACGAAAGCCATCCCTCGTCACTCGGTAAACAGCCGGTCGATGTCCTCGTCGGTGATCTCGGCGAGCAGCGGCTCGAAGCCGGAATGGAGGACCGGCTCTCTCTCCATCCGCTCGGTGATCTCCGCGAAAGCCCGCTCGAGCTCGGCCCCCGCCTGGCGGACGCGGAGCCGGACGAGCCCGAGAGAGGAGCGGTCACCGAAGATGACGACGAGGATCACTCTCCGGGCGACGATCGAGACGTGAATGTTCTCTTTTTCCCCTTCGTGCAGCAGGACCGAGAACTCCCGCTCTCCGAGGATGCGCGCGAGCCCGTCGGTCGCGGCCACGTTGCCTGCGGTCAACGAAGCGAGCGCCGTCATGTCGAGGGCTTCGACGTCTCCGACCGAGACGATCCGCTGGCCGCCCTTGTCCACCAGGAGGACGACGCTCGCTCCCGATTCCTGGCGCAGCCGCCGCAGGATCTGCTGAAGTCTGCGGAAGTCCTCTTCGTAGAGGACCAGATCGGCCGGCGACATCAATTCATTGTAGCTGTGGGGACAGATTTATTTAACGGCTCTTTTGCGAAAGCTTGTTCAGCCGAAGAGTAAATAAATCTGTCCCCATTTCAGAGATCTCTTCGGTTCTCCAGCGACCGCGCCATCGTCACCTCGTCGGCATATTCGATGTCGCCTCCGACCGGCAACCCGAACGCGATGCGCGTCACCCGCACTCCGGCCGGCTTCAGCCGGCGCGCGATGTAGAGAGCGGTGGTCTCCCCTTCGACGTTCGGGTTCGTCGCGAGGACGACTTCCCGGACCTCCGGCGTGACGCGGGCGACCAGCCCTGCGACGTCGATCTCTTCGGGTCCGATCCCCTTCAGCGGCGAGAGCGCTCCCCACAGCACGTGGTAGCGCCCGCGGAACTCCCGCGTCTTCTCGATCGCCGCGACGTTGCCCGGCTCCTCGACCACGCAGAGCAGTGTCGAATCGCGTTCCGGGTCGGAGCAGATCTCGCACGGGTCGGTTTCGGTCAACGTGTTACAGACGGAACACCGGCGCACGGCTTCCCGCGATTCCGAGATGGCCTGCGCGAGGCGGTCCGCTTCCTCCCGAGGGGCGCGGAGGAGGAAGTACGCGAGCCGGGCTGCGCTTTTCGCCCCGATTCCGGGCAGGCGCTGAAATTCCGAGACGAGGCGGTCGAATCCCTTGAGCCTCATGAGTCCGCGAGCCGTCGACCGGCTAACGACCCCCGAGCATGCCGCCCAGCATGGCCGAAGTCTTCTGGCGGACGGCTTCGTCCACCTGCCGGGCCGCGTCGCGCAGGGCGGCCAGCACGAGATCCTGGAGCGTTTCGACGTCGCCGGGATCGACCGCCGAGCGGTCGATCGAGACCGAGACCACTTCTTTCTCGCCGGTCATCTCGATCCGGATGAGCCCGCCTCCGGCCGAGCCCGTGAGAAGCATCGCTTTCAGCTCCGCCTGCACCTTGCCCTGCATCGCCTGGGCCTGCTGCATCATCTTCTCGATGTTCATGGCGAGGTCGAAGGAAGCGCCCCAATCACTCCTCCTCCTTCACTTCCGTCAGCTCGGCGCGGAAGAGATCCATCGCGGACCGGACCACCGGGTCGGTCTCCGCCCGGCTCGTGGCGTGCTCCCGGGCGATGGTGGCTCGCGGGACGTCCTGGGCCACCTTGCCGAGATCGCCGTCGGCCGGAGGACCGGTCTTCAAGGTCACCCGCATCGGCCGCCCGAACGCTTCCGTGGCGACGTCGGAAAGGAGCTTGCGCGTCGAGGGGTCGTCGAGCGCTTCTTTGGCGGTGGCGCGGTCGATCCCGAACCGCAGGACGACCTCGTCCCCCTCCGCGGTGGTGGATTCGGCGAGACTGACTTTCGCCGCGGTCACGCGCCGCCGGGAGCCCAGCAGCTCCGCGAACCGACGGATGCGGATCTCCTCGCTCGCGCCCGGAGCCGGAGGGGACGCGTGATCGGGTTCTTTTCCGACCGGCACCAGCGAGAGGATTCGCGGCCCTCCCTCGCGCGAGCGGGAGTCACCTTCGGCAACGGTGGACGGTGGGAGCGCGGGAGACCTTTCGGGGGAGAGGCCCGAGAGGGTCTGCTCGATCGACTTCAAGCGGGGCAGCTCTGCCAGACGGAGCACGAGCATCTGGAGAACGAGACCGCCTTCTTCCGAACGGCGGGTGAGCTGGTCCGCGTCGACGGCGAGTGACAGCGCGCGGAGCAGGTTCTCGTAGGGCATCGCGCGGGCGAGCGCGAAAAGACGTTCCCGGTCGCCCTCCGGGACGTCCGGCGGCGCGCCC
>Ga0207646_10005278_pt1 | contig 13625 bp, 16 predicted proteins | sample KBSK5502metaG_FD_184343 | JGI IMG/M metagenome (GOLD analysis project Ga0207646, IMG submission 184343) | Corn, switchgrass and miscanthus rhizosphere microbial communities from Kellogg Biological Station, Michigan, USA - KBS K5-50-2 metaG... | ecosystem: Host-associated > Plants > Roots >... | reverse complement strand
CGCGGTGGGTGCGTGGACCATGGCGGTCACGGCCTGCGCGCGAACATCCCATAGGCCGCCGTTCACGTTCCAGAAAAGCTCGTCGTGGTCCGAGAAGGCGTTCATCGCGCCGGAGACGTCGTACGTGATGCGGTATGTCTGACGGCCGCTCACGGTCCGATTTGGATCCCCGATCTTGATCACTTTGGAAGCACCCTGGTCGCTCGTTTCGTAACGGACCGGCGCGCCGCTCGCGTCGGTCACTGCGCGCACCTGGAGCTGGTAGACGCGAAGGTGTGTGTCGTCCCACTGGTACCGCACCGGGATCGTCCGGAAGATCCCGTGCTTCTGGAGAGCGCCGAAGTTCGCGTCGATCGCCTCTACGACGTGAAGCGATCCGTCATTTTGGATCGTGATGTCGGCCGCGAAGCGCTCGATCACCCAGCCCTCGTCCGCCAGCGCAGGCGTCGCGAAGCAGACCGCGGACAGGATGACCCCCACCGCGACGGTGACTGCGCGAGACAGGTGAGCTACAGGAATTGCAGAAGTATGGTGGCGAGGCCGAGGAACAACAGGAAGCTGCTGCAGTCGGTGATCGTCGTCAGCACGATCGACGACGATTGCGCCGGATCCTGGCCAGCCCATTTCAGGATGAGCGGAATCGCCGCACCGGAGACGCCTGCCATCACCATCGCCAGGACCATTGCCGATCCGATGACCATGGTGAGCCCGATCGACTGGCTCCAGAGGAACACCCCGACCATGGTGGTTGCGGCGATCGCGAGGCCGTTGAGAATGCCGACCCCCGCCTCCTTCACGATGAGCCGCGGCCAGTGCGAGAGACGAACCTCGCGCAGCGCGAGCCCGCGCATCGTCACGGCGAGGGCCTGCATGCCGCTGTTGCCGGATTGCCCCGCGACGACGGGCAGGAGAACGGCGAGCGCCGTGACCTTGGCGATCGTGCCTTCGAAGAGACCAACGACGAACGCGGCGAGGAATGCGGTCGCGAGGTTGATCTCGAGCCACGGCAGCCGCTGGCGGACCGCGAACGAGACACGCGAGAGCGCGCGCTCTTCCTTGCTTACACCGACCATCGTCTGCAAGCTCATCGACGCCTCGGCCTCGGCCGCGGCGACGAGAGCGCGATAACGGATCACCCCGACGAGACGGCGATCGCTGTCGACGACGGGAAGCGTCGCGACACGCTGCTCGGTGAGGTAATTGACGATCTCCTCGCGCGTCGCAGTCGCGTGGACGCCGACCGCGGCTCCGTGAACGAGATCCCGGAGCTTCGTCTCTGGTGTGGCCGTGGCGATCTCGCCAAGGGGCACGGTGCCGACGAGACGGCCAGATCCGTCGGTGAGATAGATCGCGCCGAGCTCCTTTTCCTTGAACGTGCGCATCTTGCGGAGCGCGTCGTCGACGGTCGTCTCCGGGGCGAACGCGGTGATGCGCGGGTCCATAAGCGCGCCCGCGGTATCGAAGGGATAGGTGAGGAGCTCGCGGACCTCGGACGCGAACTTCCTCGGAAGCCGACTGAGGACCGCCTCACGCTCGCTGGCCTCGAAGCTCGCCACAATCGGCGCGGCGCGCGACGGGTGCATCTGGCGGAGCGCGATCTTCGCCGCCTCCGCTGGCAGGTTGCGCAACACGTCCGCCGCGACGCGCGGATTGAGCAGCTCGAGGAGGTTGACCGCGGCTTCCGGACCCGCGTCGTGGACGATGAGCGCGGTCTCCCTCGGCACGCGTTCGTCGAGGAAACGCGCAACTTCGTCGGGGTGGTGCCGGAGGTACTCAGCGTTGAGGGCGCGGCGCGCCTCTAGCTCGGTAGGGGCGGGCGCCTCCGCGAGAGGGAGCGTCGGTTCGAGCGGCACAGACGCGATGGCTTCGCTCACGCCCGCAGTATCACCAAGAACCGAGCGCCAGGCGGGTTCTAACGGGTGTCCGTGCGGCGGACCTCGATCTTTCCTTCGGCTTCGCGGACCTCGAAATGCGGCTGATCGAAGACGGACGGCCCGCGCACCACCATTCCGTCGCGAAGCCGGTAGCGGGAGCCATGGCACGGGCACTCGATCGTCTCCCCGACGACCTTTCCGTCCGCGAGGCTGCACCCCTGGTGAGCGCAGACGTCATGGAGCGCGTCCAGGCCGGTGCCGTGGCGGACCACGACGAGCGTCTGCGCGCCCGCCTTCGCCTTCACCGGTTTGTCGGGCGGAATCTCCGTGACGTCGAGAGCCGTCCATTTTGTTCCGCCGCCTCGCCACGCATGCCGATCGACCTGTGTCCCGAGGTTGTAGACGAGCTCGCCGCCGACATACGCGCTGGTGATCACGATGAGGAAGCCGATGACGGAGAGCCAGACCTCCGCCGGCGAAGGCACAGCACCGAGGCGCATGACGAACGACACAAGGTACAAGACGAGTGCCATGAGCATGAGCGAGGAGTGGACGGTGCCGAACCGTTGAGACTTTCCCTCGAGATCGATGTAGTCGGCGTACCCGGCGAGCACGGCAACCAGCATGAACACGATCCCCACACCGATGGCTGCGGTCGCGGCCGCGCGCTGCCCGGTGAGATCCAGCACGAGCGCGACGACGTACGCGCCGATCGGCACATCGGTGATCGCCGGATGGAGCGGGTGGCCGAGCCACACGCCGTTGAGGAGATCCTTGATGATGGGGACCGGTTTGTAGAGAGCCGCGAAGATCGCGACGAAGAGCTTCCCGAGGGGATCGGCCCACACGGCCTGGGCCTGGAGGATCCGTTCGATCGCGTTATGAAGCACGCCGGGAGTCTATCGACGCAGAGCCGCTTGCTTCTCCGCCCGGGCCCTTAGCGCACGACGATCGAGCTCGCCCCCGCACTGATGGTGAGAGTCACGCGATCGTGCGCCGCGCCATAACCACTCGTTTCCACCGACGTCCCGCCGGCAAACACACCGCGGTCGGCGCTGCCGTTCCCGAGACGTGGGTTGTCGCTTCGAAGCGACAGCAGGCCGCCGGTCGTCGAGATCCGCGCCTCGACCCCTTCCGGGACCACGATGCTGATGTTGGACGCCCCGCCATTCATGCGGATGTCCACGTTGCCGCTTGGCTTCGGGAGAACGAATCGCATCGACGACGCGCCCACGTTGACGCGGCCATCGGTCACGCGCACGTCCGAGAGGTCGACGTCGAAATCGCCAGCGCCGACGTTGATAACGAGGGACGTTGGCGTGTCGTTCGCGACACGTATCTGAATGTCACCCACCGCGGCCGGATGCAAGAAGCCGTTCGGCGATACCTGATCGACTCGAACAACGGCGCGTGTGCTTCCGGACGAACGCACTCGGAGATCGGGGCTTGTGCTGTGGGCTTCCACGAGCGCCGTCGCTCCGCCGCTCACGTGGTAGCCGCGAGTCGCGCCACCGTTCACGGTCAGCATGAGCTGAGTCGCGTCACCGCGCGGCACGGTGACGTCGGTGTCCCCCGGGCCATCACCGTCTCCGAAGACGAAGATCCCCGGGGACAGATTCGGTGAGTAGGCGACGAGTGCGAGGCCCGCGGCGATCACAGCCACCTCAACGATGAGGGTGGGCAGCGGCCAGCGGCGCGCGAACGCGATATCGAGGCCGATGAGGACGAGGAGGAGCGGCCACAGGCTTGCCACCGCGAGCCAGGAGACCCCCGTGATGAATCCGAAGTTCTGGAGAAGGAAGATGAGGCCAAGGGCGATCAGCAGTAGCGGCCAGAAGACGCCGCGCCGCGGGCGCACGTTCACGACCGCACCCGCTGGACCAGGAACAGGACACCAAGGCCGATGAGCACGAGCGGCCAGATGTATTGCCACTGCACGAATCGGAAGGCACCCGCGTTGCTCAGGAAGAACGCGACTCCGAGCGCGATCAAGAGGTACCCGAATGCCATCCGCCGGCGCTCGGTCGCCGCTTGGTGCTCGGCGGGGTCGAGCGGCGCCGGGGTCGCGGGCGTAGCCTCGTTGGGGTCACCCTCGATGCGAGCCGTCGTGTCCGTCGGTGCGGTCGGTGTTGTGAATGGCGCGGGGCGCCCGGGCAGGGGCATCAGGATGAGCAGGACGATGTAGAAGAGGACACCGAGCCCCGCGGTGATGAACGCGGTGACCACGAATACGACTCGCACCAGCGTCGCGTCGACCGCGAGGTATTCGGCGATCCCGCCGCACACCCCACCGATCACCCGATTGGTGTTGCTTCGCTCAAGACGTGACTTCACGAACAGGCTCCCTTCGCTGCGCGTACTCGTAGGCGATCGCGACCGCCAATGCGGCGATGGCCGCGACCGGAATGGTGGGTTGCTGGGCCAGGGACAGAAGAGCGCTCGCCGGGATCGCGAGGCGCGCGAGCGTTTCGATCGCGGCCATGACGAGATCGGACGCCAGCACCGGCGCGACCGCGGGAAATGTCACCGCGGCAAGTCCGACGAGCCCGGCGGCTGCGACACCCGCGAAGAGGGTTGAGACGAGCGACGCGAAAGCGAATGCCGGTCGGTCGGGTATCGCCCGCGCCGCGATCGCCGCGACGTCGATGCGCGGCGGAAGCTCGGCCGCTTCGAGCCGGAGCGCTCGGCGAAGCCGCGTCTCGTCGAACAGGTCCTCGTCCCGCCGGTCCGTTCTCATCGCCCGGCCCCCTCGAGAGAGCTCCGGAGGAGCGCGCGACCGCGGAGGAGCTGCACGCCGACCGTAGACGCAGGGCGTCCCGTGACGTGCGCAATTTCGTCAACGCTGAGCTCGTTGAAATAGCGGAGCACGATCACGACGCGATAAAGCTCAGGAAGCAGGCTCACCGCGGCGCGGATCCGCGCGCGGTCCTCGCGCGCGACGGATTCCGCGTCAGGGGAGCCCGTCGGGTCGGCGATCGTGCTCGCATGCTCCACCTCGACCCGGCGCCGCAGCTCGCGCCCGCGCTTGCGGACGTAGGTGATGGCCTCGTTCGTTGCGATGCGCAGGAGCCAGTGCCGAAGCGGGCGGGTCTGGTCGTAGCGATCGAACGCCCGGTACGCCTTCAGAAAGGTCGAGCTCGCGACATCGAGCGCCGCCTCGCGGTCGCCCGTGATGCGGAGCGCGACGCCGTATACCTCGTCCTGGTGCTCGCGGACGCCCTCCGCGAAGGTCACGGGCGAAGCCAGCCGGGTCATCGGCAAATCGAGGCGCAGGGCAACACTCGCGGCCATTCCCCCTCTGTACGCCCGAGCGTGTGCTTCTATTTCAACCCACCTCTCGCCGATCGCGCCGGGGTCCTGTCTCAGCGACAGGGACTCCTGACCGCGGAGCGGCTCCGAGATCGCCCCTCGTGACGTCCGCGAGCGCCGTTCGGGCGGACGCCGGGACGCTCATCGTCTTCTCGCGGGATGCGCTGCCCTGCTCCAGTTGAACCTGACCCCTCCGCAGGCCGAGCGCTTTCGCCAACAGCGCGAGGGCGGCGCGATTCGCCGCACCCGATTCGGGGGCAGCCGCGACGCGGAGAAGGAGGCGGCCCGCCCGCGCGGCGTCCACCCGGTCCGCTTTGGAGCGAGGGATCACCCGCACCGCAACATTGATGCGCTCGCCCACGCCGTTAGACGGCCGGTGGAATGACCCGAAGAACCAGGCCGGAGACGAGCTGGATCAGAAGGAGCGCGATGAACGGCGAGAAGTCGATCCCGCCGAGAAAGGGCATCGCGCGCCGGATCGGGGAGAGGATCGGCTCGGTGACGCCGAAGACGAAGTCGCCGAGACCGAACGGCAGCCGCGCGTTCGGTATCCACGAGAGGATGACCCGAACGAAGATCGCCAGCGTCAGCGCGCCCGCGAGCACGTTGATGAACGCTTCGGCGAAGACGATCAGAAGGCACGTGGTGCACACGGCCGCTACACGTCCAGCTTGTATCGCGACGGCGTTGGCCCGGTCTGACCCTGATAGGACGAGCCGAGCTCGGGAGACCCGTAGGGATGCTCGGCAGGACTCGAGAGCGGAAAAAACGAGAGCTGGCCGATCCGCATGCCCGAGTACAGCGTGATGGGGATCGTGTTCACGTTCGAGAGCTCAAGCGTGATGTGCCCATCCCAGGACGGGTCGATGAATCCAGCGGTGCTGTGGATGAGCAGCCCGAGCCTGCCGAGCGAGCTCTTCCCCTCGACGCGCGACACCATGTCGTCGGGAAGGCGGATCCGCTCGCGCGTCGAGCCGAGAACGAACTCGTTCGGGTGGAGGATGAACGGAGTCTTCGCAGGGATCTGAACAAGCTCGGTGATGTCGTCGAGCGGGCGCGCGAGGTCGATGAACGCGTGCCGGCTCGAGCGAAACACGCGAAAGCGGTAATCGAGACGGATGTCTATCGACGCCGGTTGCACGCACTGCGGGTCGAACGGGTCGATCCCGATGCGGCCGGAGTCGATTGCCGCGCGGATGTCACGATCGGAGAGGACCATGACGACCGAGTATGCCGGGCTTCGCACCATCGAGCGCGAGCACCGCAGCGCGCAGCTCGCGCCATGTGCGCACGCTGCGTTCGGCGTCCGGCAGCGGCGTACGCGAGAACCCCCACAAGACCTGGATGGTGTGCGCGCCGGCCGCCCGACCCATCGCGAGATCGGCCGCGCTGTCACCGATCACGACGGATTCCTCGGGGGCGACACCGAGCCGGCTCATCGCGTATTGCGCCAGATCGGGCGCGGGCTTGGGGCGCGGCGCCGAATCGCCGCCGAGGTAGACGTCGATGTCCTTCTTGATGCCGAGCCCGCGCAGGATCCGCTCGCAATCGGCGGCCCGCTTGCCGGTGACCGTTGCCTGCAACAGCCCCGCGGCGTGGAAATCTCGCAGCGTCGTGCGAGCGCCGCGGTACAGGCGCGTCGCCGGGATCGCGACCGCGTCGTACCGCGTGCGGTACTCGATGCGGTAGCGGTCGACATCGGCTGCGCCGATGTCCGGCCAGGCGAGCCGGAACATGGCATCGAGCGGAAGACCGGTGAGCTCGCCCACTTTGTCGTACGGAAGCAAGGGACCGCCGTGTGCCGCGATCACGGAGTTCATCGTCTCGACGACGAGGCGAACGCTGTCGGTCAGCGTGCCGTCGAGATCCCAGAGAACCGCGCGCAGGCGCGGAGGTTTGTTAGCGGCGACGGCGGCGCGACGGGCCGGCGACAACGGGCTCCGTGATGGGCAGCACGATCTGCTCGGCGACGCGCCGATCGCGCGCTTCCTGGCGAATGCGGACGAGCGACGCGAGCTCGTCGTAGAGCGCGTCGATGTCCTCGATACGCGAGTAAACGATCTTGAAGCGCAGGTACGAAAGCGGGTCCCGCTCGGCGAGTCGCTCGAGCACCATCTCCCCGATCCGGCCCGATGGGATCTCGGACGCCCCGCTCTGTCTGACGCTCGACTCCAGCTCGTCGATGAGCCGTTCGATCTCGTCAGCGCTCAACCCCTTCGACGCGGCCTTCCCGATGGCGCTGGCGAGCTTGCGCCGATCGAACTCCTGGCGGGTGCCATCGCGCTTCAGGACCTGGATCCGGGCCGATTCGCTCCGCTCAAAGGTGGTGAAGCGCTCCTCGCACCGGTCGCAGACGCGTCGGCGGCGGATCGAGTCGCCGTCCTCAGCCTCGCGAGAGTCGATGACGCGGGTGTCGGGGTTACCGCAGCCGGGGCACTTCACTAACACAAGATATGGGACTGAGTGCCACCAAATCTAGTGTCCGGTTCAAAAACGCCAAGCCTCCGGCGGGCCGAGAAGGGCCGCGCCGGGGGCCATTGTCCGCGCAACGCGGCGGGCGATCGCCGCTCAGTTCACCGACGTCGGAGGAAGCTGGGAACCTCGAGGTCGTTCGCGTCGTACTTCCGTGGCTCTTCCGCTCGCGGCGCGACCGAAGCTGGTGTCGGGGCCAGAGTGGCCGGAGCGGCACGCTGCTCGACCGACGGCGCTTGCCGCTTGTACATCGGCCCTTCGAGTCGACGGATCGCCCGAGCGGCCTCGAAGGCGGTCGCGATGACCGAGATCTTGACCTCGCCGCCCATGCGCTCGTCGATGACCGCGCCGAAGATGATGTTCGCCTCGGGGTCGGCCGCCGCGTGGATGATCTCCGCAGCCTCGTTGACCTCGAAGAGAGTGAGGTCTGGTCCGCCGGTGATCGTGAAGAGAACACCACGCGCGCCGTCGATGCTCTGCTCGAGGAGGGGCGACATGATCGCCTGGCGCGCCGCATCGGCCGCACGCGACTCGCCGGAACCGTGTCCGATCCCCATGAGGGCCGACCCGGCATTGGTCATGATCGTCTTCACATCGGCAAAGTCGAGGTTGATGAGGCCCGGCACCGTGATGAGGTCGCTGATGCCCTGAACGCCCTGTCGCAGGACGTCGTCGACGATGCGGAACGCGTCGACCATGCTCGTTTTCTTCTCGACGACCTGCAGCAAGCGATCGTTTGGGATGGTGATGAGCGTGTCCACCTTGTCCACGAGCTCGGCGATACCCTGCTCCGCGAGGAGCCGGCGCTTCGCGCCTTCGAAGCTGAACGGCTTCGTGACGACGGCGACCGTCAAGGCCCCGACGTCCTTGGCGATTTCGGCGATGATCGGGGCGGCTCCGGTGCCGGTCCCGCCACCCATGCCGGCAGTCACGAACACCATGTCCGCTTCCTTCAGTGCCTCGTAGAGCTTCTCACTGTCGTCTTCGGCGGCCTTGCGCCCGACCGTTGGGTCGGCGCCCGAGCCAAGGCCTTTCGTGACCTTGTCGCCGATGCGGAGCTTGTGCGGGGCGTCGGAAAGAAGGAGTGCTTGCGCGTCCGTGTTCACCGCGATGAACTCGACGCCGAGGAGCTCGGCGCGGATCATCCTGTTCACGGCGTTCGAACCGCCGCCGCCTACGCCGACGACCTTAATGAGCGCGAAGTTCTCGATATCGCTTCGGAGGGGCATGGGTAAGCCTCCATGTTGTCCATGCCGCTGCCCCTCCCCTAGCGGTGCGCTCATGGCTATTCAGTTCGCGCGCTGACTATAGTCCGCGAACTCAACGTTTGGCGAGCGGTATTTGTGATTCGTCTCTCTCGCGCGCTGACGGGACGGCGCGATCGGCGTGCCCACGGGGCCCCTGTCTTCGTGAACAGCACACGAGTCCGGGTTCGGCACCCCGTTGCGCCGCCCGACACGCGCCGTCCCATCATCAAAGGCAGAGGCAACCTCAGAGGAAACCCCGCGTGACCATGTTGAGTGCGCGCCGTCGCTAGTCAGCGGGTCCGTGAAGGGAAGTTTTCTAGGGCATGAGTCCTTTGAAGATCTTTCCGATGCGCGCGGTCACGCCTTCGAGCGCACGTGAGCTCGCGCGATCCTCCTCGGTGGGCCAGTTGTGCGCGCCCCAGAGCAGGAGGCCACTCGCGGCGGCGTATGGGGGTGTCGCGATCTGGTCGGTGAGACCCCCCAGACCCCTTGGGCCGACGATCCGGGCGCTCATGCCGAGCTGGTCGCGTGCGGCCTTGGTCACGCCGTCCAAAAGGGATCCGCCGCCGGTCAGGACGAGCCCCGCCTGCAGACGATTTGTGGCTCCCGCGGCCTCGATTTCGGCCCCGATGAACTTGAATATCTCGGTCACCCGCGATTCCACGATCTCGGCGATGTGACGTCTCGTAACCCCGTGTGAGGTCTCCTCGCCGATAGAAGTGACCTGGAGGACCTCGTCGGGGTCGACGTCCATCGGCATGGCCGACCCGTAGCGGAACTTGACGCTCTCGGCGACGTCCGGGGTGACCCGCAGGACGATGCCGAGGTCCGCGGTGACGCTTCGGCCACCCATCGGGATCGTGGCGGAGTGCGCGATGGAGCCGTCCTGGAAGATCGCGACGTCGGTCGTGTCCCCGCCGATGTCTGCCAGGCACACGCCGAGCTCGCGGTCTTCGTCGTTGAGGGTCGCCTCGGCGGTAGCCAAGGGCGCGAGCACGAGCTCGTCGATCTCGACGCCCGCTCTCTGGACGCACTTCGTGAGGTTCTGGACGCTCGTCGACGACGCGGTCACGATGTGGGTCTCCACCTCGAGGCGCACCGCGGTCATCCCGATGGGGTCGCGCACACCTTCCTGGCCGTCGACCACGTATCCGCGCGGAACGACGTGAAGGATCTCCCGCGTGTTGGGGATCGAGACGGCCCGCGCCGCCTCGATCGCGCGGACGGTGTCCCCGCGGTCGACGTCGTGCCGGGACGAGCCGGAAACGGCCACCATGCCTCTCGAGTTCTGGGAGGCGATGTGGCTCCCCGAGATGCCGACGAACGCAGACCGGACCTTGAGCCCAGAGATGCGCTCGGCCGCCTCGACGGCGCTCGCGACCGACTGCACCGTGCGGTCGATGTCGATGACGACGCCCTTCCGGAGACCGTCCGAAGCGGCCAGGCCGATCCCGATGACGTCGACGCCGCCGCGCGCGGCCATCTCTCCGATGAGGACGCACACTTTCGTCGTGCCGATGTCGATGGCGACGAGCACGGTCTGCTCAGCCATGACTCACTCCGATCATTGCAGGGGAAGTATCCCTTTCAACCCCTCTTCGCTTACCGCGATAGCGGCAAGCTAACCGATTCGGCCACCGCATTAGAGGAAGTGGCGGCGGATGACCGCCACGTTCTGGAAGATTCGCCATCCGAAGGCAAACAGCGCGACGAGATAGAGATCGATCCCGAGGCGGTCTCCCAGGAATGTCAGCCCCGCCGCCAGGAGGGCGTTGGTGTAAAAGCCCGAGAGGAAGATGCGCGTGTCGAAGTGTCCTTCGAGCTCGGCGCGCCCCGCACCAAGCAGCGAGTCGAGGGCCGCGAGAATGCCGACGGCGGTGTATCGCGCCCACTCGATCGGAAGGTTGAACCGGAGCGCGAGCCCCAGGAGCACCCCGGCGACGAGGCCGAGGAGCGGAAGGAGCACCTAGCTTGGGCTGAAGACGATCTGATCCGGGCTGCGCACGTCGACGTAGTCTAGCTTTCGCTGCGGGTTGTCCCGAAGGAATCTGCGCGCGAGCGCGATCTTGTCGTCGATGCGCTCCGCGCCCCCAAAGCGGATCTCCCACCCGGCTGCCACGCGAAGCACGAGACCCGTCGCACCGGCCGCGAGCACGACACGCGGCGAGGTCGCATCGGGCCGAAGGTCCTGTGGTCCGAGCCGTGCGAGCTTTGTCGCCGCATCGACGAGCGCAGGGTCCAGGCGCTCGCCCGCCTGCCGCGCCTTCTGCTCGTCGGTAACGCGGACGTCGGGCGCGCCACGCGGATCGAGCGACGAGAAGAGCACACCGTCGGCGTCGACGAACAGCTCGGTGCTGCCCGCACCGGATTGCCAGCGCGCGACGGCGACGCGCTCGCTCAGCACGACACGTGCGCGGTCGGGGATCCGGATCTCGACGCGAGCGTCGCGCACCGCGGGGAGCTGGAGCAGGCGCACGCGTGCGCGTGCAGCGCTCGCCGTGAACGACTGCGCTCCGAGGAGCGAGCTCGTCGCCACGACCGTATCCACGGCGAGGTGATGCGCGCCTTCGATGGCGACGTCTCGGATGCGCCAGAAGGGCCCAATCGACGCGGCGACGATCGCGGCGGCGCACATGAACGCCGTCACACCGGCCACCGCGCGGTCGAAGTCGGCGGGCCGTCGCGGCGGGCGGAGCCGGCGCGGTCGCGAACGGGGTCCCAAGGTCAGCGCGCCCGCCGGCGCGCATCTTCGAGGGCCCAGTCGACGAAGCGCGCGAGAAGATCGCCAAACTCGATGCCCGCGGCGCGCGCCGCTTTTGGCAGGAGGCTGTTCGCCGTCATGCCCGGGATCGTGTTCACCTCGAGCGCGACCATCCGGTCCTTGGACCACACGAGATCCAGTCGCGACATGCCACGGCAGTGGAGCGCGCGATGCGCGCGCACCGCGAGATCCTGCGCGCGTTTGGCGACGTCCGGGGGAATGTCGGCTGGGCAGATCTCTTCGCTCTCGCCCGCGTCGTACTTCGCGCTGTAGTCGAAGAACGCGCGCTTCGTGAGTATCTCGATGACCGGGAGCGCAGTGAGGTCATCGTTCCCGATCACCGCGACGGTGAGTTCGCGGCCGCGGATCTGCTCTTCAACGAGGACGCGTTCGTCGTACGGGAGGGCCGCTGCGATCGCGGGAGCGAGCTCGCCCTCCATAGTGACGATCGACGCGCCGACGCTCGAGCCGCTTCCGACCGGCTTCACGAACGCCGGCAGCCCGACGGATCGAGCCGTGTCGATGTCGGCCTTGCCGGTACCGCGGACGACGACCCCGCGCGGGACGTCGAGGCCCGCCGCCGCGAGGACCTGCTTCGCGACCTCCTTGTCCATCGCGAGGGCCGAGCCGAGCACGCCCGATCCCGTATAGGGGACGCCGATCGTGTCCAGCAGTCCCTGGATGCGCCCGTCCTCTCCCCACGTCCCGTGGAGGGCGATGAGCACCACGTCGATGGGCTCCGCGTCCGCCATGACCCGCGTCGCCGGCCTGAGCGCGCGCGATGCGCTCTCGATCTGCTTTTCGAGGCCGCGCGGTAGCTGATGCTCCGGCTCGAGCCGGGCGCCACCCTTGATCAAGCGCTGCGCCTCCTCGCGCTGCGCCGACGTGATCTCGGGGTTGCGAGCCATGAAGGCGAGCGGATCGAGCAACACGACCTCGAAGCGCGTCGGGTCGAGGCTCGCCGCGATCTGCGCGCCCGTCGCGAGCGAGATATCGCGCTCCGCCGACGCGCCACCGGTAAGCACGCCGACTCGGATTCTCTTCACCACTCGCCCACAAGCTCGACCTCGGGAACGAGCTCCACGTTGAAGCGCTTCACGACCTCCCGCTGAACGAGGGCCATAAGCGCGCGGACGTCGGTCGCTGTCGCTCCGTTCGCGTTCACGATGAAGTTCGCGTGCTTCTCGCTGACCACCGCGCCGCCGAGAGCGCGGCCCTTGAGGCCGGCCGCCTCGATGAGTCGGCCCGCGAAGTCGCCCGGCGGGTTGCGGAAGATCGACCCGGTGTTCGGCTGCGCTAGCGGCTGCTTCTTGATGCGCTCGTTCGCCATCTCCTTGATCCGCTTCACCGCGTTCGCGCGATCGCCGCCTTTTCCGCGAAAGCGAGCGCGGACGCAGACGATCGGAGTGCCCTGGAGTGCGCTCGTGCGGTACGAGTAGCCGAGCTCGTCGACCCTCGCCGTCCAGGTGTCCCCGTTCATGTCGACGAGCTCCGCGTCGATGAGGACGTCGGCCGTCTCGCTGCCGAAGGCTCCCGCGTTGCCGTGCACGGCACCGCCGACGGTTCCGGGAACGGTCGCCATCCACTCGAGACCCTCGATGCCCGAGCGCGCGGCGACGGCGGCGACGTGCGCGAGCTCGGTCCCGGAGGAGGCGGTGACGATCTCGCCGTCGACACTCGACTCGCGCCAGGCGTTCTGCAGCACCACGCCGCGAATTCCGCTGTCGGCAACGAGGAGGTTCGTGCCGCCGCCAAGGAGGAACACGGGGAGCTCGTTCGTCCTCGCCACCTGGATCGCGTCGAGCAGGTCCTTCTCGCTCGCGACACGGAGGAACAAGTCAGCGGGACCGCCGATCCGCAGAGAGGTGTGCGGCGCGAGCGGCTCGTCGCGCGCGCCGAACGTCGCCATCGTCATACCGTGGCGCGCTCGCGAAGGAGCTCGAGGAGCCGGACGCCGGCGGG
>Ga0207646_10005277_pt1 | contig 13626 bp, 13 predicted proteins | sample KBSK5502metaG_FD_184343 | JGI IMG/M metagenome (GOLD analysis project Ga0207646, IMG submission 184343) | Corn, switchgrass and miscanthus rhizosphere microbial communities from Kellogg Biological Station, Michigan, USA - KBS K5-50-2 metaG... | ecosystem: Host-associated > Plants > Roots >... | reverse complement strand
GTGTGCCGAGCATGTTCAGCAGCTTGGAAGTGAAAGTCTTCTACCCGACCTGATGGAGGTAAGGGTTAGCGAAAACGCAAGGGCTATCGTCGCGAGGCGGGGTCTGAAGGAAGCGTTAAGCAAAAGTGCGAGTCGATGGACAAGAACCGGATATAAGGCGTGAGCGTGGGACAAGCGGCCGACTTACCGTGAAGTCCATATCCATCAAGCACGCGGAGCGTAGATCCGGCGATTGCGCGCGGAAGGCGGCTGAACTTACCTCGGGAGGTCTGCAGGAAGCAGAAGTCAGCAGAGGGCATATTAGACCTGACGTCGGCGAGGCTAGTGAGGCACTCCAAACCGAAAAGGTGGAGCGAACAGATAGGCCAAGCCGGAAACGAGGACACGAAGGCCCGAACGAGAGGAGCGGCAAGTAGATCATGAATCTCAGGAGCGACAAGCGGCCGAACATCCAAGGAGAATTGGACTTTTCCTCTGTGGCTCCGGGTGAAGCTCAGGGACCCAGAGGGAAAGAGATCGAATTGCTCCCGGCGACGCATGAACACGAAAGCCCAGCCAGCACGGAACGAATGATGGAGGAGATATGTGAGTGGGAAAACCTGAAGGAAGCGATGTGGCGAGTCAAGGCCAACAAGGGAAGCGCGGGGATCGACGGCATGACCGTCGATGAACTCCCCGATTACGCGGAACTGTTGGTCATCCGGGACCAACTGCTAAGCGGAACTTATACGCCGCAACCGGTGAAACGGGTGGAAATCCCCAAGCCGGACGGAGGAGTGCGCAAGCTTGGCATTCCGACCGCGTTGGATCGATTTGTCCAACAAGCGGTGATGCAGGTTTTGCAGAGACAGTGGGACCCGACGTTTTCCGATAGCAGCTACGGTTTCCGGCCAGGCCGGTCCACTCATCAAGCGGTGGCGCAAGCGCAGCAGTATATCGCTGCAGGCTACGGCTGGGTGGTTGATCTGGATTTGGAGAAATTCTTCGATCGAGTCAATCACGACAAATTGATGGGGCAGATCGCCAAGCGCATCCGAGACAAGCGGCTGTTGAAACTCATCCGGGCATTCTTAAACGCCGGGGTGATGGAAAACGGACTGGTCAGTCCCAGCGTGGAAGGGACTCCGCAAGGAGGCCCACTTTCGCCCTTGCTCAGCAACCTCGTGCTCGACGAACTCGACCGGGAGTTGGAGCGCCGTGGACATCGTTTCGTTCGCTACGCGGACGACTGCAACATCTACGTTCGTAGCGAATGGGCGGGTCAGCGGGTGATGGACAGCATCACGCGATTCATCACGCAACGGCTCAAGCTCAAGGTGAACGACAAGAAGAGCGCGGTGGCGCGTCCGCAGGAGCGGAAGTTTCTCGGATTCAGTTTCACCGACGGCCCAGAAATCCGGCGCAGGATTGCGCCGAAGGCTGTCGAACGGTTTAAGGAACGGATTCGGGAAATCACGCGACAGGCCAAAGGCGTAAGCCTGGAAACGACGATGGCAAAGCTCGCTCCGTATATGCGGGGCTGGCGTGGCTATTTCGGATTCTGCGAAACGCCCAGTCTGTTGATTGACCTTACTCGCTGGGTTCGGCGTCGCCTTCGGGCTGCGCTGTGGCGGCAATGGCGAACACAACGCCGCCGCCGGGCAATGCTGATTCAGTTGGGTGTGCGTGGCCGGCTGGCCGATAACACCGCCGGCAGTGGTCACGGCCCCTGGCATCTCGCCCATTCGAAAGCCTTGAATGTCGCGCTTTCGAATGCCTATTTCCGCGATCGTGGTCTTCCTTCGCTGTTCGAGCGGTGTTAGCCCAAACGTCTCGAACCGCCGTGTACGGACCCGTACGCACGGTGGTGTGGGAGGGGTCGGCGGGTGACCGCCGCCCCTATCCCGATCAATGGAAGTTTTGTTGTCCATAACAAAAGTTCCGATCAGGCGCTCGACGTAGCAATTCTGCCACGGGTTCTTTGGTGCGACCCGTATGTCCTCAATGCCCATCCCTTCAACTCGCGATCTGAAGTGCTCGCCGTAGATTCCGTCGCGATCTCGAACCATGTACTTTGGTGCGCTGTCGTCCGGAAACGCCTCGATAACTTGCTGTGCAGCCCAGACCGCGGTCGGATGCTCAGTAACATTGAAGTGGAGGACGCGTCGACGATCATGTGCGAGGACAACAAGAACGTACAACACGCGCAGCTCAATGGTTGGCACCGTAAAGAAATCGATCGATACCAATTGACCGACATGATTTCGCAAGAATGCCATCCAACTCTGTGAAGGCTTGTGGTCCTTCTTCGGCATCAATCGCGAAACGGTTCGCTCGGAAAGTTCAAATCCGAGTTTCAGTAGTTCTCCATGTACGCGTGGCGCTCCCCACAATGGGTTCGCGCCGGCCATGGTTTGAACCAACTTGCGAATCTCCGAACTGACTGCCGGCCGGCCCGGACCTTTCGGTTGCGACAATTTCCGCCAATACCGTTTGAATCTCTTACGTTGCCATCCGATCACCGTCTCCGGCCGAACGATGACGAGCGCCGACTTCCAGTCCTTCCAGATCATCTTTAGAGCGATCCAAAACAGCCGATCACGACTACGCAATTTCGGTCGCTTATCGTGGCGTTTGAACACGGCAAATTGCTGACGAAGCGCAGCATTTTCCAACGCGATCTGTTTATGACCGCTGAACAAGAGGATGAAAAACCGAACCGCAACGACAATTGCGTTGAACATGAACAGGCGACTTTGACGCGATCTATTGAAAGAATCAATATTTAATGGCCGATGAGGTTTTGGCGAAGGACAGCTGTTCTTCTGGCCTCTACTAGAACGCAGACGGAAGTGCTTTCATCGCTGAGCCGAGGCAAGGTGACGCTGTCGAAGGCCGCAGCGACGTCTTCATCCTCCAATACACCGACCCGGCGGAAAAGCTCGAGAGTAAACGCCGCCGCATTGCGTAAGGCCGCGACCCTTTTTTCGGGAGGGTAGCTCTCGTGGAGAACCTGATCGATCTGAGCCGCCGACAGATGCGGCATCAGGTGATTTCGGATTCCGCCAAAGTCCGGATCGAGGAACGAAACGATGAAGAGAGGAAGCAGCCTGCCGATTTGCCTTTGCTGCGCGGGCGGCAACTGCGGCCAGACCATCTCACAGACATTGGCAAAAAACGCACGATGCCGCGCCTCATCGGCGGCGTGGTCATCCATCATCTGCCGTACGGCGGGAAACACGTCGTGATCGCACGGAACTCGCGTCAGCATCGACGAGATCAAGGTCTCGGTGACAATCACGAAAAAAAGTTGACGCAAATCAGGGGAAACCTCTGGCGGCCCCACTCGAAACCATCGAAATGCCTCCGGGTTCCGGGTCAATTCGGTGGGAACACGAAAGGCATTCCCAACCTGATCGCGGATATCGACGCTGAAGAGCGAGTGATAGGCTTCGTCGCAGTAGATCTTGTAGGCGTCGATTTGCAATCGATCGGGCATGGCGTACCTCGAAGCCGAGGTCGCGATTCGCCGCGTGACACATCCGACGACTTCGTTCTCCAGTGTATCCGTGAAGTTCAGATAGGCAATCAAATGCTTTGCAAGAAGCACGCCGACAACGGCCTCGCCGAGTTCAACCACCAAAGGGTGTGTGCAGACCGGTGCGAGGTCCAAAGGAAAACACCGGAATCGGCCGCCGGCGTTAAGCCCGATGGTCCGTCGCGGCCGGCTTCGGACCGCGGCGCGGCTGTACCAAGTCTCGAAACTGCTTTTGTAAGGTCTCATAGTCGTGTGTCGTTAGCTGTTGTGTGTTGGATCACGCCGGGGGAGACTGGCTCGGCCGGCGTGAATGGGTTTGGGTTCCAGGGTATCAATCCAGGGTATCAGTCCAGGGTATCAATCGACGAATGCGTGGCCTCCTCCAACCTACTTCATCAATGGCGCAAATGTTGGAACTGCCAACGCAATGTCTGGAGACGCCCGCGCCACTGGCGCAGCCGCTTCAGCAATTGGATGCGCGGCCAGCAGGGCTTCGGGTGGGTTAGACGCCCTAGCGCTCAGTGGAACCGCACTATCGGCCAGAATCTTTGCAGTTGGGGCCAAATTCTTGCTGGTTTCACCGAATGCGCTGATGACCAGCGCAAGTCGCTTCTTGTCCATCTGTGCTCACCTCCTTTCTATAGTTTGATAAGGCGCACCCGACGGGACTCGAACCCGTAATCGCCAGCCCCCAAAACTGGTGCTTTTGAGATCCTGTTGGCCGACCCGGCCTCCGCTATGGGCCAGATCTACAGTAGTGATACCCTGGGAAGCTAATGGATGTGGCCTCCAAAGCTTACTCCGGGTCGCCTCGAGGTTCTTCTTACCAATTCAGCTACGGGTGCACATTGGAATCATCAAAACACTTGCCGAGGGGCCGGCGTACCCTTCGACGCATATCGATGGAGTAGACCAGCACCCAGAGCCTGCTTCGCTTCGTGAAGAGGCACATTGACGAAATACGCGTCAAAGCCGTTTTTGCGATAGATGTTCGGCAGCAGGACCACGCCGCGTCGCCGTTCCGCGGTATAGAGCATTCCGTTCGCGCTGAGATGTTTCATTACGGACGAAATGTCCGGGTAACGAAACTCTCCGCGATACCCCAAGCCCAGAATCGTGTTGGCCTCCAGTCCCCGTCCACGCAGGAAAGACCGGACCGCCAATGCCGGATACACCGCCGTGAGCCGTGGATTCCAGTCTCCGATGAACGTGAACTGTCCGTCCTGATCGAGGCACGCATCGAAGTTCAATGGACCGGAATATCCTCGGCGCGCCACGACTCGGCAAAGCTCCTGGATCTTCAGATCCAGCATGGATCCCTGGTGAGCGGCATCGAGAGAGTCGCAAAGATACGAACCCAGATAATGATGATGGTCGGCATCGGCGTACACTTGGGCGGCGGCGGCGATTGGCCTCGACCCGCCATTCGGGCCGATAACGTAAGTAAATCCCATCCGCGCTGTTTCAGCGCCGGCCGGAGGCACGACTTCAGGCTGCAATATGATCCGGACTCCCGAACGCCGGTTGTTTTGCGAACTCAGGTATTCACGAAGCTCCGAATCGGAGAAACGATTGTCTTGGAGGCTGGGAACGCAGGCGATCTCGGTCTTCAACTCTTCCAGCAGCTCCGGATCGCCATCGTTCTCACAAAGGATGGCGGTCCGTATCGAACGTTTGAGCAGCCTGATTGCCGAGTCGAAAGTTTTCCAGCACAACCTTGCGGCAACGTTCCCGCCGGAATCCTGTGTCGACTTCACGTAAAAACTATTTGGCGCGTTCCGGCCGCTACGCCGCGCGTACAGGCTTTGAAGGTCATGCCAGCTTCCGATAGAAAGAAATTCGCCCGCATCGACGATGACCGAATCGGCTCGCCGCGGCAGCCGGTCCGAATCCGCGACGAGATTCCAGCAAAATTCCTTGTTGTGGAGAAGCAACGTCAACGAACCTAGACAAGCATGGACCGCTCCATCGAAACGAACAGGAATGCCTCTTTCGTGAAGGAGGCGGCAAACGCCGGTCACAATCCGCACGCCTGTCGGCGAGACTTGGTTCAGATAGACGCCGCTCGAATCCAAACTCGGCTTGTTGAGGATATCTTCGACCGTCAGATGTTGCTTATTCACGACGACAAAGAGCGGTTCGGCGATGGCCGGTAGCGGAAAGCCTGTCGCGTTACACAGTTCGCGTACGGATGCCGAATGAATTCGTATCAGCGAGTCGTAGACACCGGCGTGATGCGAATCAAGCACAAATAGGACGGATCGCAGGCCTGCCAGCGCATTGTAAACGAGATAACGGTCCTGGCAACGGAACACAAACGTGTTTTCAGCTTCTCCGCTATCCAGAATCAATGTCCCTCCGACGATGCCCAGCGGCTCGCTCGAAGGCGCGGGCGCACCGAGCCTAAAAAAGGGAATGTTTGTTTCACACGCAACAGGCGATTCAACAGGCTGTGCCGACACCGACGCCCTCCGTGCTGAAGAGTTCCGTGAAGTTCGGCATCATTGCCTGAACGAGCTTCATGAAGCCGCGCAATTCGTCACGATTGCGATCCACGACTTGTTGCATGAAGCCGGATCCGGTCTCGTCGTGAAATATGATGTTGTGACATACCAGCATCGAGCCCGTGGAAACATGCGGCCTGGCGGATTCCAGCAGCGGCTCGTAAATCCGCTTCCCTCGCTGGCGCGGATCGGGATGATCTCTGGGACCTTCCGCATCCAGTACGATCAGGTCGTACTTTTCCTCCGCCTCAGAAAGATATCTCTGCCCGGTGGCAACGACTATATCGACGTTGCTGCAGCGAGAGAAATTTCTTGAAGCCACCTCCTGCGTCCGTTCGTCCGGATCGACCAGCACGACTTTGCAATCCGGACCCACAGCATCGATCACCGCGCCGGCCCAATATCCGTAGTACGAACCTAGAAAAATCGTCGCGCGAGGCTGAAGGCGGCGCGCGATTTCGTAGAGGAGAAGCCTTTCCTCGGGATAAATGTAGGTGCGATACGAACCATGGTCGTAGCAGGCCGTCATCGGATGCGGCCCACGCGCGGGCCCGTCAAGAATGTCGCGGCTCGCAAGTCTCTGCAGCGCGAGGGCGACGAATGCGTCGTGCGAAGACGGATACCGTTTCGCAAACTCCACATCGTTTGGCGGCAGGCCGTTTCCGACGAGGTGATCCCGCATCCGGTCTACAAAACGGACGTATTGTTGCCGCTCGAGGTTTCCGGCACGGAATTGTTGGTATTCGTCGAAAGGCCGGAGCGCCTCGTCGGCGATCTGAAACCAAGGTCCACCGGCCGGGCGTGTATGGATTGCAGCCGTGCCCATAGCGCAGCCTCCAGTTCACGGGATATGACGGGACAGGGCCATGACTAAATCGAGACGGGCTGCGGCGAACCGATGCGCTTCCAGAGCTCCTCCGCTATGAACGGACAGAGGGGAACAAGGAGCAAAAGGAATAAGCGCACCGCCACGGAAAGCGCTGCTTGGTCGGTTGAATCCACCCGTGCACGCCGCTTGCGAGCCTCGATGTCGTTGCAGTTCGAGAACGACCCAGTTGGGCTTCTCATGCGAAGGCTCTGCTTCGAAGACACCGCTGGCCGTCCATTCTTCGCGCCAGTATCTTTCGAATTCTGAAAAGGGATACATCGAGTTCATGACCTTAGGAGTTGTTGGCAACATAGATGGTGCAGTCCTGTTCGAAAGAAAAATGCCGCACCGGTGTAAGCCATGGATAAGCGTGTTCTATCTTCCGGAAATGAATCGGATTGTTGAAAATGACGCGGAGCTGCCGCTGATTCGACAAAAAAGACTGATGAATGTTGGCGAAGACGCTCGTGAGGATGTCGCCGTGAAATGGATTGGCGAAGAACAGAACGGTGGCGTCGGGGGGCAAGGCAAAGCGCCGCGCATCGCAGTGATGCAAGCGGATGTCGTTGCAGGATCGAGTCCCGCAGAAACTAGAGAGGTTTCGGCGGGCGATCTCCAGGAGCTTTGAGGAGACTTCGACGCCGTGAATCGTGCGGAAACGGCGTTCGGCAGCGAGCAGAACAGAGCGGCCTTTCCCACATCCATAATCCACAAACACGTCGTCTTCGCGGATCTCGACTGCGTCCAGCAGTCTTCGGACCGCGCGCACGCCCGTCGGCGCATAGTCGTGGCTGCCTTGCCAGTTGTCGATCAGCGTTTCAATCGGTACGAATCCGGAACAACGGATGCCGAGCCGGTATTCTTCGATGTAATCCGCAACCCGGTCTGCCACCACTTTCACTCCCAATACGGGACTCTTTTTGAAAGCACGTAAAACTCTACGCATTGCGAGTTACCCAAATCACAGAAGACGCCGGAGCGCGGCCAGCAGGCGTTCAACGTCGCCGATGGCGTTGTATCCCTGCACGGATATTCGAATTCTCGGTTGGCCGTAGAAGATATCGGTGGATACGTCGATGTTGTACCGGAATCGCAATTCATTGCGAAGCCACTCCGAATCGCAGCCTGACGGCAATTGAGCGCAAACGACCTGCCCTCGCCACTCGGGACGGTCGACGTGATATGGAGGCACTCCTGAAAGCTTCGTCACTTCGAGTTGAGCGAATCGCGCCAACTCACGGCATTGACGGCGAACCTCGTCCCAATTGTGTTTCTCCTGGAACTCGATCGCATCGGGCACGGCGAGATATTCCGATATGTCCCGGCTCCCCTGCCATTCGTGATAGTCGACATACTTGGACGGACCCGGGTTTCTCGGCTTCCAGCCCCAACTGACGATCAGCGGCTCCAGCAAACCCTGCACCTTGGGATCTGCATACATGAACGCGCAGCCTTTCGGGGCGCACAACCATTTGTGAAGAATGCCGACATAGAAGTCGGCGGCCAGCGCGTTCAGGTCAAGCGGAAGCTGTCCTGGAACATGCGAGCCATCGATGACCGTTAGTATTCCTTTTGCACGCGCCCTCTGGCAGATCTCGGCGACCGGAAAGACCATAGCGGTAGGCGAGGTGAAGTGACTGAGCAAGATCGCTTTGGTACGGTCTGTAACGCCAGCCCAGAAATACTCCACAAACTCCTCATGTGTTGTCAGGGGTAGCGGCATTCTGCGTTGAACCATCGAGAAGCCGCGCTTCTGAGACGTAAATTGCCACAGACGTTCGATCCCACCGTGCTCGTGATCGCTGGTCAGCACCTCGTCACCGGCTCCGAGCTGCAGGCTGCGCGCGATGATGTTGACGCCCGTCGTGCCATTGGCCACGTACACGATGTTGTCGCGATCGGTGTTTAGGTAACGAGCGAGCACGGAACGCGAATAGGCCATACGTTCCGTGAAGTGTCTCGAGAGAAAATCAACCGGCTCACGTTCCAGCTCCAACTGCCATTGCTGGAATCTTTCGAAGACCGGCTTGGGTGTGGCGCCGTACGCGGCATGATTGAGATAGGTCACGCGCGGATCGAGCAGGAACATCTCTTTTAAATGTCCATCTGGGCCGATAGCCGGAACGATCGTGTCTTGGATATTTCTCATGATGGGTCATCTTCGGCGAGGCTCCAGCCGCTGGAGTCCAAGACCCCTAGAATCGACCTCCTGTCTCGTTGCGTTTCCCTGGCGCGTTTCGGCCCTCTGTTCGCGGCTAGGCAACAGTGTGTAGAGGTCATCGGCGGCACGATAGGATAGCGGTGGGGCAGATCAGGTCCATCTCTCGACGGATCGCGGACACAATCCTCTTGGTTGGCCTTTCAGGTAGGTCGGTTTCACGCGAACTGGCCACGGGTTTAAAGGACTAAGCGAGGCGCTCAACAATTCAATTATACTGGCTGCGAACAGGTCAAACAGATACTGGATTGCGCGGCCGCTGAAAGTCCGCGAATTATGACGGTTGGATAGTTTCACGAAATAATCAGAAGGTTCAAGGAGTGTTGTTGTAGACGAGAAGCCCGAAGCCATGGGCAATTTGTGGCTGTGGCGCGAGCTCGTCTGCCCTGCCATACTGCAAGTGGAGAAACGAATGTATTTACCTTCATTGTTTGTTGAAACGAATCTAGTAAAGTTGCATGACTTAATTGACGACTACAACTTTGGAACATTATTCTGTCAGATGGGCAGGGCCTCGGTAGAGATCGAACATATACCGTTCATTCTAGATCGCACCGACGGCCCGAATGGGTCACTATTAGGACACGTTGCGAAGTCTAATCAGGTATGGCATTCGTTTGAGCGCGTTGCGCCCGTCGTCATCGTGTTTCACGGCCCGCACGGCTACATATCTCCTGCGTGGTATACGACGCGTGAAGCGGTACCTACTTGGAATTACGCAGTTGTTCATGCGCAGGGCAAGCCGCGTGTACTTGACGAGAACGAACTCGTTCTGCTGCTAGAGAGGCTGGTCAGTAAACATGAAGGCCAGACTGCATCGGCGTGGAGCGTTGCCGAAATTCGAAAGGAAACGTTTCAGGAACTAAAGCGGGAGATTGTTGGTTTCAGAATGCGCATCGAGAAAATTACAGGAAAATTTAAGCTGGGGCAGAATCGCGTGGAACGCGACCGCCAAGGTGCCATTGAGGGGTTGCGAAGGCGCGAACATCCACTCGATGCTGCGTTAGCGAAACTGATGGCTGACGCGCTTGGGCCATATTGAATTTAACGGCAGACCGTGTATCCTGTCCTTCGCCAAAACCTCATACGCAAGTAACCGGTTGATTCTAACTTCAGATGGCAGCCGACTCTTCTCCTGATGTTGAACACTAATTTGCTAGCGATTCGGGCGGTCATCGTGGCGCTCAGTGGTCACGAACAGGTCGCGCTGGAAAATGTGGCGCTGCGTCAGCAGTTGGCTGTCTTCAAACGCGACGTGCGGCGTCCGAGGTTACGCAGGTGGGATCGATGGTTTTGGTTAGGGCTGAGAGTGATCTGGGAAGAATGGAGATCCGCCCTTGTGATCGTTCGGCCGGAAACGGTCATTTCCTGGCAGCGCAGACGGTTCAAACAATATTGGTGGAAGTTGTCCCAACCGAAAGGACCGGGCCGGCCGCCAGTCAGTTCAGAGATTCGAAAACTGATCAGAAACATTGCAACCCGTTCTGGGGCGCACCTCGCATACATGGTGAACTCCTCAAGCTCGGATTCGAGATTTCCGAGCGAACCGTCTCACGAATGATGCCGAAGAAAGACAAGAAACCTTCACAAACGTGGACGACGTTCTTGCGCAATCATGTGGGCCAACAGGTTTCCGTAGACTTCTTCACAGTTGCGACGATTCGATTGCGAGTGTTTTATGTCTTCCTGCACAATTATGGTGAGGAAGGATTTATTGTGAGCAATCGCACGAAACCCGCTCCTGTCATGTGCTCGCCAAGGTTTTCCTTCCCATAATTTCGGCCCCTCACAGCGAATCGAGGCACGTCAGAAGATCACATGCACCCTTCTCGTCATATGTGGTTAGTGTGGCCGATCTGGACTCCTGACGGCATTCTTGGGAGCCGGCGGGCAGTCCCCAGGCCAGGCCCCTTGCGCCATCAGTCCCGTGCCACTCGAGCGGGCATGCAACTCTTCAGTGATGTGCGGACACAGCGGCGTCAACATGCGCAGAAAGATGTTCGTCGCTGCAGCGATGGCGGACCAGTCCCGGTCATCCAGAATCTTCCGGCGCTTGAGCGCCTCCTGCCGGTACCCTTCGATGCGCTCGAACAACTGTTCGAGGTTGGCGGCGGCCAGGTGGAATTGGTTCTGACACATTGCTTCCGTAATACGATTCACTGCCGTTTCAACGTGGTGGGCCAGTTTGCGGGACAAGGAGTAGTTCATGTCGATGGCTGAAGCGGCGGAGGATGCGTCAAACTGTAACCGGTTTTCCAAGCCAATGATGAAGCGCCAGACCCGGTTTAGAAAGTTATACGCTTGACGGACAGCCCCGTCCGACCAATTGAAGTCATTCTCCGGCGCGGCCGCGGCGAGAATAGCGAATCGTAGGGCGTCCGTACCGTAGCGCGCGATGATTTCCCGCGGGTCGACAGTGTTGCCCTCGCTCTTGCTCATCTTCCGGCCGTTCGACTTCACCATGCCGATGGCAAGGAGGTTATCGATAGGTTCATTATCCTCCACAACGCCGGCGCGCTTGAGAGCGCGCGCCATCATTCGCAAGTGGAAGAAACAGGTCCTCGCCTGATCTTCGCCGCCGATCATGATGTCGACAGGCATATACAGGCGCGCCTCCTCCTTGTCGAAGGGGTCCGTCGTCATCGTGCGCTTGCAGTTCCAGTGATACCACCACGGGCTGCAATAGGTTTCAAGCGTGTCGGTATCGCGGCGGGCCGGACAACCGCAGCGCGGACAAGGTACCTGGACAAAGGCCAGGCAATGATCAAGAGGATTGCCGGTGTGTTGCAGGTCGATGTCCAACGGCAGCAGAACAGGCAGGTCGCTTTCGGGAACGGCAACAGCCCCACAGGCGCCGCAATGGACGATCGGCACGGGAGGCCCCCAGTACCGTTGCCGTGCAATATTCCAGTCGCGGAGCCTGTAGCGAACGGCTGCGCTGCCTGCGCCACACCTCTCGAGTTCGTCGATCACCCATTTCTCCATTTCGCGGGCAGTTCGTTCGGGAAACGGACTTGCTTCCGTGTAGATCCACGATTCGTCCCAATTGAAGGGATCGGCAGCTCCGGCGGGCGGACGCAGAATCGGCGTCGTCTCGATTCCTGCGAGTGCAGCGAGGCGGGCGTCCGCACGCATGTGCGAGGGGAACAGCACGGCGATCCCATCATTACTGCGCAGATCGAGGCCGGCGCAGACCACAATCGGGACAGCTTGCTGAGTCAGCGGATGGATGGCATTCAACTCGAGCCTCACCACGGCGTCGCTGCCTGTCTGAGTGGAGGCGAACTCATGATTGCCAACCGTTCGTGCGGTTCGCGTCAGTTGCCCAAGCGATTGACGAACGGCAGACGAGAGCAATCCCGCCTCATTGAAAGCGGCGATAGACGCGTGTTCGGGCGCCAGTGCGATCAATGCCGAGCCGGGCAGCAGTGCGGTATGGGCAACGAACGAAGTCAGCTTCAAGCTTGATAGCTCGCGTAACGCAAAGCGGACTTCTACTCCTGCCCGTCGACCGATCCAATCGATATGAATACGTTTGATCTTTTGAGGCCACCGCTGAAGTCGTGCGAGGCTTTCGAGCATGTCGTCGGCAAAATCGGTTTCCCGGACCAGCCATTGTTCGAGCAATCGTGTTTCGACGACATTTCCACACCGCCAGCACCGCCCCCCGACTGCGAGGCTGTCCGCCAGCGTGATGTTGCATGATGCGCACCAATTCACTGGCCCGCGCTGACGATAAGCGAGTCCTTGTTCAAACAGTTTGAGGAAGACCCATTGAACCCAGCCATAAAATCCTTCGTCGTGGTTGCCAATGATGCGGCGGGTGTCATGACTCAATCCGAGGCGGACAAACTGCTGCCGCATTTCCGCCATGACCTCTTCCGCCAGATCCTTCGGATGCCGGCCCGCATCCTGCGCCGCGAGTTCGTTGGGCAAGCCAAACGAATCGAAGCCGCTCGTGTAAAGAACGTTGAATCCGGCCATCCGGCGAAAGCGGGCGCATACATCGCCCAGCGTATAGTTGCGCACATGGCCCATGTGCAGGCTGCCGTTGGCGAAAGGCGGCAACTCGATGATGACCCAGTTCGGTTTGGTTTCCAGGGGTTCGCTGTGGAAAAGACAGTCGTCCTCCCACCGCCGTTCCCATTTGGGCTCAATTTCGGCAAATGAGTAAGGAGTCGAGTCCGCAGTGTTTAGGGCGATGGACATGTTGTCTAGCAACCCTTCAGGACCGTTTCATCCATCTCGGCTCCGGGACGGTAAAGGATCGCATCCGCTTTCAACAGCGCGATCCGTTCACGCCGAAGTTCGACGCACGAGATGGTTTCGAGCAGGAAGTCTTCCGTACTCCTGCGATAGCCCATGCGGCGTTGGACGACCGCCTGCACGTCGCGTTGGTTCAGCGCCGGGAAACACCGTCCGCGGCAAGGCGCCTCCGCCAACGAAACGGGTCTTCCGTCGTTTTGGAGCGCTCCATGCAAACTATAGTAAAAAAACACTGGCGCACGCGCACGCCGTC
>Ga0207646_10005276_pt1 | contig 13627 bp, 13 predicted proteins | sample KBSK5502metaG_FD_184343 | JGI IMG/M metagenome (GOLD analysis project Ga0207646, IMG submission 184343) | Corn, switchgrass and miscanthus rhizosphere microbial communities from Kellogg Biological Station, Michigan, USA - KBS K5-50-2 metaG... | ecosystem: Host-associated > Plants > Roots >... | reverse complement strand
AGAGTCGCCCGTGATCTACGTAATCCAGATCCGCGTTCTTCTGGAATCCCCGCAGCTCAACCTCGAGTCTTTCGAGCTCGTCCTGCATGTCGAAAATCATATCAAACAGACGTTCTAAAAGCAAGCGTTAACAGCCACAAATCTATTCAGCGCAGGCCGCCCCGTCCCCACCAATCACCCCCTTCACAGCCCACCCTCAACCGCGATACACTCGCCGCGATGGCCCGCCGCCGCCTGAAGCTCATCTTCGGCCCGTCCCTGGTCAAGGAACCCGTGATCTACCAGCTCGGCCGCAAGTTCGAGATCGTGACGAACATTCGTAGGGCTGACGTCACACGTGACCAGGGTTGGGTGCTGCTCGAGGTCGCAGGTGAGCCCGATGAGCTCGACAAGGGCGTCGAGTACCTCGAATCGCGTGGCGTCAAGGTCGAACCGGCCGAGGGCGACCTGGTCGAGTAAGAGGCCTAACGCCTGGCCATCACGAGCCGCGCGCCGGGCAGTGGCTTGGTGGCGGGGGGCAGGGCGTTGATGATCTCCAAAAGGCGCGGCCCAACGTCCTTGGTCTGGGTGCGGAAGGGTGCGAACGCGTCGTCGCGATCCGGAAAGGCTCGAAAGTGCAATTCCACCTCGCGGCCGCTGCGGGCCGGCGATTGGGTCGTGAGCCGATTGAAATCCGGCGCTGGCACCAGCCACCACACCGTCGGCGCCAGGTCGAGCACCAGGACCACCACGTAGATCCACGACGGGTCGCGAGGAATGGTGTCCTGTTTGTAGGTGGCGTTCGACTGCACGAAACCTGACTTCCCAAGCTCGAAGCATGGCTTGGCCTGGAGCGACGCGAAGGTGCTCTTGCCCTTTACCGCCACGACGAGGTCGCGATGGTCGTCGTCGGCCTCGACCTGAAACGGGACCAGCTCACCATTCGACGTGAGCATCGCGTAGACCGCAAGCAGGTACTCACCGATCCGCCCTGCCTGCACGTCGCTGATCCTCACGGGCTCGGAGCTTAGCTCGGGACTAACATTCCGGCCGAGATGACGCCATCGGTCGACGTCGCTATCGTCGGCGCCGGCCAGGCCGGACTCGCCACCAGCTGGTACCTGACCCAGGCCAAAGTCGACCATCTACTGCTGGAAGCCGGCCGCGTCGCCGAGACGTGGCGGACGCGTCGCTGGGATTCCTTCTGTCTCGTAACACCCAACTGGAGCGTCAAGCTTCCCGGCGCCGAGTATGCGGGGTCCGAGCCGGACGGATTCATGCCCCTAGCGGAGCTGGTCGCGTACTTCCAGGGTTGGGCTGACTCGTTTCATGCGCCAGTGCAGGAGAACTGTTCGGTCGCGGCCCTGGAACCAGACAGCAAGAACTTCGTGCTGACGACCTCGAGCGGGAAGATTCGCGCACGGACCGTTGTGGTCGCCTCGGGCGGATACCAGCGCGCTCACTTGCCCCCGAACGCAAACCAGGTTCCCGACAGCGTGATCCAGATCCTCGCGGAGGATTACACCAACCCAAACGGGATTCCGCCGGGTGCGGTGCTCATCGTGGGCAGCGGGCAGACGGGGTGCCAGCTGGCCGAAGAGCTTCACCAAGCTGGACGGAAGGTGTTCATCGCGTGTGGCCGCTGCCCGTGGGGACCGCGGCGCGTGGGCGGGCGGGACATCGTCTGGTGGGCTGCGCAGTCGCGATTCTTCGACCGCACACCGGACACGCTCCCCAGCCCGATGAGCAGGCTGATCGGCAACATCGTGACGACCGGTCACGGCGGCGGCCATGATCTCCACCTCCGCACGCTCAACGAGATGGGCGTGGAGCTGCTCGGCCACTTTGCCGGTGCTGACGGCGACAGAATCCATTTCGCCGCCGACCTTGCCGACAGCGCCGACTTCGGTGACGCGAGGCTGAGGGATCTCTGGAAGTACATCGAGACCTACTGCTCGGAGAGCGGACAGGCCCTTCCGGATTTCGAATGGCCACAGCCTCTCCGCATCGAAACCCGCACCGAGCTCGACCCTGCAAAGGAAGGCATCGCGTCGGTCATCTGGACGAGCGGCTACCGCCCCGCCTACGGTTGGATCAAGCTGCCGGTCGTCGACGATATGGGTTTTCCGGTGCAGCGAGACGGCGCGTCTGAAGTTCCCGGTCTCTATTTTGCAGGCGTCCATTGGATGCGAAAGCTCAAGTCGTCGATCCTCTACGGAGTAGCTGAGGACGCTGAGCTGGTGGCGAGACAAATCGTGGAGAACAGCAAATGAGGATCGCGGTCGCGATGTCGGGTGGTGTCGACTCTTCAGTCGCGGCCGCGCTGCTGCAGGCGCAGGGCCATGACGTGGTGGGCGTGACCCTGCAGCAGTGGCCGCGCGATGACTCCGACGAGGCCGCGCGACATGGCGGTTGCTGCTCGCTGTCGGCGGTGGAGGACGCGCGGCGCGTCGCCGCCCTCCTCGACATTCCTTATTACTGCTGGAACCTGGAGCGCGAGTTTGGGGAAAGGGTCATCGAGCCCTTCCACCGCGCGTACCTCGAAGGGCGGACGCCGAACCCCTGTGTGCGCTGTAACGCATTTGTGCGTTTCGACCTCATGCTCTCGCGGGTCCTCGACCTTGGGTTCGATCGGCTCGCGACGGGCCACTACGCGCGCGTGGTGCAAGGAGCCGAAGGTCCGGAGCTGCACATGGCCGTCGACGAGGCGAAGGATCAGTCCTACATGCTTTATCACCTGGACCGCGAGCGTCTTGGGCGCACCCTGTTCCCGCTCGGCGGCATGACCAAGCCGGAGGTTCGCGAGCACGCCCGTGAGTTCGGCCTGCCGGTCGCCAACAAGGCCGAGAGCCAGGAGATCTGCTTCGTCCCACGCGGCGACACGGCTCGATATCTGTCGGCGCGACTCCCGGTTCACGCCGGGGCTGTCGTCGACGCGAACGGGCGCGAGCTGGGCACGCATCGAGGCACCGCGCTGTACACGGTGGGGCAGCGCACCGGGTTCGGGGACCTCGCCGAGCCGGGGCCCTGGTACGTGCTCCGCGTCGATGCACCCTCGAACCGGATCGTCGTGGGTCGTCGCCACGAGCTCGGCGTGCGGCACATCGGGCTCGAGAGCGTGACGTTCATCGACGGATCCGCCGCTGAACCGCTCTCGTGCGAGGCCCGCCTGCGTTATCACGCTCCCGCGATTCCCGCGGTCTACATGGAGGGGCGCCTCACGCTCGCGAAGGAATTCTTGGGCGCGGCGCCGGGCCAGGCCGCGGTGCTTTACTCGGGCAGCCGCGTTCTAGGCGGGGGCATCATCGCCGCAGCCTGACCTCGTGCTGGCGGCGTTCCACTGGCTCGAGTACCTGGGCCTGCTCGGCGCCATCGGCGGTCTCGTGGTCAGGCGTCTCGGCCGCATCACTCCTCGCATCGCGTGGGCCGATCCGCCGTTGCACATCGCGCTCGCCGCCGCCCTCGCCGCCGGACTTGGCCTGCTTGGATTCGGACCCACGTGGTGGGTGGCGGCCCGCGTCGCAGCAGAGGCGACCGCTCTGCTCTTTTGCCTCCGCGGAGTGCGATTGGTCGCGCCGGTGGCGGTCCTGGCGGCCGCCTTGCTCGCGGTGGCGGGCCACGCGCAAGATGCGGGCGCCCAATTTGCCGACGCGGTCCACGTGCTTTCAGCCGGGATGTGGGCCGGCGGAATTCTCGCCCTTGCCAGCCTGCGGCCCCCAGACGGTTGGCGTGGGGAGGAGTCTCACGCACTACTGGAGAGGTTCGGCCGAGTCGCGATCATCGCGTTCGGCGTTACGGCCCTGACCGGGCTGCTGCGCGCGACCGAGCAGCTCCACGACCTGAGCGACCTCTGGGCCACCGCTTATGGTGTCGTGCTGGCCTTGAAAGTCGCCGGCGTGCTGGTGATGCTCGGCATCTCCGTCATGTGGCGCCGGGGGCGCCCGGTGGCCGGATTCGAAGCAGGCGTCGCGGTATTGGTCGTCGGCGCCACAGCCCTCCTCGCCGCTTTTCCCCAGCAGGCATAGGATTTGCATGTGGCGACCGTGCGCGACGTGATGAAGACGTCGCTACACAGCGTCGACCCCGCGGAGACGGTCGGTGAGGCCGTCGCAGTCATGGCCCAGCACCGGATCGGCTCCGTGCTCGTCATGCAGGACGATCGCCTGATCGGCATCTTCACGGAACGCGACACGGTGCGGGCGCTGTCGCAGTCGCACGACGCGGCCCGCCACGAGATCGTCTCCTGGATGACACACGATCCGAAGACCGTGGGTCCTGATGAGGACACGGAACACGCGCTGCGCACCATGCTGGACAACGGCTTCCGTCACCTGCCTGTCGTGGAAGGCGGCAAGGTCGTCGGCATGGTCTCGATGCGAGACCTCGCGGGCTAGAGAGTGCTCTCGTCCAGGTAGAACCGCCGCCAGCCGACGGTCTGAAAACCCAACCGGACGAGGATCGGCGCAGACATGTCACCGCCCCATACCGCGAGGCCCTCGACCTTTGACTCGCGCGCCATCGCCAGTCGAGCCGCCACCATCGCCCGGTAGACGCCGAGGCCGCGGAACCTGGGCCGCACCGCGCCGCCATTGATGATCGCCCCGGCCGGTGGGAACAGCGTGAGGCCGGCGCTGCCCGCCGGCTCCCCATCGACAGTCGCAAGGAGCACTCGCCGGTTGCCTGCCGCGACCTGGTTTGCTCTCCGCCGCTCCAGTGCGCCGGCATCGCGAGGCCGCGACTGAAACGCCTCGCTGTTCACTGCGTCGGCCCTCCTGAAGGCGTCGGGATCGGCGAGGGCGTCGTGCATCTCGAGGCCGTCAATGAGCGGCGACGCGATGGACGCCTCGATGGGCAGCACCATCACCGCCACATCCGGTCCGCGCGGGTCGGGGCCGATGTTGCGGGCGGCGAGGTAATCGGCGAAGTTGTGCGGCTGTGTCTCGGGATCCAGCGTCCACATGATCGGCAGATGGTGGGGCGCGACGATCGAGCGCACCTCCGCGATGACCTGGTCGGCGTCGTCTGACCCGCACCGAACGTAGGCCACGGAGTTGGGACCCGGGATCGGGAAGTCGGGCTGCAGCTTGATGACGAAGCGAGGCGTTTCGATGATCTCGATTCCGGGCGCGCCAGGCTCGCGATGGTGGTTGGCGAACTCGACGAGCGCCTGCGATACTGCCGGCATGTCCGTATTGTCGCGGCCCCTGCGCAGGTGGCCGCCGCTCCGCGTCGCGGCGGCCGTGATCGGGCTCGCCTGGCTGGCGCTTATCGCTGCGTTTGCATACGCCGCGTCCAGCGTCACTCCCGATACCAGCGGCATCGTCGCGGCCGTCGCCGCGGCGGCAATTGCCGGAGTCGGCTTTCTGTATGCTTGGCGCGATTCGGGACGTTAGCCGCCCCGCCCGCGAATAGCCGCTTTTCATTTACCACGGAGCGTCCATGGACTCCCTCCACGCGATTGGTTTTTACGCGTCCTCCGGCGTCTCGGTGGCCGGCGCGCTCGGAGTTGCGCTGCTGCCGCGCCGAGATCAGCGGGGTGTGGCGCTCGCAGTCGTCGGCCTCGGCCTGGCCGGGCTCTACGCGTCTCTGTCAGCCGGTTTCGTCGCCCTGGTGGCGCTGATCTGCTACCTCGGGGCCGCGTGGCTGGTTGCAACGCAGCAGTACCGGGCGGTTGACAACGTCGCCGGCACGCGCTGGCGCCAGTTGGGAGCGGTTGGCGCCGGAGGTTTGCTTGCCGTGCTTGCATACTCGGCGTTCCGCGGCGATTTCGTCCACGCCGTCTACTACGGGGGCCAGTTCGGCGCCACCGCGCTCAGCCGCCTGGTGTTCGCGCATGACACGCTGGCCACGGAAGCAATCGCGGCAATGGTGGTCGTGGCGCTGGCCGGCGCCACCGCGGTGTGGCGCGTGCGAGAGCGCGGCCGGTGAGCGTCGACCTGATCGCGGTCTTCTTCGTCGCGGCGGGTCTGGCGGCTGCCGGAGCGTTCGCCGCCGTCTGGCGTAGAGACCTGACCGCAGCGCTCGCCGGGATTCCGCTGATGTTCGCCGGCGCCGGGGTTGCCCTGGTCGGGATCGGGCGCTTCGCCGCGGCCGGAGGTCCGCACCTGTTCGGCCAGGAGTTCGCCGTGCTGCTGGCAATCGCCGCCACGGCGCTCGTCGCCCTGGGCCTCGGCGTCTCCGGCCGGGAGGGTTCTCGCTGACCCTGATCGCACGCCTGGCCGGGATTCTCGCGGCGGCGTCCGGAGCGGCATCGAGCACCAGGACGGGCTTCACGTTCGACCCGTCGACGACGCTGCCGTGGGCCGTTCCGCTGCTGCTCATCGCTCCTCTTGCGTCCTTCGTGCTCGCCCTCTCGAGCATTCGCACGCGCAGGTCCGCCTCGGCGATGGCGATGTTCGGCACGGTGGTCACGCTGCTCCTCACCCTCCTCGTGACGTGGGCCCTGACCAGGAGGTCGACGCCGTACGTCGCCACCTACCACTACTTCAGCATGTCGATCGCATTCAGCGGACCCCAAAACTTCCAGACGTTCGGCATCGACCTGGTGCTGCACGTCGACCACCTGACAGTCGTGGCCCTGCTCGCGATCGAGATCTGCATGATCGCCGCGATCGGCTGGCACCAGGTCATGGGACGTTCCGAGCCTGGCGCCGCGCGCTTCCACGCGGTCCTGACCGCGCTCCTGTTCGCGTTCACAGGCATCCTCATGAGCTGGGACCTCGCCGAGCTGTTCGGGTTCTGGGCCATCGGCGGCGCGCTGACCTACCTGCTGCTGGCGCATCGCTGGGGACTTGACCAAGCCGCAAGCCGAGCGCGCGTCGCGTTGGCGCTTCCCTTCGTGACCGACCTTTCGTTGCTGTGCGGCATCGCGTGGCTCTACGCGCGATACGGCACGCAGAACCTCGCCACGCTGCTGCCGATCCTGCACACCAACCCCGGGTGGACGGTGCGCTCGCTCGTCGTGGCCGCGGTGCTCCTGTTCATCGGCGTCGCCGGCCGGCTTGCGCTCTGGCCGGTCAACTGGTGGATCACGCAAACCGTGGTGACCGCCCCGCCCGCGGCGTCGGCGGTCGCCCAGTCTGCGTGGTCGGTTGCCGCGATCGTCGTGCTCTATCGGCTGATGCCGATTGCCGCGGCCTCGAATCAACAGACGCTTCGGGCCTTCGTGTCGGCCGCCCTGGTCGCGGCCGTCGCCGCACCGCTGCTTGGCTTGTTCGGGAACGAGCCGAGGCGCGCGGTCGCGATGGTCGGCTCGGGTGCGGTGGCGATCGCGGCGGCCGTCCTCTTGAATGGATTTTCGGTTCAGTCGTCGACGTTCGCGATCGCCGGGGTCGCGGCGGTTCTGGCGATATCACTGGCGCGGGCGGGGGCGATGCTGGCCATGTCGAACATCGCCGGCGCGATGCGCACGGACGATCTGGCCGAGATGGGCGACGCGTGGCGCCGGATGCGCGCCAGCTCCGGCGCGCTCCTGGCTTCCGTCCTCGTAACGGCGCTCGCTGTTTCCGGCGCGCTGGCGTTCGGCATCCAGTCGCGCTCCTACAACGGATTTGCCCTGGGGATCGCGCTCCTGCTCGTCGCGATCGGCGGTTGGCGTGTGTTCCTCGGGGCGGCTTTCGGACCGCTGCGCCGAAGGCGCGCCTTCGAGCCGGACCGCGTGCGCGAGACGCCGGGTGCGCTGGGCTGGCCGTACTGGCTTGCGGTCGCGGGCGCCGCCTTCTGGGTCGCGTCGCTCATCGCGAGCTGGCTGAACTTCCTCGACGGGCAAAGGCATGCGGCCCCATCGCCCGGTGCGATCGTCGTCTGGGTCGCGATCGCGATCGTCGGTCTTGCGGCGTGCACGGCCACGTTCGCGCTGAGCAAGGACGGAGCACTCGATGCGTCGGCCACGGCTGGTCGTTGGCTGGGCCGCGCCACCGCGGTCGTGTTCGGCGTGATCGCCCGTTTTCTCATCGCACCGGTCACGGACATTGCCCGCCGGTTGGGTGACTGGATACCCGAAGGCGACGGTGCGCTCGGGCGTGTGGCCAACACTTCGGGCCAGATCGCACTCGCCGCTGCTCGCGCGCCCGCGTTGCCGGTGGTCATCGTGCTTGCGGTCGTCCTGGCCATCGTTTTGGCGCTCGTCGCGCCCGGGGTCGCGCGATGACGTTGCTGACCATCGTTATGCAGAACCCGACGCCGACGCCCGCCTCCCCGGCCGGCGCCGGCATCTTCTCGTCCCCGATCCTCCTCAGCCTCCTGATCTGGCTCCCGGTCCTCGTCTCGGTGGCCATCGCGGTCATTCCCAACCCTCGCGGCCGCTACGACACGTTGATCAAGCAGATCGCGTTCTTCACGAACCTCGGGCTGGTGTTCATCCTCTTTGTCGCCTATAACCAGTTCGAGAGCTTCCTCCCGACGATGCAGTACGAGGAAAAGCTCGACTGGCTTCCCGCGATAGGAGTCAAGTACCACCTAGGCGTGGACGGACCGGGCCTGGTGATGCTGGTCCTCTCAGGTCTCATCGGTGTCGCGTCGGTGCTGGGGTCGCTCAACGTGCGCGAGCGCGTGCGGGCTTACTTCGTTCTGCTTCTCCTCGCCCAGTCCTCGGTCAACGGCGCGATCGTGGCCCGCGACATGTTTCTACTCGTCTTCTTCTGGGGCGCTTCGGCGATCCCGCTCACCCTGCTCGTGCTCGGGTGGGGAGGGCCGCGGCACAGCGCCGCGGCATGGAGGCTCTTCGGCTACTGGGGATTCGGTACCGCCGTGCTGGCGGCGGGCGTGTTCACGCTGTACGCCGTCACCGGCGGCCGGAGCTTCGACATGGAGACGCTGCTGAAACCCGGACTCTCGCCGCGAATCCAGATCGTTGTGAGCCTGATCATGATCGTCGCCGCGGCCACTCGGCTCCCGCTGTTCCCGCTCCACGGATGGATCCGCGACGTGCTCGCCGAAGCTCCGCCCGGCGTCGTGGTCGTGGTGGCCGGTGCGGCCTCGCGGCTCGGTGCGTTCTTGCTGCTCCGAACCGTGATCGCCGGCGAACCGGCAGCAGGGCATCTGCTGTCGCCGGTCCTGGCGGCGCTCGCCGTGTTGACGGTCGGCTTCGCGGGCCTCGCCGCGCTTCGGACGATCGACATCCGTCATGCCGGCGCGTACCTCGCGATGGTCCCCGGGGGGATCACGGTCCTCGGCTTCGCGGCCGTGTCACCGCTCGGCATCGCCGGCAGCGTGCTGAGCCTGTTCACCGGCGGGTTGGCGGCCGCGCTGATCGCTGCGGTCTGCGCCACCCTTTCCGAGCGCGCGCAGTCGCGCAGCCTTCTCGTCCTGAGCGGCCTCGCTCCGCGCATGCCGAACCTCGCCTGGCTGCTCACCATCGCCGCGCTGGCGCTTCTCGGTGTGCCGCTCCTCGCGTCGTTCGTGGCCGAGGTCATGACCTTCTTCGGCGCCTTCAAGAACCAGCCGATCGGCGCGTTCGCGGTGGCGGGGGGTCTTGCGATCAGCGCGATCGCTCTTGCGGTGTTGCTCCGTCGCGTGCTGTTCGGGGCCCCCAACACGGAGGCTCCCGGCGTTTCGGACTCGTCCCTCAACGAGACCTGGTACCTCGGTCTTCTCGCGGGCGGCCTGCTGTGGGTCGGATTGTTCCCAGGCGGGCCGAAGATCCCGGGCACCGAGGTGCCTCTGTTCGATCCAGGGCTGCTGAACCAGATGACAGCCGGGATCTCGGACATGGCATCGCCGTACGTCGCACCTGTCCCGACGCCCAGCCCGGGCGCATCGCAGTGAGATACCTGGTCCTGGCGCCGGAAGCGCTTGTCCTCGCGACGGCTGTGCTCGTCGTGCTCGGTGGGCGCTTGGGCTGGATCTCCCGCGGAGCCTCGGCCTATCTGCCACAGGCGACCGCACTGGTCGTCCTGGTCGCGTTGGGCATCGAGCTGTGGGCGGGCGCGACGCTCACGACCTTCTTCGGCGGCGCGGTCGTGCAGGATCGGTTCACGCTGTTTACCAAGGCGGCGGCGCTGCTGACCGCGGCGGTCGCGCTCGCTGCGACCGACTGGACTGCGGAGGATTCGCTGCCTCGCGATGCCGCTCCTGGCGGCATTCGGGATCATGGTCGCCGCCTCCTCCGCCGATCTGGTCGGGCTTTGGGCGGGGGTCGAGCTCGCGGCAGCCGCCGGCGTCGTCCTGGTCTCGCTCCGCCGGCCGGATCTCGGCCTGAGGCTGCTTGTGGTCGGCGGTGTCGCGAGCACGCTCATCGTGGTCGGGCTCGCGTTCGTCTACGCGACGACTGGGAACTCCGACCTCCCCGCGATCCGCGACGTCCTGCTGAGCCACGCGCCCACGCTTGCTCTTGCAATTCCGATGCTGCTGCTGCTGGGCGGGCTGGCCCTCCGCGCGGGCCTGGCGCCTTTCCACGTCGGGGTGCTGCCGGCGGGGCTCGGGGCATCGCCCCTGGGGGCGGGGCTGGTGATCGGGCTGGTCGCGGTGGCTGCCGCCACGGTGGCGGTCAAGCTGGCCGCCGCCCTCGTCCCGATCCCGGCGGTGTACGTGCCGTACGCGAACGTGATCGCGGCGCTGGCCATGGTGGGCGGAGGGGCGGCCGCGCTTGCGGTGCGCTCGCCGCGTCCTCGCCTGGCATACCTCGCGGTCGGACAGCTTGGATGGGTCGCAGCGGGTTTGGCGACGCATTTCCGCTCGGGGACCGCGGCCTCCATGTTCCTGCTGGGCGCGTTCGCTGTCGCGGCCACGTGCGGGCCCGCGCTGTTGGGTAGAGCCGAGGGCGGCGAGGCGGCGATCGCAGGTTTTGGATCGGTGCGCCCTGTGCGGGCGGCTGGACTTGGCCTGGCCATGCTCTCGCTGGCGGGCGGGCCACCGCTTGCGGGCTTTTTCGGCGAGCTGGCGGTCGCGGCGGCGCTCGCCCAGAGCGGAAACTTCGTCCTCCTCGGCCTCGGTCTGCTGGGCTCGGTGATGAGCGTGGCCGCCGCCGTGGGCACCTTACGCGTCATCTATATACAGAGCCCACTGGAGGAGTCGCGGCGCGGTGCGGCCGCGGCATTGCCCTCGGTGACCGCCTTCTCGACCGCCGGTGGGGTGGCCTTCTGCCTGGTCATCGCCGCTTACGGCGCGTTCGGCTACCCGATCTTGAGCCTCGCTGACCAGGGAGCGGAAGCGCTGGGACTTCGGTAGCGAGTTCGGTAAACTCCGGGCCACAGAACTCAGCACGCGTCGAAGTAAACGTCCTGGAGGTCCCGCCTGGCCGCGCACCGAAGGCGTCCTCGGGCTCGCGCTCGAGCCCGCGGCCGCCGAGTCATCAAGCGAAAGTCGCACCACTGGCAGCTGCGCTTGTCGCTCGTGGCCCTGATCGTCATCTCGATGGTCAGCCTGGTCGGCACGGGCGCCACAATCGGCATCGTCGACTACTTCGCCGGTGACCTGCCGTCGATCAGCGCCATCCAGACGTCGAACCTGATCCAGACCACGCGCATCCTCGACCGCAACGGAAACCTGATCGAAGCGCTTTACCACGAGAATCGCACGGTCGTTCCGCTGAGCAGGATCAATGTCACACTGCAGCGCGCGACCATCGACACCGAGGACCGAACCTTCTACGCCAACTCGGGCGTCGACTACAGGCGCCTGGCGATCGCGATCGTTTACGACCTGACGCATCACTCATCCGCGCAGGGCGGTTCGACGATCACACAGCAGGTCGTCAAGAACGACGTGCTCGACACAGAGGAGGCGCAGAGCCGCACGGTGAGTCGCAAGTTTCGCGAGCTGCTGCTCGCTGAGGAGATGGAGCGGCGGTACACGAAGCAGCAAATCCTCGAGCTGTACCTGAACACGATCAACTACGGCAACGGCGCTTACGGCGCCGAAGCGGCCGCCCAGACGTACTTCCAGGTCCACGCGAGCGACCTGACATGGGCGCAGTCAAGCTTCCTGGCCGGGCTGCCCCAGGCGCCCAGCAACTACAACCCGTTCGGCACGCCGGACCAGCTGCAGGCGGCGACGGACAGGTGGCGGCAGGTGCTGGACGGCATTGTCACCGTCGGCGATCTGCGGCGCTCGGACGCCGACGCCATCTACGCGAGCGACCTGTTGACGAAGATGATCGCCGCGCACAAATCGATGCCCGCCGCGCACAACGCGCTCACCGCGCACTTCGTCGACTACATCGAGCACTACATCAAGCAGCGCTACGGCGAACAGGCGCTGTACGAAGGCGGCCTGCAGATCACGACCACGCTCGACCTGAAGACGCAGGCCACCGCCGACAAATGGGTGAAGGCCGGTGTGAGCACGTATGCAAGGCGCGGCGTGAACAACGGCGCGATGCTGGTGATGAACCCGAGCGACGGCGAGATCCTCGCCATGGTGGGGAGCGCGGACTACTACAACGCGTCGATCCGGGGCCAGATCAACCTGACGGGGATGGACCCCCTCGGCTGGCGCGGAGTGGGCTCGTCGTTCAAGGTCTACACGTACGGCGCTGCGCTGCAGGCCGGGATCGTTACCCCGGCGACCCTCGTCAACGACCAGACCGGTGTCATCGGCGGGCACACCTTCAGCGACTGGGACGGCAAGCACGAGGGCTACATACCGCTGCGCAAGGCGCTGGCGGAGTCGCGCAACCTGCCCGCGCTGTGGACCTACTCGGCCGAGGGCGGGGACCGGGTCGTTTCCTTCATGCACAACCTCGGCGTGACCGCGCAGATCGAGAACCCTGAAGGTGTGGCCACGACGCTCGGCCATGACGCACTGTCGATGTCGGAACACCTCGCCGCGTACTCGGCGTTCGACAACGGCGGGTACAGGGTCAGCCCGCACGCGGTGCTGCGCATCACGGACACGAGCGGCAAGGTGCTCGAAGCTCTGGACGCCTCTTCCGGTCGAGTGCAGGTGATCAGCCCGGAGCTCGGCTACCTGATGACCGACCTGCTGCGCGGGCCCGTGAAGCTGTACCTCGGCGGCCTGGGGTCGCGCCCGGTCGCGGGCAAATCGGGTACGACCGAGGCGTACACGGGCTCGATCTTCATCGGCTACACGCCGGACATCGCCGTGGCGGCCTCTCTGATGCACATCGACGCCGGGCCTACCTGCAATTCGGGCTTCGCCTATCTCGCGACGAACTTCCCTCCGTCGGGATGGCAGTGTCCGACGTCGGTGCTCTTCGGCGAGCAGGTCGGGATCTCGGTATGGAAGCCGTTTCTAGAGGAGTACTACTCCACGCATCCGTGGCCGGCGATGTGGTTGCAGCCAGCGGGTGTTGTGACGCGTCAGGTGTGCACGTATGACGGCGGGTACGTGTCGAGCAGCGGGTACAACGAGATCTTTCTGAAAGGCTCGGGCGAACCGCGCTATCCGTGCGGCGCGAATCCCTATCCGGGGCAGAAACCGTACACGCCGCCCGCGCCTTCGCCGTCCCCTTCGCCTTCGCCTGCACACTAATGCCGTGCGGCTGCAACGGAGTGGGGTCATCGCCGGCCTCATCTACCTGGTCATCGGCCTGGCGTGGATCTGGATCACAGAGCCACCGCTCTATCTGATCGCGTGGCTTTTCCTCGTGGCGGTCGCGGGCTCGTACGTCCCAGGCGAGGCCAACCAGGTCACGCTTGCGCGTGCATATCTCGCGGTGCCGGCCCTGGCCTACGCGACGACCGGCAAG
>Ga0207646_10005275_pt1 | contig 13629 bp, 23 predicted proteins | sample KBSK5502metaG_FD_184343 | JGI IMG/M metagenome (GOLD analysis project Ga0207646, IMG submission 184343) | Corn, switchgrass and miscanthus rhizosphere microbial communities from Kellogg Biological Station, Michigan, USA - KBS K5-50-2 metaG... | ecosystem: Host-associated > Plants > Roots >... | reverse complement strand
ACGTCTGGGCACCACCGCCACCAGTTCCGCCCGTGCCCAGGGCCGTCCCGTTATTACCGAACTGCCCGAGATCGGCGCCTAGGTCTTCTATCCTCATCTCTAGAATCGTCTGGTATTTGTACCCGCCGCTCTGGATACTGGCCGTAACGAGGAACCGATAAAGCGTATCTACTCCCGGAGCCGGCGGTATCCACTCGAGGTAGGGAGTGGTGAAGTTCAGCAGGTTAGCTAGCGGTATCTCCTGAACGAGCGGGCTATGTCCCGTGACTTCGGCCGATGCCGTGGTCGGGGTTGATCCGTCGCTCGTGAACCGTAGCCTATGAACTACTTGGGTCGGGGCCGCGGGAGCGTTCGTAAGAAGAATGTCGGCCGGGTAGACCGAGACTAGATACCTCCGCCCGGTTAGCAAGACCTGATCTAGCTCGAGTATCGCGGTCTCTCCGTTGATACTCAAGATTCCGGCACTCGGCCAGGCGCCGATAGGTGTCCAGCCCCGGTTAATCACTCCCTGGGGCATCGGGTCTATGAGGCCGTTAACGACGTCGGCACCACCGACGAGCGCGGTATCAACTGAGATCGAAGCGGCCGATATGTTCCCCGAACTGTCGATATTGACCAGTGTGTTACCCGCGGTGTCGGTCAGACTGAGCATGTTAGCGAGCCCGGCCAGGGCGATGATCGAGATGCCGCCGGGCTGGTAGAGATTCCCGTATGGGTCTACGCCGCTAGCACTCGCGTTCGTGATGGCCAGGGTGAGGGTACCGACTCCGGGAGTTCCCTGGTAAAAGAACGCTCCATCGGTATTGATAACGAAGTCGGTCCCCGTGAAGGTCCCGCGGATACCTAGGTTATTGAACTCGGCCGAGCCGTCCTTATTGACCGTCCAGCCGGATACGCCCGCGACGTAGTTCGGTGAGTGGATCGACGGGTAGACGAGCCCGCCACCACCGCCGACGATCGGGTTAGAGAAGCCACCGCTCACACTGACCTAGCCCGGTCGTACGCTCGAGCCGACGAGATCGAGATCGCGACCCCGAGCTTCGTTATCTCGTTCCCGAGCCGTTCACCCGCCGCGGCGATCTTGAGCCTGAGTTCCGCGGCTAGGTCTGGGTTCGACCCGACCCGCTGGGCTCGAGCGGCGAGGTAGCCGGATAGCGCGGTGAGCCCGAGCATGACGATAACGTTTCCCCACTTGATCCCGTCTTCGTCGTGGAGAATTTTCATCCACACTGGGTTATCGCGGGTTCCGCTGGGCTCGGTCATGATGCCTCACTCGATAGTTGCCGTACCGCTTAGGTTCATGGTTCCCTGGGCGCCGGGGTCGCCACCCGTCCATACCGCCCAGATAGCGGGGTCGCGGGTCGCGTTGATCTCAGAGCCGGTTACGCGGTCTGTTGAGTCGCCGGTCGATCCGTTCAGGGTGCCATCCACGAAGTTCGCATCTGTCGGGCTCGCACCGACGTAGATACGACATTGGGCTTCGGCTACGTTCGTGCTCACCTTGACCGAAGCGACGGTGGGCTTCCAATGGAGCTTGGCCGAGCTGGGGCTCATTTTGAGCGTGCCGTTCCCGCTTCCGTCCAACTTGACCGAAGCGGATTCGTTCAGCGGGAACGGTGGTCTCATGACTGGGCCGTGACCTCGTAGACCGCGACCACGGTCACCCGCGACGTTCCGCTATTGCTGAACGTGGTCGCCGCGGCGAACATCGGTCCCGAGTCCACGATCGGGAACGACGAAGCCGTGTCGGTCGCCTTCGGCAGGGTCGCGCCGATGGAGTTCTGAGCGTCCGACTGGTTATTCGAGATCACGATCGGGTCGTCCAGAGGGATAACCCATGCCTGAACCCGCTCGTCCGACGTCGGTAGTATCGGCTGGGACGGGTCGGCCGCGGTGAGCTTGATCGTCTGGTAGTTGGAACGGTACCGGCATCGGGCCGGGGCCGAGCTGGGCGGGGCTGATACGACGTGAACCTTGATCGGCTCGTACGAGGTATCGACGTCTTCGCTCATAGTGCTGCCACCTTCGCGGCCGAGATCGCGGCCTTCTTGAGTTTCGTGTCCGTGTTCGTGATCTTGGCCAGGCCGACCGCGATCAGCCCGAGCCCGAGCAGACCTTCGGCTAGGCGAATCCAGACGCTAGCCTGCCCGAGCGCGGCGAAAAACTTACCTATCGCCTGTAGCCCGGTAAGCGGGTTCGCGTTGGCTATCGTCTGGGTGAGCCCGCGGCCAGAGCTACCCACGATGGGAGTCCCGCCGGGCGGTAGCGGGTTAACCGAACCGATCGCGTCACGGTACTTCACCGCGTCGGCCCGGGTAGCGAACGGGCCGCCCTGAAACATGCGAACCGGGGTCGTCACCTGGGGCGGTGGCTTCGCTTGCGGACCCCAGATCAGAGCCCGAGCCCGAGCTTGGTTCTTATCGGGTATGTCGGGCCACGTTACCCAGTACTGACCGGCCATCGGCTGAACCTCCCTAGTACCAATTATGCGCCCGATGGAACGCCCACGCCGAGATCGGATCGTGGAAGTTCCCGTTCGTCGCGATGTAGTTGACCATCCATACCGCTTGCCACGCCGCGTTACCCGAGTTCGCTAGCTTCGCCTGGGCGTCGGTGAGCCCGAACCCGCCGTATTCGTTACCCAGTTTACCCGCCGTAGCCTGGCCGTTCCCGTGCCCGAGCGCTTGAGCTAGGCCGAGCGCGCCCGATGTCGGGTTCTTGACGGTGGCCGAATAGCCCGCTTCGCTCATCTCGAGAGCGTTCAGGGCTTGCCACTGGGCGCCGGTATCCCACCCGCGAGCCTTCGCGGCGTTCTTGAGCGCGGTGACCCCGGTCGCGTTCGCGTTGGATACCGACGAGCCACCACCGCCGCCACCGCCGCCCGTGCTCGAGGTAGCCGAGTCGGTTATCGTGACGTCCGCGATAGCGTTCGTCTGGGGGCTCTGAGCGGGATTCTTACCCTGAATCACGTACTGGACGGCCTGAGAGATCGACTTCCCCTTGATACCGGCGTAGAGGAACACAGAGCCCGCTACAACGCTAGCCAGGGCCGGGCCGTTCACCGTCATATCAACCACGTCCCGCCGCGGTGGTCGTGCCGATGGCCTGGGTGGTCCCGGTCAACTTCACCCGCATATACGTCCCGGCACCTTCACCGCCCGGGGCGCCACCCTTGACCGTGGTCACCCTGGTACCCAGACGTGGGTTCAGAGCGGAGATCATCTGACCACCGCCCAGGTAGATACCCATGTGGGACGCCCACACGATCAGGTCGCCGGGCTGGGCCGAACTCGCCGGTATGTGCTGGGCGCCCGACCACGCGAGCCACCCGACCGTAGCCGGGCCGTGGACTCGGCCGTCGTAGGTCCCGCCCGCGTACCCGGGAATCGGCAGACCTTGATCATGCCCGACTACCCAGTTAGCGAACGACGAACAATCCCAGGGCGACTTACCGTCCCGGCCGGGAGCACCACCGAAGAGATAAGCGTGACCCACGTACTTGAGCGCGCCCGCAGCGTTCCCGGGCGTGCCACCGCTCGGGGTCGAATCGGTCGCGCTCGTGTCCGTGATCGGAACGTCCGCGATCGGGTTCACCTGGGGTGAGTCGGCCGGGTTCTTGCCCTGGATTATGTACTGAACGGCCTGGGTGACCGACTTCCCCTTGAGACCGGCGTAGAGGAACACAGAGCCGGTTAGGACGCTGGCCAGGGCCGCACCGTTGACGGCCATTGGCCTACCTCCCTACCAGTACCAGCGCCGTCCCGACCCGCCCGCGGGTGCCCAGACTCGGAAGGCTAGGTGAACCGCGACGAGCGCGAGCCCGACGAGTCCGATCGCGATCACGTGGGCTAGCGAGCTACCGCCCACCCACGCGAGCACGGCATCTATGACGAAAACGAACGCCGCGATAATCGCGAGCATCACGCCACCGCCGTAAGACCACCCGACAGACCAACGGGGCCGTGGTCGCCCACCGAAGCGTAGGCGCCCGCGTCCACCTGAATCTGTCCAGTGGCCGGGTTCGTGAAGATAGCGTGCCGGTACATGACCTCTTCTACGATGATCGTGATACCGCCCAGGATGATGATGTTCGGGTCACGTGCGAGCAGACCGACCGCGGAGACCGTGACGAGCGAAGCCCACCCAGCCTTCCGAACCGACGCTTGCATGTTGATGTCGTTCGCGCCGGTCGCGTGGACGTCTGAGACCGGGCCGACCATTCCCTGATAGATCCCGACCACCAGACCGGCCACGCCCAGGGAAGCGATGATGGAGTTCTCGGCCTTGAGCCGGGGCTTGATGTCGAGTGCCATTTCCTACCTCACTAACGAGATTCGTACTGAAACGGTAGCGTGCGGCGGTGCGAGTCGGCCACCGTTCGCCCAGACGTTCGTATGGTAGACGCCATGCTTGAGCCCGCCACCGCCGCGGCCATACTCCGCGGTGCTCGTGCTGGCCGCGGTGAACGTATCGACCTCATGACCGGCCGAGTCGTACGTGCGGATCGTGTAGCTAGTCGGTACCTGCCCACTCGGTCCCTTGACCGGGTTCCACTTGAGCCGGTAGCCGGTATGCGACACGTCGTAGACCTTGAGCCCGGTCGGGGCCGGGAACTTCCACGACGTTGTTCCGCCCGTGCCCGAGCCGGTCGGGTTCGTCCCGCCCGTGCTCGGCTGGGTGACGTTGATCCCGGGCGGATTCCCGTTCGTGCCCGCCGTGGGCGGGTAGCCCGCTACCGCGGTCGCGTCATTGATCAGGGCGTGCTGGGCCGCGGTGACCGGGGCGCCCGCGAGGTAGGCGCCCAGGGCGTCGGTGAGCGGTCCCGCGTCCATTCCGTTACCGACGAGTACGGTGATCGCGTACTGAGACCACGCCGCGTTTGTGCTGAACGGTGGGCCGTTCTCCACTTGCGGGCCGGTCCCGACTCCGTAGATCGGGTTACCCGTGGAGCTGTAGCCGATCACGCCCGCACCGCCCGCGGTGGGGTCGAAGTTGCTCAGATCAGACGGGGCCGTGGGGTCCACGGTCGGTGATCCCGCGAGCTGGGCCGCGGTAGGCGCCGCGGCTTGCCTGTTGCGGTAGTAGATCACCACGGCCACGCCGACCACGGCCACGCCCGCCAGAGCGTAGCCCTTCTTGATCCGCCCGCCGCCCGGGACCTTGATCGTTCCCTTCGTGATCGACGGGCCGCCCTGGGCCTCTTCGGTGTCTGCCATCACGACCACCACCCAGCGTTAGCGGCGCCGCCCGCCGGGTACGACGAAGCGACTTGAGTCGGTGGCTCGGGCGGTGGCTCGTAGGCCGTGGGCGGGGTCGCGTTGATGTTCTCGGCCGCCCGAAGCGAGTACCACCCGCCCGGTCCCTGAACGGCATCGTTCGGGGTGAACGAGCCCGAAGGCTGGGGCACCACGAACGGGCGTTCGGACGGGTCAAGGTAGGCCATCGGCTGATGGGTGACCGGCCGAGTCCGTTCGCGGTGACCCGCGTCGAACCCGTAGCGGTTCCGAAGGTCGTAGCCCTGAACCGCGTCACCCTGCCTACCGATCGACCGGGCCGGGCCATCTAGCGGGACCTGAACCGACTCGCCGGGGTTGTTCGACCTCCACGTCTCCCACTCCATATGAGATTCGTCTTGAGCGTCTTCGATGCGGTGACGGTTGGCCAGGGCGCCGAAGTCGGCCGCGTGAATCTCGGCCGAGTTTTCGTGGAGCTGATCGAGGTCGGCCGATGGGGCATACGAGCCCGCCCAGCCGGGGCCGGGAGCGGCGTGGGTCCTGGGCGTAGCGTCCCAATCGTCTTCGAGTGACCCGCCGGGTAGCCCGAACGTGCCATCAAGAACCGGGACACCGACCGGGGCCGTTCCCTCGAGGTCGAACTCGGGAAGCGTCTGGGAACCGCCGCCCGGGTACAAGCTTCGGTCCCCGTGGGTGGGGTCTACGGGGTGACCCTGGGAGTCCAGGGCGCCCGCGCCGGTCTGACCGTCCACCACTCCGGGGGAAGGGAATCCGCGGGACGCTACGCGATCGTAGAGCCCGGCCATCGGTTACGCCTTCCCGGTAACCGCGGTGTGGAGCGTGCCCGAAACGAACTTCTGGGCGCCGCCGAGAGCGGTCGCAAGACCCTTGCCCTGGGTCGCGACGAGATACAGCGCGCCCAGCGAGATCAGACCCGCTAGCCACGTCTGGGCGAGACTCATGCCTGCCACCTAACTTTGAGTAACCGAGTACCTTCGATGCGTTCTGTAGCGGGGTCGGGGCGTTCCCGAACGGAACGAGTAGAACCGTCGCGAGCCCGAGCCATGCGAGCCCGACCGCGAACTCTGGCGAGACACGCTCGAGCCCGGCCAGGGCTAGCCCGAGAGCGGCGGTGGCCGGGAGTATCCGCCAGTTGAACGCGACCTTCTGACCGGCCAGCGGGGCGAAGAAAACCTCGTTAGCCGCGGTGATCCCACCGATAGCCAACACGACGCCCGTAGACCGTGCCATGGTGCCCTACAGGCTCGGGAGCTTGTCGAGCAGAGGGAGGGACCTGATCTTGGGCGCGGCGATCACGCCCAGGAGCACGAGCCCGACGTAGATAAGGATGGTCTTGTTCACAATGACTCCGTTCGTGCTCAGACCGAGAGCGGGTAGACGCCGGTCACGGGAACGGTCGGGCCGTCCGCGAAGCCGACGTGGGTCGGGTGGGCGCCCGAGTACTCGTAGCGCTCACCGTTGGCCAGTAGGGCGACGTGGGTCGGCTCGGCCGGGGCCACGTTCCCTTCGTTGACGTCGGCCGTAGCCTTCGCCTGGGCGCGCAGAGCTTCGAGTTCGGCGCGCTCGTCCTGGGTGAGTTCGTCCTTCGCCATGGTTAGGCCACCACCTGAGAGAAGTCGTTCCCGCGGGGAACGATGTAGTTCGACGTGATCGAGAGCAGACCGGCGTTCGCGTAGGTCCCGCGGGTCTTGTACGTGTTGCCGGTCTTGGTCCGCTGGTAGCGGCGCCGGGCCTCATCGCCGGGCTTGATCCCGACGTCCTGGGTGAAGATCATCGGGAAGACACCGTTCTCGAGGTTCAGAGCGGTGTCGTTCGCGACCCCGACGAACTCGAAGTGACGCTGGGTCTTGTCCTTCCACGTCGCCTTCTTGTAGAGCCGGGTCCGAGTCGTGCCGAGCGTGACCTCGAACGGGTCGGGGAAGTCAGCATCACCGTTCGCCCGGGTACCCGCGTTCCTCACGAGCTTGAAAAGCACGTTCCGGTACCCGTTGCCGATGCCGTTCGTGATCAGGGCCGAGAACGCCGCGGCAGGGACGGCCACCTGCTCTTGCTTCCAGTACTGGAGCGTTCCCGGGCTCGGGGGAGCGGTGCTCACCGACCGGCCACCCAGCGACATAGCCGCGACGGGTTCGGTGTAGCTGTCCTGGGTCGTGGTCACGGTGACCGTGCCGGGCGTGGTCGGGGCCGTTGAGTAGACGGTCGCGGTCGCGGCCAGCGTGATCGACACGCGGTAGATCGAGTTCTCGGAACGGTTCTCCACGTCGCCCAGGGCGTCGGCCGCGGCGATCTCGAGCGGCAGATACAGGGTGAAGTGGTAGGAACCGCCGGTACCACCCGAACCGGCTACCGCCGTGAACTGGTTGTCTGCCCTGGGGTCGCCCTGAGCGTGGTAGGCGCCGAACTTGTTCGTGGTCATCCAGTCGTACCCGTTGAACGGGCCGAAAATCTGCTCACCGCCCGTGTCGCGGAAGAGAACCGTGTCGATCGCGTTGAACGGCGCGTCGGGCTGGAAGGCCACGGTCGCGGCGTTGGCCGCCGTGACACAGTTGATGTCGAACCACATGCCCCGAAGCCAGCCATCGGGCTGAACCTTCACGTCGGGGAAGTTCTGAACCGCGGCGGTATGGGCCAGCGAGTTCTGATAGTCCGACTGGTTTTCCGTGCCGAGCACGCCGACCGGGAACGACCACGGCGCAAGAACCGGGGCGTTCGGAGTCTGCCCGCCCTGGGGCGCGCTCTTGGCTGGCGCCTGGGGAGTACTCATCTGTTACTGCCTTCCCTTGCCTAGGGCGATGGGACGCCCGGTCTTCATGGCCGTGATCTGGGATTCCAGACCTTCGAGAGTGAGCCGCGGTATGACCTCGAGCCCGCCGTTCGGGTCTTCGAGCTGGGCGGGTGCAAGCTTCGCGGCCTGTTGCTGCCACCGCATGACCGACTCGGCCTCACATACCGTCATGTGGGGAGCGAGTAGCCGGATATAGGCGAAGTTCCGCTCGTTCCCGTGCTGGAAACGGGCCGCGGTCGCCCGGTCGGGATAAAGGTCCCCGTCGCTAGTACCGTCGTTCAGGTTGACGGCCATCACGCCGTGGAACCCCGGGCCGAGCCCGATCATGTGGAGGTTGTAGGCATCACTGACCCGCTTCGCGGTGTCCGAGTGCCCGCCGTTTTCCAGGCGTGCGAACTTGCACCCTGGGTCATGCCTCACAAGTACGGTCACGCTGGGAGGATACCACGTATCTTGATCTAGAGATATGCGGGGCGTAGCATAGTCATTCCGTGCCTAGGCCAAGACCCCGCTCGTACGGTCCCGCCCTGGGCTTCACTTCGAGTAGGGAGCACCCTTGCTCAGTGTCCTAACCGGGCTCAAGATCGCGGTGATGATCTCGGCCAGCGTTCACGGTTCCCATACGGTTGTCCCTGGTGACACGCTCTACGCGATCGGCCAAGCCGACCACGGGGTGAGTTGGCAACAGGTCTGGGCCGATAACAAGTGGATCAAGAACCCCGATCTGATCTACCCAGGATGGAAGATCGCCCTTCCCGCCCGCGGTGAGCACTTCGACCCGCCGCCCGTTCCCGTCCACCACCGCGAAGTAGCTCGAGCACGACATAACCAGACGTCGGCCTTCGTCGGCTCGGGAACTCTAAGCTTCCGCGGGCTCGAGGGTCTATGGATGGCCGCGGGTGGTCCGAGCTGGGCCGCCGCCCACGCCGCTTGCATAGCCGAGCACGAATCCGGCGGCCGACAGTTCGCGGTAGGTCCCGTGGGTGAGCGTGGTTACTGGCAGATCAACCCCGCGGCCTGGCCGTCGTGGATGGCCACGTTCGACCCGCTCGGGAATGCCAGAGCCGCGGTGACGATCAGCCACCACGGCTCGGACTGGGGCGCGTGGACTACCGCGGGTATGTGCTTACCGCGAGCCTGGGCACTGGTATTCCACCTGCTTAGTTCCGCCCTTCGTGCGGGTCGCGCTGTAGTAGGTGTGCGGTGCGTGCGGGTTCGGGTCGCCGCAATGCTGGGTCTGGGCCATTGGTCTAGACCACCTTCGCCCAGTGGCCACCGACGAAGCGGAAGGCGTGAACCTTCCCGTCCAGGCCGGTCCCGATCGTGACCACTTCGGCCCACGTCCAGGCGTTCTTGTCTAGCCACTGGCCGGGCGGTGAGTCGGGCCGATCGAGCTTCACCGACCGGGCGGCGAGCCACGGGACCGAGAACACGTTCCGGTCGAACGAGCCCGCGTTCTGCCACTGGCGGCCGATCACCGGGTACGGGTTACCCTGGCCGGGAACCGAGTTCGCGACCTCCTGGGTTGCCTGGGCGACGTCGTTATTCCAGTCGGCCACCCAGAGCCCGATACCGACGAGCTTCGCGGCGGTGAGAGCGTTCACGACGTTCGTCACGCTGAACGGACCCTTCCGCGAGCAGTAGACCGCGGGTGACCGCTGGCCGGGCCGCACGCCCGCGTGGAAGTTGGCCAGGGCCGCCCGGCACCACGGAACCACGTCGGGGATCGTCGCGGCGCCGTTCTCCACGTCCAGCACGTCGGCTAGCTCGTTCAGGGCCGTGTTCGTCGGGCTCTGGTCAATCCTGATCACGTTCGGGTCGGCCGAGAGCTGGGCGGCCGACCACGGGACCGAGCCCGAGCCGGTCACATAGCCCGCGTGCTGGCCGGGCGGTAGGTGGGCGACGTTCACGCCCGTAGCGTCGTATCCGGCGGTGGTGGCGATGGTCATAGTTCCTCGTTTCTACGCTTCGACTACGGCTAGGTACGGGCCGCCCTGGGCGTCACCCTTATTGACGTAAATGAACTCATACTTCCGAAGCTTCATAACCGCTTGGGCTAGAAGCTTCGGGTCGGTACCGCCGATCTCCCCGTATCGCTGGCGCGACCGGGCGTCGGGGTCGCGCCCTAGAAATAGGTGCTGGGAGTTCGAGTACATGAACCCGGGTACGCCGTGACCGGCCGAGCCCGCGGGGCGTTGGGTGGTCGCCCAGAGCCCGGTTCCCATACCGCCGCCGCGGGACCATATAGCGATCAGGTCATCTTCCAGGCCGTCTAGCTCGGCCAGAATGCCGTAGACCTCATCGGCTACCAGGATGGAATTTCCCCGGGCGTACGAGTCCCTGATAGCCCGCTCGAACTGGGTGGTTAGGTGGGCGTTATCCTCTTCGACCCTGAACGTATGCCTGGGCCAGAGGGTATATCCGCTGGGCTTCGCTTCCCAGGGCCGTCGGGGTCGCGGTGGCCACGTGGCCGTTTCCACGAAGCCAAGGTGTCGTGACCACGTGGCCGGAGTCGGGTCGCGGGGCTTCATGACGAGCACGGTCGCGGGTAGCTGGGGCCGGGCGGTGACCTCGAGTAGCTGAAACGCTAGCGTGGTCTTACCGTCCTGGGTCGGCCCTAGAAACGCGACGTGCTCACCGGGCCGGTACCGCCACCGCCGGGAGCGGAACTCTCCGCGGGTGAACCGGCGTATCCGGGTATCCCCGACGTCAAGATACCGGGGCGCTTCCGTTCCCGCTTGGATCGACATGTGGTTCTACCACTCCCTTGATCAGCATGTTGAACTTCGTCGTGGTCTGGACGGCCAGGGCTTCGACGTCGCCCGCGACCGGCGACTTCCACATGGTGACCGACTGGGCGACGAACGGCAACAGGGCGAACATCGCCGGGAGCACCCACGCCGGGCCGTTCTCGGCCGAGAGCTTGTCGAGTCCCTTCGCGACCGGGGCCGAGTTCTCGGCCATGATCACGAGCCCGCGAACGATGGAATCCGATTCCGTGTTCACTAGCTCGGCCTGGGCGTGAATCTTGACGGTGAGGTCGTGGACGTCGCGGCCGAGCACCTTCGTACCGGGCTTAACCTCCGGTACCGCCGCGGCCAGCATCCATACCGACTCGCATAGCGCGGTGACGTCCTGGGCGTAGTTCTTCTTGCTCGGGGTCGCCGGGCGAGTCCTGGCCTGGCCGCCGGGCCGGTCCTTCGGCGCCGGGGCCGTCGTGCTCGGTCCCTTCCCGGGCCGCTTCTTGGGCCGAACCTCGCCGGTCTTCGGGTCCTTCATGTACCCGAACGGGGCGCCGGGGTCGGTGGTCGGGGTCTTCGACGCCTTCGGCGCCTGGGCCGTTCGAGCCTTCTTGTCTTCGGGCTGAACCGCGGGCTGGGCCGCGGTCGCGGTCTCGGTCATGCGCTTACCTTCCGTACGCCGATCAGTGCGATGATGGACACGACGAGCGACACGACCGCGAGCACCGCGACCGCTACCAGGGCGTTACCGGCATCGCGAACGGCCTTGATAGCGGGTGCCATGACTTCGGCCATCGCCTTCTGCTTGTTTAGTACCATGGCCTGATTAAACCACACTCGGGAGGTTAAACCGTGAGTGAGCAGACCGAAGTTATCGTGAGTTCAGAGGGTGGCCACCAGCACCCGCACGACCACCCGCACGACCACGCCGATATCAGGGCCGAGATAACCGCCGCTCGAGCAGAGCAGAGCGCGCAGATCGAAGCCCTACGCGCCGAGTACGGCGCCGCTCGTACCGTCGAAGCGGCGGTGTCCGCGGCCGAAGACGCCCAGGAGACCGCGGCCGATGCCGAGTCCGCGGCGGTTGATGCTGCTATCGCGGCCGACGAAGCGGAGACCGCGGCCGAGTCCGAGCCCGAGCCCGAAGAGGTCGTTATGACCGAAGAGGAACCGCCCGAGTCGGACACGACTCCCGTTCCCAGGGAGAAGAAGAAGACGTCGTGGTGGGATAACTACTAATGAACACGTGGACGCCCGAAGCGATAGCCGGGCTGATCACCGCCGCGACCGCGCTCGTTACCGCGGTGGGCGCTGTAGTTCACTCGAGGAATACCCGCTCTGCCCTGGCCGACCATACTCAAGCGGTAGCAGACCGAGCCGACAGTCAAGGCACGTCCAGCCCGCCCCAGCAACCTTGACGATCGTCGCGCCGGCCGTCACGTAGTGGCCGCAACTGACCACCGACGATCGGCGCGCTTTCATCACTCTTACCGGCTGGTGGGCGTCACGGCGCCGCTCTGGGTCTTGGTTCACGGTGACATAAACTCCGTCCACTGATCGTGATCGGATTCTGAGAAGTCGAACAACTTCGGGACCATAGCACGGCGCCGCGACTTTTTGCCCTGGCCGGTTATGATCATGCGGGCCGCCTTCCGCGGTTCGGTCCTGGGCGTGATTGTCTTCCCCGTGCTGGCGCGTACTTGAGCCTGGACGCCCAGGAATCTCAGCCCCGAGTCGTAGCCCGCGGCCTTCGCCTTAACGGTGAGCTGGGTTCGCTCGGTCTGTTCCATACGCCACCACTTGTTATAGGTCCCGGCCGTGACGCCTTCGCTTTGGTAGTGAGACTTCATACCGGCTGAGAGGTCAGCCCAATCATGGCTGGCCATCATCTAGCTCCCTTGCTTCGATCATGGCTCGTACGATCTCCATCGCAAGTAGCCGGTTATACGGGGCCGAGAGTTCCCGCTCGGTACTGTTTATCTTCGAGTCGTACAAGTGCCACATGGACACGACCGACTTCTTGACCGGGCCGGGCTCGTCTATCGGGATACGGCTAGCGGGCTTAAACTTCACAGTAACGAGCGTATCGACCCACTGGCCGTAGACCTCGAGCGGGTTCTTACGGGTGAGCGCGAGCTTCGCCGGTATAAGTCGTTCCCTCGAGTACGTGACCTCACCGCCCCACCCGCTTTGTTCCCACGCTGCGCGAAGACTGGGCTCGAGTTCCCGCATATCCTTGAGCCCGTGCCCGCGGGTCCTGGTTGTCTTCTTGGGCTCTTCGCCCGAACCGGCGAGGTACAGACCGGGCTGGATAAAAAGAACGTCGTACATCGCCCCTTCGTAGTCCCACCCGCCCAAGATTTTTGCGGGTAGCCGCTCGGTCGTGACGATCGGGTTCTTAGACACGATGCCATCGGTAGCCACGCCCACGATGTCTTCGAGGTTGTCGGCTATGACCTCGAGTAGCCGGGCTTGGGTTCGGCCGGTTATCGCCGCCGCCCACGCGATCGACGCATACCGGGAGTCTGCGCTAAGCGTGTCCGCGAACGTCCCGTAAATCGAGTTGAGCGAGACTTTGATCACGAGCCCGCGGCCATCCTTACCCAGGGACACGCGGAGGTCGTAGACGTCCTGAACCCAGTTAAACGGCTCGTGCTCGCACTCGGGAACGAACGATACCCACTCGAGGTCGGTTATGTCGTAGGTGCCTAGACGGTGGGCCGCGTCGATCAGCTCACCGACATACCAGCCTTCCCCGATCAACGGGCGGTAAGTCCGACCGTTCGGGTACCGCCACGGGAACGGGCCCACCTTCTGATCGTGCTCGGGGTCGGCCGGTTCCCAGGAG
>Ga0207646_10005273_pt1 | contig 13630 bp, 10 predicted proteins | sample KBSK5502metaG_FD_184343 | JGI IMG/M metagenome (GOLD analysis project Ga0207646, IMG submission 184343) | Corn, switchgrass and miscanthus rhizosphere microbial communities from Kellogg Biological Station, Michigan, USA - KBS K5-50-2 metaG... | ecosystem: Host-associated > Plants > Roots >... | reverse complement strand
GAATGGGTCTCAGCCCCCTGGTGACCAGGATGATAGGAGCCCGGTGACGCGAGAGTGTCACGCCGGGATCTGTGGGAGCCCGGGGGTGAGATTCCCCCGGGCCACCCGACCTCAAGGCAGACTATTGGCCCAGAGCATGCGCATCTGATGCCTCGAGGCTGCTATCGCGCGTTCTCGCTGATTCCCGAAATGGAGGTGTCTTAATGGCAAATAATCTGGCCACCATATGAGAATGGACCTGCTATCGAGCACACTCCGGCCAGAAGATTCCGCGGAAAGGCGACGTCCCACAGGCGGACTCCGTCGGCTCCTACGGTGGCCAGGAGCTTGCCGTCCGGGCTGAACGCTACCGCGTGCGGGAAACTGGCATAAGCTCCGGTGGTGATCGTTATGGGCGGGCCGATCTGGCGGCCGGTAGCGACATCCCACAAGATGGCCTTGCCGTCTTGTCCGGCAGTGGCCAAGATGCTGCCATCCGGGCTGAAAGCCACACCGGACAATGCCGTGGTGTGCTCGGTGAGGGGCGGGCCGATAAGGGATTGCGTGGTCACGTTCCACAGCCAGGCGGTGCCGCCGACGCCGGTCGTGACGACGATCTTGTGGTCCGGGCCGAAAGCAACCACCAGGAAGCTGAACTGGCGGCTTGCGGGCATGGGCATGCCGATCTGGCGGTGAGTGGTCACGTCCCACAGCCAGGCGGTGCCGGAACTTCCTTCGGTTGCCAGGATCTTGCCGTCGGGGCTGAACGCCATCCCGGACGGGCTGAGATCGGGTTCGGTGATGGGCGGGCCGGTCTGGTGCCCGGTCGCTATATCCCAGAGGCGTACCTTTCCGGTATTAAAAATGGCGGTGGCCAGGATCTTTCCGCCGGGGCTGACAGCGATTTCATCGCATGTGCTGCCGTGGCTGACGAGGAAGGGCGGCCGGAACTGCCGGCCGGTGGCCACATCCCACAGCCCTACCCTGCCGGAGTCGCTGACGGTGGCCAGGATCTTGCCGTCCGGGCTGATAGCTTTGGGGCATGTGATCTCGCCCGTATCGATGGAGGTGCCGAACTGGTGGTGGGTTGCGGCATCCCATCGGCTTACGTAGGGAGAGTCGTCATTTCCGGCGACGAGGATCTTGGCGGTTGGGTTGAAGACCGCAAAGAATCTGGCGAAGGGGTAGACAGCACGGACGGTCATGGGCGCGCCGACCTGCCTGTAGATGTTCATGTCCCATAGCCTGATTGTGCCGTCGCTATCATCGGTCGCCAGGAGCTTGCCGTCCGGGCTGAATGCCAGTGAACTGACCCACTGGCTGCCGGCGGCCAGCTCGCCGACCGGCTGGCGGGTTGCGACATCCCAGAGCTGGGCAGTGCCATCGTAATCACCGGCTGCCAGGAGCTTGCCGTCCGGGCTGAAAGCCACCGTCACAGCCGTGTTTGTGGATTCGCCGATGCCGTGGCTTACCGGTATGGGCTTTCCTATCTGGCGGTGAGTGGCCAGGTCCCACAGCCGCACACCCAGACCGCTGACGATGGCCAAGACTTTGCCGTCCGGGCTGATGGCTGTTGTGCCAACTGTGTTTCCGGTTCCTATGCGCTTTGCGATCTGCCGGTGAGTCGCTAGGTTCCAAAGCCGGACGATGCCACCGGACCGGGTGTTAGCGCTCGTGACAAGGATCTTGCCATCCGGGCTGAAGGCCAGCGTGACGGGTCCGTTATCGGAGGGTGTGGGTATAGGCGTGCCGATCTGGTGACCGGCAGCTAGATCCCACAGTCGCGTGCTGCCGGTGCCCGCTATAGCCAGGATCTTGCCGTCTGGGCTGAAGGCCACGCGGAAGGCCGGGTAGTACACGCTGGTGCTATTGGCGCCCACCACCATGGGCGCGCCGACCGGGCGGTGGGTGGCCACCTGCCACAACCGCGCTGTGCTGTCTCCGCTCACAGCGGCGCTGACAGCGGCCAGGGTCGTCCCGTCCGGGCTGAAGGCCACTGCCTGCACAGCGTTCCTGGGGCCGCCGGCCAGGGGTGCGCCGAGCTGCTTGCGCGTGGTCAGGTCCCACAGCCTGAGCACGCCGTCGGCGCCCACGCCGGCCAGGATCTTGCCGTCTGAGCTGAAGGCGACAGGCCCCCCAATTCCAGTCCCGCTCCCAGATGCGGCAAGCGTCGCACGCAGGGGCTGGGCGAGGACGTTAAGCATGCTCGCCCGGGCCAGCGCAGTGGGTGCGTCTCGCCACGCGGACGCAGCAAGCTGCGCGGCATAGGCGGGGTCGGTGACGTCGAACTGCTGGCTGAGCGCGGCAAGCTGCTCAGACGCCGCGATGTTACGCTCACGGCTGATGTTCCGGTTGGCGATGTTGATAATGGCGATCACGGCGACAAGTACCAGGCTGACCCCAAGAGTCAGCAACGATCTCTTGGCCCGCCGATCCCGGATTCCGGCGTGCAGGAAGGCACGCATCTCGGGGGTCGTGTCGGGGAACCGCGTTTCGGCGGCCCATCTGTTTGCAGCCTTCAGGGCTGCGGTGAGGCGGGCTCCGCGGTATAGGAAAGAATTGTCCTGATTGTTGTAGCGCCAATGGGCGGCGGCGTCGCGGACTTGGTGATATTGGATGAGAGCCGCTTGGTCTTGTCCCAGCCAGCCGCGGAGCTTCGGCCAGCCATCCAGCAGCGCGTCGTGCGCGAGCTGGGCGGCGCCATCGTCGAGGACTATCAGGTGCTTGCGGTCGAACGTGTCGAGGATCGCGTCGACTTCGGCTCGCTCAGCGTCCTGGCAAGCGGAATACAGCTCATCTCGTGTCACCGCGCGGCGCAGGAACCAGCCGTACGGGCTAGCTATTGTCATGCTCAGCAGGAGCTTCCGCGCGTGCGCCTGCTGCTCGGAAGTCAGCTGCTGATAAGCGTCATCGGCGCTGGTCTGAACGGCGCGGGCGACGCCGCCCGTCCGTGCGTAGCCCTTGCTGGTCAGCCGGTTGACTTCCCGGTTCTCCCAGGTGAGCCGCATTGCTTCGGAAAGGAACGGCAGCACGCCGGATGTATCGCGGCCCCGTTGAGCGTGCAGCTCGCTGATGATCGTTTCCGTGAGGCCCGGGTCGATGTCTAGTCCCGCGACCGCCGCAGGGCCGGTTATCGCCCGCCTAAGCTCCGATTCGATCATCGGCCTGACCCTGAACTGACCGTGTTCTAGCTCGCGGCGAAGTTCATCGTAAGGATCGCAACGATCCAGGAAGTCTCCACGCACCGCGATGACCACTGCTGCTGGTGGCGGGACGCCATGGCCGACTGGGTTCTTGGCAGCCGCGCACAGCGCGGCAATGAAGGCGCGCCGCTCCGCTTCACTGACCGCACCGGGGTCCAAGGTGAAGATCTCCTCGAACTGATCGACAATCAGCACCAGCCGTGCGCATACCTCCCTGGACTGAGCTTGAGGATGGCCGCTCTTGGCGAGACATCTGAGCAGAACCTCCCAGATGACCTTTTCCGCCTCGCTGGGGTGCCGGAGTAGCCTTTCGCGGAGCGGGGCCACGTCCGTGCCGCCGAGGACCGCCAGGTGCGTGGCAAGCGCGGTGAGCGGATCCTTAGTTGGCCTCATGATCTTGCGTGGCCAGTCCGCTGATCCTTCAGCCACGTCGCCTCTGGCCACTGCCGGAAGCAGGCCCGCTTGCAGTAGTGACGACTTCCCTGCGCCTGACCCGCCGGTGACAACGACGATGCCGCCTCGGGACAGCTGGTTCTTCAGCTTTACCGTCAACTGGGTAACGAGATGCTCACGTCCGCGGTATACCTCCGCGTATTCCTCGTCGAACGGCAGCAGGCCAGGGTATGGGCACTTGTTGCGCCAGCGCAGTGCTGGGCTGATTTGGCCGTCAATACGCGACAACTCGGCGGCAGGGCCTTCCAACTCACGTCGCAGATCCTCCATGAGGTGGCCGAACTCGATCTGCCGCCGCTCAAACCGATCGAAGTTCGCCTGGCTTGTGGCACTCTCCTGGTCCCAGCGTCGCTGGACCAGGTTGACCGCCTTGGCGACATCGTTGACCTGGACCCCCAAATCGGCGAAGCCTGTGTCCTGACGCTTGACCCAAGCAGCGATGTCGGCGCGAACCCGTTCATTGCCAACCTCGAAAGCCGCCTCCAGCATGGTCGCGACCGCGTTGGTCTCGCGTATCACCGCGGCGATCCCATCTTGCAGGGCCTGAGCGTCGGCCTTTCCATCTGACAGCGCTGCTTCCAACCTGCGAGCAATCTCTTCGTGCAGCTCAGCCGGTTCGAACTCGCGCTTGTCGGCGCCGGGACGCAAGCGATCAGTCAGGATCTCGGCCAGAACGCCCCCGCCGATAGTGGCTAGTGCGCCAAGTCCCGCAGCAGCCTCGCCGGTGATCGCGGCCTCGGCCGTGAGCAACGGGGTGAGCGCCGCCGCGCACAGTGCCAGCAACGCCATCCTCGGTGATAGGTCACGTAATCTGCGCCCGCCGATTCCTGCACCCCGGCGCACCCACGCTGTTATCCCGCCGCGCAGTTGCTGGATTACAGTGTGGTCGCCTTCGAGACCGGCCCCGCCCATGGCTCTAAATATCCCACCACTGGAAGGTTGGGGGGAGGAGGAACAGCCAGACCGTTGCCGAACGCTACGATCCTCGCCACGCGTCCGCCGCCGTGGTTCCTCATGCACCGAGTGCGCGTTCACACCGTCTCACCATCGATCACGCTTCCGGCTTTCCCAGAACTGGTGTATATGGGATGCCTCACAATGATCGAGCACTCGGTATACTGTCACCCCGATTCGGCGCTATGGGGAGACGGTCAGAAATGCCGTAGTGACCTTGCGTGATCACTGGGGTGGGTTGACGGTGAGATCAATCTTCGTTGCTGGGGCCTTGGCTGGCCCAGCCTCCGGGGTCTCAGCCCGAACCCGGGAGGTATCCGATGAACACCACCACCTCGTCCACGTCCACCGCGGTCGCCGTCGCCGAGCCGGTATTCAGCTCCCAAGAGCGGCTGGCGCTGGCCGGGTTCCTGGCCGGTTATTCCGGCCTGACCCGTGAGGCCTACGCCCTGGACCTGCGGCAGTACGCCAGCTGGTGCCAACTCCGCCACCTGCGCCTGTTCCAAGCGCGCCGCGCGGACATCGAGTGCTTCGCCCGCGACCTGGAAACCCGTGGCCGGGCCCGGGCCACCATCACCCGGCGGTTGTGCACCATCGCCGGCTTCTACCGGTACGCCGTCGAGGAAGAACTCCTCGAACATTCACCAGCCGCCCATGTCCGCCGGCCCCGCCCGGATTATGAGTCGCATGCCTCCAGGCTGGACCGCAACGAGCTCGGCGCACTCCTGGTTGCCGCCGGGCTCGGCGTGGCCGCAGAGCACGCTCTCATCTCCCTGCTCGCCTTGAACGGGCTGCGGGTTTTTGAGGCCACTGGCGCCAGCATCGAGGCGCTCGGCACCGAGCGTGGCCACCGGACGCTGACCATCACCCGCAAGGGCGGCAAGGTCGTCACCATCCCGCTGGCGCCGCGCACGGCGCGGGCGATCGACCTGACCGTCGGCGAGCGCAGCGACGGGCCGCTGTTCCTGGCTGCTGATGGCCGGCGGCTGGACCGGCACGGCGCCGCACGGATTGTCCGCCGGGCAGCCCGCCGCGCCGGTATCACCAAGCCCGTCGGGCCGCACACGCTGCGCCACGCATTCATCACCGCAGCCCTCGATGCTGGCGTCCCCCTGCGAGATGTCCAAGAAGCCGCCTCCCACGCTGACCCAAGGACCACGATCCGCTATGACCGTGCCCGCGGGAGTCTCGACCGGCACGCCACCTATATCGTTGCCGCCTACGTCGCGGGTGCATCCCGGTAAGAACTGGCTGCCCAGCAGCCGCCTCCGCCTGGCCAGGCCGCACCGGCTAGGCGGAGGCCCTTTGCAGCCGTGAGCAGCGGGCCCCGGCACATCACTCGGGTGACCACAAACAGTGTGCGCCAACCGCCGATGGGCGCGGCCGGCTGGGGCGCAAGGCTCGCCCGCGATGGGCGCCGATCTAGGCAATCTGCCACCCGTGGTGCTTAATGCTGCGCTGTCCAGGGGCCTACGCCGGAGATCCGATCCACCCGGATGTGGGTGATGAACCCCGGCGGCGGGTCGTCCATGGGCGGGAAGCGGATACCGGGGCCGAGGTAGGTGTGAGCGAGTTTCTGCAGAAGCTCAGCGGCTCCTCCCTCGGTGATGCGGGCAGTGCCGTGGATGACGAGATATTCGTTCAACCCCATGGCGTTGCGCGTGCTGGTTTCGATGGACAGCGCGACCCGGGGGTCGTTGCGGATGTTGCGTACCTTGCGGTGCTCGGGAAGATGCCCTGCCACGATCTCATCGCCGTCCAGACCCACCCAGACGATGCTCACCTGGGGGCTGCCGTCTGGGTTTAACGTCACCAGGTGCGCCAGGGCCGGGGACTCCAGCAAAGCTCTGGCAGTATCGGGCAGCGACGTCATGAACTGACGCTAGCAGCGACAGCCACAAACGAGACTCGACAATCCCTTCGGTCACGGACAGGATCGGCGGCCTGCAGCCGGGAAGCCCGCACCTCGTCTCACGCTGCGTAATCGCGCCCCTCTATTATCGGGGCGCGCGCCGCACCGCCGACAGGCGCGGCAAGCATCCTTCGGCCGGACTTCGTTCGAAGCGACCGAACGGGGGATCTGCGCTGACTAGAGGCTTCCGAACTCGCCGGCCGGCGTCCAGCTCTGCGAATGAGAGGCCTTACCTAAACACCGGCCGAATAAGCCGGGCGGCGGTGGGTAGCTGGTGGCCGTGGCTAGAGCGAGAACGGTCGCAGGGTATGCCATCCCTGGCATCGTCGTGTTCTTCTTCTGGGTGGTCGTGGTAATCCTGGCCATCATCTTGCTGGCGTCCATCGTGCACTGGGCCGGCGGCGGGGTACTCCACCTGAGAGCAGGGCACTTCGTCCTGAACGTCGGCTTCACCTGATCGGGCCCGCCCGTGATCGCCTGACGTAGCACTGCTGCACACCAGGGTGTTCTCCCGCGCGCCCAGGCTGCGATCGATGACGGCCCGCTGGCCCAGCCCGTCTGCGGCCTGCTCCATGCGCGCTTGCCTCAGCGACGGGCCGCGCACCCGCCTGCACGGCGGGCAGAGTGTTGCCGTTTCGCCCTCGGTGCGCGCCTATTCGTTAATTCGGGTGAGCTGGGAGCGCTGGCGATACCTGGCGATACTCAGGGAGCGGGCGTGGCGAGGGCGGTGTCGACCCAGGCCCGCAGGGCTGCCAGGGGGGCGGCGCCGGTCTGCCGGGCGGCGACCCGCCCGCCGCGCAGCATCAGCAGGGTCGGGATGGCTTGTGCTCCGAACCGCTGGGACACCTGTGGCGAGACGTCGACGTTCACCTTGACGAGCTTGACCTTTCCTGCCAGGTCGCGGGCGAGCTGCTCCAGCGCGGGACTGACCATGCGGCACGGCCCGCACCAGGGCGCCCACAGGTCCACCAGGACCGGGATCTTGGCGGCTTCCGCTACGTCGGCGAAGGTGGTGTCGTCGGCGTCGGCGATCCACGGCAGCGGCTGATGGCACTTGCCGCAGCGGGGCGTCCCGGCCGCCGCGGCCGGCACCCGGTTCATCTGGCCGCAATGCCCGCACCGGATCAGCTCGCTTGCCATGGCCTCATTATCGCGCTGGCCTCGGCCTGGCGCCGTCCTGCGGCCTCGCGAATCAGACAGCACATCATCGGGGCAGTTCTACGTCCAGGCTTAACGGACGCCAGCCAACGGCTCCCTTCACGCTATGTCATCTGCCCTGGCACAGAGCGAGGCGCGCAGTCCCGCCGCTATGAGCGGCTACGCCGGCGGCTGGCCGCCGCCCGGTGCCGCGCCGGACGGGTTATTCGGGTGGTGGCCGCGACCGCCGTCCCGCCGGCTGGCGGGGCTGGGTAGTGGCAGTGTCCTTGCCAGGTTTTAGGGACGTAAGGGCAGGCCTGTCTGGACTGGCCAGCACCCGCGAACTAGGCTGGCGGGACTACCGCAGCGGGCGGGGGCAGGTGGCCGGGCCTGGCGGCAGGAGGCGGGTCGCTGATGAACAGCCGCGCACTGACGGTCGCCGCGGTCGCCGCGGTGGGGGTGGCATCCCTGGCCACTGGTAGCGCAGCGGCCCGCACCGGTGCTGTTGCGGCGTCGCTGGGCAGTCAGGTCTGGGGGACCGCGGAGGAGGTGCCCGGCACCGCCGCCCTCAACCGGGGCGGGTTCGCCGTCGTCACCTCGGTGTCGTGCGCCGCGGCGGGCAACTGCAGCGCGGGCGGGGACTACCGAGACAGCTCCGGCCACACGCAGGCGTTCGTGGTCAGCCAGGTCAACGGCACCTGGCACACCGCCATCGAGGTGCCCGGCACCGCCGCCCTCAACCGGGGCGGGAGCGCCGTCATTTTGTCGGTGTCGTGCGGCTCGGCGGGCAAATGCAGCGCGGGCGGGTTCTACACAGACAGCTCCGGCCGCATCCAGGCGTTCGTGGTCAGCCAGGTCAGCGGCACCTGGCACACCGCCATCGAGGTGCCCGGCACCGCGGCCCTCAACCGGGGCGGGGACGCCTTTATCACCTCGGTGTCGTGCGGCTCGGCGGGCAACTGCAGCGCGGGCGGGTTCTACCTAGACAGTTCCCGCCGCTTCCAGGCGTTCGTGGTCAGCCAGGTCAGCGGCACCTGGCACACCGCCATCGAGGTGCCCGGCACCGCCGCCCTCAACCGGGGCGGGAGCGCTGTCGTCGCCTCGGTGTCGTGCGCCGCGGCGGGCAACTGCAGCGCGGGCGGGCACTACACAGACAGCTCCGGCCGCATCCAGGCGTTCGTGGCCAGCCAGGTCAACGGCACCTGGCACACCGCCATCGAGGTGCCCGGCACCGCGGCCCTCAACCGGGGCGGGGACGCTGTCGTCACCTCGGTGTCGTGCGCCGCGGCGGGCAACTGCAGCGCGGGCGGGCACTACCAAGACAGCTCCGGCCGCCAGGTGTTCGTGGTCAGCCAGGTCAACGGCACCTGGCACACCGCCATCGAGGTGCCCGGCACCGCGGCCCTCAACGAGAGCGGGGGCGCTGATATCTTCTCGGTGTCGTGCGGCTCGGCGGGCAACTGCAGCGCGGGCGGGCGCTACTCAGACAGGAATGGCACCCAGGCGTTCGTGGTCAGCCAGGTCAACGGCACCTGGCACACCGCCATCGAGGTGCCCGGCACCGCGGCCCTCAACCAGGGCGGGCTCGCTGATATCCCCTCGGTGTCGTGCGCCGCGGCGGGCAACTGCAGCGCGGGCGGGTCCTACGACGACAGCTCCGGCCACCAGCAGGCGATGGTCGTGACCGAGACCAATGGCACCTGGCACACCGCCATCGAGGTGCCCGGCACCGCGGCGCTCAACCAGGGCGGGAGCGCCGGCATCGCCTCGGTGTCGTGCGCCGCGGCGGGCGAGTGCAGCGCGGGCGGGTTCTACAAAGACAGCTCCGGCCACACGCAGGCGTTCGTGGTCAGCGAAACATAACCCCTGGACAAGCCCGGGCAGGACTGGTTCAGCTTTGCCCTCGGCACGGCACTGTGCGGCCGGCACCGGCGCTGCGCAGCCGGCCGGCCGCCGCGGGGGTGATCTTGGCGGTCCGGCGGCGAGAACCAGGGCCGTTCACCTGCCAGCTCACGATGAACCGGCCGGATCCTCCGATATGCCCAGGGCAACGCCGATCCAGCGGTGACGCTGCGGATCTGCTCTCAGGTGCTGCGCGACCGCCATGACTGGATGCAACCAGACGATCCTGCGGTCCGCCGCAGGCAACTATTCGGCAGGGAGCCCGCAGCCGCGGGCCCGACATCGGGCCACGCTCGGTGACCAGTCCTTGCGGGCCTGGCTGCGCGAAAAGCCGCCGGCCGGGGCGGTTCTGGCGCCTTAGTGTCTTGCGCTCGCTGCCGCGGGTAACCCGCAGTTCTGGGTGGCTGCAGCCGCGGCGGAACCCTCCCTCGGCATGCGGCCGGTACGGAAAGCCCGGGCGCGAGCGCCCGGCGCCCATTGCGGTCCGGGGCGGGGATCCATCCGAAGTCTGGGCATGGCCGGGCATGCGGTGACGGTGCCACACTGATGATGACCGGCGCGTTAGCGGAGGGTCGTCTTGCCGCTGGTGATCGGCGATCTCGGCGGGCCACCGTCGAGCGCGCTGGGGCGCTGGCCGCGCGCGAGCATGCCGCGGCCCGCCGGGTGCGGCCGGAGTTGCCGGCCGGCTTTGAGGATGCCGGGGCCTGCGCGGCCGCGCTGCAGCGCCTGTGCGTCAGCGGCCATCGCGGCCTGGTCGCGGCCGGCAACGGGCGCACTATCGCGGTCATGACCGCGACCGCGCGCCAGCACCCCGCAGGCGGCCGGTATGCCCGCCTGCCGGCCGAAGGCTTCGCCGCCGCCCCGGACCTGGCCGATCCGGCCGGGGTCCTCGCCGCCGCCTTCGGGGACCTCGCCTCGCCGCTGATCGCCGGCGGTGTGCTGCGCTACTACCTTCTCCACGCCGCGCTGCCCCGCCTGCCCGAGGCGCTGTCGAACCTCGGGTTCGGGCGCAACGGCGCCTATGGCGTCCAGCCGGCCGCGCCACGGCGCGGCTGCTCCGCCGTCGGCGTGCGGGTCGCCGGGGTCGAGGACCTCGATACCGTCGCACGCCTGGCGCTGGTCGAGATCGAACACCGCTCCGCGCCGCCGATGTTCGCACCCCCGTGATCGGCCCCTGGCCGGCCCTGGCCGCCGGGCACCGCGCCCTTGCACGAAGGCGGCGCCGTCCACCTTCTGGCCACCCTGGACGGGCGCGACGCCGGCCTGCTCACCATCGAGCTGACCTCACCGGTACCGCGCCTGTGCCCGGACGGCCAGCCCTACATCGGCCCCACCGCCACCCTGCCCGGCGCGCGCGGGCGAGGCGCCGGGCACGCGCTCGCCGGCGCCGCGCTCACCTGGGCCTATGCCCATGGCTACCAAACGATCTCGGTCGATTCCGGCACCGCTAACCCGCTGTCCCGGCCATTCTGGCTCAACGCCGGCTTCCACCCGGCCGGATACGGCGTCCTGCGTCTCATCGACAGCGGCGCGCCAGGCCAGCACAGAACGCGCCAGGATCCGCCGGCGGCAACTGGAAGCTGATCACTGCGCCGCCACCGAAAACCCCACCAGAATCCCGCTTCCGGGACCGTTATACAGGGGGCGACGGCTGACCAGTGACCGGGGACAAGACACTGCGAGCCCATCGGCTGGCCCGCCATCCCCAATGCCATCCCGCACCCGAACGGACAATCTGCGCGCACCGGCTCACATATGCCTATTGCTTCAGTAGGCATTCCTATTCGGCGTTATGTGTGCTTATGGCCGTGATGAGAATATTCCTGTGGTTACTGGATGTGAGGTCAGCAAGCTGCGCTGGTTGCCCGTGGCGTGGTGGCGATGGGTGGGTCTTTCGGCGGCTTGGAGGTGACGTTAGGCCCTGTGGGTGTGGGGCGGGCTGGCCGCAGCCTGCGGTGATGGCTGGTGAACTTACAACTCAGCGTCATCGCCAGCACCAGGCGCCCCACGGCGAGGGTGGGGATGCGCTGGCGGTGTGGGCGGAGCGCACCGGCCGCCGCCGCACCGCCGGGGAGGGCCGTGGCGGGCTGCGGTTCGCGTTCTACGGCCGGGTGTCTACGGAGGATCATCAGGATCCGGTGACCTCACGGGCGCGGCAGCTGGCCCAGGCCGGCGCGCTGGTGGCCGGGCGCGGGCGGATCGTGGCGGAGTTCTTCGACATCGGGCAGAGCCGCACGCTGGCCTGGGCGCGCCGCCCGCAGGCCGCCGCCCTGGTCGCCGCCTTGGCGGACCCCGAGCGCGGGTGGGAGGCGATCGTGATCGGGGAATACGAGCGGGCGTTCTACGGCGGCCAGTACGCCTCGATGGCGCCGCTGCTGGAGCACTACGGCATCCAGCTGTGGACCCCGGAGGTCGGCGGCCGGATCGACTTTCACGCCGAAGACCATGAGCAGACGATGCTGGCGCTGGGCTATCAGTCCAAGCGGGAGATCACCCGGACCCGGATCCGGGTCCGCACCGCGATGGCGGCCCAGACCCGCGAACAGGGCCGCTACCTGGGCGGCCGGCCGCCGTATGGGTACCGGCTCGCCGATGCCGGGCCGCACCCGAACAAGGCCCACGCCGCCTGGGGCCGGCGCGCGCACCGGCTGGAACCCGACCCGCACACCGCGCCCATAGTCAGGTGGATGTTCGCCCAGCGGCTGGCCGGGCACAGCGTGGCCCGGATCACCCGCGCGTTGAACGACGCCGCGATCCCCTGCCCATCAGCCGCCGACCCGCAGCTCAACCCGCACCGCACCGGGACGGCGTGGACGCTGAGCACCGTCGCGGCCATCCTGGCCAACCCCCGGTACACCGATCACGACCTGGTCGACCCGGCCAACACCACCCTGGGCCACCGGCCCGTGCCGCGGTGGAACCTGCCCGCCGGATGGGTCATCTCGGCCCGGCCCGCCCACCCAGCGCTGGTCAGCGAGGCCGATTACATCGCCGCCCAAGACGCCAGCGCCCTCCGCGGCCCGGCCGGCCCCGCGGCACGGCGGTACCTGCTGGCGGGGCTGCTGCGCTGCGGCAGGTGCGGGCGGCGGCTGGAATCGGCCTGGTCCAACGGCAAGCCCGCCTACCGGTGCCGCCATGGCCACACCAGCGCCACCCGTCCCGATCCCGGCCGGCCCAAGAACCTTTACGTCCGCGAGGACCAGATCCTGCCCCACCTAGCCGCCCTGGCCATCCTGCACGCCGGCGACGGCCCGCTCCTGCGCACCACAAAGCGGGGACGCGCACTGGTCACGGCGCCCGCCCAGGCCGCAGGCCTGATCGACCAGCTACGGGCCACAGGCGTCAGCCTCATCTACGACCCCGCCACCAAAATCCTGCGCACAGACACCAACGACGTCGCCGCCGTCAGCACCGGCTAAACACCCCAGCACCACGGCTAACCCAAGAAAGGAGGGCAACCAGCAGACAGAGCACCCGCCACGGCCAAGGCCCGGCCCGGGTGACATTCCTGCCTGCCCGAATTCCTCCAGTTATGGGGAATTAATGTGTCCGAGGGGGACTTGAACACGCAAACGCGGGAGATTTCCCCGGTCCGGGGGAAATCATGGAACTAGCGTAACAGGAGCCGGGCCGGCCTGCCCGGATATCCGGCCAGGTGTTCGCTGTTTATCCCGCCGCCTGGCCTGTCACCTGGCCCGGGCGGCAGTGGCGGGAGGATCTGCTCCCGCACCGCTGCCCGCCGCCGGCGCGGCCGGCGGCACCGCTGCCCGCGGCACGTCCTCAGCACCCGGGCGATGCGGGCCGGTCATGGCTGTTTTCCGTGATGAGCACCGCGGCGGCACGCGCCAGTAGCCACCCGGCTGGCGCGGCCGGCCGGGCCCTGGCGGTGACCACCCGGGGAGCGCCGGACTGGCCGGTCTGGCGCGCCAGGATCTCCATCGAAGCATCTCGAAGCCGACCTCACATGCCGATGAGCGTGCGTTCTGTAGCCCCACCCTGTGCTGGCTGTACCCGGCAGAACGATCGAGGATGCCGTCGTTCGCTGTGACGCGGAGGGGTCCGCGTTCGCGCCGAGGCATTTGCGCCAAAT
>Ga0207646_10005271_pt1 | contig 13634 bp, 12 predicted proteins | sample KBSK5502metaG_FD_184343 | JGI IMG/M metagenome (GOLD analysis project Ga0207646, IMG submission 184343) | Corn, switchgrass and miscanthus rhizosphere microbial communities from Kellogg Biological Station, Michigan, USA - KBS K5-50-2 metaG... | ecosystem: Host-associated > Plants > Roots >... | reverse complement strand
CGGCACCGTGATGGGGACGGTACCCTATATGTCGCCGGAACAGGTCCGGGGACAGAAGGTGGACGCGCGCAGTGACCTCTTCAGCTTGGGCGTCGTGCTTTACGAAATGATCGCGGGCGGCACACCTTTCGCCGCCCCCACCACGGCCGATATCATGGCCGCGATCCTGGAGCGGGAGCCTCCGCCGCTGGCCCAGTACTCGCCCGCCGCGCCACTCAAGCTCGAGTGGATCGTCAGCAAAGCGCTCCGCAAAGATCGCGAGGAGCGCTATCAGGCCGTCAAGGAGTTGTTCGCGGATCTCAAGGACCTCAGGCGGGAGTTGGAGTTTGAAGAGAGACTGGGGCGGACCAGCCAGCCCGAGGGTCTGTGCGATGACACGCGAGGATCCGGGAGCGGCGGGCAGGCGAGACTTCAGCCAACGCCGGCGGACGTGGCTCATCCGAGCGAGGGCACGGCCGGACACACCACCTCCAGCGCTGAGTATCTCGTGGGCGAGATCAAACGCCACAAGCAGGGCGCCCTCCTGATCCTCGCCGTCATCCTGGCGGTGGTGATCGGGATGGCTTTTGCCCTCTCCCGGTTGTTCCGTCAGCATCAGGCGGCCTCACCTTTCCAAACGATCAAGGTCACCCGGCTCACCAGCACCGGGAAAGCCGCCGGGGCGGCCATTTCGCCTGACGGCAAGTACGTCGCCTACGTGGTCGCCGACCAGGGGCAGCAAAGCCTGTGGCTCGGACACCTCCCGACCGGCAGCCACACGCAGATTGTGCCGCCGGCCGAGGTGGACTATCGGTCGTTAGTCTTCTCGCGCGATAACAACTACGTCTATTACGCCCGGGCGGGCGCCATCTATCAGCTTCCGGTGCTCGGCGGGTCGCCGAAAAGACTCGTCGGCGAGGCCACCGGTTATTATGATCTTTCGCCGGATGGCCAGCGCCTGGCTTTCGTGCGCGAAGACCCGGGCCGGGGAGAGCAAACCCTCATCGTGGCTCGCGCTGATGGGACAGGCGAGCAGCGGTTCGCTACGCGTAAGCTGCCTGAGACTTTGCATTGGCTGGCCTGGTCGCCTGCTGGTACGCTGACGACCCGCAGGCGCCGGCGAAAATCGCGCTCATCCCCTTTTCAGGCGGTCCGCCCATCAGGACGTTTGAGGTCTTGCCGAACACCTCGGACTTCACCCGGTGGACGGCCGACGGGCAGGCGTTAACCTACGTCCGGACGATGAAAGGCGTCTCGAATATGTGGCGCCAGCCGATTGCCGGTGGCCCGCCCACCCAGGTGACCGATTTTAAAGCCGATACCATCCGCTTCTTTGATTGGTCGCGCGATGGCCGACAAGTCGTCTACTCGCGCATCACTAGTAACACGGATGTGGTGCTGATCAATGATCTCAAGTAGCTCTCCCAAGTTCACCGCCCAGGTCTGCTAATCCGCAGTCGTCAGGACTGAAAACGAAGTCACTTCACCCAGTGCTGCCTCCTGGGTACGCACGCGTCTTGCGTGCTGGCCGCGTGGCACGGCGCCAGGATGGTCAAGGGGTCAGTGCTGCCAGCCCCGCACGCGAGACACGGTAGCGACTTGGTCTCGGCAGATGGCCGCGCTCACAAAGCGACCCGCTCGCTACCGCTCGCGGTACTGACCTGTACATGCAAGGCTGAAGTCTGGCCGTGCCATTCTACCGGGGGCGTGCTATCATAACAGCCGGGGCTGCACCTCTCGCGTGCGACCCCCGGAAGCGAGTCCGCGAGTTCGTACTCATGCTATCAAAATTGACGTTGCCTTCCCGGACCGGCCGTGACGCCGGTGGGCGAGCTTACGCGGGCTTGGCTGCGCGGACAAAATCCGAACGGGAAGGTTTCACTACCTCGAATGGAGTCGATCATCATCTATGTCAGCAACCACGCTCGAAGATCAAGTCCAGCCGCAACACCAGCTCGAAGAATTGGAGACCGTCACGATCCGCTTTTGTGGCGATTCGGGCGACGGCATGCAGCTCACCGGCACGCAGTTCACCGCGACCTCGGCCATCATCGGCAACGACATCTCGACCTTGCCGGACTTTCCGGCCGAGATTCGCGCCCCGGCCGGCAGCCTGCCCGGCGTCTCGGGCTTCCAGCTCAACTTCAGCAGCCGCGACATCCGCACGCCCGGCGACGAGCCGAACGTGCTGGTGGCGATGAACCCGGCGGCGCTCAAGACCAACCTCGCCGACCTCGAACCGGGCGGCATTCTGGTCGTCAACACCGACGAATTCGTCGAAGGCAATTTGAAGAAGGCCGGCTACAAGACCAACCCGCTCGAAGACGGCTCGGTCTCGGGCTACCGTGTCTTCAAGCTGCCGATCACTTCGCTCACCCTGAAGGCGCTCGAAAGCGTCGCGCTCCCGCACAAGCAGCAGGAGCGCTGCAAGAACTTCTACGCGCTCGGGCTGATGTATTGGCTCTACGACCGCCCGCTGGAGCCGACGCTGAAATGGATCCGCGAGAAGTTCGGCAACAAACCCGAAGTCGAGGAGGCCAACCGGGTCGCGCTCAAAGCCGGCTACAATTACGCCGACACGACCGAGATCTTCACGACCCACTACCACGTCAGTAAGGCGAAGATCAAGCCGGGCAAGTATCGCAACATCATGGGCAATGAGGCGACGGCGATTGGTTTCATCACCGCCGCGCAACTCGCAGGCCGACCGCTCTTCTATGGCAGCTACCCGATCACGCCGGCCTCCGACATCCTGCACGAACTCTCGAAGCACAAGAACTTCGGCGTCAAGACCTTTCAAGCCGAAGACGAGATCGCGGCGATTGGCGCCGCCATTGGCGCCACCTTCGCCGGCAACATCGGCCTGACAGGGACGAGCGGGCCGGGTGTTGCCTTGAAGTCCGAGGCGATCGGGCTGGCTGTCATGACCGAGCTGCCCGTCGTCATCATCGACGTGCAGCGCGGCGGGCCTTCGACCGGTCTGCCGACGAAGACTGAGCAGGCCGACCTGCTGCAAGCCATGTTTGGCCGCAACAGCGAATGCCCGGTGGGCATCGTCGCCCCGGCGACCCCGGCCGATTGCTTCCACATGGCGATTGAGGCCGTCCGCCTGGCGACGAAGTATATGACGCCGGTGATGTACCTCTCGGACGGCTACCTGGCCAACGGCTCGGAGCCCTGGGAGATTCCGGCCGTCGAGAGCCTGCCCAAGATCGAGGTCAAGTTCCGCACCGACCCCGACGGGTTCTTCCCTTACCTGCGCGACGAGCAGACGCTCGCGCGGCCGTGGGCGGTCCCCGGCACGCCCGGCCTGGAGCATCGCATCGGCGGGATCGAGAAGCAGCACATCACCGGCAACGTCAACTACGACCCGGAGAATCACGACTTCATGGTCCGGCTGCGAGCGGAGAAAGTCGCACGCATGGCCCAGGACATCCCGCCCATCGAAGTCTTCGGCGAGCCCGAAGGCAAGGTGCTCGTCCTAGGGTGGGGCTCGACCTACGGCTCGATTGCGACGGCCGTGGAGCAATTGCAGGAGAAGGGCGCTTCGGTCTCAAGCGCGCACCTGCGCTACCTCAATCCATTCCCGAAGAACTTGAGCGAGGTGCTCGGCCGCTTCGAGACGGTGATTATCCCGGAGCTGAACCTCGGGCAACTGGCGCTGCTGGTCCGCGCCAAGTTCTTGATCGATGCCGTCAGCTTCTCGAAGGTCAAAGGCAAGCCCTTCAAGGTCGCCGAACTGGTGGGTAAGATCAAGGAATATTTGTAATGAACAAAGCTGACTGGGACATTCGTCGTGAGGGGAGAAAATGGACGCGTGAGGAGTTCGAGCGCCGCGCTTACCAGGCCCCGGAAAAAATAGAGTTCGCAGGCGGTATCTTCACCAGCGATGAAGAGCGGATGACTGTGCTGGCAATGCTTCTGGAAAATCTCGGCATCGACAGGGCTGTGCGACTCGGAAACCTTGCCGACTGGAAAGCAGCCGTGGCCGAGTTGGAATGACAGCCAGTGACCGCCTGGTGACCTGTTCTCGTAAAAATAAAGGTGAATTTCGATGAGTGATATGACACAACCAACCAATGGAACCAACGGCGCGGTGAAATTGACGCGCAAAGACTTCATCTCCGATCAGGAAGTGCGCTGGTGCCCGGGCTGCGGCGACTACTCGATCCTCGCCCAGGTGCAGAAGGTCATGCCGGAACTCGGCCTCTCGAAAGAGAAGATCGTCTTCGTCTCCGGCATCGGCTGTTCGAGCCGCTTCCCGTACTACATGGACACCTACGGCTTCCACAGCATCCACGGCCGCGCCCCCGCCATCGCCACCGGCATCAAGGCGGCCAACCCGGACTTGAGCGTCTGGGTGATCACGGGCGACGGCGACGCGCTCTCGATCGGCGGCAATCATTTCATCCATGCCATCCGGCGCAACCTCGACCTCAAGATCATCCTCTTCAACAACCGCATCTACGGGCTGACGAAGGGGCAATACTCGCCGACCTCGGAGTTCGGCAAGAAGACCAAGTCGACGCCGATGGGCGTGATCGACTACCCGATCAACCCGCTGAGCATGGCCTTCGCCTCGGAGGCGACCTTCGTCGCCCGCTCGATTGACACCGACCCGAAGCACTTGAGCGCAGTCGTCGAGCGCCTCGCCAAGCACAAAGGCTCGGCCTTCGTCGAGGTCTATCAGAATTGCAACATCTTCAACGACGGCGCGTTCAAGTCTTTCTCCGAGCGCGACGTGCGCGACGACCGGATGCTCAGCCTCGAACACGGCAAGCCCCTCATCTTCGGCAAGGACAAGAACAAGGGCATCCGCCTCAAGGGGCTGCACCCGGAGGTGGTGACCATCGGCGAGAACGGCGTGACGGTCGAGGACCTGCTCGTCCACGACGAGGCGGCGCCGGAGCCAAACCTGGCCTACATCCTCGGCCGCCTGCAGTATCCGGAATACCCGGTGCCGATGGGCGTCTTCCGGGCGGTCGAGAAGCCGACCTATGAAAACCTGATGGCCGAGCAAATCGCGACGGCCGTCGGCGCGAAGGGACCTGGCAATCTCGCCAAGCTGATCAACAGCGGCGAGACCTGGGTGATTGGCCCGGACGGTGAACAGCAGTCAGCAGGCTCGAATAGATCGGGGTTAATAAATTGAAGCCACTCTGTGGAGTGCTGCGACCTGGCGCAGCTTTGGTAGTCTTTCGAAACGGCCCGCCGTCGGGAAAGACTATCAAAGCGGGGACAGGTGATACCGCTGGCGAATTCAACCCAGGTCCGACAAGCTGCTAGTTTGTCGCAGGCTGGCGGCCAAAACCAAGGGGTTTGATCGCGCACCTCAGCGACAAGCTGGCAGCTTGTCGGACATCGCTGAATTCGCCAGCAGTATCACAGGTCCCCGCACTCCAAAGGCTGGCTGAAAGTTGGGGACTGACAAATATGATTTGTCCACACTGCGGCCATGACAACCTCGAAGGGCTAGACAACTGCGAGCAGTGCCTCCAGGATCTGCGCGCGCTCGACGTGCCGGTGCCGACCGGCGGGCTGCAAAAGCATTTGATGGAGGACACCATCGGCCAGGTCCCGTTCGACCGCCTGGTGATGGTGGGCCCTCAAGACTCGGTGGCCCGCGCCGTCTCGCAGATCAAGGCGATTGGCATCGGGCAGGCCCTCGTCGTTGACGGCGGGAGGCTGGTCGGCATCCTGACCGAGCGCGACCTGCTCTACAAACTGGCGGGGCGCGAAGCGGACCTCCGGCAGGTTCAAGTCAGTCAGATGATGACGCCGAACCCAGAGACGGTCAAAGAGGGCGACGCGCTGCGCATCGTGCTCAATAAAATGTCGGTCGGCGGCTACCGCCACGTCCCGATTGTCAGAGACGGCCGGCCGGTGGGGATCGTCTCCGCCAAGGCCATCGCCAATTTCATCCTCAAATATAGCGCGCTGGATTTTTAACGGGCGGAGGACTCCCCTATGTCGATTGCCACCACGTTGAGAGAAGTCAAGATTCGTCACCTCCCGCTACGGCCCCCGGCCATGGTCGAACGGAGGGCGAGCCTCAAGGAGACGGTCGAGGCGATTAAGAGCAAACACCTCGGTTGTGCCCTCGTCTGTGAGGGCGGCAAGCTCGTCGGTCTCTTCACCGAGCGCGACTTGCTCAATAAGGTGATCGGTGAACCGGCCGGTTACGCTGACCCGGTGGAGAAATTTATGACTCCCGACCCGGCGAAGCTGAGCCTCGATGATTCGGCCGAGGCCGCCATGCGGTTGATGCAGGAGGGTGATTACCGGACCATCCCGCTCGTCGATGCGCAGGGCAACGCCGCCGGGGTGGTCACGGTCCGGGACTTGATTACCTATCTCGCCGAGCACTTCCCGAAAGAGGCGCTCAACCTCCCGCCGGACCCTCACCAGGAGATGGACCGAGCGGAGGGGGCTTAGGAAATCACGATGTCGATACTTTCAGAGATCATCAATACCGCAAAAGAGATCATTGACGTGGCGCGCTCGACCGCCTCCGGGATGAGCGTCACCCTCAGCCACATTCCGGGGCACAAGGCCACGGTCAGCTACCCCGACGAACCGGTCACCCTCTTCCACCGCTTCCGGGGCGAGCACTTCCTCGATTGCAACGAGGACGGCAAAGAAAAATGCGTCGCGTGCTTCTTATGCGCCGCCGCCTGCCCGGCCGACGCCATCTACATCGAAGGGGCCGAAGACCCGCGCCCTTACGCCGAGCGCGCGACGATGGACCACCGCTACGCGAAGGTCTACCAGATCGACTACGGCCGCTGCATCCTCTGCGGCTTCTGCGTCGAGGCCTGCCCGACCGACGCGATCAAGCACGGGCACAACTTCGAATGGGCGGTGTATACGCCCGGCGAGATGGTCAAGGATAAGTCATACCTGCTGGCCAATAAGGCGCGCGAGAAGGACCTCAACATTATCCTCAAGTGAGCAGTGGGTGTGGGCTGCTTGGTGAAAGGAGACCGATGACTGACGAAGAGATGCAACGCGCGATAGAGTTCATCATCCAACAGCAAGCTCAGTTCGTGACTGATCTGCAAGAGATGAGGGAAATCCAGTCTAAGTTTGCTGGCCAGCTTAGCACCTTAACTGATGCGACGCTCGGCCTGGTGGGCATGGTCAGTCGGGTGGCTGAGGCGCAGGCAAAGACCGAGGCGAATGTTTCAGCCTTGGCCGAAGCGCAAGCCAACACCAACGCGACCGTGGCCGAATTGGCTGATCGAGTCGATGCTTTTATCACCGTCGTTGAGCGCTACATCAGCGAAGGCCGGAACGGGAAGTCAAACCACTGAACCGCCACCGCGAGCCTGCTCACACCGCCGACCCTTCGTCGATGACCGAGCGCCGCGGGTCGACCAATAACCACATCAGCACCCCGAAGGCGAAGACCGCCGCCATGACATAGAATGGGGTAGTCCACGAGCCCCACCGCTCGACGGTATACCCGACGACTAAGGGCGCAATCGTCCCGCCGAGATTGCCGACCGTGTTCATAAAGCCGGTGACCACCCCGGCGTTCCGCCGCCCGACGTCCAGGCAGACCGACCACGCCGCGCTCACCGTCATCGTCTGAAAACATAAGGCCGCCGCGAGCAGCGACGCCGCCCACACACGGCCCTCAGCGCGGGCCACTGCCGTGAGCACCAGGGCGCTGGCCGCGTAGCCGAAGGCGCCCACCCCGCAACGCCCCAGCTTCAAACTCCCCGTGCGACGCACCAGATAATCCGTCAGCCAGCCGCCGAACCAGAACGCTCCCGCACTGACCGCCCAGGGCAACGAGGAGAACAACCCCGCATAGCCGGTCGAGAACCCGCGCGCCTTGAGCAAGTAGGTCGGGAGCCAGGTGATGTAGAAATAGAGCCCGTACCCGTAGGCGAAATACATCCCGCAGATGAAGGCCAGGTTGAGGCTGCCGAGCAATGCCCGCCACGGCACCCGGCGGGTGTGCCCGAGTTGGCCCGCGTCAACTTGGTCGGAGCGGATCAGCTTCAATTCGGCCGCGTTAACCGCCGGGTGTTCTTCGGGACGGTCCCGGAACCAGCGGTGCCAGACCACACACCAGACTGCGCCGAGCAGGCCGAACTCGACGAAGGTCAGCCGCCAGCCTTGCCACTCGATCAGCTTGAAGACCAACGGCGCCGCCACCGCCGAGCCGGCCGCGAGGCCGAGGAACGCGGCGCTCAAGGCCCGCCCCTGTTCTGACGAGGGGAACCAGCGCGAGATGCTGCGCGCAATGTTCGGGAATGCCCCGGCCTCTCCCGCCCCGAACAAAAAGCGCACGATGAGGAGCGACACGAACCCTACGGCCGCGCCCGTCAGCATGGTGAAGGCCGACCAGCAGAGCACGATCCGCGTCAGCGCCTGGCGTGCCCCGAAGCGGTCGCCCAACCACCCGCTCGGGACCTCGAAGGCCGCGTAAGCGAGGGTGAAGGCGCTGAAGACATAACCCATCTGCGAGGGAGAGAGGTCGAACTCGCGGGTGATCGCCGGGGCGGCGGCCGAGATGCAGAGGCGGTCCAGGTAGGTGATGACGGCGAGCGCGAAGATCAGCCAGAGGACTCGGCGCCGCGCGCGCGTCGGGTGAATCGCGTGGGCAGATTGGGTCATAGTTGTAACTACTCAGCCGGGTCAGTACAGGGAGCGGTAGCGACCTGGTGGACTCGTGAGGCGCGCACTCCGGGAAGACCAGGTCGCTACCGCTCCCTGTACTGACCCGATTACAACTTCGGGCACTGCCCGCCCCTACCAAAGTTTGGTGGTATCTATGACGTGGACCTGGCCCGCGTATTGGCGCACGGTGTCATACATATACTTCGTTCCGCCCGGGCCGTCATCCTCTTTCCCGTCCCAGAGGCAGATGAAGCGGACCCGCTCCGGGCCGTGGGCTAAGGCGGTGTAGAACTGCCACCGGTTGGCGCGCACGTAGGGGTCTGTGCCTTTCGGCGGCGGGCCAAGCTCTTCAGGCATGATCAGCCGGCGGGTCTGCGGATGAGCTTTCACCCTGAAGTACCGATCCGGCCAAGCCTCTCCGGCGAAGCTCACCGAAGTGTGCAGGAACGTCGGCTCGTCGAACGGGAGGTGCAGGCGCAAGCTCAGCCCGCGCTCCAGGCAGGCCGCGGCGAAGAGCAGATCGCCGCCGCAAGCGCCGCCGCAAATGGCCAGGTCTTGCGGTCCCGCGCCCAAAGCGTCGAGTTGGCGGGCGATGGCCGCCGCTGCGACCGGTTCTTTATCAGGCGGGAAGCGCGGCTCGGCGCGGTCCGGCCGATCAATCATGTGGCCGCTGAAGAGGAAGACCTGGCGCGGCATCCATCCGGCTTCGGGGGCCTGGAGTCGGTTCAGCGCGCGGTCAATGATCTTGAGCGCCGCCGCGACCTCTGGTGGCCGGAAGCCTAGATCCTGGAGGAGTCGGAGTTGTTGCCGCGAGGAGTCGAGCGCGAACCAATTATTCTCCGCGACCGCGACCGCCGCTTCGTAAGCTGCTTCAATTCGCTCCTGGTCCCCGGTCAAGATTTCAAGCTCGCCGAGCGTGGCACGGGCCCAGTAATCCGCCGGGTTCTTCTTCAGCGCGCAATACGCCGCCCAGTGCACCCCACCTTCCAACATCTGGCGCTCCTCGGGCCGCTCGTCTGTGCCGGTCAGGTGCTGGAGCACATACCTGAGCGTAAGCGTGTTGATGCCGGGGTAGTGGTAGCCTGGGTCCAGGCAGAACCCCATGAAATAGGCGTCGATCGCCTTACGGAGCAGATTCGCTTCAGCGGTGGCCCCGGCCCGCATCTGCTCCACTGTCCGCCCATCTTTTTGCCAGGACTCAAGCCACGCATCCTTTTCGACCCGGCCGAGTCGCCCCCAGGTCTTCGCGTCGTTCGGGTAGTCTTTGATAATGGCCTGGAGACCTCTCTCACGCTGCCCGAGTCGGCCCAGTATCGTGGCTTTCTGCCGGCGACTCTCCAAGTCGGCCGGGTTGATGGTGAGTGCCTTTTCGTACTGCTCCAGGGCAAGCACGAACTGCCCCAGCCTGAGCAGGGCGTTGCCGGCGGTGCGATGCGCCGCGAGCTGCAACTCCCAGGTCGGCGCTTCCTCCGCGAGCACCAGCAGGTTCCCGGTCCGCCCGTGCTTCCGCGCCTCCTCGATCAGTGTTGCCCACTGCTCCTGTTGCTCCCGAGTAATCTGCGCATCGGCCAAGTCTGCGGAGTAGACGCCCGGTGAGGTGGGCGCCTGAGCGCTCGGCACCGTGAACTGCCCTTGAGCATTCGGCACCGTCTTGGCACCCCGCTGCGGCTCGGCGCCAAATGGCGGCTGAGCGCCGGGTGCCGGGGATTGATTCAGCGTGGCAAGCGCACGGTCAAGGGCCTCCGAGATTTCGCCCGCCCGCGCCGGCCGCTGATTCGGGTCGTGGGCGAGCAGGCAATTGACGAGCTGTTCGACGGCGAGCGGCAGGTCCGGGCGCAAGTCGCGTAACGGCCGCGGCGCCGCGGTCAGTTGAAGGTGGAGTAGCTCGTGCATTGAGGAGGCGGTGTAAGGGAGTTTCCCGGTCAGCATCCGGAAGAGGATCACGCCGAGCGAGTACAAGTCCGAACGCTCATCAATCAGCGCGCCCAGGCTCAATTGTTCCGGGCTGGCATAGTGGGGAGTGCCCATCACCTGCGAGACTCGGGCTTTGGCGCTATTGCTGATCACCTTGCCAATGCCGAAGTCCACCACCTTCACGGTATCACCCACCTTCGGCCGGCGGACGAGCATAATGTTCGCCGGTTTGAGGTCGCGATGAATGATCTGGTTGGCGTGGGCCTCTTCGAGCGCTGAGATCACTTGCCCGAGGACATTGGCCGTATGCGCCAGGCTGAGCGGACTGTGCGCAGAGATCTCCTCCTCCAGCGTCCGGCCTTGGAGCCACTCCATCGCGATGTAAGCGATGCCTTCACTGGTCCGGCCCGCGTCCATGACTCGAGCCACACACTCATGGCTGATGCGGCCGGCTAGCTTCGCCTCACGCTCAAAGAGGGCGAGCATCCGCTCATTACCCAGCGCGAGGTTGGGCTGGAGGATCTTGAAAGCGATGTGGTGGTCAAGCCCCAGGTGTTGAGCCCTGTAGACTGCCCCCATCCCGCCGATGCCGACCAGGGCCTCGATCTGATACCGATCAACGAGCGTGCGGCCGACCAGGTGGTAAGGGTCCTGGAGCGACAGCAGGGCGCCATCCTCCAGGCAGAAACTTTGCGCGACGGGATATAGCAGCCGACACGTAGGACAATATTTCATGGCTTCCCTCCCTGTCCGGCCACCGGGCGTCAACGCCCGGACTGAACCTCCACCCTTGAAAAAACGCAGGGTCAGCTCAGGAAATAGGGCCGAACTGGTTCATCACGACAGCAGGCAGTGACAGACAACGGCTTACTCTAACGCGTGGGAGCCTAGCATTTGGACGGAGAAAATTCAATCGCCAGTCGTGCGGTCGGCGCCGGATACCAGCGTGGGAAAGAACGATCACCAGAGCACGATCCGCGTGAGCGCCTTGCGCGTGCCGAAATTGCGCATCCAAGAATTTAAACAAGTCACGGTCAAACCGCGCGCCGAAACTGGCCTGGCGAACCTTCGCATCCTCCACGTACCTCAACAATGAGTTCTTGCCGATGTGAGACTGTCCGATTATGGCAGCGGATTGTCTGTTTCCCAGTCTGCTGAACAGACGACGCAGTTCTGTCTCGCGCCCCAAAAATTCCGTTGGGGTGATGGTCGGATCGTAGATGAAGGGGTTCGTAGTTGAGGCCATCTCAAACCTCTATACATGAATCTTGTTAAAGTGGCGCATCATGTTTCCAGCCTTAACATTTTCACCGCATACGGGACACTTCAGCAAACTTTCAGCACCCATAGACTGGACGAGACGCCTCGTCTCTTCACGGAGCAAGCCTTTGAAAGCGGGCTCACGCAGCATAGTCATCATTTCCAGTGCGGACATCTTATCTGCTGCGGGCCTCCTATCTAGTGCAGATGTCATTCCCTTTACTGCCAGCTCTGACTTCAATTTTTCCAATTCTATCTCTTGTTTTTTCTTCGCTGTCAGCTCTGACTTCAATTTCCCCAGTTCCTTTTGCTTCGCTGCCAGCTCTGACTTCAATCTTTCCAATTCCATCTTCAATTCTTCTATATCTACTCCATCCGTTGTCATCAGCAAATAGCGAGACGCTTCTTTGTAGTCAGGCTGTTGGCCAATGACCTCAGCCAGGAGATGCTGGGCAGCGTCCAGATTACCGGTCTTCAGTGCGCCGATGGCCTCGTTGTAACGTTGTGCCAGCCTTGCTCGTGCCTGAACATTTTCCAGCCGTGCTTTATATTCCTCTTTATCAGGAGATTCCTGTAATAAGGTCTCATAAATGTTGACGGCCTCCTCAAACTTCTCTTTAGCCGCGAACTGTTCGGCCCTTTCCATCTGGGCTTGTCTTGATTGTTCTCGAACAATTTCGAGCCGTGTTTTCCATTCCTCTTCATCAGGAGATTCCTGTGATAGGGCTTCGTATATGCTGATAGCTGATTCCCATTCCCCTTTAGCTGCCAATTGGTCGGCCATCTCTGCCTTTACCATCCTTGCCTGAGCTTGAGCATTTTCCCGTCGCGTCTTTAACTCAGGTTCGTTGGGGTATTCACTTATCAAGGCTTCGTAAGTGCTGATGGCAGTTTCCCAGTCCCCTCTGGCCTCCCTCTCTTTGGCCCTTTTCACTTTCGCTTCTAGCTCGCGTTTGCGTTTCAGTTCCCGGACCTGCTCCACTAGCTCCAATGCGCCCGCTTCTTGGAAGGCCGCTATCGCTGTTTCCCAATCACCCCGCTGATGGGCCGCTTCACCCAAATTGCCCGTCGCCGCTCACCAGCGACCGGTTGCGACGGGTCAACGCCCAGTATGCGTTCATACGTGGCCAACTGCTCTGCCTCAGTTCGACCATCGGCCGTTGCCAGCAAGGCCCTAACCAGATCAGCTCGCGCCACGCCTTCGTCAAGCCGATGGGCTTCTTCAAGATTGGCAACTGCCTCTGCAACATGACCATCCTCTAGCAAAACACGTCCGAGAAGCAATCTGGCCTTCAGATGATTGGGGTTGATCCGGAGCGCCAGTCGGAGTTGGGTTTCGGCGTCTGCTAGCTGCTCTCTGTCGTAGAAGCGTTGGGCGGTTTGAAACAATTCTTCGGCTAGTGGATCGAGATTGTGCCAGTTCGTTGGCAGATGATCCTGCACCCAATGCTCATCGAAGACTGTCTCGTAAATACGATTCCGCACCAGTAATTCAACGCCTGCGCGCTTCAAGACGCCGGAAAGCTTCAGGTGCGATTTGACGATGGATTGCTCTTCATCGCGCACGGGACGTTTGCCGGAGCGAACCTTCTGATAAGTAGTCAGAGTGCCTTCAACGTCGGGCGCGCGTTTGGTGAGCATATCGCGAACGAAGGACAGGTTATTGTCCTGCTCGCTCATCGCGCCGAAGAACGTGTTGGCGACCACTTGGCCAACCTCGTCTTTTGTCGAGGGTGTCAAGAGTTTTGTGTAAATGGCCTCTTCCATGTGACACCCTGTTAAGCTAGTTCGAGCCGTCCTTCAAAAGCAATCGCGAACTGTTGCAACGCCTGATTCCAGTTCTTGATCGG
>Ga0207646_10005268_pt1 | contig 13639 bp, 11 predicted proteins | sample KBSK5502metaG_FD_184343 | JGI IMG/M metagenome (GOLD analysis project Ga0207646, IMG submission 184343) | Corn, switchgrass and miscanthus rhizosphere microbial communities from Kellogg Biological Station, Michigan, USA - KBS K5-50-2 metaG... | ecosystem: Host-associated > Plants > Roots >... | reverse complement strand
CTGTATCGCGACTCGCTGCACCCGGCGCTGCTCCGGCTCATACGGCTCGCGGTCGAGGCCGCGGAGCGAGCGGGCATCGAGCTCTCGGTATGCGGCGAAATGGCAGGCGACCCCGAGGCGGCCCTCATGCTCGTCGGGCTCGGCGTTCGGGTGTTGAGCGTCTCGCCTGCGAGCATCGCCGCGGTGAAACGAGCGGTACGAGCGGCGGCGAAGAGCGATCTCGAGCGCGTTGCTATCGCGTCGCTCGGCGATTCGTCTCCTGCCGACGTGCGGCGCCGTCTGCGCAGCGTCGTTGCCGGCGCATAGCGTCGCGGTCGTCTAGCTCGCGCGGCGCTCCCGCGTCTGCGTCATCGCCGCGAGGTGCTCGCGTGGGGTCGGCTGAAGGCGCGACCAGTCGTGAGGACCCTGGCCGTGCCCCTCGCAGTACGCCCACAACCCGTCGACGAGCGTGATCAACGGACCCACCGGATCGGGCTCGGTGTGCGCGCGACAGACCAGCTCTATCAAGGCCGTCATCGCAACACCTCCCCCGGGGACATCGTGCAGTCCTCAGCGAGGTCCGTCTATACGGTTATCCACATTGCCGGACTTCTAACGCGCCCCTTTTTCGATACCGCCTCAGGGGCAGGCCGAGTTCAATAGGTCGTTCGGATTCGCGCCGCCCACGGCCCGGGTGATTCGCGCGCCCCGGCGTCGTCGCCGACCGTCCCGACCCGACCTGGACCGACGTCGTGTCGGCAAAGCCCATCTGGAAGACCTCGAAGGTCGCCAGCGTCGCGCTCGGCTCCCAGCACGCGTATGCCCGGATGTACTGCCGTCGCCCGATCGCGTCGTAGTAGGACCGAATGACCTGCTCGGCGCTGCTTCGGTCATCGAGGTACGCACTCGCAGGCGACTGATGGAGCGATCCTCACGTTCTCAACTCGACGATGCCCCCGTCGTTGTTTGTTCGACCGTCTCGCGCGCGGGCAACATGGTCGCCATTGCGGCCTGCTCGACCGCCCATGACAGCGCGTAGTCGGCGACCTCCTCCCAGCCATCTTGGATCATCGTGAAATGCGAGCGGCCCGGGTACTCCTTGAGCGCCGTGATCGCAGTCGAGCGCCCGTACTTGTTCGCCATATGACGAACCACCGATGCTGGGATCACGTGATCCGCTCCGCCGGCGATGAAGAGGAGCGGAGCCCGTTTGTCGTTCCGGAAGTTCACACGGAGCGCCGAGTTCGGATTGAGGTTCGCGAAGGCGCCCGTAAGCAGCACGTTGCGTGAGCCCGGGATCGCGTACCGCTCGTACGCCTGACGGGCCTGCTCCTTGGGGAAGGTGTTCGTGAATCCGTAGTTGAACTGCGTGGGCGTGAGCGCGATCGCCTTCATGCGGTTCAGCGGGTTGCGCAGCAAGGGAAAGGTCGACTTCAGTGTCGAGAAAGGCAGATCGGGAATTCCGCGCACGGTACCGGATTCGAGTGTCACCGCAGCGGCCCCGAGACCGCGGCTGACCAGGATCTGCGTGAACGCGCCGCCAAAGGAGTGACCGATGAGGATCGGCGGCGCGGGAAGCCCGCGAATGATGCGTTCGTAATGCGCGAGGATTTCGGGGACACTCTGGCGCGCGATCGGCGACGGATCGCGACGCAGTGCCTCGACCTCGACCTCGAGTCCGGGCCACGCAGGCGCCATGACCTGATAGCCGCGTGCCTGATAGCGCTTCATCCACGGCTCCCAGCTCCGCGCGGTGAGGTACAAGCCGTGTATGAAGAGGATCGTGTTCGGCGTGTGCTGGTCCATGGCCTTCTCCGTTGCCCAAAAGGGCAGAGGGCGAAATCTTCGGCCAGGAACCTGCCGCCCTCCCTGCGACAAGGTTATTCCGCGAGAGGAAGGCCGGCTGGAACCGGACTACGCTCGGTGCTGTGCCCTTGAACCGCCCCGAGCCGTGGCCGTCTCTCAGGTATGAGGATTGGAAAGACACGCTCGACGCGATCCACATGTGGACGCAGGTCGTCGGCAAGATCCGTCTCGAGCTGACGCCGCTCGTAAACCACTGGTGGAACTCGAGTCTCGCGGTGACCCCTCGGGGCTTAACGACTGGCGTGGTGCCAAGCGGCAGCGGGGCGTTCCGGATCGACTTCGACTTTGTCGCGCACGAGCTTTCCCTTGTCACGAGCAGCGGGGAGAACGCGACGATACCGCTGCGCTCGATGTCCGTCGCGGCGTTCTACCGCGAGGTGCTCCGATCACTCTCCCGACTCGGAGTTCCCGACCCTCACATCAACCTGGTCCCAAGTGAGGTCGCCGTCGCGGTGCCGTTCCCGGACGACCTGGATGTCCGGCCGTACGACCCGGGTCGAGCGCGGGCTTTCGCGACGGCTCTCCTGAAGACGCACATCGTCTTCGAACGCTTCCGCGCGGACTTTCTCGGAAAAGCGAGTCCGGTCCAATTCTGGTGGGGCTCGTTCGATCTCGCCTCCGCGCGCTTCAGTGGAAGACACGCGCCGGCCTACACCGGTGGAAAGCCGCCGAACGTGGACATCCACGTCATGCACGAGGCGTACTCGCACGAGCTCATCGCCGCCGGCTTCTGGCCCGGCAGCTCCGACATGCCGCGTGCGGAGTACTACGCGTACGCCATGCCGTCACCCGAAGGCATCGCGGCAGCCACGATTGGTCCGGACGCGGCCGGCTGGGATCCGGAGCGCGGCGAGTTCTTGCTGCCGTACGAAGCGGTCCGCACGTCGGCCGATCCCGCGGCGATGGTGCTCGAGTTTCTGCAGACCACGTACGACGCGGCCGCGGATCTCGGAGGCTGGGATCGCGTGCTGCTTGAAGAGTCCGTCCGTTGCGACTGCGATCCGGTCCCCTCGCGGATGGAGCGTCGCCGACGGCTCGCCTCGCTTACACCGCTCTCGTAGTCAGGGCTTCGCTCCTTCGACCTTGTTCGGGGCTTTGCGCGCGGCGCCGGGGAGGCTCGCGCGTGCGCGCCGCAGCAACGGCCGGAGCGGCCGCTCGCTGTTCTCGCCCGCGTAGTCGATCACGATCGTCTCGAGCGACTCACCCTTGGGGTGCGCGGCCTGGTGCAGGTACCAGTGATGCTCGGTGGTCCATAGGTAAAGATCCGCTTCGGTGCGGTTGGGGAAGTCCCGCAGCGCTCCGGTCCTGCGGATCGCCTCGACCGTCGGGAGGTAGACGCGGTCGTACCAGCTCGCGACCGCTTCCGGGTAGCTGATCTCCCTTTTCTGCTCGTTGCCGAGGTACCAGCGGTGGGTCGAGATGTGCTCCAGGAGCTTGTCGTACTGGCCGGGCAGCGTCAGGTCGATGCGCGCGTCCGGCCGTAGCCGCAGAAGATCGGTCGTCTCATAGAACGCGAGCGCGTCGCGGTCGCGGATGAAGTCGAGCAGATCCTCGACCGAGTCGACCGGCGCGGGCGCCGCCACATCCATCACGTGTGCGTCGATGAACGCTTGCCCGCGCTCGCGGGCCACCGATACCCGGTGGTTCCCGTCCTTCACGAAGTAGACCTCGCCGATGCGGTACAGCTCGATCGGGGGCACCTCGGTCTTCTCACGGTGTGCGCGGTCGACGCTCTCCCAGCGGTCTCGGGTCCGTGCCTGCCGAGGGAGGAAGGCGCGATCGAAATCGCGGTAGCGGCCGACGCTGCCGACGATGTGATCGATCGGCACTTCGCGCAGGCCACCATCGCGCTGCGCCCGCGCGTGGATCCCTCGCCGCATGTCCTCGAACGCGAGCAAGGCGTTGTCGGAGCGTCGGAGCCAGCTGGCGATCGCGCGGACGAAGGACTTTCGCCGTGCGCGCTCATAGTCGCCGCGCACCAGATCCGATTTCACGGGATGTCAACCGTGCGTGCCCCGTACGCGTTCATGACCGTCGTCCGTCCGAACTGCGTGGTGGTAGGCGTGCGTCGATCGTAGACGTGGGTGTGCCCATGCAAGTGATAACGCGGGTGGAACCACTGAAGGAATGTGCGAACCGCACCGAATCCGCGGTGGGCGCGGTCGGTCTGGTCGTGGATCCCACGCGGGGGCGCGTGCGTCACAAGCACGTCGAGAAAGCGGCCACGACGCAGCCGGTTGGCGACCAGGGAGGGGGCCATGCGCAAGATAGCGAGCCAGACGTCGGATTCAGCGGACTGATAGGGACCCTCGCTGTAACGCGGCGATCCTTGGAGGCCCGCGATCAGAACGCCATTGACTGACACCACGCGCCCGTGCAGATCGATACCACGCCACCAGACTGCGATGTCGGGATCGTCGTTGTTCCCCGGAGGCACGTCGTGATTTCCATGGACGGCCCGCAGCGGCGCGCCGAGCGCGGTGGCGACGTAGTCGAGGTACTCGTACTCGAGATCGCCACAGCCGATGACGAGATCGATCGTGCCGACCTTGGAAGCGAGCGACGCCGCAACCGCCTCGTCCTCGACGTCGCTGACCGCGAGGATCCGCATCGCCTTCTAGTGTGATGCTTGCCTGCGCGCGACTAGTCCCCGTTCCTCACCAGTCCGAGGTTCGTGTAGATCTCGCGCGTCGCCTTCGAAAAATTGAGCGTGTAGAAGTGCAGGCCCGGCACGCCGGCGTCGAGCAGATCGCGGCAGAGCTCGGTGGCGACCTCGATGCCGCGCTTGCGGATCTCCGCACGATCGTCGCCACCGGCCTCGATGCGGCGAACGATGTCGTCGGGCACGGCGTAGCCGGAGAGCTGCGCCATCCGTTGGATCGACACGAGTGACGTGATCGGCATGATGCCCGCGAGGATCGGTTTGCTGATTCCGAGGGCGGCCAACTCGTCGCGCAGGCGTTCGTACTCTTCGACCTTGAAGAAGAACTGCGTGATGGCGAAGTCGGCGAGCGTCATTTTGAAGGCGAGGTGCTCGCGGTCCGATTTGAGGTCGGGCGAGCGCGGGTGTCCGGACGGATGGGCGGCGACGCCGATGGACTCGAAGCCAAGCCGACGGCCCAGCTCGACGAGCTCCGACGCGTATGCCAGCTCCTTGTACGACTCTTCTTCGGGAAGGGGATCGCCGCCAAGCGCGAGCAGGTTTTCGAGACCCGCTGCCCGGAAGCCGCCGATGATCTCGCCTAATTCAAAGCGGGGATGGGCCACGCAGGTCAGGTGCGGCATCGGGGTGAGATCGGTCGTATTCAGAAGGTCGACCACGACGCGCGTCGTCCGCTCGCGCGAGATGCGGCCACCTCGATAGGTGACCGAAACGAAGGATGGTTTCAGCGGCTGGAGGTCAGCGATGGTCCGAGTGAGAAGCAGCTGCTCGTCATTGTCCTTCGGCGGAAAAAACTCGAACGAGAACGTCTGCCCGGTTGCGAGGAGGTCGACGATCCGGGCCATTCCCGCGAGTCTAGTTAGGTCGCGGTCTCGCTTAGCCGGCGCGCGGCAGTGTGACCTGCGGAACGCCGGGCTCTTCGGCGGCGAGCTGACGGCGTAGGACCTTTCCGATGAGCGTCTTCGGCAGCTCAGCGCGGAACACGATGTCGACAGGGACTTTGTACGGCGCGAGATTCGCGCGGCAGTGGTCCATGAGCTCCTGCGCGGTCGCTTTGGCGCCCGGTCGCAGCACGACGAACGCCTTGACAACCTCGCCTTTCGAAGGATGCGGCACGCCGACGGCCGCGGCCTCGAGCACGGCCGGGTGCGCGTAGAGGACCTCGTCGACCTCGCGCGGGTACACCTTGAACCCGGAGACGATGATCATCTCCTTCTTGCGGTCGACGACGCTGAAGTAGCCGTCCTCGTCCATGCGCACGATGTCGCCGGTGTACAGCCAACCGTCGCGGAGCACCGTCGCGGTCTCCTCCGGCCGTTGCCAGTACCCGTCCATCAGATTCGGCCCGCGCAGACACAGCTCCCCTGCCTCGCCCGCGCTGACCTCGTGCGTGCCGGTCTCGAGGTCGACGATCTTGCAGGCGACGTCAGGCATCGGGAGCCCGACCGACCCTGGCTTGCGCTTTCCCTGGCGCGGGTTGGAGTGGGTCACGGGCGCGGCCTCGGTGAGCCCGTAGCCCTCCAGAACCTTCCCGCCGGTGAGCTCCTCGAACCGCTTCATGACTTCGACCGGGAGCGGCGCGGATCCCGACAGGAACCACTCGATCGATCGCAGGTCATACCTCGCGAGCTCGGGCGAATCGTTGAGCAGGATGTAGATGCGCGGCGCGCCCGGGAAGAAGCGCGGTCGGTGTTTCTGGATCGCGAGGAAGATGTGTCGCAGATCCGGTCGCGGGATGAGGACCATGGTCATCGCCCGCAGCGTGGCGAGGTTCATCACGACGGTGAGCCCGTACACGTGGAAGAACGGCATGATCGCGAGGATCCGATCTCCGGGCCCGATGGCCGCGTGCCACGCCTGACACTGGTGAACGTTGGCGACGAGGGCTCGATGCGACAGCATCGCGCCCTTCGGCACTCCGGTCGTGCCGCCGGTGTATTGAAGGACGGCAAGGTCCCTCGGCGCGACATCGACCGGAACGCGCGCGTCTCGGTCGCCGAGCATGTCCCGTAGCCACATGGCGCGCGCGTCGCCGCTGATATCGACGCGATGGCCCTCCTTGCGCTCGCGCGCCAGCGTGAAGAGCACGCGCAGCGCGGCTGGAAAGTGCTCCTTCACGTTCGTGACGACGATGCGTTCGACGGACGTGCCGATCGCGGCCTCAGCGAGCCGGGGGTAGAGGCGCGAGAGGACGACGGCGACTCGGGCGCCCGAGTCAGCGAGCTGGTTGTGGAGCTCGCGGACGGTGTAGAGCGGATTCGTCGGGACGACGACCGCGCCCGCCTTGAGGCTCCCGAAGAACGAGTAGACGAACTGCGGGCAGTTCGGAAGGACGAGAGCGACCCGGTCGCCCTTCTTCACGCCGAGGCGCTGGAGCCCGGCGGCGAAGCGGTCGGCGAGCTCGTCGAGGTGTCGGTACGTCATGGCCGAGTCGATGCACCGATGCCCCACAACGCCGCCAAATACGGTCGCGACGGTCGCCGGGTGCTCGCGGGCGGTGCGCTCGAGCAGGGCATGGAGTGGCAACTCGGGATAGGTCAGGTGCCTCGGGACACCCGGGTCGTATGCCGCTTCCCATTGGCCCACCAACTGCCTCATGCTCATAACGTCGAAACTCGCTTGATCGCTAGCCATGCAAGCGGAATGCCGCGCGTGTTGATACTCGGCGGCGCTCGGACCCCGTTCGTGAGAGCGGGAACCGAGTTCGCCGAGCTCGATGTGCTGGACCTCGCGCGCGCGGCGACGACGGAGGCGCTGGCGCGCACCGAGCTCGATCCGGGCCAGGTTGACGAGGTGATCTTCGGCAACGTCGCGCGGCCGGTCGCCTATCACAACCTCGCGCGCGAGGTCGTGCTCTCGCTTTCGATGCCGGCCCGCATCCCCGCGTTCACGGTCGGGCTTGCGTGCGCGTCGGCGTGCGTCGCCATCACGAGCGCCGCCGATCACATCGCAGGCGGCAACGCCGACGTCGTGGTCGCCGGTGGCAGCGAGTCGCTCACCAACGTCCCGCTCACGTTGACACCGCGCCTCGCACGCGCGCTCCTCGCCGCATCGCAGGCCAAGACTCTCCCGACGAAAGCGCAATCCCTTGCACATGTCCGCGCTTCCGACATCGCGCCGGTCGCACCCGGTATTCGCGAGACGTCGACGGGGCTGACCATGGGCGAGTCCGCCGAGCGCATGGCCGCGATCAACGCGATCTCGCGCGAGGATCAGGACGCGTGGGCACTGCGCAGCCATCGGATGGCGGCCGCGGGCTGGGACGACGGGCGCCTCTCCCCCGAGGTCGGGCCGGTCTACATCGACGGGCACGCCGTCACCGCCGACAACCACATCCGGCGCGACTCGACGATCGAGAAGCTCGCCTCGCTCCGCCCGGTGTTCGATCGCGAGCACGGGACGATCACCGCGGGGAACGCCAGCCCGCTGACGGACGGCGCGGCCGCGGTCGTCCTCGCGAGCGAAGCGCGCGCCGATGCGCTTGGACTCGAGCCGCTCGCGGCGGTGCGCAGCTACGCGTACGCCGCCGTCGACCCGGCCGACCAGCTGCTCATCGCGCCGGCATACGCCATCCCGATCGCGCTCAAGCGCGCGGGCATCACCCTCGACGACATCGACGTCTTCGAGATGCACGAGGCCTTCGCCGCGCAGGTGCTGTCGACGCTCGTCGTGCTCGAGCGCAACGGTGTCGGTCGCGTACCCGTTGAGAAGCTGAACGTCATGGGCGGTTCCATCGCGCTCGGCCACCCCTTCGGCGCGACCGGCGCGCGCATCGTGCTCACGCTCGCGAACGAGATGAAGCGGCGCGGCGCGCGGTACGGCCTCGCGACGGCATGCGCGGCCGGCGGGAACGGCGCGGCGATCATCCTGGAGCGCGCGTGATCGCGTCGTCGCCGCCCGCGCCACGCGTCGCACCCGCCGCGACGGACGCCCGACTGTCAGTGACCTTCGTCCCCGCGGACGTTCTGGGGATCGCTCGGATCGTCATCGACCGGCCGGGTGATCCGGTGAACGCGATCGACGTGCGGCTCATGGAGGACCTCGCCGCCGCGATCGCCGCGGCGCGGAGCGCGCAGCCACGCGGCCTCGTCATCTCGAGCGGCAAGGACGGCCAGTTCGTCGCGGGCGCGGACCTCTCGCTGCTCCGCGGCACCTCGCAGAGCGACATCGAGAAGGCGAGCCGCGCGATGCAACGTGTGCTGAACGACCTCGCCGCCCTCCCGTTCGTCACGGTGGCCGCGATCAACGGCCCCGCGCTCGGGGGAGGCCTGGAGATCGCGCTCGCGTGCGACACGCGGATCGCCGCGGACGCTCCCAATGTGCGCGTCGGGCTGACCGAGACGCGGCTCGGCCTCATCCCCGCAGCGGGCGGGACGCAGCGGCTCCCTCGACTCATCGGCCTTCCACGAGCTCTCGACATGATCCTCACCGCACGCCAGCTCACCCCGAAGCGAGCGGTGCGCATGGGAGTGGTCGACGAGATCGTTCACCCTGCGGTGCTGCTTCGCGCCGCAACGGACCACGCGGCCCGCGACTCGAAACGCAAACCGACAGGCGGCGCGACCGCCGTCGAGCGGGCCGCGACGCACTTCGCTCCCGCACGCGCGATCGCGCTGCGGCAGGCGCGCTCGCGGACGCTCGCCGAGACAAAGGGTCGGTATCCGGCGCAGCTCGCGGCGATCGACGCCGTCGCCATCGGCCTGGCCAAAGGCATCGAGGCGGGACTGGACGCCGAGGCGCGCGCCTTCGGCCAGCTCGCGATCGGCGAGACCGGGCGCAGCCTGACCTCGCTCGTCATGCTGACGCTCCGCCAGCGCAAAGCGGCGTTCGAAGGCCTCGGCAAGCCGCGCGCGGTCGCGAACGTCGGCGTCGTGGGCCTGGGCTTCATGGGCTCAGGCATCGCGCAGGCGGCAGCCTCGTCCGGATTGCGGGTCCGTGCACGGGACCGCGACGCCGCGGCAGTTGCGAAGGGCCTCTCTTCCATTCGCGCACTCACGACCGACGCTGCCAAGAAGGGCGTGTTCGAGCGCCGTGAAGCCACTCGGATCATCGGCCGTGTGTCCGGCGGCGCGGACCTCGCGGGTTTCCACAACGCCGATCTGGTGATCGAGGCCGTGTTCGAGGAGATCGGTACGAAGCGGCGCGTGATCGCGGAGCTCGAGCAGGTCCTCCGGCCGGAGGCGGTCATCGCGACGAACACGTCCGCGCTCCCGATCGCCGAGATCGCGCGGGAGGCGCGCTCGCCCGAGCGGATCGTTGGCATGCACTTCTTCTCGCCGGTGCACAAGATGCCGCTCATCGAGATCGTTCGACCCGCGGCGGCGGATCCCGACGCCGTCGCGACCGCGGTCGCCGCCGCGATCGCCCTTGGAAAGACGCCGATCGTCGTCGGCGACGGTCCAGGGTTCTATACGACGCGCGTGCTGTCGACGATGATCGGCGAGGCGTTCACGATGCTCGGCGAGGGCGATTCGATCGAAGCGATCGACCGCGCTATGACGGAGTTCGGCTGGCCGGTGGGGCCGCTCCAGCTCGTCGACGAGGTGGGTCTCGAGGTCGCCGGCCACGCGGGCGAGACCGTCGCGAACGCGCGGGGCCTGACCGCACCGACGATCGTGCAACAGCTCGTCGCCGAAGGATTCAAGGGCAAGCACAAGGGCGGCGGCTTCTACCGTTACGACGGTGGACGCCGCATGCCGAATCCGCGAGTGCGCGAGCTCCTCGGCGCGCCGACGCATCCCGGCGCGGGTGACATCGCGGAGCGGCTCACGTTCACGTTCGTCAATGAGGCCGCCCGCTGCCTCGACGAGGGCATGCTCCGATCGCCGGGCGAAGGCGACCTCGGCGCGGTCCTCGGCCTCGGCTTCCCACCGTTCCTGGGCGGGCCGTTCCGCTACGCGGACACGGAGCGGCAGCGAGTGGTGACCGCGCTCGAGCGCCTGGCCGCGTCGCGCGGCGACCGGCTCGCACCCACCGAGTCGCTGCGGTCGCGAAAGCCGTTCTTCAGCCTGTGACCACGACGAACTTCTTCACCGGCAATGCGGACCTCGTCGAGGTCTTCGACAAGGTGATCCCGTGGGCGCGCGTAATCGGCGCTGTCGAGGGACCGGGCGGCGCCGACGTGGCCGGGACCGTGTCGACGTGGCGTGAAGTGCTCGATCTCGCCGGCAGGTACATCGCGACCGAGATCGCCCCGCGGGCGGCCAAAGTCGACGAGATCGGCGTCATCCGCGAGGACGGTCAGGTGCGGATGAACGATCTGATGACCGAGAACCTCCGCGGCCTCGCCGAGCTCGGGCTCGCATCGCCTTCGGTGCCGGTCGATTTCGGCGGAGCGGGGCTCCCGTTCACCGTGACGATGATGATCGGAGAGATGCTCGCGCGCGCCGATCTCGCAACGCAGGTGCAGCACGGCATCGGATGGAACTCACCTGCTGCGCTCATCTATCGCTTCGGCACCGAAGAGCAGAAGGCGCGCTACCTTCCGCCGCTCGCGAAGGGCGAGATCATGGGCGCTGTCGCGATGACCGAGCCGCAGGCGGGGTCGGACGTCGGCCGCCTCACGACGACCGCGACGCCGCGCCAGGACGGCTGCTGGATCCTTCAGGGCCGCAAACAGTTCATCTCAGCGGGTCAGGGCGACATGGTGATCGTGCTCGCGCGCTCCGTTGCCGGGTCGACTGGGCTCGATGGCCTCGGGATGTTCGTGGCGGACCGCGAGGACAAGAACTACATCGTCGAACGGGCCGAGCACAAGTTCACGATTCGCGCTTCCCCCACATGCGCGCTGCTCTTCGAGGCTACGCGCGCGACGCCGCTCGGCAAACCGGGTGAGGGCTGGAAGCAGATCCTCACGTTCATGAACGAGTCGCGTCTTGGCGTCGGCATCCAGGGCATCGGTGTCGCGACGGCGGCGTTCGAGAAGGCGTCCGAGTACGCGGCGCAGCGCGTCCAGATGGGAAAGCCGATCCGCGAGCATCCGATGGTGGCGGAGATGCTCCTCGAGATGGAGACGACCGTGACCGGCGCGCGCGCACTCGCGTATACGGCCGCGGTGCTCCAGGACCTCGTGCTGTTCGGCCACGACGAGCAGGCCGCACGCGATCTGCGCGAGCTCACGCCGCTCGTGAAGTGGTACGGGACCGAAGGCGCGGTCCGCGTGTGCCGCCTCGCGTTGCAGATCCACGGCGGCGTAGGCGTCGTCGACGAGTACGACGTCGGCCGCTTCATGCGCGACAGCCTCATCACGCCGATCTACGAAGGCACGTCCCAGATCCAATCGCTCATGGCCGTGAAGGACCTCTTCAAGGCCACCATGCGGCGACGGCGGTCGCTCCTCGGTCGTGGCCCGAGCGGGCTGCTCGCGGAGGCGTCGTTCGACGGCCGTGTCGGAGCGGACTTCGCCGCCGCGCGCGGACACATCGTCGGCATGTGGCGCGGGCTCATCGGAGGCCTCATGCGGCGAAAGGGACCTGGACTCCTGCGCGGTGCGTCGCTCGATGATGACGACCTCGGACCGATCTTGCTCCATGCGGAGCGGATCACCGAGGCGCTCGCGCACACGCACGTCGCGCGCGTCCTGGCCGAACGCGCACGCGTCATCCCCGAGCGCCGGCAGCTGGCCGAGCGCGCCGCACGCACGGCGCGACTCGTGGCGGAGCGCAACAGGCGCGCGATCGCGCTCGACAACGGCAGCGTGTTCGAGCGGATTGCCGCGTGGCGGTCGGACCGGAACTAAGCCGCCCGGATCAGGCGGCGCGCTTCTCGGGCCGGGTCAGAGCCGAGACGAACTTCGCGATGTGATCGTTCGCCCAGGCCGCGACCTCGAGAGGCAGCGAGTGCCCGACGCCGTGAACAATGTGGACCTGCGCGAGGGGCAGCTCCTTGCAGCGGCGAGCGTCGGATGCGGAGATCACCCGATCCTCGTCGCCCCACAGCACCAAGGCCGGGACCGTGCTCAGATCCTTGAGCCGATCGTCAATGCGAATGCCACGCTGCTCGCCACCAGGCAGGAGAGCGCGCGCCTTGCTCCAGCGCCGTGGTTGATTCGCCCAGATGATCGCCCGTGCGGACAGCGCACGCGGGCGCGCCTTCAGGCCGTGCCGGACGAGCCGTGCGATGAATCGCGGGTCGTTGCGTCGACGGCTCCCGACGAGGAAGCGCCGGATCGACGACGCGTTCAGGACGCTCGGCCGCAGAAGCGCGCGACCCAGGAGCGGAACGCAGTACAGCTTGTAGATCCAGTGGAGCGAGACGCCAAGCCCGACGGGCGCGATGAGCACGAGCCCGCTCACGAGCTCCGGATGGCGAATTGCGAGGTGCATGGCGACGCCCCCGCCGAGCGAGTGTCCGAGGACGAGCGCCGGTGGGATCGCAAGCCCTGTCACGACACGCGCGACGTAGTCGGCGAGCTGCATCACACTCGCGTCGGATGCTTTCAGCGCCGGCCGGAGCGCGAATCCCGGGAGATCGACGACGTGCACCGTCAAGCCCAACCGACGTAGGAGCCGGATCTGCGGCGCGAGCGCGCGCCAGTCGGCGGAGATTCCAGGGAGAACGATCGCGTGCGGCGGTGCGCCGCTGCCCCAGGTCGTCACGCGGAGGCGGTATCGATCACACGGGGCCACCTGCACCCGCATGCTTTAAAGAATTGCAAAGAGTGTGCCCTCGTACGCTCCCCCGTTCGGGGGGACGCATACCGATTGAGAGGTACTTGAGCCCAACTACAGGGGGTACGGGCCGTTAGATCGAGTAGGCATGGTGGCTGCGTCGATCGTGACAATGAGCGGGCACGGTCATTCGGTCCAGTCAGGCCGTCGAGGCGCGGCGGTCTTGCTCCTCCATGGACTCACCGGTACGCCGGTCGACATGCACTACCTGCGAGACGCGCTCGTCGCCGACGGATACACGGTGAGCGTCCCGCTGCTGCCGGGCCGCGGCACTCGCCCCTCCGACATGTTTGACCTGTGCTGGGAGGACTGGATGTCGTCCGCACTCGCCGCCTACGACGAGCTCGCGCGCGACCACGAGAACGTGGTCGTGGGAGGTCTCTCAGCGGGTGCGACGATGACTCTGGATATCGCGCTGCGGCGGAAGCCGTCCGCGGTGGTCCTCTACGCGACCGCGCTCGGC
>Ga0207646_10005267_pt1 | contig 13639 bp, 13 predicted proteins | sample KBSK5502metaG_FD_184343 | JGI IMG/M metagenome (GOLD analysis project Ga0207646, IMG submission 184343) | Corn, switchgrass and miscanthus rhizosphere microbial communities from Kellogg Biological Station, Michigan, USA - KBS K5-50-2 metaG... | ecosystem: Host-associated > Plants > Roots >... | reverse complement strand
GCCCACGCGGGATCCGGCGGCCTGGAGGCCTCGGCCAACTTCACCGAGGGCCAGCCGACGTTCCCGTTCGGCACGCATCTCGCGGTCGCCGAGGTCGACACCGAGACCGGCAAGGCCCGGCTGATCCGGCACGTGACGGTCGACGACGCCGGGACCGTGGTCAGCCCGCTGCTGGCGGAGGGGCAGCGGCACGGCGGCATCGCCCAGGGCGTGGCGCAGGCACTGCTTGAGGAGATGGTGTACGACGCCGACGGCAACCCGGTCACCGGCACGCTGGTGGACTACGCGATCATCACTGCCGCGGAGCTGCCCAGCTTCGAGCTGCTGTCCAGCGAGACCCCCACGACCATCAACCCGCTGGGGGTCAAGGGCATCGGCGAGGCCGGCACCATCGGCGCCACCCCGGCCACGCAGAACGCGGTCATCAACGCGGTCAGCCATCTCGGCGTCAGCCACATCGACATGCCGCTCACGCCGGCCCGGGTCTGGGCCGCGGTGAGCGCCGCGCAAGAGAATCAAGAGAATGGGGAGCGTCAGTGAAGGTCACCTTGACCGTTAACGGCGGCCAGATCGGCGCCGAGGTGCCGGACCGCACCCTGCTGGTTGATTTCCTGCGCGACGTGGCCGGGCTGACCGCCGCCAACATCGGCTGCGACACCAGTTCCTGCGGGGCGTGCACGGTGCTCCTGGACGGGCAGTCGGTGAAGTCGTGCACCCTGCTGGCCGCCCAGGCGGACGGGCGCGAGGTGGTCACGCTCGAGGGGCTGGCCGACGGCGCGGACGACTTGCACCCCGTGCAGAGCGCGTTCCGCGCGGAGCACGGGCTGCAGTGCGGGTTCTGCACCCCGGGGATGGTGATGGCGGCGGTCTCGCTGCTGGCCGAGAACCCCTCGCCCACCGAGGAGGAGGTCAGGACCGCCCTGGAGGGCAACCTGTGCCGGTGCACCGGCTATCACAACATTGTCCGCGCCGTGCTGGCCGCGGCCCGGGACGGGGCGGCCGGCCTGGCGACGAGCGAGAGGCGGCCCGCGTGATTCCCGCACCGTTCACCTACCAGCGGGCCGGGTCCGTCGACGAGGCCCTGGGGCTCGCGGCCGAGGGCGGCGAGGACGCGAAGTTCCTGGCCGGCGGGCATTCGCTGCTCCCGCTCATGAAACTGCGCCTGGCCGTCCCTGAGACCCTGATCGACATAGCACGGCTCCGCGAGCTCCGCTACGTCCGCGAGGACGACGGCCATATCGCGGTGGGCGCGCTCTCCACGCACAACGACCTGGCCAGCTCCGGCCTGCTCGCCCGCGAGCTGCCGCTGCTCGCCCACGCCGCCGGGAGGGTGGGCGATCCCCAGGTCCGGCACTGCGGGACGATCGGCGGCTCGCTGGCGCACGCCGACTCCGCGGCTGACCTGCCCGCCGTGGTCCTGGCCCTGGACGGGGTGCTGGTCGCGCGCGGGCCGTCCGGCAGCCGCGAGATCGAGGCCGGCGCGTTCTTCCGCGGCCTGTTCGAGTCGGCGCTCGAGCCCGGCGAGCTGCTGACGGAGATTCGCATCCCCAAGCCGCAGACACCGGCCCGGTGGTCGTTCCAGAAGTTCACCAAGCGCGCGATCGACTGGGCGATCGTCGGCGTCGCCGTCCAGGGCGGCAGCGTGGCGCTGGTGAACATGGGACAGACGCCGGTGCGGGCCAGCGCCGTCGAGCAGGCCCTGGCCGGCGGCGCCGGGCCGCGGGAGGCGGCCTCGCACGCGGCCGAGGGCGCTAGCCCGCCCGAGGACCTCAACGCCGACCGCGGCTACCGCGAGCACCTGGCCCGCGTCCTGGTGGCGCGGGCCCTGGAGGAGTCAGCCGCGCGCGCCTGACTGACCTCGCCCGTGCGGGTCAGGCGACGCCGCGGGCGGGGACGTCGGCGGGTGCTGCCTGCCGCGGGTTGCGCCCGCCAGCGGCGGGTACTGGGTGCCGTGTGACCAACTTCCCAGGGCTGCCCGGCGCGGCCCGCCGCGCCTTCCGGGAGGAACTCGGCCCGGGGCAGCGGTCCGCCCTGCTCAGCTGGCTGGCGTTCACCGGCACCTTTGCCGGGCTGCGCGCGCTCACCTACAGCATCCGGGCCGGCCGGGGGCCGTTCCGCAACATCAGCGTCGGCGGCGAACACCTGCATCACTACCTGTGGGGAATCGGCCTGCTGTCCGGCGTCGGCGCGGTCGCCGTACGCGGCGAGGAGCGGCAGCGCCGGCACCCGGCCGTCGCCCTCACCTACGGGAGCGGCCTGGCGCTCATCGTGGACGAGTTCGCCCTGCTGCTCGACCTCAGGGATGTCTACTGGGCCAGGCAGGGCCGGATCTCGATCGACATCGGGGTCGGCGGCATCGCCCTGGCCGGGTCCTACTTCGCGGCCCTGCCGGTGCTCCGCAGGCTGCAACGGGAGCGGCAGCAGCCCGCGCCCGCGCCCCGGCAGGAAGCCGCGGCCTAACCGGCGGGCGAGACCGTCTCCCGGCTTACCGCCCACGTGCCGTCCTCAGTGGTCGTGGACCAGGAGGCCGCGGATGTTGCGGCCGTCCAGCAGGTCGCGGTAGCCCTGGTTGATCTCGTCCAGCCGATACCTGGTGGTGATCAGCTCGTCCAGCTTGAGCCGGCCGGCGCGGTACAGGTCGAGCATCAGCGGGATGTCGTCGAACGGGTTGCCGCCGCCGAACAGCGCGCCCTCCAGGCGCTTCTGGAACAGCGTGAGCTCGAAGCTGGAGAGCTGGATGTTCTTCTTGCCGGGCCCGGCCAGCCCGGTCACGATGACCGTGCCGTGCTTGCGGATCGCCGCGAAGGCGGCGTCGATCACGTCCTGGGTGACGATGCCGACGGTTACCAGTGCCTGGTCGGCGCCGACGCCTCGGGTGAGCTCGGTGACCAGCTGCTGAGCCTGCGCCGCGTCGGCCGCGCTGTGCGTGGCACCAAGCTGCTCGGCGACCTCGCGCTTGTTCGGGAGCGGGTCCACCGCGATGACGTTCGTTGCCCCGGCGATCGCCGCGCCCTGCACCGCGTTGATGCCGACGCCGCCGATGCCGTAGATGACCACCGTGTCGCCGGGGCGCACGCCGCCCAGGTTGACCGAGGTGCCGAAGCCGGTCGGCACGCCGCAGCCCACCAGGGCCACCGTCTCGAGCGGCAGGTCGTCATCGATCTTGATGCAGGAGGCCACGGACACCGTGGCCCACTGAGAGAACGTCCCGACCAGGCACATCTGGCCGAAGTCCTGGCCGTCGGCGTGGAACCGGAAGGTGCCGTCCGGCAGGGTGTTCTCGACCAGCAGGTAGCCCATGTCGCACAGGTTCGTCTGGCCGCGGGCGCAGAACCTGCAGTGCCCGCAGGCGGGCAGGAACGAGCAGACGATGTGATCGCCAGGCTTGAGCCGGGTGACCCCCGGGCCCACCTCCTCGACGACCCCCGCGCCCTCGTGGCCGCCGACGATCGGGTACCGCACGGGGATGTCCCCGGTACGCAGGTGATCGTCGGAGTGGCACAGCCCCGACGCCACGTAGCGCACCAGCACCTCGCCTGCCTTGGGCGGGTCGAGGTCCAGCTCGATGACCTCCCACTCCTTGCCCATCTCGCGGAGAACCGCTGCCTTGGTCTTCATACGCACTCCTGCCGCCGGATCCGTCCTGCGGACCAAGTCTGTGAGACGGGTGTGACGGTGTCCATACCCCTGCCGCCTGATGGCACGGCCGCGTCGCCGGCGGAGCGGGAGGTTCCGCGATCCCCCCGCTCAGGTAGCCTGGCGATCTCCAGCAGCGGACGTTCCGAGGAGGTGAGACCCGTTATCGCCAGATCAGGCTCGGGTGTCCCGCCTCACCCGCCGTCCCCGGCCTAGGTGAGCAGGGAGCCCGTCCGGCATCCGAAAGGCCCCCTCCCATGTCGGTTTCCATGTCGTCCCGTCATCAATCCGACGTCGTGGCCAGGCTTCGCGCCGCCGGCTGCGTCTTCGCCGAGGACGAGGCTCGGCTGCTCATCTCGGCCGCCCTGACCCCGGCCGACCTCACCGCGATGGTGAGCCGGCGCGCCGGCGGCGCGCCACTCGAGCACGTCCTCGGCTGGGCGGAGTTCTGTGGCCTGCGGATCGCCGTGGACGCCGGGGTCTTCGTGCCGCGCCGCAGGACCGAGTTCCTCGTCGAGCAGGCCGTGGCGCTCGCCCAAGCCTCGGCCGGAGCGCTCGCTCGCACCATGGCCGGGGCACCGCCCGTCGTCGTCGACCTGTGCTGCGGCTCGGGAGCGGTCGGCGCCGCGATCGCCGCGGCTCTGGGCCGGACCGAGCTGCACGCGACCGACATCGACCCCGCCGCCGTGGCGTGCGCCCGGCGCAACCTCGCCGCCGTCGGCGGCCGGGTCCACGAGGGCGACCTGTACCAGCCGCTGCCCGCCACGCTGCGCGGCCGCGTCGACGTCCTGGCCGCGAACGTGCCCTACGTGCCCACCGAGGAAGTCGGGCTGCTGCCCCCGGAGGCGCGCACCTACGAGCCGCTGCTGGCGCTCGACGGCGGCACGGACGGGCTCGACGTCCTGCGGCGGGTGGCCGCGGCGGCCCCGCGGTGGCTGGCCCCGGGCGGTCACCTGCTGACCGAGACCAGCGAGCGCCAGGCACCGCGGGCCGCCGAGGCCGTGGCCGCGAGCGGGCTGACGCCGCGGGTCGCCAGCTCCGAGGAACGGAACGCCACCGTCATCATCGGAACCATGCCGCCCGATGATCGCCAGCCCTGACCTGGCCGGTCTCGCCACGCCAGGCCGGCCGCCAGCGGGTCGGCGGCGGAGGCGTGCTGGCCGGCTAGCGGATCTTAACCGGCACGCTGACCAGGATCTTTCGTCCTGAGACAACGGCGAAGCCCTGGATGCTCGAGACACGAAACGATGCCGAGCCCCCGATCCACGTACCGGTGTACCGAGCGGAGACGACGGTCCAGGCCCCCGCGATCTCCCGGTGCCCGCCGGGTCCTGTGACTCTCAGCTCGCAGGTGGTCCCGGGTGCGAGACCGCTGACCCGCACCATCAGCTGGGTCCCGAACGCGGCGGGTGCGTACCTGACGGTCGCTGTGACCCCGGTGCGGTCGTTGCGCGCCGCGGCCGTCTGCCAGGTGACCTGCGACGATACCGGGGCTTCACCCGCTACGAGCGGCCCTGGCTGGCGCTGCACACGGTCCGCACCGAAACCTCCCCCGGCCGCCATTCCGGTCCCGGCGGCCAGAACAATCGCGGCCGCCGCCGCGGCCAGGGCCAGCCAGCGGCGTATCCGCCGGGTCCTGGCGGCCCGGCCGAGCAGCCGGGGCAGGGCACTGTCGGCCGGCGCATCGCCGCGGCCGCCCGGCCCGGCCTCGCCAGCAAGAAGCTGGCCGGCTTCGGCCGCAGGCACCCGCCGCAGCAGGCCAGGCAGGCCGGCCAGGCCAGCCAGCTCCTCCCGGCAGTCGCGACACCAGGCCAGGTGCATGCGCACGAGCGTCCGCTCGGCGGGCTCGGCGGCGCCAAGCACATAGACGCCGAGCACCAGCCGGACGTCCGCGCATCTGCCGACGCCGGTCATGACGCGAGCCCAGGTCCAGAGCGCGCCGACACCGGCGGGCGGCGGGCATGACGGACGACGGCGGCGCGCTCCCCGTTGAGCGCGCGGGCCGGTTCATCGCCGGAGACCAGCTGGTGCAGCTTCCCGCTGCCCGTGCCGCGAGCGGTCCCCATGCCAGCTGTAACGTCCAGCCCTGGCCTGCGGGTTCACCGCACCCGCGGCTCTTCCCGGCAGAACATGGCGGGGTGGCCCCGGGTCAGCCGGGCCACCCCGCCGCCGCACATTCCCCGCCGGGGAGCACCCGCCGTGCGAAGATCACGGCGGCAAGTCGGCGCCCCAGATCGTCGCTCACCGGCTAGCGGCCGTCTATCCTGCCGGAATAGCCGGGACCTGCGTGCATGACCGGCACACCACGGGCAGTTAGCTTTCCTGGGCACTCCTTGTGAACGCCTGTCGCCGGCGGGAGACTAGGGGCCCTAGCTCGCATGCCCAGGGAGGGGACCAGTGGATCAGGCGGCAGAACCAGTGATCAGATGCGGCTGCTGCTGATCGGCGCCCCTGGCGCCGGCAAGGGAACGCAGGCCGAGCTGCTGGCCAGGCGGTTCGGCATCGCGCACATCTCCAGCGGTGACCTGCTGCGCCAGCATGTCAGGGACCAGACGTCGCTCGGGCAGCTCGCCAAGAAGTACGTCGACAACGGCGACCTGGTCCCGGACGGCATCGTCATGGACATGCTCCGCAAGCCCGTGGTCGCCGCGGCCGAGGCCGGCGGGTATGTCCTGGACGGGTTCCCGCGGACCGTCGAGCAGGCCAAGACGGCCTTCGCCGTGGCGCAGTCTCTCGGGGCCGAAGTGCAGGCGGCCATCCACCTCGATGTCCCCCGCGAGGAGCTCGTACGGCGGCTGCTGCGCCGGCGCCGGGGCTCGGACGACACCGAAGCCGTCATCGAGAACCGCCTCCAGGTGTACCTCGACAAGACCGTGCCCCTGCTCGAGTACTACGCGGGCCGCGAATGGATGTTCATTGTCGACGGCGCGCAGCCCCCAGAAGCGGTCCACGAGGACATCGTCGCGCGCCTGGCGAAGCTCGACGGCTTCGCGGCGCGGCCGCTCCCAGTCGGGGAAACTAGTCCCGGCGAAGGCTGAAGGCCCAGTTCAGCACCTTGGCGGCGGCGGCGGCGCCGGCCGCCGGGCCGGTCGCCGGGCTGCCGAGAACGTCACCGATCAGGGTCAGCCCCCCGCGCGAGGCCTCGAACAGCAGGCAGTGCAGGGCCGCGGTGGTGTACCCGGTCTTGATGCCGTCGGCGCCGGGATAGGACCCGATCAGGCCGTTCGTGTTCTCCCACCAGTAGTGGTGATGCCCTGGGCCTTTGGGGATCTGGTAGATGTGCTGGGCCACGATCGAGCGGAACGCGGGCAGCTTCATGGCCGCGAGCCCCAGCGTAAGCAGGTCGGCCGGGGTCGAGAACGTCGAGGTCTCGGTGGGGTAGGGCAGCCCGTCGGGGCTGGTGAAGTGCGTGTGCGTCATGCCGAGCCGCTGCGCTGCGGCGTTCATCTTGGCCAGGAATGCGGGGATTCCCGGGCCGTAGGCGGTGGCCAGGATGTACGCGGCGTCGCAGCCCGAGGGCAGCAGCATCGCCTCGAGCAGCTGCTGCGCGGTCAGGACGTCGCCGGGATGCAGGCCCGCGCTGTCGGCCTGGTACTTGACCACGTATCCGATAACGGCCTGCGGAACCCGGATCTGCCGGTTCAAGTTCCCGGCCTGGATCACGAGCAGCGCGGTCATGACCTTCGCGATGCTGCCGATCGGGCGTTCTGTCTCGAGGTCACGGCTCCACAGCAGCCCGCCCGTCACGGCGTTCGCGAGCACTCCGCCCTTCGCCTTCACCCCGCTCGGGGCACCGGTCACCCGCACGCCCGGCGACGCGGGCGTGGGCGTCGGCGTCGGGAGCGCGGTCCGGGCCGCGCGGGCGGCGGCCCGGCGCGCGGCCGCCTGGACGCTGACGCCGACCGGGGACCTCGCCGCGTGCCTGGACGGCGCGGACGCCGCGGCCGAGCAGGCGACGGCCGTACCCACCAGGATGCTGCCCGCCGCGGCGGTGGCCGTGAGCCGGACGGCGACACGCATGACGCTCCAGTCCGCATGGTCGGTAAGTGAACCCGCACGAGAATAACGTGGTGGCTTGTCCAGCCACGGGCTGACGCCCCTTAAGCGAGCGGGACACACAGGCGGACCGCTGAGCCGGGCTCAGCCGAGGGGACCAGGGACTGCAGGATGGCTTCCGTGGTCACCTGGAGCTCGACGGCCGCGGGCTCGCTGCCGTCGAGATGCCGGATCAGTGCCTGCCGGAACAGCCCGTCGAAGATCGCGTAGGCGACGCTCGGAGACATCGACGGGGTCGCGCCCGCGAGCTCGGCGTACCTGCTGACGATGCGCCAGATCATGCGCTCGAGGCTCTGGTCGATCTCCCGGACGTCGTTACGGAACGACTCGTCGAACAGGCTCTGGTTCCGCAGGTCGTACCAGAGCCGGTGCAGCTGCGCGTCGTCGCGCAGCGTGGCGGCCATGATCGCGCCGATCCCCCGCCTGAGCTCCTCGGGAGAGCCGGCGGTGGCCACGATGTTGTCGTACTTGGTGACACACTCGGCCTTGTACTGCCGCACGCAGTACGTGATCAGCTCGATCTTGTCTTTGAAGTAGTAGTGCAGCACGCCGTGCGAGAAATTGGAGTTCTGCGCGATATCCCGCAGGCTGGTGCGGGCGTACCCGAGCTCGGCCAGGGTCTGCAGAGCGACCGAGGCGAGCTCGGCCCGGCGCTCGGCGAACTTGTCGACCTGCCGCCGCGCGACCTTGTCCCGGTTCCGCTCCGCAACCTCGGCCACTACCTGATCCCCATCGGCTGTACTACCGGCGCCGCCCCCCCCGGCGCCCGGGCCCGCCGCTTCGGCGAGCCGCATACCTGAGTCTATCGAGCCCCGTGCCCGGGCCCCGGCCACGAGCTTGACGCTCGGTCAGAAATCTCTGGACGAGTGTCAGACAATCTCTTGACAGTTGTCAAGATCCAGGGAAAGGCTAGGAGGGCACGTCACGGCAGGGAAGCGAGCCCGGAGGGGCAGTGAAAGGGGGAAGGGGAGGCGGGTGGGCCCCGCAGGCGAGCCGGAAATTCGGGTCGTGCTGCCGGCCCGGCGGCCGCCACCGCCGGGCCGGCGGCGCCGGGGCGGGAAGGCGGGCGGAAGCCCGCGGGCGAGCAGGAAGCCCAACACCGACCAGGCGGAGGGAGGGAAGCGGCGCTTCCACCCGGACCCGGGCGCCGGGGTCTCAGCGCCGCGGACCACATGAGCGGGCACGACCTGACCGCGCGGAAGGCACTGATGACCGCCGGCGCGTGCGGGCTCGGCGCCGGGATGAAGGCCCTCGCCGAGCAGGCCGCGGCCGCGCTGCGGAGTTTCGGGCTGGTCATGGAGCCGATCCTGACCGTGCGCGGCTGAGCGCTCATGCGCCTGACCGACTACCTGGACAAGGGCGCATCGCTGGGTACCTCGGCGCCCTGCCTGACCGTGTCGGGACGCACCCGCACCTACGGTGACGTCCAGAGCGCCTCCTGGAAGGTGGCCAGGGCGCTGCGGCGTTCCGGGGTCGGGCCAGGAGATAAGGTCGCGATCCTGTCGGCCAACGACCCCATGGCCTTTTCCTGCGTGTTCGGCATCTCCCGGGCGGGTGCGGTGTGGTGCCCGGTCGATCCGCGCAACGAGGCAGCGGAGGACGCCGACCTGCTCGACCTGCTCGACTGCACCTGCCTGATCTTCCAGGGCGCGTTCGCGCCGCTCGTCGCGCGGATATCGGCGGACCTGCCCCGGCTGGCCACGCTGGTCTGCCTGGACCAGCGCCCGGCTGGCGTGATGGCGTTCGATGACTGGCTCGCAGGCCTGCCGGACGAGCCGTTCGAGGTGCCGGCCATCGACGACACCGTCCTGATCGCGGAGACCGGCGGGACCACCGGCAAGCCCAAGGGCGTGATGCTGACCGGCCGCAGCATCGAGACGATGTCGGCCCTGGTCCTGATGAGCTACCCGTTCGGGGGACGCCCCGTCTACCTCGCGCTCGCGCCGCTCACCCACGCGACCGGCGTCCTGAGCTTCCCGATCATGGCCCTGGGCGGCGAGATCGTCATCATGCCCGCGCCCGATCTGCCGGAGTTCCTGTCGCTGATCGAGCGGCACCGGGTCACCCACACGTTCCTGCCGCCGACGGTCATCTACATGCTGCTCGACCAGCCAGGGCTGGCCGGCGCCGATCTGGGCTCGCTGCAGTGCCTCTGGTACGGCGCCGCCCCCGTGTCGCCGGCCCGCCTCGAGGAGGCCATCGTCAGGGTAGGCCCGGTGCTGGGCCAGCTGTACGGGCAGATGGAGGCGCCGATGATCTCGACGATGGCGCCGGCCGACCACTTCCGTGCCGACGGCACGCTCGCCATCGAGCGCCTGGCCTCCGCCGGGCGGCCGACGCCGCTGGTGACGGTCGCGATCATGGATGATCGGGGCCGCCTGCTGCCCTCGGGGGAACGCGGCGAGATCGTCATCCGCAGCTCACTGGTCATGACCGGGTACTACAGGGACCCGGAGGCATCGGCGCAGGCCTCACGGCACGGCTGGCATCACACCGGTGACATCGGTTATCTCGACGACGACAACTACCTGTTCATCGTCGACCGCGCGAAGGACATGATCATCACGGGCGGGTTCAACGTCTACTCGGTGGAGGTCGAGCGGGCGCTCATGCAGCACACGGCGGTGCGGGACTGCGCGGTCGTGGGCCTGCCCGACGACAAGTGGGGCGAGCGCGTCACCGCGGTCGTGCAGTCCCACCCCGGGTTCTTCGTCACCGCCTCCGACCTGCGCTCCTTCGTCAAAGCCCGGCTGGGCAGCGTTAAGACTCCCAAGCAGATCGAAGTCTGGCGGGACCTTCCGCGGTCGAAGATCGGCAAGGTACTCAAGGGCGAGGTCAGGTCCCGCCTGCTCCGCGACGCGTGGCCGCCCCCGTAGCGCGCGCCGCCCCGGCACGGCCCTGGTCAGGGCAGCCGACCGGGATATCCGCGACCAGCGTGCCCGGACCGCCAGGTCACAGCCCTGGGCGCGGGCCTGCCGGAGCACCTCACCGTGGGCAGCGAGGTTCGCCGCCCACCTCACCTTTCTGGCTGCAGATCGCGGCCAGCATCACGCGAAGCACACGAGCAGCCTGTTACGGGCTGCCGCCTAACGCATCTGGGACGCCCGACGGGCGCCGGGAGCGGACACTGGAGGCATGCGTTATCTGGACCTCGGCACGGCCAAGAAGATTTCCAAGATCGGGCTGGGCACCTGGCAGTTCGGGTCCCGGGAGTGGGGGTACGGCGAGGGATACGCCGCGCAGGAGGCGCAGGCCATCGTCAGCCGCGCGCTCGAGCTGGGCGTCACCGTGTTCGACACGGCCGAGATCTACGGCTTCGGCCGCAGCGAGCGGATCCTGGGCCGCGCGCTCGGCGAGAAGCTGGAATCGGTCTTCCTTGCCACGAAGATCCTCCCGGTGCTTCCCGTCGCCCCTGTCGTCGAGCAACGGGCGGTGGCCAGCGCGAACCGCCTCGGCGCCCGGCGGCTCGACCTGTACCAGGTTCACCAGCCCAACCCGGTGGTCCGCGACGGCACGATCATGCGCGGCATGCGCGCGCTGCAGCGGGTCGGCCTGGTCGGCGAGGTCGGCGTGAGCAACTACTCGCTGGCGCGCTGGCGGGCCGCGGAGGACGCGCTCGGCAGCCGGGTGCTGAGCAATCAGGTGCGCTACAACCTGGTGGACCGGGCCGCGGAGCGCGAGCTCCTGCCCCACGCCGAGTCGGCCGGCCGCCTGGTGATCGCCTACAGCCCGCTGGCCCAGGGGCTGCTGTCGGGCAGGTACCAGGCTGACAGCCCGCCGGCGAACCGCGTGCGGGCGGCCAACCCGCTGTTCCTCCCTGAGAACCTGCGGCGGGCCGGGGACCTGATCGCGGTCCTGCGTGAGGTGGCGGACGCCCACTCCGCGACCCCGGCGCAGATCGCGCTCGCCTGGGTCATCCGCCACCCGGCCGTGGTCGCGATCCCGGGCGCGTCCAGCGTGCAGCAGATGGAGGGCAACGCCGCCGCGGCGGACATCACGCTTACCGAGGACCAGTACCGGGCCCTGGAGGCGGCCTCGGCCCGGTTCCGTCCCGTTACCGGGCCCGCCGCGGTGCTCAGGCTGGCAAGGACGCGGTTCGGCGGCCCGTCCGGTCGCCGCTGAGGGCGCGTTCCGCGGACCGGGCTGGCCCTGGCCGCGTCGGCGCGGTCCTGATCTCCCGGTTCATCAGGCCGGGGACGGTCACTCGGTCTCGTCCCGGATCTCCCGTGCGGCTTCGTCCCGGTAGGTGTACACCTCCCACCTTGAGGCCCGGCGCGCGCACGGACTTGTGTCCGTATGACGGCTCTGTGAAGCCTGACCGGAAGACTGTCCCGCCCGCATGCCGCTGTCAAGCGCGCCGGTGAACCGTTTCTGCTGCGACTTCTTCGCATGTCCGCTCTGCGGACAAGGCAGCCGGAGCACGTTACAGTACACGGCATGACGCGGCGTGACCCGAACCCGGACTTTGTCGAGGCGCTGGCTCGCGGCCTCGACGTGATCCGGGCCTTCCAGCCCCGGCGGCCGGCCATGTCGCTGGCCGCCGTCGCGGCGGCGGCCGGGCTGGCCCGGCCTACCGCGCGGCGGATCCTGCTCACGCTGCAGCAGATGGGATACGTCCGCGCGGCCGACGGCGGTTTCGAGCTCACCCCGCGCGTGCTGGAGCTCGGCATGGCCTACGTCCTTTCCCGCAACCGGTGGGACCTCGCCCGCCCGCACATGGAACGGCTGGTCGCGCGCACCCGGGAGTCCTCGTCCGTCGCCCAGCTCGACGGGTCCGACGTCGTCTACGTGGCCCGGGTCGCGGTGCCGAAGATCGTCACCCTGGCCGTCACGATCGGCACCCGGTTCCCCGCCATGGCGACCTCGCTCGGCAAGGTGCTGCTGGCCGCGCTGCCGCCCGGCGCGGCCGACCGCGTGCTGGCCGAGCCCGGCCGTTCCGGGATCACGCCGCGGTTCCAGCCATCCGCGCAGCAGCGCGCCGAGGTGCTGCGAGACGTGCGAGCCCGCGGCTGGGCGCTGACCGACGAGGAGCTCGCTCCGGGGATCCGGTCGATCGCCGCCCCGCTGCGGGACGGCGACGGCCAGGTCGTCGCGGCGCTGAACATCTGCGTGCCTGCGGCCGAGACGCCGATGGACGTGCTCGCCGACGAGTACCTGCCGCTGCTGCTTCAGACGGCCGGCGCGATCAGCGCCGACTGGGCGTCTTGCCAGGCGGTACCGCACCTGGACGTTCCCCGGAGCCAGCCGGCTGCGGCGGACCTGGCCGGGCAGCTCGTCGCACAGAAGGGGCTGAGGTAGCCGGATGGGACAGCGTGAGGCGCCGGGCTACGGCGGCAAGCCTGCGGAGCGACCGGATGGAGCCGCCCGGCCAGGGCCGCTGGCGGGCCTGCTCGTCGCCGACTTCTCCCGCATCCTGGCCGGCCCGTACGCGACGATGCTCCTCGGCGACCTGGGCGCCGACGTGATCAAGGTGGAGAGCCCGGACGGCGACGACACCAGGCGCTGGGTGCCGCCCACCCGCGACGGCGTGGCCACCTACTATCTGGCCATCAACAGGAACAAGCGCTCGGTCGCGCTCGACCTGCGGGACCCGGGCGACCTCGCGGCCGCGCGGGAACTGGCGCGTCGCGCCGACGTCCTGATCCAGAACTTCAAGCCCGGCGGGCTGGCCAGGTTCGGCCTGGACTACGAGTCGGCGCGCGCCGCCAACCCGGACGTCATCTACGCCTCGATCAGCGGGTTCGGCGCCGGCGGCGGCAAGGACCTGGCCGGCTACGACCTGATGGTGCAGGCGCTGTCCGGCCTGATGAGCCTGACCGGCGACCCGGACGGCCCGCCCTACCGCTCGGGCATCTCGGTGTTCGACGTCATCTCGGGCCTGCACACGGCCATCGCGATCCTGGCCGCGCTGCATCACCGGTCGGTGACGGGCGAGGGCCAGCAGGTC
>Ga0207646_10005265_pt1 | contig 13642 bp, 14 predicted proteins | sample KBSK5502metaG_FD_184343 | JGI IMG/M metagenome (GOLD analysis project Ga0207646, IMG submission 184343) | Corn, switchgrass and miscanthus rhizosphere microbial communities from Kellogg Biological Station, Michigan, USA - KBS K5-50-2 metaG... | ecosystem: Host-associated > Plants > Roots >... | reverse complement strand
AGAGTCCATTTCTGCATGCGGGTCATAACGCTGTACCTTAGCCTCCGTGGATCGCGACGCTGCTCTGGCCGACTTCGACGGGGCGCGGACCGAATGGGAGGCGGTCTTCGCTCAAGTGCCGGACGCCGCGCTCTCGTATCTCAAGGCCGGCGACGATTACGCTCTCGGCGGACTCCAGGTCCATGTCAACTGGGTCCTCACTCATTACAGTCGCGTGCTCGACGCCATCAAGGCCGACCCGTATCACCAACTGCAACCGCTGGACAGGCCGGGCGAATCCACCGAGGCCAACAAGAGGGCCAAAGCGGGGCTGACGGCTCCCGAGCGCAAGCCGGCTCTCGAGGAGATGTCGGGGCTTCACCGGTCCGTAAGGGAGGCCGCGGCGGGCATTGCCGAAGCCGACTGGTCGCGTAAGACTCCGGTCGTTTACGGCGAGGGACAGGACCCGTACCCGACCAGTCCCGACGACGTCCTGGGTTGGCTGCGCGAGCATTACCGTGAGCACGTGCATCAGTGCCCGGAGCTGATCGCCTCGTGGCGGGAGATGAGCTGAGACTCGGCTAGGCTAGGGCAGCCGGTTGATCCAACCGGCGGTTGCGTATTTGGTCGCGACCAGGTCTCTTGCGGACTCGAGCTCTGAGCTTGACACCTCACCTTCGTGCGCGTGGAAGTCGGAGGCGAACGACCGCTCCATGTGGCGCGCGACATCGGCGCACTCCATGGAGGTGAACCACGACAGCGGTGAGACCGTTTTCTCCGCGCTGCGCACGCCGCGCTCGGACAATCGATCCCGCCCGACGCGAATCAACCTTGGCAGCAGACCTGTGTCCATCGTGTGCGCGATGGTCGTGTGGTGCAGGACGAAGCCACGGCGTCGCGCCTGCGCCGCGCCGGCGATCTTTCCGAGGGGCGAGATGATGTCGTTGATCTCGCGATAGCTCGCCGGCACGCCGAGGGCGATGAACGAACGCACCGCCCAGGCATCGAGGGCTGCGTACGACTGCCGGAACGATAAGCCCGCGACCGCCGTCACCGGCACATACATCGAATAAGTGATCGTTCGGTCAGGCTCGCAGAGCATCGTGCCGCCGCCGCTCATACGCCGCGTGATCGTGAATCCAAGCGTTCTGGCCGCGATGGTGTCGACCTCGTTGGCCACCGATTGGTGCGACCCGATGACGAGGGCGGGCTCGACCCATTCCCAAAAGCGCACACTCGGCCGGCGTGCGCCGGCGATGACACGCTGCAGCAGCACCTCATCGAGCGCCATGTGCATGTGGGGCGACTGCGGGGAATATCCGATGAGCTCCCAATCGAGATCGGCTAGCCCGTCCATGCTCATGTGCTCTGCCAGTATTCCCGAAGCACATGCAAAGACGAACTCTGTGGACTCTCTACGGGTGCAACCTGCTGGCCTCGGTCGGCTTCTGGTTCTTCCTGCCGCTGCTCCCCATCTTCCTGTCGCGCCGTGGAGGCTCAGCAGCTCTGGTGGGCGCCGTTTTCGCCTCGGGCCTGCTCGCCAACGCGCTTATCCGCTATCCCGCGGGCTGGGCCGTGGATCGATTCGGCACCCGGCCGGTGATGATCGCCGCGCTTGCGAGCGAGGCTGTCCTTTTTCTCGCCTACCTGCCGCACCTGCCGCTCGCCGCTTTCATAGGGGTGCGTTTCGTGCACGGCGCCGCGGCAGGCGCATTCTGGCCCGCGGCCAACGGGCTCATCGCGGAGGTCGCTCCGCCGAAAGAGCTGGGCCGGGCCTTCGGGGTCATGCAGTCGACCAACATGGTCGGCATCATCATCGGCCCCGCCATCGGCGGGCTCATCGCAATCGCCAACCTGAGCGTCGTGTTCGTGGTCGCCGCGATCGTCTCCGGCCTGGCCGCCATCCCTATCGCAACGGTTCCGAATGTGCGCCTCGAGCAGACAACCGAGGCGCCGGTCGGCGCGCACCGAATCGCGAGAGCAGTTTGCCGCTCATCGTCTTCGGCGCCGGGACGTCGTACATGATCGGCACGTTCGACACGATCTGGTCGCTCTACATGACGTACCGAGGCGCGACGACGCTGGCAGTGGGCATATCGTTTGCAACCTTCGGCATACCTGCCCTGATTGTCAGCGCCCGAGCCGGCGCGCTCGGTGATCGCTTCGGCGCCCAGAAGCTGATCGTGGGATCGCTACTCGTGACCGCGTTTTTCTCGTCGATCTATCCCTTCATTGCCTCGGTGCCGTGGCTGATCGGCCTCGGTCTGATTGAGGGTGCTTTCACGATCTCAGGGGCCCCGAGCTTGATCGCCGAGGTGAGCCGGCATGCGGAACCTGGCTATCAGGGCCGCACGCAAGGCATCTTTCAGACCGTGCAGTCGGCGATTCAAATCATGGGCGCGCTCGCGGGCGGCTACCTGTTCACCATCGGTCCCATGTATGCATTCCTCGCCATCACCGCGTTCTGCGTGCTGGGCGCGGCGGTCGGCAGCCGGCTCAGTAGCGCACGTCGTCGAGCCGCCGCCATCCATACGAAACCTCTTCGAGAGTCGTGAGGCCGATGGTGATGGGCTGCGCGCGCACGTAGACGCCACCAAGCCGCTCATAGAACGCTCGGGCGGGCTGGTTGTCGCGCAAGACCCAGATGATCATGTCGCTGAGGCCGAGCTCGCGTAAACCCGCGACAGTCGCTCGCACCAGCTCGCGTCCGAATCCGCGCCGCTGTGCAGTGTCGAGCACATAGATCGCGTAAAGCTCGCCCTCATAGCCGGTCTCGCCGGCGCGCTCGCGACCGCCCGACGCGAAACCCACCACGTCGTCTTCGTCTTCGGCGACGTAGACCCTGGACGTTCCCTCCGCGATGACGCGCTTCCAGCGTTCCGCGTAGCCGGTCTCGCTCAGCGAGGCCAGGAAATCGTCGGGCAGCAGGCCGCGATAGGTCGAGCGCCAGCTCGACACGTGCACGCGGGCGATCGCGGGCGCGTCGGTCAGGGTCGCCGAACGGATCACTACGCCTTTATATAGGCGATCACGGCGCACGCCTCGGCGACGACCACACCATCCTCCTGCTCGACAGTGGCCTGACAGAAAGCGAGCCTGCGCGTGCGATGGCGCACGGTCGCGCGGCAGATGAGGCGTCCCGGCCGCCCCGGCCGGTAGTAATCGACTTTCAGGTCCGCGGTGGCCGTGGTCTCGCCCTCGTCGGCGACGGTGAACGCGACCGACGCCAGCGTCTCGTCCGCCAGCGTCGCGATCGCCCCACCGTGGACGATCGGTCCCCGGCTCGTCGGAAACCCGTGCGCCTCCGCGGTGAGGTTGCCCTCGAGCACGAGCGTGCCCGAGCCGACCTCGACCAGCCGTGTCCCGATGTTGGCGATCATGCCGGTCGCGGCCCACTCTTTATAGAGATCGGGCAGGGCGCGAACGCCGTAAGGAATCTCGCTCATGTCGCAAGCGGACGGTGCAGCTCGATCACGGGATCGATGGGCGCGTAGCCCATCTCCCCGTTGATGTGGAGGATCGGCGCGTTCTCGCCGTCGTTTTCCGTGCGGATCCGATCGGCGCCGAGCGCAATCGCCTGCCGGACCGTCTCGTACTTCAATGCCCGAGCGATGCCGCGACCTCGAACGCTCCGCGCGGTGCCGGTGAAGGCGGTCCATGGGCAGCCGCGAGTCGGTGGATACTCGAGCGCGGACAGGCCGACGACCGCCTGGCCTTCCCGCGCGATCCACATACGATCGCTGCGAATGCCTGGGTTGTCGAACCAGAGGTGGTGCCATTCGTCGTACGGCATCACGTGTGCCGGCACTGTGGTTGGGATGTCCTGCTCCGCGGCTTCGGTCATCTCGTACAGCTTGGCCAAGAGGTCGGGGTCGTCGTCTTCGTCGAGCTTGAGTACACGGACGCCTTGTTCCTGCATCCGCTTTCGGCTGATGTCAGCGCCTGCCAGCAGGCCCGCGCGATTCGCGATAAGGTCCAGCTCCCAACGGCGGCCGCGCCGAACCTCGCCGTAGCCGCGGGCATCGACGACGCGACGCTCGTCGGCAAAGTGCGTCAGCAGGCGGATGACAGCGATAGCGGCCCGCTGGCCTCGCAGCCACGATTCAGCGAGGTCAACGAGTCCCCCGTAGCGATCTGGGCTCCAGAGGTCAGGATGCAACAGGATCCGCATCGACCCGAATCGCTCCGCACCATCCACCCATGGCCGGTGGCGGGCCATGACGTAAGCGACCGCGAGGCCGTCACGAACTGCAATGAGCCGCGTGTACACCTCGTCAGCCGGCGTGGTCGACCACCAGAAGGCAACCATCGCGGGATCGGCCGGATCGTCGGCATTCCGCGCCGTCTCGAGGTCGGAGACCGCAACCGCTTCCGCGGGCGTCGCCGGGCGCATTTCAAGATCAATCTGGGCTTTGGCCATCACCGCGTGACCAGCCTAGCATTGAGCATCCGGTTAATCTCTGCGCCGTGCTTGGGCGCGCGCTGCAGAGGGTTCCCGGACGGCGAACGTCGCGCGATCGTGGTGGTTTGCGCATCGCCCTCTCCCCCGCATCGTGGGGTGTGAGCGACGTGCCGGACTGGGGCCATCAGCTAGACGCGGAACGGGTCCTATCGGAGGTGTGGTCCCTCGGCATCGCCGCCATTGAGGCGGGACCGCCGGGCTTCCTGCCGGATCGAAGCGACCAGGCGAAGCTGCTCATCCGCCGGCATTGGCTGCGCGTGGTGTCTGGTCAGGCTCATGCCGTCCTCCATCACCACGACATCCGCGCCTCTGAGCTGGCCCACATCGACGGGCACGCCAGCTGGCTTGCCGCAGTCGGTGCGGAAACCCTCGTGCTCTCGGCCATCGCGCCGCGGGGCGCGAGCGCGGCGCACGGCATCGTCCTCGACAGCGCGGGATGGGCACACCTTCTGCACTTGATCGGTTCTGTCGAGCACGTCTGCGCGCGGCACCGGCTGCGTCTCGCCGTCCTGCCCAGGTTCGGCACCATGATCCAGGGCCCCTCCGACATCGAAAGGCTGCTGGTCGGCACAGAGGCGGGCATCTGCTTCGATCCCGGTCACCTGGTGATTGTGGGAGCCGACCCGATGGAGGTGCTGGAGCTGGCCGCGGGCCGGATCCGGCATGTCCGCCTGAACGACGTCGACGCCAAACTTGCCCGCCAGGTTCGCGAAAACCGAATCGACTACGCGGAGGCGGTGGGCGAGGGATTGTTCAAAGCACTTGGCAGCGGAGACGCGCGCGTGGACGATTCCATCGAGGCGCTGCGGCTGTCGAGATACCGCGGTTGGTACGCGATCGATCAGGACGTTCGGTTGGACTCGAACGACGACAAGCCGCTGACCGGCATCAAGCGCTCGCTCGACCACGTGCGCAGGCTGGTCGCGGCCTAGACCTGGCGGGTCATCCCCGCCCAGTAGGGCTCGCGGACCATTCGCTTCAGGAGCTTGCCGGCGGCGTCGCGCGGAAGCTCGTCGACGAAATCGACCGAGCGCGGCTTCTTGTAGCCGGCCAGGCGCTCGTCGCAAAACGCGATGAGGTCGCCGGCGGAAACGTTCATCCCTTTTCTCAGCTGGACCACCGCCTTGACCGACTCGCCCCACTGCTCATCCGGTACCCCGATCACAGCGGCATCCATCACAGCCGGATGTGCATGAAGCACAGCCTCGATTTCCGCAGGGTAGATGTTCACCCCGCCTGAGATGACCATGTCGATCTGGCGGTCGCAGATGTAGTAGTAGCCCTCTTCGTCTCGATACGCGACGTCGCCGACGGAGAAGAAGCCGTCGTGGAGGCTGTTGGTCGTGGCGTCCGGGCGTTTGTAGTACTCGGCCAGCCACGAGTTGCGGACCATGAACTCGCCCGGTTCGCCGTCCGGCGCCTCGCTACCGTCGGGGCCGACGAGGCGGATCTCCTGGCCCGGCACCGCGGTGCCGCAGGACCCAGGCTTGCGCAGCTGGTCCTCCGGCCGCAGGACGGTGTTGATCCCGGTCTCCGTCGCGCCGTAAAACTCCCAGATCACCTTGCCGAGCAGAGCCTCGGCGCGCACCTTGAGCGCATGCGGGCATGGCGCGGCGCCGAGGATCAGAGCGCGCAGCGATGACAGATCGCGCGGCCGGCGCTCCTGGGCGTCGACCAAGCGCTTGAGCAGCGTCGGAGCCATGAACGTGGTCGTGACTCTGTGGCGCTCGATGAGGTCGAGCGCTGCGTCGGCCTCGAACTTCGGCTGGATGGCGTTCGTTGCGCCGAGCACCTGGTGGAGCACCGCGAAGAACGCGACCGCGCTGTGATATCCCGGACCGCACATCAGGTGGACGTCCGACTGGTTGAGGCCGAATATCGAGATGACCTGCAGGACGTTCTCGATGTTCACCCCGTTCGGACGCCAGGCGCCCTTCGGTTGGCCGGTGGTGCCAGACGTGTAGATCATCGACGCACCCAGCCCGCCCGAGCCGTGGGCCTCGAGCGCTTCGTCCGGCGCGCCCGACATCAGGTCGTCGTAGGAATTCCACCCCTCAGGTCGCGCGTTGCCCATCGCGACGTAATGCCGGTGACCCTTGACCTCGGGCCGTGCCCCATCGACGACCTCGACGTGATCATCGTCGGCGCATACGACGCCGGCGCCCGAATCGTTGAGGAGATACGCGACCTCCGATCCACGAAGCCGGTAGTTCACCGGGACAGCGACCAGGCTCGCCCGGCGCAGACCGTTGGAGATCTCAAAACCCTGAATCGAGTTGAAGGACATGATGGCCACGCGGTCTTGCTGCTCGCACCCAAGCTCTTTGAACACATGGGCGGCCTGGTTGGCGCGCTTGTTCAGCGTGGCGAAGTCGACGAACCGCTCCCCCAGGATCAGCGCCGGTTTATCCGGGCTGCCTTCGGCGTGAACGGCCAGGAAATCGATGTCGGCCACAAAACAATCCTAGGCGGGTTATTTGCTCGGGCTTGGACTGGGCGTCGGAGTCGCAGCAGGCGCGTTGCAGGCCGTGTTCGAGGTCAACCCGATCGTCGACGCGGTCGGCGCCACGCTGCCCGTGATCACGACGCGGTAGCGCAAGCACCCACCGAGCAGCTGCCAGTTGTTGGAAGGAGTCCAGTGATGCAAGTTGACACCGGCCGGTAGCGGTGGGTACTGCTGCAGAATCGCCGGTGTCGCATCCGCGATCGAGGCGATCGGCGACGGCTTCGACGAGTCGAACTGCCAGAGATAGACCTTGGTCACCGGCCGCGCCTGAGCAGTGTCGGCTGCGGCAGGCAGCTTGGTCGCCTCGAGCAGCGCGTCGACGAACGCTTGAGGCCCGCTGTTGGGCTTGACGAGGGCGAGGCTCTCGCCCGGAATCGGAGCCGACCAGTCGATGCCGATGATGTTGCCTCCCGCGAGGTATCGACCTGTGGGGGCGGCGCCGTCGGCGGCATTGGTGGCGTAGACCTCGATCTCGCCGTTGACCGCCAGCGCAAGCTGCTTGGCGTCGGGAGTCCAGGCAAGACCGTCTGCGTGCGGCAGCTTGGAGTTCACGTGGCGCGGGGCCGCTGATGGGACCGGGCTGGCGTGAGTGGGCGTGGATGCGGGGGGAGACGCCGATCCGCTTGTCAGCGGCGAAGCCGAGGCGACGGGTGTGGCGACGTTGATGGGCTCGATCACTGGTCCCTGGTCGGGCAGCGAGATGGCTGCCAGCGTGCCGTCGGCGCTGATCGCGATCGGTCCATCCTCGGGTCCTGGCGCCAGCGGGAACGGATTCAGCACTGCGGCAGATGGGTTGAGCCAGTACCACGCGCCGGTGCCGACCGCACGCACGGCGATCAATCCGTCAGGCCCGGGCGCCGCGCCCTCGGTGAACAGCGCAGCCTGTGCCGGGGGCTTGGCCAGCACCTTGAGCCCGGCCGCCGGGCGGGTCACGTCGAGTGCGTCGACCTCGTAGTTGGCGCAGCAGCCGACGGTCAAAGCCAGGTAGCGAGCGTTGGCGACGAGGCCGAATGGTCCTTCGCTCTGGAGGTCTGATGATGCCGCCAGCGGCTCGATGGTGCCGGCGAACGGGTCGACGCGGAAGAGCCAGTCGTACGGTGTCACTCCCGCCGGGGTGGTCCGGCGCTCGGCCGGCCTGTCGTCGTGGATCGTGAAGTAGAAAACCGGATACGGCACATCAGGAGCCGGCGCCCACACCGGCCCTGAAGCGCGGAAAGCGCCGCCGGCGGGAAGGGGAGCGACCAGCATCGATTTTCCGGATGCGGGGTCGAGCACGCCCACGCCCTTGTCGCTCAGGTAGGCGATGAGCCCCCCGCTCAACGCACCGGCGACCGGCGACGGCGAGTGACCGGCAACGGGCGTGCCTCCGCCGCAAGCGGTCGCGGGCATAACAAATAAGACGAGCGCCAGCGCCAGAACAAGGCGCCGTGAGAGGGACAATCGCACGTGAGTCGCCGATGTTAACGGGCGCAACCGGTCTGTTGTTACCCGGCGCAAGCCCTGCACGTTGCGTAGTCATGGTCAGAACCGCACTGCTTGGCGTCATCGCCGGGCTTTTGATCTCCGCCTGCGGAAGCGTCGGGATCGGCAGCGAGCCGAGCCCAAGCCCGTCGACCGGACCTGGGTTCGGATTCGACGCGATGGTCACCGAGCAGGACAGGGTGATCACGATCCAGGTCGGGCAGAAGCTCGAGGTCGTGCTTCATGCGAAGCCGGGAATGACCAACTGGAGCAATGTGAGATCGAGCGACACGTCGGTTCTGACTCCGATCGTGAATCCTGCCGCCACGGCGGTCCGGGGCGTGACCCTTGCCGCGTTTCAGGCCCAGGCTCCAGGTCAGGCGGTCATCACCGCGGTGGCGGGGGCAGCCTGCTCGCCGGGTCAGGCGTGCCCGATGTACGCGATTCTGTACTCGGTGACGGTGACGGTTACTCCGTCACGGTGACGCGCTAGGAACCGGCGGCGCGAATCGCGGCCGCGATCGTCTCGAGCTCGGCTCGTCCCGGTGGCGTTTCGTAGCTCTTCGGGAAGGTCAGGCCGAAGCCGTCCCCGGGATAGCGCGGAATTACATGGATGTGGAAGTGGGGCACGTCCTGAAAAGCAACCTCACCATCCATGACGAGTAGGTTGGCACCACTGGCTCCGAGGGTGTGCCGGGCTAGTGACGCCATGCGCCTGGCTACCCTGAAGGCGCGCATCGCGGCGGTTTCGTTGACGTCCTGCATCAGCACCGCGTGTTCGCGGGGCACCACGAGCATGTGGCCATGCGTGATCGGCTGGATGTCCATGAAGGCGACGACGCTGTCGTCCTGATGGGTGAAGCTGGCGGGTGACTCGCCTCGAACGATCGCGCAGAAGATGCAGTCGTCGGCCACTTGACGCTAGAAGCTTAAGGGAGCGTTACTCGGCCGGTGAAGGTGCTTCCGGCGCGGCCGGCTCGGGCGCGGCCCCGGCGTCTGAACCGTTCGAATAAAGCACTGCCTCGACATCCGTGCTGGGTTCAACGGCGACTGGCGTCTCACCATTGCTGCCCGCCTCGAGCCGGACACGCTGGCCGCGGCGCCTTCTCCGCGTACGCCGGTCGCCGCGATGCGGCCGGGACAGCCGCTGCACCTGAGAACGGATGCCGACGCGCTGGCAGGCGGTGACCACGGCGCCCACTCCCGCGACCAGCCCGTCGTCCTTGCAGTGCTCGAACAGCGGCCCGAACAGCTCGGGCGCGCCCCCGATGACGGTCTTGGAGTCGCCGACGATGACCAGAAGCTTCTTCGCGCGGGAGATGGCCACGTTGACCCGGTTGGGGTCGTTGAGGAAGCCGATCGCCGCCCGCTCGTTGGAGCGAACGAGCGAAAGAATGACAGCGTCCGACTCGCGGCCTTCGAAAGCGTCGACCGACTCGATGTCGTCCGGCGGCACGATGCCCTTCAGAGATCCCTGCAGCCGGTTGACCTGCGAGTTGTACATGGCGATGACGGCGAGGTGCGCCTTGCGGACGCGCCTGCGGATGATCGAGGTGATGTCCTTGCAGAGCGCGACCTCGAACTCGTTCGCCACCGAGCGCTGCGCATCGCGGTACTCGTCCTGCGCGCCGGTGTCGACCCACACGAGCTCGCGGTCGAACGGCCACGGCAGCGGCATTCGCGGGTGCGGCGCTTCGTGGATGAGCTTGCCATCGTAGAAAAGGTCGGAGACGACGCGGCCGATCGGCTCGCGCATGCGGTACTGGCGCGGCAGCATGATCTTGGAGGCCGCCGGTACCGTGTCCCACATCCAGCCATAGAAGCTGTCGTCCCGGACGACCTCGTCGAGCGGCTGCTCGATCTTGAACGTGGACGCGGCCTCCTCCATCACCGGAGGCAGCTGCTTGAGGTCGCCGATCATCACCCAGCGCTTCGCGATCGGCATCAGCGCCAGCGCCTCGTTGGCGCGCACCTTATTGGCCTCGTCGAGGATCAGCCAATCGAACGTCTTGAAACGCAGGCGCGAGTCGATGGCGAGTCGGTTGCAGGTGCCGGCGACGAGGTTGTACGGCTCGAGGTCGTCGCCCTCGACAAGCGTCGGCCGGAGCTTGCGTGGCACCTTCCCGGGCTCGGCGATGCGCGCCTGGCGCACGTGCGAGAAGCCCATCAGTCGTTCCTGGCCGGTGTCGACGGCGTCGTTGGAGTGCGACGACAGGAGGATCGACGCCCCCGGGTTGCGGCCGAGGATGCGGCGGATGGATTCGACGATTGCGGTGGTCTTGCCCGTGCCAGGTGGCCCCTGGATCATGTAAAGCTGGCCCGGGCGCATGCCCATCACCCTCGCGACGGCTTCAGCCTGCTCCTCGTTCGGGTCTGGGAGGTGGTGCGCCTTCTTGCCGTCGAGCGTGACCCTTGGTGGGCTGCCCAGCCAGCCGGTGTCGGCCAGCTCGGCCGCGAGCGCACCCGAGCGCGGGCTGCCGATCTGCAGCTGGCGGATGACCGAGCGCTGGGCTTCGAACATCTCCACGCTCGCGGTCGGCAGCACGATGCCCTCGTCGGGCAGCGGGTCGTAGCGCCGGAAGCTCACCGACAGGTTGGAGCCCTGGATCCGGTCCAGCGACATCCCGCGGTACTCGGGAAAACCGGCTGAGCGGACGGTCAGGGAGTCGATGCCGCGGTAGATGCGGCCGTCGGCGTCGTCGACGAGGTGGAGGATCGCGCGGACGTACTCGCCCCCACGCATGTCCTCGCCGCATTCGGGGCAGTGGATGCCATTCGAGGTCGGGACCTCCGTCTCGCACTTCGGGCATTCGATCCACTGCTCGGTCGCCTCGTAGCGCCGCACCGCCGCCTCGGCGAGCTTCTCGCGGTAGTCGCGCAGGTGCTCGATGAAGCGAAGGGTCGAGTCGAGGATCGGGAGTGTCTTGGCCTTCTCGCGCAGGACGATGGCCGTGAACCCCTCCAGGTCGCCGTCCCACTCCTTGACCAGCTGCAGCTCCTGGAAGCCCAGGCGGAGGCGGTTCTTCTCCATCTCGAACTCGCCGTCGAGGTCCTGCCAGTCGGTGATCTCGAGGGCGAGTCCCATGGGCGTGCGCCCCAGCCTGCCGGTCAGCAGCGACTGCCGGACCTGGCCGATGAACTCGAGCGGCTTTTCGGGCTTGATGATGGTGTAGATGCCGTCGATGGTCCGCTGCTCCTCGAGGACCTGGCGGAGCAGCTCGGCGCCGCCCGCGGCCTCAAGAGCGGCGACCTTGGCGGCGGCGGGCGTGCCTGGACGAACGCGGATTCCAAGGCGGCCGGTCTGCACCTCTTCCCCCGGAATGTCCGGGTTCCAGAGCAGTAGGACGTCGCCGGGGTTGGGCGTGCTCATATCAGGCAGACCTAAGGGTCGATGCGCGGGTGGGACATGAAAATGGGATCAACTGAGTTCAAAAAGTGGGTCCCCTGGCGGGACCTAGCACCCCAATGGGCAAGGCCTACGTTAGCACATAGCTCGCGTATTGCACTATTGACGCGCGGTGTGGAAGAACCGGCTCGAGCCCTACGACATCCTCAGCCCGGAGGACGTCGAGGCGATCCACGGCCAGGCCATGGACATCCTGGAGGAGATCGGAATCGACTTCCTCCACGACCGCGCCCGGGATGTCTTCCAGAAGGCGGGCATGAAGGTCGAGGACATGCGGGTGCGGTTCGACCGGGACTTCATCCTGGAGACGGTGGCCAAGACGCCTGCCACGTTCGACCTCCAGGCCCGTAATGCCTCTCGCTCGGTAGTGCTCGGCGGTGACAACGTGGTCACGGCCCCTGTGTATGGGCCGCCCTTCATCACCGACCTCGAGCGTGGGCGGCGCGGGGCCACCATCGAGGACTTCAACAAGTTCGACAAGCTGGCGCAGGCGGTCGACCAGATCCACTGCGCCGGCGGCACGACGGTCGAGCCGGAGGACCTGCCGCTGGGGTCGCGGCACCTCGACATGGTCTATTCCCATATTCGGTGGACGGATAAACCATTCATGGGCAGCGTCATCTCCTCGGAGAACGCTCGCGACACGATCGAGATGGCTTCGATCGTCTTCGGCGGGCGGGAGCAGATCGAGAAGACGCCCGCGGTGATCAGCCTGATCAACGTCAACAGCCCGCTCCGATACGACGACCGCATGCTGGGCGCGCTGCTCGAGTACTCGGAAGCCGGCCAGCCGGTGATCGTGACCCCCTTCCTGATGGCGGGCGCGATGTCGCCCATGGGCCTGGCGGGGACGGTCGCGCAGCAGACGGCCGAGGCGCTGGCCGGCATTGCGCTCGTGCAGCTCATCCGGCCGGGCACTCCGAGCGTGTATGGGTCGTTTCTGACCAACACCGACATGCAGTCGGGCAGCCCCGCGTTCGGCACGCCCGAGTCGGCCATGGGGATCCTCGCGAGCGCGCAGATGGCGCGCCACTACAACCTTCCCTTCCGTGGTGGCGGCGCGCTCACGTCATCGAAGGCGCCCGACGCGCAGGCCGCATACGAATCGATGATGTGCATGTGGCCGACCATCCTAGGCCGCGTCAATTTCGTTCTCCATGCAGCAGGCTGGCTGGAGAGCGCGCTGCTCGCGTCATACGAGAAATTCATCATCGACGTCGAGGTCCTGCGGATGTTCGAGTGGATCCTGACGCGCGGCCTGCCGGTCGACGAAGAGGGCATGGCGATGGACGCGCTGCGCGAGGTCGGCCCTGGCGGGCACTTCCTGGGCGCGGAACACACCCTGCGCAACTACCGCACCGGCTTCTATCGCCCGTGGATCTCGTCGACCGAGAACTTCGATCGCTGGAACCGTTTCGGCGCGAGGACGGCCGACGTCGTCGCGGCCGAGAAGTGGAAGCAGGTCCTTGCGGAGTATCCCGACCCCGGCATCGATCCCGGCGTCGATGAGCAGCTGCGCGAGTTCATGACCAGGCGCAAGCAGGAGCTCGGCAACGACTGAGGACCGGGCCCGCAAGCGCCTGGGTTATCTGCTGTCGAAGATCGCCTCGCCGGCACCCGCACCCGCGAGCGGGTCCGCGACGGCCGCGGTCGTCGCCGCCGCGGCGGCCCTGGTGCAGAAGGTGGCGCGGCTTTCGCAAAAGCTGTGGCCGGAGGCGACCGAGATGCACGCGCGAGCAGAGCGGCTGCGCCTGCAAAGCGAGGAGCTCATCGAGCAGGACTCGATCGCGTACCTCGATTTCATGGAAGCAGTTCGATCTGGCCAGGG